>ERZ808245.1364-NODE-1364-length-10037-cov-4.041274_pt1 | contig 10037 bp, 8 predicted proteins | sample MGYA00521243_ERZ808245 | MGnify/ENA primary metagenome ERZ808245 (study PRJEB31516, sample SAMN03275576) | gut metagenome | biome: mammalia-associated habitat; material: feces | host: Papio cynocephalus | place: Kenya | collected 2012-07-07 ... | reverse complement strand
TCAGACGTGTGCTCTTCCGATCTCACTTATCGGTCTGAACTTTCGCATACGGAGCGCACTTGATCATCCATTCCAGACCTTCGACATAGCGCGGATCGTCCCACACGAGTTCGATGCTGTTTTCGGTAACTGCCACGGTCTGGATACCGTTGGCAACATTGTACATCGTGTTCATCCAGGTGGTGCAGCCGATCTGATCGATCTGACCGTCACGGTCGGTATCCATGGTCAGCATCTTCGCCGCATCATAGAAATGCTGGAAGTCCCACTCATCGTTGTCCCACAGCTCGGACGGCAAGGTCAAACCGTTGTCTTCAAACAGTTCCTTGTTGAAGAACACGCCGTACACACTGCTGCAGTTGAAGGAATCTTCCGCATACTGGTCAATACCCGTGACACCGTAGGTCTTGCCCTGCCACTTGGCGCTTGCCTGGAAGAGCTTGGTGTCGTTGACCGGAAGAATATCATCCAGCGGCTGAACCAATCCCTTGAGGACGGTGGTCGGATAGTTGATACCGTTGTAAATATCATACGGAGTACCGGAAACGTAAGCGGAAACCCACTTCATTTCGCGTTCATTCCATGTGCAGTTATCGATTTTTGCTTCGATGTCATACGCATCTTCACGCCATTTGATCTGAGACTCATAATAGTCATCGGTCAAACCGGGGATGATCAACGAAACCACGGGGTTGTTGATTTCTCCGACATCTTCCGGCAAATACAAAAGATTGCCTTTGCTGTCGAGACGAACACCTGCGTTGACAACAACGACTTCACCGGTGCTCAGGGTGCTGACTTCGCCGCTGTACTCACCTCTGCTGGCAGTACCGCCTCCGCCGCCGTTGCAGGACGCAAGGGAAGCGAGGATCATAGACGCTGCAAGTGCGCCGCAAATCCATTTTTTCACAATCATTCCTCCTTAAAAACCAATACGTGTCTGATAGGTTTGAACTTATTCTATCACATTTCCCTAAATTTGTAAAGCTTTTTTTGCAAAATTTCACTTTTTGCACAAAAGAGGCTTGTTTTGCGCAAAAATGGACACAGTACAGGTAGAAGAAGGAGAGATTTTCTCTTGCATGGTGTCGAAGTTCGGCAAAAAACGGGCAGCGCGGTGAACGCGGACGCCGTTGCTTTTCGGCATTATGCCGAAAAGGTGTTTTTTTCGGGCAGAGCAGTCGGACACCGATAGGTGTTCTTTTCAAAGCAGGCGATTTTGCCGGAGGCTGATCGCGGAGTAGAATGAAAAGCGGAGTATCACAAGCAACCCGGCATTGACCGTATCGCCCGAAAATAATTCTTTACCGTCCGGGTTTTCGTACAATCTTCCCTATTGAGAAACTGCAACGAAGCGGCTCGCGCCCTCTTGAAAAGAGGGCGCGAGCCGCTTCGTTTTGCTTATTTTGTGAGACGGGGTACGTTTGGAAAAATGTCTTTTGCCGAACGACGCCCATCTGCATTTCGGGTCAGCGCTGTGCGTTTGACGTCATTTTGTCGGCAGACCATGCGGTAAGCACCGTTACCATATCGCGGGCGATCCGCCGTGCGCCGTCGGGATCGTGGTCGTCGCCGCACTCGCGGTCCTTCGGCACGGCGCGGGGGATTTCCCCGCGGTACTCACCGATGAAATCAAAGCACTGCCGCATCAGGCGCAGTGCCTGTTCCGGCGGAATGGAGGAGCGAATCTGCACGAAAAAGCCCATCTGCGCCACCGGTTTCACGGAGAGAATCTCCTCTGCCAGCGGGGTATTGCGCAGCCACGCCGACATCAGCGAAAACAGTGTGTGCGCCGCGGCACCGTCGGAAATCGGCATACCGTCGGGGGCGTTGACACGAAGCGCATAGGTCACTGCGCCGCCGTCGGAACGGACAATGTACATTCCCTTTTTCTCCGGCGCGCAGAAAGCAGTCAAATTTTCCATACGGTTATTCGGCGATCAAGCTTACGCCGTCCATTTCTTCGGGCTTTTTGAGTCCGAGAATCTGAAGCATGGTCGGCGCAATGTCCGCCAGCTTTCCGCCCTCGCGCAATTTGCAGTCATAACCGACCACAATGAACGGCACGGGGCTGGTGGTGTGCGCGGTGAAGGGCGTACCGTCATCGGCAATCATCTGATCGGCGTTGCCGTGGTCGGCGGTGACGAGCGCCACGCCGCCCTTTTTCAGAATGGCGTCGAGAATCTTTCCGAGGCAGGTGTCCACCGCTTCAACTGCCGCTTTTGCCGCTTCAAACACGCCGGTATGACCGACCATGTCGCAGTTGGCAAAGTTAAGAATGATGACGTCGTACTTGTCGGATGCAATGCGTTTGAGCACTTCGTCAGTGACTTCATAGGCGCTCATTTCGGGCTTGAGGTCGTAGGTGGCAACCTTGGGAGAATGAATCAGCGCGCGATCCTCGTTCTTATAGGGAGTCTCCACACCGCCGTTGAAGAAGAAGGTGACGTGTGCGTATTTTTCGGTTTCGGCAATGCGCAGCTGGCTCAGCCCATTATTGGCGATGTACTCTCCGAAGGTGTTTTTCAGCGACTGCGGTTTGAACGCCACATGGACGTTGGGCATGGTCGCATCGTACTGCGTCATGCAGACATAGTACAGCGGGAAGAAGCCTTTTTTGCGCTCAAAGCCGTCAAACGCGGGATCAACCAGTGTGCGGGTGATTTCGCGGGCGCGGTCAGGGCGGAAGTTGAAGAACACCACGGAGTCGTTGGGGGAAATTCTGCCGCCGTCACAGCAGACGGTAGGGAGAACAAACTCGTCGGTGACGTTGTTTTTATAGGAATTCTCCACCGCTTCTTCGGCAGTGGCTGCTTTTTCGCCCTCGCCGTAAACCAGCGCGGCGTATGCCTTTTCCACACGTTCCCAGCGGTTGTCACGGTCCATGGCATAATACCGTCCCATCACGGACGCAATTTTGCCGACACCGATTTCCTTGAGTTTTTTGTCGCACTCTGCCACATAGTCCTTCGCGGAGGACGGCGGCACATCGCGTCCGTCAAGGAATGCGTGTACGTAGACATCCTTGAGTCCGAAGCGCTTTGCCATTTCCACCAGCGCGTACATATGGGTGTTATGGCTGTGAACGCCGCCGTCGGACAGCAGACCCATCAAGTGCAGCGCCGTGCCGTTTGCTTTGCAGTTTTCCATCGCACCGACCAGCGCATCGTTTTTGAAGAAATCACCGTCCTGAATGGACTTGGTGATGCGGGTCAGTTCCTGATAGACCACGCGTCCCGCGCCGATGTTGGTGTGACCGACTTCGGAGTTGCCCATCTGTCCGTCGGGCAGACCGACATCCATTCCGGATGCGCCGATCAGGGTGTGCGGGCAGGTGGCAAGGATATGGTCAATATTCGGTTTTTTGGCGGCGCGGATGGCGTTGCCCTCGGCAGACGCGCGATAGCCGAAGCCGTCAAGAATGATCAGAGCCAGAGGTTTTTTCATAGTTCAAGTCTCCTTATTCCGCCGCATGGACGATCACGGAGAAATCTTCGGCTTTCAGCGAAGCTCCGCCGATCAGACCGCCGTCCACGTCCTCTTTCGAGAGCAGCTCCGCGGCATTTTTTGCGTTCATGGATCCGCCGTACTGAACCGTCAGTGCATCTGCCGCAGCTTTGCCGTACAGAGAAGCGACGACCTCGCGGATGGTGTGGTTGACTTCGTTTGCCTGGTCGGCCGTTGCGGTTTTTCCGGTGCCGATTGCCCAGACGGGCTCATAGGCGATGATGATGCGCTTGAGTTCGTCCGCGCTCACGCCGCCCAAGGCGATTTTGGTTTGCAGAGAAACGGTTTCGGCGGTGATGCCCTGTTCCCGCTGCTCCAGCAGCTCGCCGACGCAGAGGATGACCTTCAGACCGGCATCCAGCGCAGCGCGCACACGCATATTCACGGTTTTGTCGGTTTCGCCGAAGTACTGACGGCGCTCGGAGTGACCGATGACGACATATTCCACGCCCATTTCCGCCAGCATATCGGCAGAAATCTCTCCGGTGAACGCGCCGCTCTTTGCCCAATGGCAGTTCTCGGCGCCTACATGAATGTTGGAGTCCTCGGTGGCAGCCAGTGCGGTTTCCAGATTGGTGTACGGCACACAGATGACCACGTCGCAGGAAGCGTCCTTGACAAGGGGCTTCAACTCCTCGATCAGAGCTTTCGCCTCGGGACGGGTCTTGTTCATTTTCCAGTTGCCGGCAATGACGGCTTTTCTCAAAGTTTTGTTCATAATCATCAAACATCCTTTCGGTTTGTAGGGTCAAAATTATTTTCTGCCGTTACCGGCGGGGTCATTCCCTCGCCCGCAGGCTGTGTCATGCCCATCGGCGGCACACCGCCGGCAAAGGTACGCGGATCGGGCGGCAACAGCGGACGGTTGCGCAGAATGAAGAGGAAAATCGGAGTCATGAAGCTGAAAAGAATCGACAGCACCTCGTAGAGGGTGGCGTTCATCTGGTCGTAGCCGTAATAAATACGGTACAGCGCGATGAACAGGAACACCTCCAGCACGATCGACAACACCGACACCAGCGATCCGCAGGCAAACAGCAGAAAGACCAGCAGCATCACGTCGCCGGGAAGCACATCCTGCGTGAAGTAGAAGTCGCCGCCGTTGAGAAACAGGCAGGCGGATACAATGCCGACCACGAGCGACAGCACCGTCACGGCAATGGTCAGTCCGAGCAGGATACCGCTGTATTTTGTGCGCTTGTTGCGGCGGCAGAAATTCACATCATCGGCAATTTTTCCGAGTATGTAGGTATTGAAAATCGGAACCCATGCCAGCCCGTAAAGCGGAATGCCGCGCTTTTTGGCAAGGCGGTACAGTCCGATGGCTTCAAAGACATACAGCACCGTGCCGATTGCCGCGGCAAAGAAAAAGACGGCGGCAAACACCACGGCAAAGCTGTTGTAAAGGGTAGCGCCGGAAAAATAAGGATCATAACCGAAATTCGGGTCCATAAAAGTCCCTCCCGTTTGAGTGAAGCGAGGCGTCGGGAATCCCAACGCCTCACAGCAGATTTATTTGTTGTTGAGGCAGGCAATGCCCGGAAGCTCTTTGCCTTCCAAGAATTCAAGAGAAGCGCCGCCGCCGGTGGAGATGTGGGTCATCTTGTCGGCATAGCCCAGTTTCTCGACCGCCGCCACGGAGTCACCGCCGCCGATGATCGAAATCGCACCGGATTCCGCCACTGCCTTGGCAATGGCACGGGTGCCGCTGGCGAAGTTCTCCCATTCGGAAACGCCCATCGGTCCGTTCCAGATCACCGTGCCTGCGCCCTTAATGGCATCGGCAAACAGCTTTTCGGTCTTCGGTCCGATGTCCAGACCCATGTAATTGTCGGGGATGTTGTCGGAATCGACGATCTTGAAGTTGCAGTTCTCGTCGTAAGCGTCGCCCGCGCGATTGTCCACCGGAAGCAAGAATTTGACGCCTTTTTCCTTGGCTTTCGCCATGATCTCTTTTGCTAGATCCAATTTATCAAGCTCGCAAATGGAGGTACCGATCGAATAGCCCAGAGCTTTGGTGAAGGTATATGCCATGCCGCCACCGATGATCAGGGTGTCCACCTTTTCCAGCAGGTTATTGATGACGCCGATCTTGTCGGAAACCTTGGCGCCGCCGAGGATCGCCACAAACGGACGGACGGGGTTTTCGAGGGCTTTGCCCATGACTTCGATTTCCTTCTGGATCAGATAGCCGCAGACGGCGGGCAGATAAGCCGCAATGCCGGCAGTGGAAGCGTGTGCACGGTGAGCGGTGCCGAACGCGTCGTTGACGTAGATATCCGCATAGGAAGCCAGCTCCTTGGCAAATTCGGGATCGTTCTTCGTCTCGCGGGCATCAAAGCGGATGTTCTCCAGAAGCACGGCTTCGCCGGGCTTGAGGGCGGCAACCTTCGCTTTCGCGTCCGGTCCGATGATGTCCTCGGCAAAGGTCACTTTGCCGCCGAGATATTCGTTGAGCTTGTCAGCCACGGGCTTAAGCGTAAATTTCTTCTTATCCTCCACTGCCGCTTTTTTCAGAATCTCGGCAGTTGCGGCGGCGCGTTCGCTCTCGGGCAGCTCTTCGATCTTTGCCTTTTCCTTTTTGTTCAGACCGAAGCCCTCGGTGAGGATGGCGTGCGGTTTGCCCATATGAGAGGCCAGGATCACTTTTGCGCCGTGATCGAGCAGGTAACGGATGGTCGGCAGAGCGCCGACGATTCTCTTTTCACTGGTAATCACACCGTCTTTGATCGGGACGTTGAAGTCGCAGCGGACAAAAACTCTCTTGCCGCTTACGTCAATGTCTTCCACGGTTTTTTTGTTAAGCATACGGAATCTTCCTTTCTATGATGACAATTTTTAAAACAAATTCCAAGAATGTTCTTCCGAACATTCAAAAACATTGTACAATATTTTCCGCTTTTTTTCAAGAGCTTTTTTCTATTATCCTTGCGATTTCGGGGCAAAATATGCGCAGAAATTCAAAAAACGGAGGGAACGTATGCTCAGAACGGACCTGGCAGTGGAATCGGCGGCGGATTTAAAGGACGAAAAAGGGGTAAAACGGGAGGAGGAAACACGGTCGGGGATGAACATCTGCCGCATGGATGTCATCAGCGAACGCGCGGCGAAGGAGCTGGGAAAACCGCGCGGACGGTACGTCACCCTGTCGCGGCGGCGGTTGTTTGAAAATTCGCAGGATTTTTCCGAAAAAGCGCGGCAGATCTCCGAGGAACTGCGGGCGTTTCTGCCCGAACACGGCACGGTGCTGGTGGCGGGGCTGGGCAATCGCGACATCACGCCCGATGCGCTCGGTCCGCTCGTCGCGGACGGCGTGCTTTCGACGCGGCATTTCAAGGGCGAAGCGGCAAGCAGCTACGGGCTGGATTCTCTGCGCGGCGTGGCGGTCATCGCGCCCGGCGTCCTCGGACAGACGGGCATGGAAACGGCGGAGCTGCTGAGCGCGCTGTGCGAAAGAATCCGTCCCGAAACTGTGATCGCCGTGGACGCGCTGGCGGCGCGCGACCTGTCGCGCCTGACCACAACGGTGCAGATCAGCGGCACGGGCATCTGCCCCGGCGCGGGCGTGCAGAACCGAAGAACCGCCGTGAATCGGGAGGTGTTGGGCGTACCGGTCATTGCGCTGGGCGTGCCGACCGTGGTGGACGCGGTGACTATGGCACAAAATGTGTTTTCTCTGAGCGAATCGGAAATCGCCCGCGCCGACCGCGAGGCTTACACCATGATGGTCACCACCCGCGACATTGACACCGTGATCCGCCGTGCGGCTTCCCTGCTGTCGCTTTCGGTCAATCTGGCGCTTCAGCCCGAGCTGTCGGAAGCGGACATTTTGTTTCTGAATTCTTAATTTTTGTGAAGAAATGCAGCAGATTCTTGCAAAACGCACACAATAATGGTATACTGAACTGGTAAGTTTTGCAAACGGAGGCGACGGGATGGCTCACACTAAAGCCAAAAAGCATACGGTGCTTCACGCAGTCGGCAGAGCGTTTCTGACGGTTTTCCTCATCCTTGTGATCACGGGATGTATCGTCGGAACAGTTTTTGCGATTTATATTTTACAATATGTAAATATCGATCCAGGCGTGGACATCCGAAATATAAAACTGAATTACACTTCCATCATCTGGGCGACGGACGCAAACGGCGAGAATTACGAGCTGAAACGTCTGCACAGTGAGGAGAACCGCATCTGGGTGGACATCGACCAGATGCCCGATTATCTGCAAAAGGCGGCGATCGCGGCGGAGGACAAACGCTTTGAGTATCATCACGGTGTGGACTGGAAACGCACGATCTATTCGGCAATCAACGAAGTGCTGCACCTGAGCAAACGCCAGGGCGGATCGACCATCACCCAGCAGCTGATCAAAAACATCACCAAAAACGACGAAGTGCGCGTGGAAAGAAAAATCAAGGAAATTTTCTCGGCACTGAATCTTGAAAAAGAGTATACCAAATCGGAGATCCTGGAAGCGTACCTGAATACCATCCACCTCGGAAACAACACCAACGGTGTGCAGGCGGCGGCAAACCTCTACTTCGGCAAGGACGTCAGCGAGCTGACCCTGGCGGAATCGGCGTCGATCATCGCGATCACGCAGTATCCCGTGTACTACAATCCCTTCTCCTACCCCGAAAACAACAAGAAACGCCAGCTTTATATCCTGGATGAAATGGTAAAAGCAGGCTTCATTTCACAGGAGGAGCGCGACGCAGCGGCGGCTGAGGAATTGCATTTCCAAAAACAGCAGTACAACGAAACCATCACTGCCACCAACAGTTGGTATGTCGATGCCGTAATTGAGGAGGTCAAGGACGATCTGTGCGAGCAGTACGGCTACAACAGCCGTTCCGCGATGCAAAAGATCCTCAGCGGCGGCTTGCAGATCTACACGACCTACAACAAAAACGTGCAGGAATCGCTTGAAAAGATTTTTGAAAACGACGACGAATACATTCCGAAGGTCCGCAACAAGGAGCAGCCGCAGGCGGCAATGGCGGTGCTCGGCTATGACGGCAGTATTCTCGGTCTGGTCGGCGGACGCGGCACAAAGGACGGCTCCCGTTCGTACAACCGCGCGACGATGAGCTTCCGCTCCCCCGGATCGACGATCAAGCCGATCGGACTGTATGCGCTGGCAATCGATCAGAACCTCGTGAACTGGTCCACCTATTTTGAAGATGCACCGTTCCTCGATCTCAACGACGACGGCGTGCCGGAGTGGCCGGTCAACTACTATTCCGGTCAGCGCTACGGTTCGCACATGACCGTTCAGAAGGCGATTGAGGTTTCCTGCAACACCGTCGCGGCAAAAACCTGCCAGATGGTGGGCTATAATAATGTCTTCGACTTTTTGACCCAGAAGCTGCATTTTTCGCAGATTCAGGAGAACATCGTCATCAACGGCAAGGTGTTCACCGATAACGCCATTGCCCCGATGAGCACCGGATCGCTGACCAAGGGCGTTTCGGTCGTCGAAATGGCGGCAGCGTACGCGATGTTCGGCAACGGCGGCATCTACTGCACCCCGCACACCTATACCGTGGTCTATGATGCCTCGGGCGACACGCTTTTGAGCGACAAATCCAATCCCCAGCGCGTGCTGTCGCAGGATACGGCGTCACTGATGAATAAACTGCTGCAAACGGTCGTGACGGGAACAAACGGTTCCGGTAAACCTGCGCGCTTCACGCGGGAAATCGAGATGGCGGGAAAGACCGGTACGACATCAAGCAACAAGGATTTATGGTATGTGGGCTTCACGCCGGAATATACGGCGGCAGTATGGATCGGCTTTGACGAACAGAAGGTCATTCATTACGGCTCTCCCTATCCGCCCCCGACCTTGTGGGGAACGGCAATGAAGGAAATTTATTCGCACATCGACAACCCGAAAACCACCTTCTCTCTTTCCAAAAATCTCGTGGAGCTGGATTATTGCACCGAAACGGGACTGATCGCTTCGAGCGCCTGCCCTTCGACGGCAAAAGGCTGGTACCTCACCTCGCGGATTCCCGAAACCTGTGACCACGGCTTCTCCTGGTGGGGCGGCGGCGGATCCGGAAACTTCAATTGGGACGACCCGATTTATTGGGGCGGCTCTGCCGGAGACAGCAGCATTTCCTTCCCGATCGATTAAACAATCGATCGCGCCGCACTTGCTTGCGGCTTCGTGTCGGACAAACAAGGTTGTTTCCGCGTGACGGAAACAGCAAAGTGAACGTATGACAGCCCCTGCGCCCTGTGGCGCAGGGGACTGTATTTTTTGTTTCAAAAGATTGAAAAAGCCGCCGAAGGTGCAAAACAGAAAATTTCTGCTGCCTTTCAGTCCCGCGGGCTCCTTCCGTCACGCTTACGCGTGCCACCTTCCTCCCGGAGGAAGGCAACGGTTGACGCGCTGCGGTGCCACAAAAGACAAAAGTGCAAATTTTTTGTTTTGAGCCTTGGATTTTTCCTTTTCATAGCGGGTTTTCCTCAAACCGCAACACCCCTCAGTCGCCTGCGGCGACAGCTCCCCTCTTTGAAA
>ERZ808245.1351-NODE-1351-length-10091-cov-3.406835_pt1 | contig 10091 bp, 10 predicted proteins | sample MGYA00521243_ERZ808245 | MGnify/ENA primary metagenome ERZ808245 (study PRJEB31516, sample SAMN03275576) | gut metagenome | biome: mammalia-associated habitat; material: feces | host: Papio cynocephalus | place: Kenya | collected 2012-07-07 ... | reverse complement strand
AGGTTCGTCTGCCGGTGAAGATACGCTCACAGACGCCCTTTTTGTTTGTATAAGGTTTCAGAGGTTCTGAATGTTTGATTCTTTGGCGGAAAAATTAAGCGGCGTGTTCGACCGTCTGGCGCATCGGGGGGCTTTGACCGAATCCGACGTTGACGGCGCGATGCGCGAAATCCGCGTCGCTTTGCTGGAAGCCGACGTCGCTTTGCCCGTCGTCAAAGACGTCGTCGCCAAAATCAAGGATCGGGCGGTCGGACAGGCGGTGATCAAATCGGTCACGCCGTCGCAAATGGTCGTTAAAATCGTTCATGACGCTCTGGTCGAAATGCTGGGCGGGGAAAACGCCGCGCTCGATCTGGACGCCGCCGCGCCCGTCCCCGTTTTGATGGTCGGGTTGCAGGGATCGGGTAAAACGACAACCTCCGCCAAGCTGGCGTTGCGTCTGAAAAAGGATAAGAAGCGCGTCTTGCTGGCGTCGCTGGACGTGTACCGTCCCGCCGCACAGGAACAGCTGGCGCAGCTGGGCGGGCAAATCGGCGTCGACGTGTTGCCGGTCATCGCCGGCGAAAAGCCGAGGGCGATCGCCTCGCGCGCGATGACCGAGGGACGCAAGGGCGGCTACGACATCGTAATCTTGGACACGGCGGGACGTCTGCATGTCGATTTGGATATGATGGGCGAGGTCGCCGACGTGCGCGCTCTGGTTCAGCCGAAGGAAACAATTTTGGTCGTCGACGCGCTGACCGGACAGGACGCGGTCAATGTCGCGCGAGAATTTAACGAAAAAATCGGAATTACGGGCATCGTCCTGACCCGCGTCGACGGCGATTCCCGCGGCGGCGCGGCGTTGTCGATGCGCGCCGTGACGGGGTGTCCGATCAAGTTTTTAGGCGCGGGCGAAAAGGTCGATGCGCTGGAACCGTTCCACCCCGATCGTCTGGCGGGGCGCATTCTGGGAATGGGCGACGTCGTTTCTCTGGTGGAAACGGCGGCTGAAAAAATGGACAAGGACGAGGCGGAACGCGTCGCCAAGCGTATGATGGACGGGCGTTTCGACTTGAACGACATGTTGTCGCAACTGCGGCAAATGCAAAAGATGGGCGATTTGAAAGGTCTGCTGGGATTGATTCCGGGCATGGGCAAATTCAAAGCGCAAATCGACGCCGCGAAAATCGACGACAAAATCTTTAAACGGCAGGAGGCGATCATTCTTTCCATGACGCCCGTTGAACGCCGTAATCCGGACATCATCAAGGCGTCGCGCAAAAAGCGCATCGCCGCGGGGTGCGGTCTGTCCGTGCAGGACGTCAACAAATTGTTGAAGCAGTACGAACAAATCGCCGAAGTGATGAAAAAGATGAAAAAAATGGGAAAGCGGGGTCTGTTCGGCGGTCTGCCCGGCGGATTCGGCGGCGGTTTCGGCGGGGCGGGGGGATTTCCTCCGTTCGGCGGATTTCCGTCATAATCGCAGACATCAACCAGATTTTAAGTGAGGTAATTAAACTATGTCAGTTCGTATCAGACTTGCCCGCGGCGGATCGAAAGGCGCTCCTTTCCACAAAATCGTCGTGGCTGATCAGCATTGCGCGCGCGACGGTCGTTTCATCGAACGCGTCGGTTCTTACAACCCGCTGTTGCCGGCGGATCACGCCGACCGCGTCGTCGTCAAGGAAGAACGCGTGAAATATTGGCTGGGCGTCGGCGCTCAACCGACGGAACGCGTCGCGAAACTGCTGTCCAAAATGGGATTGTGCGCCGCGCCCGTGATCAACGACCGTCCGCAGAAGTCCGCTCCGAAAGCGAAAGCTCAGGAACGCGCCAAAGCCAAAGCCGAAGCTGCCGCCGCGGCCGCTGAAGCCGCCGCTTCCGCCGAAGCTTGATTCCTGACAAGGGAAAGTGACGGCGATGACCCGAACCGCTGAACGTCAAAACATGGTTTGCGTGGGCGTCATTACGACGGTTCACGGCGTTCGCGGCAACGTCAAGGTCAAAAGCTTCACGCGCAAGGCGAGTGATTTTGCGACTTTCGGGACGCTGTACGACGCGTCGGGTCGACGTTCTTTCAACGTTAAAATCGTCGGGGAAAGCAAGGGAGTCTTCCTTGTCGCCGTCGACGGGCTGACGGACAGAACGGCGGCGGAGGCGTTGCGCGGAACGGAACTGTACGTTCCCCGCGAAAAACTGCCCGAAACGGACGCCGACGAATTTTACTATGTCGATTTGATCGGCATGACGGCGAAAACGCCGGACGGTGAAATTCTGGGCGAAATCAAAGGGGTTCACAACTTCGGCGCGGGGGATATGCTGGAAATCGACGGAATCGACGATTTCGTTTCCTTTTCCAAACAAAACGTCCCCGACATCGATTTGAAATCCCGCGTCGCGACGGTGCGTCTGCCCGAATGCGTTGAAGTCAAACCCGAAAAGCCGGAGCCGTAAGATGTCCTTTTTTACGGCGAACGTGCTGACCGTTTTTCCTGAAATGTTCCCCGGATATCTGGGGTGTTCATTGGCGGGCAGGGCTCTGGAAGAAGGGAAGTGGACGCTGAACGTGACGAACATTCGCGATTTCTCGACGGACCGTCACAGAACGGTGGACGACACCCCCTTTGGCGGCGGAGCCGGAATGGTCATGCGTCCCGACGTGCTGGGCAGGGCTGTCGAAGCCGTGCATCGCGCGGGAACGCGTTTGATCTATTTTTCACCGCGCGGCGCGAAAGTGACGCAGCAAACGGTGGAACGGCTGGCTGGCGAGGGAGAGGCGACTTTTCTTTGCGGTCGGTTCGAGGGAATAGACGAACGCGTGCTGGAAGCTTATCCGTTTGAAGAAGTCAGCCTCGGCGACTTTGTTCTTTCGGGGGGCGAGCCGGCGGCTTTGGCGGTGTTGGACGCGATCGTGCGTCTGTTGCCCGGGGTCATGGGCAGTCGCGATTCTTTGGCGGAGGAAAGTTTCAGCAACGGTCTGCTGGAATACCCGCAATACACGCGTCCGGTCGAATGGAACGGGCGCACCGTGCCGGAGGTTCTGAATTCGGGGCATCACGGACGGATTGCCGCTTGGCGACTGGCTCAGGCGGAAGAATTAACAAAACGGCGGCGACCGGATTTGTGGAAAGCTTATCTGGAAACCGCGACAAAGCGAGAGGATTAAAATTATGAATTTGATCAAAACGCTCGAAAAAGAGCAGATGGAAAAACTGACCAAGAAAGAAGGTTTTCCCGAATTTAAAGCCGGCGACACGCTGCGCGTTCACGCGAAAGTGGTCGAAGGCGACCGCGAACGCATTCAGGTGTTTGAAGGCGTTTGCATCGCCCGCAAAAACGACGGTCTGAACTCGACGTTCACCGTTCGCAAAATTTCTTTCGGCGAAGGCGTCGAACGCGTGTTCCCCGTCTATTCCCCGAACGTCGCCAAAGTGGAAGTTTCCCGCCGCGGTAAAGTTCGTCGCGCGAAGTTGTACTACCTCCGCAACCTGCGCGGCAAAGCCGCCCGTATCACCGAAATCACCGATACGGCGAAGTAATATATTTTTGCCTCTGGCTTTCGGAAGAAAGGCGGCGTGAACGGGCGTGCGCCCCGCCGCTTTTCTTTCCGCAGAGGGCTGAAATCATTCCCCGATGCCGCGCAAGGCAGGCGGGCTTTTATCGTTATTATCAGGAGAACTCACCATGGTCAAAGTCGCTGTTGTCGGCGCGACGGGAAACGTCGGACGCGAAATGTTGCAAACGCTGGCGCAAAGAAAATTTCCGGCGGAACAGGTGTTCGCCGTCGCTTCCGCCCGTTCCGCGGGGAAAGAGGTTTCGTTCGGCGACGACGAAGTGCTGAAAGTCCGGGATCTGGACAAGTTCGATTTCAACGGCGTCGACATCGCGCTGATGAGCGCGGGGGCTTCCGTTTCCGAAAAATACGCGCCGAAAATCGCGGCGGCGGGGTGCGTCGTCATCGACAATTCGTCGCAATGGCGCATGGATCCCGACGTGCCGCTGGTCGTTCCCGAAGTCAACCCCGAGGCGATCGCCGGCTATAAAAAGAAAAACATCATCGCCAATCCGAACTGTTCGACGATTCAGATGGTCGTTCCTTTGGCGGCTTTGCACAAGGCTTTCCACGTCAAACGCGTCGTCGTGACGACTTACCAGTCCGTTTCCGGCGCGGGCAAGGCGGCGATGGACGAACTGTTCGATCAGACAAAGGGAATCTATTGGGGCGAGGATATTTCCAAAACGCAAAACAAATTTCCCAAACAGATCGCTTTCAACGTCATTCCGCAAATCGACGTGTTTCTGGACGACGGTTCGACCAAAGAAGAATGGAAAATGACGGTCGAAACGAAAAAAATCGTCGATCCGAAAATCAAGGTGCACGCCAACTGCGCGCGCGTTCCGGTGTTTGTCGGACATGCGGAATACGTCAACATCGAAACCGAAAAGGAAATTTCGGACAAGGACGCGACGTTTATTTTGAAAAAGACCCCCGGCGTGACGGTTTTGGACACGCGCGAAGCCGGCGGCTATCCCACGCAGGCGGAAATCGCGGGCGAAGACGACGTGTTCGTGTCGCGCATTCGTTCCGACGCGACGATCGACAACGGGCTGAGCTTTTGGTGCGTGGCGGACAACCTGCGCAAAGGCGCGGCGCTGAACGCCGTCCAGATCGCCGAAGTGTTGCTTCGCGATTATTTGAACAAATAAAAATTTTCAATGCGAAAAAGCTCCCCGATCGGGGAGCTTTTTTTTGTATCTTCGGTATTGACGGATGCGGACGGCGTCTCGAAACACATCGGAATTTCAATCCGGTCGGAAAATAAAAAACGTCAAAAGCGATGAAACCGGAAAGATTTTTTAGTCTTGCCATCGTCGGAAAATTTCCCTAACCTGAAAAAGACGCGCGCGGCATGCCGTCCGCGACGTTCAAACGGTGCCGTTCAAGGGCTGTGAAAAAATCGTTGACGGGGAAAGAATGGAGCAAGCTGCGCCTTGTCGGGCATGATGGTCAAATGGCTGAATGGTATTGAAACGGATAAAATGCGGTAAAGTTGGACAGGGATATAAAAATGGAAAGAAATACGGAAAAACGCGTATGGGGCATTCACGCAAAAGACGAAGACTTGTTTTTGGAAAAAAATGTGCTTGCCATTGGCTGGAATTTGGGAGATTTAAGCCGTATTGAACCGACGCGGGAAGCGTTTAAACAATCTTTTTTGGAACAATATCCGCATGAAACGAAAAAAGCCGTCGCGACCAGGGCGGGCATTCTTTACCGTTTTGTTCGTGAAATGAAAGATGGTGATTATGTCGTTTATCCGTCGAAATCAAACCGTAAAATAAACATCGGCATTGTTGTCGGAGATTATTTTTTCAATCCCGATGAAGACTTTAAAAATCAGCGAAAGGTTAAATGGATTAAACATTTACCCCGTACCGATTTTACGCAAGGGGCTTTGTACGAAGTCGGTTCCGCGATGTCTTTCTTTATGGTCAAAAACTATGCCGATGAATATATTGCGGCTTTAAACGGAATAAAGAAATCAAAGGAAGTTTTTGACGATGAAACCGTTTTTGCAACAGCCGAAAGCATTGAAGAAACAACGACGGATTTTATTTTGAAAGAATTAAGCCGAAAATTTAAAGGCTACCCGTTGGAAAATTTCGTTGCCGATTTGCTGCGGGCTATGGGATACAGAGCGGAAATTTCGGCGCATGGCGGCGACAACGGCAAAGATATTATCGCCTACAAAGACGAATTGCCGCCCCGTATTGTCGTTCAAGTAAAAAGTCAGGACGGTGATGTCAAGGAAAGCACTTTGCAATCTTTGAAAGGCGCTATGCGCGAGGGGGATTACGGTTTATTCGTGACGCTTTCCGATTATACCAAAAACGCTAAAAAATACTTGTCGGACAATCCGATCATTCGCGGTATTAACGGCGTTGAATTAGTAGGCTTAATTTTGAAATATTATGATATGTTGAACGAGGAAAACAGAAAATCCGTTCCTTTGAAAAAGGTTTATATTCCCATCGCCGTCGATAATGAAGGCGAAGATTGAAGCTACGCCTGAAAATGGAAATTTCGCTTAAAAAAACGGTAACAAGTCAAAGCCGCCGCCGTTAAACACATTAAGTGAACAAAATAGGAAATAGCCGGCGATCGTTTCGCGGTACGGCGAAACGCTTGTCGATTCTGCTGGAATGAAACTTCTTTTCTTACGGCTTGTCTTTGCGATGCCAAGCTTTTAGAATAGCATATTCTTTCGGTTTCGGGGGTGAAAATGATTACGGGTGCGATTAAAAACAAAGTCGATAGAATCTGGACGGACATCTGGGCGGGCGGCATCGCCAATCCCGTCATGGTTATTGAACAGCTGACTTATCTGATGTTCATTCACGATTTGGACGCCAAAGAACTGGAAACCGAGCAACTGGGAAACCTGACGGGAACGCCGATGCCGAAAATCTTTCCGCAAACGGCGGAGGGGCAGGCTCTGCGCTGGCATATTTTCAAGGACAAGCCCGCCGCGGAAATTTTTACGACCATCAAGGACAAAGTCTTTCCTTTTATCAAAACGGAACTGGCGCGGGACGGACAATCGGCGTTTTCGCGCTATATGACCGACGCGCAATTCCTGTTTCCGACTCCGCAAATCGTCGAAAAAGTCGTTACGGGATTGGAGGATTTGTATCAGCACGACTTGTCGGGTTTGGACATGCAGGGCGATTTGTACGAATACATGCTGGACAAGCTGGCGACGTCGGGAACGAACGGGCAATTCAGAACGCCCGCGCAAATCCGCAATATGATGGTGCGGCTGATTGAACCGGCCCCCGACGACACGATTTGCGATCCCGCTTGCGGTACGGCGGGCTTTTTGATTTCAAGCGCGGAGTTCATTCGCGAAAAACACGAATCCGAAATGACGGCGGATCAATGGACGCGCTTTGCGGGCGAAATGTTCAACGGGTTCGACATGGACAGAACGATGCTGCGCCTTTCCGCCATGAATTTGATGCTGCATTCGATTACGCGCCCGCGCATCGAATATCGGGACAGCGTTTCGAAACAAAACGGCATCGCTGACGAATACGACGTGATTTTGGCAAATCCGCCGTTTGCGGGCAATATCGACAAAGAAGGCGTCAGCGACGATTTGAAACGCGTCAGCAACACGACGAAAACGGAACTGCTGTTCGTCGCGCTGTTCTTGCGCATGCTGAAAAAAGGCGGACGGTGCGCCTGCATCGTTCCCGACGGCGTTTTGTTCGGCACGACCAAAGCCCACCAATCCCTGCGCAAGGAACTGATTGAAAACCATAAATTGCAAGCCGTGATTTCCATGCCGTCGGGCGTGTTCAAGCCGTATTCCGGTGTTTCGACGGCGGTTTTGGCGTTCACCAAAACGGGCGCGGGCGGCACGGACAACGTCTGGTTTTACGACATGAAAGCCGACGGATTCAGTCTGGACGACAAACGCAATCCCGTCGCGGAAAACGACATTCCCGACATTTTGGAGCGGTTTCACAATTTGACGGGCGAAACATCGCGCGCCCGCACGGAACAAAGTTTCTTCGTCCCTAAATTCGAAATCGAACAAAACAATTACGATTTGTCGATTAACCGCTATAAAGAAATCGTCCGCGAAAAAATCGAATACGACAACCCCGACGTTATCCTGACCCGCATCGACACACTCATCGCAGACATCGCGAAACAAACCCAAACTATCAAGGAAATGCTCAATGGATGACGCAACTCTGATAAACAGCCTAAAAAATGCCATAGAGCAACTTTATAAAAATGATTCGTATTTGTTGCAAAGCGATCACGAATTGCACGAGCAAACCGTTTCGCACAGGCTGGCAGTATACCTGGAAAAAAATTTAAGAAAATCCCCTACGTTCCGAAAAAACGACTTTTCCATTGATTGCGAATATAACAAAAACGGTCAAGAGCCAAAAAATATTTTTTCTTCTTGTTATAATTGCAGCGAAGTATGTTTTATTACATCATTAGGTCACAACGCTTTTGAAAAAATTAAAAGTGCTCGTCCCGATATTATCGTCCACCAAAGAGGGAATAATAGACCGACAAATCTTTTAATTTTAGAATTAAAAAAGGAATCTAACTCTCAAAATAATGAAAAAGAAAAGGATAAAATAAAATTATCCGCATTTACCTGTCGGAAAGACGAATCTCCTTATCAATACCAACTTGGCTTTTTTATTGAATATAATGACAAGGAAATGGTTTTACAGGAATTTAAAGACGGAAACGAAACAACTATTTGTCATTTTAATGCAGAAACAAAAAAATGGATGAATTGATATGAGCAAATGGCAAAAAGTTAAAGTTCAAGACGTTTGCAGCAAAGGGACATCTTCCCTTTCATTAAAAGATTTGGACGGGAAAGATGGAGATTTTCCTGTTTACGGAGCCGCGGGTTTAGCAAAAAAAGTCAATTTCTACCAACAGGAAAATAAATATCTTGCCATTATCAAAGACGGTGCGGGTGTTGGCAGATTATATCGTTTCAACGGAAAAACATCTGTTTTGGGAACGATGCAATATATTTTTCAGAATGTAAATATTGATTATTCGTTTTGTTATTATGCATTGCAATCCATTGATTTTAAAAAGTATGTGAATGGAGCCGCTATCCCGCACATTTATTTTAAGGATTATTCGCAAGAAGAAATCCCCCTGCCACCGATGGAAGAGCAAAAGAAAATCGCGGCGCGGCTGGACGCCGTGTCCGACTTGCTGACCAAACAAAAACAACTGCTGTCTGAACAAGACAACCTAATCCAATCCACCTTTTACGATATGTTCGGAACAATACATCTTTCGCAAAAATCAGCCGTATGGGAAAAAATCGGAAAACTCGCTCGCGTTGTCGGAGGAAGTACGCCTAAAACATCAGTTGCGGATTATTGGGATGGCTCTTTAAATTGGTTCACTCCTGCAGAATTGGATAACAATTCTTGGTATGTCTATTCTTCTCAACGAAAAATTACAACGGCAGGCGTCCAGTCTTGTCACTTGGAAAAACAACCTGCCGACACTGTCATCTTATCGTCAAGAGCACCTATTGGAAAACTTGCAATTGCAAAGAAAGAATTTTATTGCAATCAAGGATTTAAAAATATCATTTGTGGAAAAAATCTCAATTCCGTATGGCTGTATCATCTGCTGATGTATAACGTGGATTATCTGCAATCTTTAGGAAAAGGAGCGACTTTTAAAGAAATATCCAAAACGATAGTTGAAAATATTGAAATTCCTATCCCTCCGCTTGAATTACAGCAGAAATTCGCCGCCATTGCAGAACAAATCGAATCCGAAAAATCGAAAATTAAATCCGCCATCGCCGAAACCCAAACCCTGTTCAACGCTCTGATGGCCGAATACTTCGAGGAATAAGACGATGGAAAACAATGAAGAAAAAATTTTAAACGAGATTAAAACTGTTCTTAATGAAAGAAATGATAAAAAATCTTTTTCCTTACAGGGAACCTGGGGAATAGGAAAAACTTATTTTTTTCAACACAAAATTAAACCAATGTTAGAAGAAAATGGATATGCTGTTATAGAAATATCTCTTTTTGGCATGAACGATATAAATACATTAAATGGAGAAATTGTTTCAAAAATTATTGAAAGTATTTATTCAAAAAAAATTACATTAAACATATATAAAAAATTCTTTAATGATATTTTATTTAAAAAACTGTTAAAAGCAGCGTTTTGGAAGAACGCTTTTATAAAAATTTTAACATTTATGCCAAAATTTTATTATAAACATAATAACAATTTATTGAAAGAAATAAAGAACAATTATGGAGTAAATTTAATAAACTTTTCCATTAAAGATTTATGCAAAAGAATAGATGACAAATTATTTTTCTGCTTTGATGATTGCGAGCGGGCTGTTAATGCTAATTTTTTTAACGAATTTCTCAGTTTAATCATGGATTTTAATGACTTTGAGAATTTAGCATCTTTAGCTATAGGAAACATGCCTAAACTTCCAGACGAGATAAAATTCGATTTATATAAGGAGAAAGTGTTTTCTCGGAATTTTTCCTTAAAAAAAGAGGAT
>ERZ808245.1347-NODE-1347-length-10114-cov-7.994831_pt1 | contig 10114 bp, 5 predicted proteins | sample MGYA00521243_ERZ808245 | MGnify/ENA primary metagenome ERZ808245 (study PRJEB31516, sample SAMN03275576) | gut metagenome | biome: mammalia-associated habitat; material: feces | host: Papio cynocephalus | place: Kenya | collected 2012-07-07 ... | reverse complement strand
CTTTAATTCTTTATTAGCCACGCCCGTGATATTAGCATTTAAAAGAAAAGACAACTAGATATCAAATCCACAAAAATTAATTAGCCCCGCTTATTTTATTAATTAAATCTTGATAATTAGTTACCGTATCATAAATTACATCACTAGCATTACATTTATTATAAAGGATTTTGGCACAGTCAACCTTTGCTTCTTCTATTCCCCTTAGCTCCATATTGTCTAAGCTGCCCTTAGTTTCAGCTACGAAAAAGATATGTTTTTCAGATCCTTCTTTAAATGCTATAGCCCAATCTGGTGCGTAATTGCCAACCGGAGTTGGAATTCTAAACCCCCGAGGAAGCTTTGCATAAACTTCAACTTCATCAGCTTTTTCAAGAGATTCTGCAAACCTTTTCTCTACACTGTTTTCACTAAACCCATCAGGAAAAACATAATCCTGAACATTCTTCTTACATTGAATAAAGCATTCTCTCTCTTCTTTTACAGCAGTGAAGATGGAACTGTCATACTTCTCTCCTGTTGGATAATAAGTAATATGATTAACAATCATAGTTGCTTTTTGCTCATTAATAAACTTTGATACTTGCAAAATAAAATCTTCAGGATTAAATCTAAACAGCTCAAATTTTGTAAAATCAAGGGCTTTCAAAATAGATACAACCGTCTTCCTTGTTAGCTTTGTTCTTTTTGATATCTCCCCAACTAAGTCATACGGTGTTGTAGAAGGACTAGAGGACACAATTTTATTCTCTGTTTTTGTCACTTCCATCGTATTTTTGTTTAAAGCATCTTCATAAGAAATTTTTTCTTTTTGACTACCTGTGCTGATAACATATTGAAGTTTTTTTACATACAATTCTGCATTGATTTTTTGAATAGATTTCTTTATAAGTTCATTACTATCAAATGTTACACGATAAGCATACTTATCATTAATTGAATTCCAAAGTTTCTGAAACTTTTTTTTATAGAAATTATCATTTAATGGGTTTTCTTTTACTTTTGTCTTACGCCCATCTTCAAACATATCTTTGACTACAGAAGGATCAAATAAAGCTCTTGTAAGACTGATAATGCCATTTTCCATTCCTTTTAATTGTTCAGGAAAAGGTTTTACAGAGCCAGATTTAACATCGTTCTTGAAAGATTCTGTTAAATCACCATTCGTATTGGAATACCCATTAAAAATTAAATAATAGTAAATTGCCCCTGCTTCAACCTTACTAAGTGTATGCTTATCGCCATTATCTAGAATGATTGTCTTCCCTTCAAAATACTCAGCATTTGCTTTTCTTGGTCGTTCTGCAAGATCATTTGTCATCTCAGTCTGTAAAGAAGAAACAAATGATGCATAGCTTTCACTAGCAATTACCGTTAGTTTGTTTATATCAAAGACATTAGAACCAAGAACTTCTTTGTCCATTCTATTTCCATCTTTATCTACACATAGACGCAAGCCTCTTCCAACTTCTTGTCTTTGCCCAAGTTTATTATCAGAGTGCTTAAGTGTACAAATTTGGAAGATGTTCGGGTTATCCCACCCTTCTCTTAAAGCTGAATGGGAGAAAATAAATCTGGTTGGCTCATCAAAACTTAAAAGACGTTCTTTATTTTTTAAGATTAAATCATATGCGCTTACATCATCAGAAAGGCCTGTTTCTTTTTTCATTTCACTGTCAATGTAACGACCTTTCTTATCTATACTAAAGTAACCATTGTGAACACTACTTACATTAGAGCATTTTTCTCTTAAGTATTTTTGATAAGAATTATCTGAAAATAAAGTAAGCCTCTTTTCCAACTCTGCCTTATATTCTTCTTCAAAAATCTTACCGTAATCACCTAAAATCTCATTACCTTCACTATCGTATTTTCGATAGTGATCTACCCTATCAATGAAGAAAAGGGAAAGCGTCTTAATGCCTTTAGAGAACAATTCTTTCTCTTTATCAAAATGTGAAATAATTGTTTCTCTTATTTGTATTCTTCTAATATCTTCATCTGAGACATCACCAATAACATCTCCAGAATGCAAAACTATTCCATTTTGTAAAGAGATACTATCAGATAAGGGATTTATTCCGTTAATGAAATACCCATCCTTATATTGGTTCATTCTGTTGGATTCATCATAAATACTTTCCCCTTCGGAAAGAAGTTTAGTTACTCTTCTTGTGCCAGATACTTGGTTAACTTCAAATTCAATTCTTGCCTTTGGCGGTTCAGTTGGAGAAAGAACTATTTCTTGCAAGAATAAGTACCCACTTGTACCTAAGAGGTTTTTAATTTCAAAACCTTTTACTTCTATCTTTTTAACTAACTTTTGGTTATATGCATCTAGTGCATCTAATACATAAACGGAATTATGTCGTTTTTTATGAGTTGCAGAATAGTTAATACTGAACAACGGATTAAACTCATTTTTTAGCTTATCCATCGTAACCTTACCACTCATTTTTTGAGGTTCATCAAGAATAATAATCGGCGAATTTGCTTTAATTACATCAATTGGTCTTCTTGAACCAAAATCATCTCGTTCTTGATAAATACGTCTAGCAGTCTTATTGTTTTTACCTTCAGTAAATGAAGCAGCAAAAGCCTGTGTGTTGATTATCATAACGGATAAATCTGCAGAGTTAGAAAAGCTATCAAGTTCAGTGAGATTATCGCTATCGTAAACAAAATAACGTGCCTTTTTGTGATAGTATTCCATAAAGTGATCAACTGTCATGTCAAATGATTTTTTGACACCTTCTCTTATAGCTATAGACGGAACAACAACGATAAACTTTGACCAGCCATACTTTTTATTTAGTTCAAACATTGTCTTAATATAAACATATGTTTTTCCTGTGCCTGTCTCCATCTCAACATCAATAGAACATCTTCCTACTTCATTTGAGAGCTTTTCAGATAATGGAATATCACTTGACTTTTGTATCTCTTTTATATTGTCAAATAAATCTTCGTCAGAAAGATTAATTCTAGCATTCGAATACCCTAACTCATCATCTACTGCGAAGTAGCCTTTTCCTACATCTCGTATATAGGTAAAACTATTAACATATGGCTGACCATCAAATACTGATACAACAGAGTCTACGGCTTTTGTTTGATAGTCCTGTATTTTGAATCTGAATTCCATTACAAAACCTTCCTTATTGTATCAGGACTGTATCTATCAAAGATTTGATCAAAATTAGCAAAGACACTGTCGTTAGCTAAAGAAGAATCTCTCATAACAAAATAGATTGGTTTCATTTTTGCAACTTCAGTTATTACTTCTTCATCTACATTTTCATCAAAACAAGCCATTAGGTATCCTCTATTAACATTAAACAACTTCTTTCCGTTTATCATTTGAGTATCTATTTTTGATGAGAGTAATACACCTAAATCTAACATTACTTGGAAAAGTAAATCTTCATCTGTCCTCCCTTGCTTAATGTTACTAATCAGGCTTAAAAGATCGTTTTGATTTAAATCATTTGGGTTATAATAAACATCTTCCATATTAGAAGAGTCTAGTTTTAATACTCTGAAGCCAATATCTAAATCAGAAGAAGTATCGTTAAATAAATCTTCTTTCTTATTTTTCTGCTCTTCAAGAATCTTCTTTCCTGCTCTTCTTATTCTCTCTTTTCCTATTTCACAGATGTTTTTATACCCAGCTTTGTATGCTTCTGAACTATCCTCACATGTTTCAGGAATCTGAACCATAATATACTTTCTTTTGCCGCCATCTTCTGCATTCAATTTCATTACTGCGTGAGCTGTAGTGGCTGAGCCGGAAAAAAAATCTAGAATATATGCGTTGGAATCCTGTATTAAAGATATAAGATACTGCAACATTCTTAAATTCTTGGGATTATTAAAAACATTTCCTTTTATGAGAGAATTTAATTCATTTGTTCCTTCATTAGTGGAAAAATCTAAAATGCTTCTTGAATTAGCATTTATAATAGATACATATACTAATTTTCCATCTTTTTTTTGAACATCTTTTGCATCAACAAAAGTACGTTTCCGAGCTGTATATGAACCTAGTCTTCCTGTTATAACGATTGAATCTTTTTGAGAATTAAATTTATCAAGTGCCCATGTCCAACACCCCAAACGTCCTCTGACACGAGGTGGTCTAATTGCGACATACCCTCTATTTATTAATTCTTCGTCTGTATTATATATTTCATTTTCATCATTTTTAGATTTAGCAAGTTCAATATCATAATCACACTTTCCGAAAAAATCACCTGTGGTTGAATTATAATAAATTGTGTAACCAAGATTTGGTCTTGCCACTAACGTTCCACCTTCTCCTCGAGTAGTGATAGGGTCATTTAAATAATATAATCTGCCATTGTCTTCCATAACATCTCTATAGATAATCTCTTTTCGATTTAATATTGGTTGAGTTTTAGCTCCTTCTGGTGGCGTTGCTTTTCGGTATACAAGCAAAAATTCGTGATTCTTTTGGATATTTATGGTATCGTTCTTTGCGTTTTGTTTGTTTTGAATAATAGGGCCTACTCGATTCTCAGCACCAAAAATCTCATCGCATATTTTACAAAGGTTAACTTGTTCATTATCATCAATTGAAATAAAAATAACCCCATCATCAGATAGTAAGTCTCTTGCTATCTTTAAACGAGGATACATCATATTTAACCAGTCAGTATGAAATCTACCGTTAGAATCTAAGTTCTTTTCTAATCTTTTTCCCTGGTCGTTATATTGACCACTGTTTTCTTTATAAGTTTTGGCATCTTGAGAGAAATCATCTTCATAAACAAAATCATTTCCAGTGTTATATGGAGGATCGATATATATCATCTTGATCTTACCGTAGTATGTTTCTCTTAAAAGCTTTAGTACGTCTAAGTTATCTCCTTCTATGTATAGATTTTCAGTTGTATCAAAATTTACACTTTCTTCTCGACAGGGTCTGAGAGTCGCATTTATTGGCTGATTTGCCAAAGCTCTAGCTTTAGACTTATCTGGCCACGTAAACTGATATCGTTCTTTCAGTATCCCCCCCCCGTTCTCACTGTAGTTCACAGTATTTCCCGAAAGTAATTGATTGAGAATAGAAAAATCTATTACTTTCTTTACTGCTTTGTCGTCATCTGTTGTTACTTCAGTAATGCATTCTGGAAATAGTTCAGCTAATCTCTTTACGTTATCATTTACAATATCTTGTGTATGCATCTTTAATTTATCCATATTTTTCCTTTTACTATTCTCTATAGCTCAAGATTAGTTTTCTTTAAAAGACAAAGTATCCCTAGACAGTAAATCATCTAATATTTGTCCGTTGATACTTTTCCATGTTAGCCATCCATTCTTGGATTTGCCTGAAACAAATTCTGCAGCAATAGATGGACTCTCAAAATCTATATCAATTATTGTTTTTCCTTCACTCAGATTTTCACTATATCTCTTCTGAATTCTTTTCTCACGAGGATATTTGTCAGAAGCAGGATATATAGATGAATCTTTTAAAACAACAAACTTACCGCCTCTTATAACCATCTTTGCCGTATCATTCATCATATAAAATATCAATTCTTCATTCTGGAACACTGCTTCTTCTATTTTGGTATTCTTTTCTCTCTTTTTGTTCCTTTTTTGTTTTAAAATGTTATAACTATAAATACCTAACAGAAGTTCTATTGTTTCCATACTGGATTCTAGATTTGATAGCTTTCTAGCAGATAGTTTCCCTTGATATGGAATATTTCCATTATCAAGGTCATAGCGTCCTATATTGGATATCCTCTTCATTAATTCTGATTCAAGCCAATCCAAATCCGCAGAATCAAAAGGATCAGAAGAATGACTATAGAAAGCAAGTGCAACTTCCCACCAATCTTTTCCATTACGAATATGCTCATTCCATCTTTGTAGAAAAGATTTTCCATTAGCTCTCTGCCCCGTCTGGCCTACATATACAGTTTTTTCCGACATAAGTATATACACACCAGGTTCTGTTAAGCCATCAATCTTACTTGCTTGATTTAAATATGATTTAGGCACCTTTATTGAAGCCACTTGTAAAGATTGAGATGATAACTGAATACAGCCATCTAGTGTTCCATCAACTAAATAATAATCTATAACCTTCCCCGCCATATTACTTCTTTCTCATTTGTATTTTTGATATTTCGTCTGTTATTTCCATTAGCTTTGCATACATATAAACTTTACAGTGTCCTGTTTTTGTTGAATTTATTTTTTTTCTTAGTCTAGTTTGTTCACTTAATAATTCTTCAATCTTAATCTGCTGGTCAACAGTATAATCTAAACTATCATCCTTAAGTTCAAAAGCCCCTATTTGTTCGACAAAACTTGACCACACATCATCTAGGTTTATGCCCTCAATGCTCAATCTAAAACTACTCTCCCAATCTGTAGAAAAAATCTTCTTGTGCCTGATTAGCACTTTTTGCAAATTATTATAACTAAGAACTAACACAATCTTTTGTTTAATCGCATTAAAGAGAAACTCAATAGTATACAAACTATAATCATAACTTTTTAAATCTACTTTAATAACATATATTAATCGTGTCTCTTTTCCTTCTTGAATACTTATGGATTTTTCAGAAATTTCATTAGCGATAAATACATCAGATATCTCGTCAAATAAAATCCTTCTTTGCCTTGGAGTTCCTTCAAAACTTCTAAAAAGCTCACTTTTAGGTATTTTTTTATTAACCTCTGTTTTTATTGGAAAACCTAACATCATTCATTTCCTCTAACAACTAAGAATGCAACAAGCTCAAAATCATTCAATCCAGTTATCGTTGTATCTAAAAAGCTAAAACTATCACCTGTAATAAAAGAATGGATATCTTTTTCTTCCTTTTTATCAATAATTGAACTAACAGCTTTTCCAAGAAGCATTGAGTACTTATCCATCTTCTTACCATCTTTTGTCTCTTTATTAAAAGACTTGTATAAAAGTGGAATTGGCTCATCTTTTCCTTTACACAAAAATCTAAACTTATCTAAAAGGTTTTTTATCTCTAAATGGTTACAGACAATGTTACCATCCATATCAACATAAACTAAATAAAAAGGATGAAGTCTGTTTTGCTTATTTATGTTTACACCCGAATTTAGGTTTTTCAATACGAAAATAACACCAGGAGGACAATCTTTTGTGGAGTTTGTTACAGCATTTAGACCAAATGGAATATTATCCAAACTATGTTTTTGTTTTATGTATTCTAATAAATCAAGTCTGAATTCATTAAGACCTAAATCAACTATTGAAACTCCAGAGGACATATCTTCTATATCAACAACTTGCTCTTTTAACTTCTTAAGTTGTTCTTTTCGATACTCAAGATCTGTTTTCTCTTCTTTTGTTAAAAGATCATCTCCTCCTGCAGCACTCATATCAACAATTTTCATTCTTGTTTCAACCCGTGCTTTAAGATTTATATAGTCATCAAGAGAAATATCAGGCCAGAAATTTACAAGTTGTATTCTTTCATTTTTGCTTCCAATACGGTCTATTCTCCCAAAACGCTGAATTATTCTTACAGGATTCCAATGAATATCATAATTGACTAAATAATCGCAATCCTGAAGGTTTTGGCCTTCAGATATGCAATCCGTGCCGATAAGGATATCTATATCTATTCCCCTGTATTCTTCAATAGAATCACGATCTTTGGATATAGGCGAGAAGCACGTCAAAATTGAATTAAGACTAGCAGGAAACTTTGGTATAGTTGTTTTTCCTTTTCCATTGCCTGTGATTAATGCAACATTTAGACCATATTTATTCTTTACATGCGTGCTGATATGTGTATAAAGATATTCTGCAGTATCTGCAAATGCTGAGAAAATAATAACCTTTTTATTGTTTTCGTTTATCGGGTTTTCAATCTTCTTATCGATGACAGATAAAATAGTTTGAAGTTTTTTATCGTATTGTGGAGTAATATCATTTGTCATGCTTATCAAAACATCTAAATAATCAAGATCGCTTTTCAAACTTCTTTCCCACGAAAGATAATCCATATCCACAATATCTATTTGGACTTTTTTGCCTATTTTAAAGACATCTTCTTCATCATCGTCAAATTCATAGTTGTTTTCATCAGCTGATGATAAATCTATAAGGTTGATTTTAGATGATGCAGTATGCTTTTTATATGCATCAATTGAATCCAATGCATTTTTGATTGAGCCACGAACCCTAGAAAGGGAAAGAGAGAAAGAATGCACGGAACTCTCCATTCTTTTAAGAAGGTTTATTGCCATCAACCTTCTTATACCTTGCTCTCTGTTTTTCTGATTAATCGCCTTATTCTTTGCGTTTGCATCATAAATATCTGAATACTTTGCTGTCTTTGATGGTAAAACAAACCTTGTTGGAGTATATATTGTCAATTCAAGTTTGATTAAAATATCAAATATTTCATTGAATGTTATTGCTTTTTTTAAATCTGTTAGATTAGGACTATAGGATAAAGGAGCAAGCCTTGTTGGGAACTTTCCTATTTCTTTTGTATCATAATACTTTTCAATATTTTTTCTAGAACGAGCAATAGTTACAGAATCTAGAACTTCAAAGAAATCAAAATCTAGCATGTCCAATAAATTCTTTGTTGATCTTTCATCTACGGGATATTTACTCCATCTATTAAATGCAGATTGTGCATTTCTAAAAATTTCTTCAATAGGTCTACTAGTACTAAGTTTATCATTAATTAAGGAAGAATCACCTTCATATGCAAGTTGTAATTGGTTTTTTAAATCTGTAAATCGATTATTTACTGGCGTTGCAGATAACATTAAGACTTTAGTTTTTACTCCACTCTTAATTACATTCTGCATCAGTATCTGATATCTATTAAACTTATTATCATCACCTGTTGTATCTAACTTTCCACCATTTCGAAAGTTATGCGATTCATCAATAACTACTAAATCATAGTTTCCCCAATTAATACGCGACAAATCTATTCCATTTGAATAGCCAGTTTTTCTTGTTAAATCTGTATGGAATAAAACATCATATCTTAATTTATCATCTATTAATGGATTGTTTTTATAATTTGCCTTATAGCTAGTCCAGTTATCTGAAAGTTTTTTTGGACATAAAACTAATACCGATTTATTTCTTTCTTCATAATACTTAATTACAGCAATCGAAGTAAATGTTTTTCCAAGTCCAACACTATCTGCAAGTATACAGCCATTGTATTTTTCTAGCTTATTAATAATTGCCAAAGCTGCATCTTTCTGGAAGTTATAAAGGAAATTCCATATCTTTGTACTCTTAAAGCCTACAGATTCATTAGGTAGAACATCTTCAGAAATGTCATCTAAAAACTCATTAAAAATATTGTACAAGGTAACAAAATAAATAAACTCGGGAGAGTTTTCAGAGTAAACAGTTGTGATATTTGATAAAACTTGTTCAGTAACATCTTGAAGCTTTTCTTTATCATTCCAAAGACTTCTAAAGATAGCTAAAAACTTTTTTGACTCACTCTCGTCAAACTTATTTATGAAAGTAAAAATATCTTTACCTTTTTCTATCCCAAGTTCAACAGTCGAAAACCCTTTTATTGGATAAAACGCCTCATTATCTACCGTAATGAAACCAGGAATTTGATCATCTGATACATTAGATTTGAAAACTACTTTCTCATTAATCCAGGTCGCACATTCTCTTGCTATTGCTTTCTGCGAAAGCTCATTTCGAAGTCTTATTTCAAATTCTGACCCATAAAGACTTCTTTCTCGGTCAAGTCTTGGAATAAAAAACTCTCTCTTTTCCTTAGATATTTTATCCTTTATAAAAGTTGGAGACGTAAAAATAAAGTTTAGCTTTTCAATTCCACTTAACTCTTCTTTTAATTCAGCAAAAGCATATATAGAGAAATATGCGGCAGCAATATTTACTACTGAGCCACAGTGCATTGTCTCTATTAATTCATCTTTAAGAACCTTATTTATGTTGTCTATAGATTCCATGAAAGCCCCACAAGGGCTAGTATAACATAAAAAGTTAAATCTCTAAAAAATTAGATATGAGTAAAGTCATCATATTTATTTGAGAACCATTTTCTCATAAAGCCAGCTTTCTTTT
>ERZ808245.1345-NODE-1345-length-10129-cov-5.746377_pt1 | contig 10129 bp, 10 predicted proteins | sample MGYA00521243_ERZ808245 | MGnify/ENA primary metagenome ERZ808245 (study PRJEB31516, sample SAMN03275576) | gut metagenome | biome: mammalia-associated habitat; material: feces | host: Papio cynocephalus | place: Kenya | collected 2012-07-07 ... | reverse complement strand
ACGCTTCCATCAGCATGCCCATCGTGGAGATATACGTGAAACTGCGGCAGCCGATATCCTGAATATCATACACCATCACGTCTATCTCGTCCATCATTTCTTTTGTCGGTTTGCGCGTAGCCCCAAACAACGAGTACATCTTCAGTCCCGTACGCTTATCTACTTCATTACCAACATGGTCGCCCGCATGCACGTTGCCCCTCACGCCATGTTCGGGACCATACAACGCCACCAAGTTCACATTCTCTGCCTGCCACAGAATATCGATGGTCGAATGCATCTGCAAGTCCACGCCAGTGGGGTTGGTACACAGCCCGACGTGCTTGCCTTCCAATGGTGCAAAGTTCTGGCTCTTAAGCACTTCTATTCCGGGACGCACCACTGTCTTTGTGGCTGCCGATTGGCTGCACCCTGCCATACATACTGCCATGCATCCTGCCGACAGCAGGCTCAGTATCACAAACAATTTTCTACGCATATCTTTCTGTTGATTAGACCGCAAAGTTACGAAAAAAGCGTGATGTGTACAATTTTTCTTGAATTTATTTGCATAATCCAAAAAGTAGCAGTACCTTTGCACCCGCTTTCGGGATTGGGACAACGCGCTCATAGCGCAAGCGGGGTTGAACTTACGCGCAGTTTCGTACTGCGTATGTTTTGAAGGATGTGGAGTGTATATTCAGAGCATATCCGACCACGTGGCTCCCGATTAACTCATATAGCACAACGCGTTCCGACGCGAGGAAGGGTGGGTGAGTGGCTGAAACCAACAGTTTGCTAAACTGTCGTACGGGTAACTGTACCGGGGGTTCGAATCCCCCCTCTTCCGCAAAGTAATCGTTTCATAGCAAGTGCCCGATTGACATACCGCCAATCGGGCTATTTTATTATTCATTCTCACCACTCAGCACCCGCACCGCCTCTTCTATAGTATAGTGCTCAAACTGCCTTTTTGCTTCCGTATATCGCCCGTTTATCTCTGTAAATGAAGTCCATAGAGGAAGAAAAGGTTGGATGGATTGCTCTTGGATAGTACCGTCGCACATCACCACCGTACATTTATTGATCCCCGTCAACGGGCTCCCCGCAATGCGGCACACCATGCCCTGTAGCATATTCGTTTCCTCGTCCACAATCACAGACGCCGGACCATAAAGCCACCATTCTACGTACACGCCCAAAGTAGCATTTCGAAAGCCGCTTGTACCCGTATATGCCAGATTATTTGTAACATCAACGGGCGTCAGAAACAATCGGCTGTCGGATAGTATCTGCTCCCTATGCCGTATGAACAGCAGAGCATGTTTGTAGAAATACTCTTCCGCCGGTGTCGGGTGGATTATTTGGGGTGCATTCTGACGTTTTGCTTTTCTGGAGCGATGCCCCATCTGCAGATACTGCCCCGTTGTGTCTAACTCAAAATCAGGAGAAGATATGTCCTCGTTTTGCGATGCCGGCTTTGGATAACCTTTCAAGGTTGTGTTATCCAAAAGCGTGAATGTCCCTTGTTGAGCAATAACTGATTCTTGCTCGGTTTTGTTAGATTCTGTACTCATTGTTATTTCATTGAATTGGTTATTCTTCTGTTTTGTCAAGCACCACCACATGGCTTGGAAATATCAGTTCAGTCAGGTTGTCACAGCACTCAAATCTGTTATCGTTTTCGAGAACCGAATATCTGTCAGGTGGTCGCAATAGTAGAACGCATAATCCCCGATTTCTTGTACACTTTCAGGGATATCCACCGATGTCAGTCCGCTACCCCAAAACGCCTCCTCACCGATGCCCCGTACGCTATTGGGAATACATATAACCGTCAATCGCTCACACACATAGAACGTATGCCACCTGATAGCCTTTATCCCATCAGGAATACAGGTATTGCACCCGCCCAATAGCAGCGTGTTGCTTGCTCTGTAAATCAGTGCGTTACAATTCCCCACGACTATCGTAGCAGGGGTTCTCATCGTGCCCCCCCAAAAAAAATCACCTCCAGTTGTGGGCAGTCCTCAAACGCGTATTTGTCTATGCTATTCACGCTCTTGGGTATCTTCAACACCCGCAAACTCGTGCAATACCATAATGCACACCCACCGATATGCTCCACACCCTCTTCGATAATCAGTTCCGTCATCTCCTTGCACTCATAGAATGCCCCGTCGCCAACGGCTATCACACGATATGTCTCGCCTTTGAATGTCACCGCCCTCGGCACCACCACACGCCCGCGATACTTATTCCCTTTCGCTGCCACGTATGCCAAACGGGTAGTTGTCTTCAGGTCATAAGTAATACCATTGATACTGCGTTTCACAAGATGTATATGCCTCCGCACCGCGTTCCATACCGGCATCTTGCAACCATGAAAAGCATGCCTGTCCACCTCAAACTCCTTGTTCGGTATATGAATCGATGCAATCTTCCTGCAAAACCCGAAAGCAGAAACGCCGATATATTCTATGCTATCGGGCAACTGCAGCGTCGTCAGCCGCGAGCAGTACTCGAAAGCATTCTTCTCTATACGCACAATACTATCAGGCATTGTAACGGACTCCAACTTCCCACACATACTAAAAGCCCTCTCTCCTATTGCCGTTACCGCATACCTTTCCCCGCCTTCCACCACGTATGGCGGAATCACGATATCGCCCTCATACTTCTCTTGGTTGTATGAATCCTCACCCCGAATGGATAGCACCTTTGCCGTATGCCCCACCGCATCCAATTCGTACCATACACCATTGCTCTCTGTCTTCATATTCCAGTTACCTGCAACTATATAAAAAACAATAGGTCGCCTATACACTTGGGCGACCTACTGTTTTGCCACTAAATTTGACATTAATGAATAACACATATTAAACACATTATCAACAACGGAACAACTGTGAGAAGCAGAGTCACAATAATTGCTTTCACCTTACCATCATCATCTTCTTCCGTTGTATCATTCCCATTTCCTCCATTTACAGTTGTACTATTTTTTGAGAGACTTAGAACTCTTGTTAATCCTTTTCCATACAACAAAATTGAGGCAATTTTTGTCAACTTATCAGCATCACCACCAACAAGTTCTCCTCCATAACATGTCATCTGAATACGTACAGATTGAGCATCGGCAATCTGCTGCATTTGTTCTTCTGTGATATAGTAACCGACATTTAACCACCTGTCTTCTGGAAATATAACTGATACCTGATATGGCAATACTTCCCTACCGTCCACAGTTAACCAAACTTGGTTATGCTGATAGTCAAAACAATTGCCTGAAGCAGCCTCCTCAAAAGCATCATATAGACATCGGAAGAAAATAAAATATTCACAACTATCTTCATAACGCTTACCACGTTCATCAAATCGGAGTACAGAGCCTTTCCAACGGCATAAGGAAACCGTAGAAGACACATGCGGATGTTCCGGTTCTGTGTCATCTCGCCATTCTATGTATTCTTCCAACACCGTTAGTTGCTTGTTAACTATTTTATCCCCTAGAAAATCATCAAGACTCTTATACTCGGGTTTTTCCATTACCCTCATTGTCCGCCTTTCGGCTAATGTGGAATCACTCAAACCGTGAGAATCAAATAATATTTCATTCATAAGTATATTGTATTTTTGTGGACCTTTGCCGTAGTCCTGTTAATAGTTTATACGCATCTGTGGCAGGCAGATACGGTTGGTCAATCAATTAAAGTAGTTTGTATTTAGATATATCGAAGCCGTAATCTGCAAACAGATTATCCACAAAATGAAAGTCCACTTGCTCATGCAATACGCCTGCAATGTAATTGATAAGTTTATAGGTATCTATCACTTCCCTGTCAAACAAGTCAGGCACATGGCGCACGTAATCCTCCTTGGTATAGGGGTGTTGCGGCGTGTGGCACAACTCAAAGTCCAACAACTCCAATGCCCATGTCATGTTCTCGTAGGTTAGTGCATTGTGCAACACTTGGTGTGTATGCAGAATATGCAAATTGCGAATCAGCACTTCAGCGGCTATTTGGTAGTCCTTGTCATACCCTTTGGTATTGAACCGTTCCCACTTGTGCACCTCACTCCATATTTGGTCTTGTGTCATAAAACCGGCATCCGCAATGCGATACGGACACTCTACGGAGTATTGCAGCAAGACGGGGTTGAGGTGCTTGTCCGTTTGCGGAATATAGACAGGATAGTCCAACTCCAACACACACTCCATCTGATTGGTCTTGATGCCCAAGGCTTGTACGTCTTGCCCGCAATGGAAATCACGCAGCGCATCTTCCTTGAGCAATAGTCCCCACACATCCATAGGTGTTTCTGGTGTGTGCAAAAACTGACAGGTTGAATAAGACAGCCCATTGCCTTTGCTAATAATATAGCGACCATTGTCTTTTTTACCGACTAGTACACTACGACAATGGATAGGACTAACGCAATACACCACCTTATCGCCCTTTTCTAAAACAAGATAGGGGTAAGGCGTAACCTGTTCCGAGTCTTGACATAGTACCTTATACGCAAGTTCTTTTGTTTGAAGGGGTATCATGATTGATAATATGAATTTTTAGGACCAAATGTATTTATATCTTCATGTCGCTCACGAATTGCATTATTCATTTGTTCACGTTGTTTGCTTTTTTCAAGTTCGTGCAACTCTGCATATATCTCCTTTAGTTTAGATGCATCATTTATCTGTAAAATGTCATCTTTAGAGTATTTTTCAGATGCTACACTTCCTATCTTTTCCAATACACATTGCTGCATTTGTTTAATGCAACTTTCGATTCGCTCTTTTACCGATGCTTCTTGTCTTTTAAGTTTACGGTATTCTTCGAATAACTCATCAAAAGTTTTAGTCTTCATCATTCTTTGAAATAATTTGTTGGTTAATTAGATATTAGTTGAAAAAACGTACTGCCACCGCCTTGCAGTGGCAGTACGACGCAAGATTAACCCTGACGATACATCATGCCACAACTGTTCTCAAAATATTGAGAGCAACCGCTCATGCTAACGACGCTGGACATCTTGCTGATTTCTAATGTTGTCTTCATACGAAAATACATTAAATGTGTTATAGGTGTACTGCGGGAGACACCATTTATCCCTTTGTATGATATTCGCGCTGCAAACTCACCTTGGTCTTCGGCAAGGCTTGCAATGCCCTTACAAATTGTTCTCTATCCATAGGAGCATCATACTCCATCAACTGATGCGCGAGATTGTAACGCGCTTTCGCCAAATGGCAATTGCTTTCGGCAGGCTTACGGAAATCCCCGTGCTCGGTGTAGTTGATACCTGCACACAGATTGCAATAATCGCAGTAAGCATACTTCCCGCACTCTGTATAGTCTGACAATACAGCCGTCCTCCACTCTTTCAGCACACTGCTATTCGTCAATATGTCAATGATATGCGATTGATTCACATTGCCATATACTTGCGTAAAAGCAGGACATGCACGCAAGTCTCCATTGGGAGACAAGCAGAATGAATTACGCCCCGCGCCACACGTGCAATAATCAGGATTGCGTTTCGAGCCGCCATAGTTTGGCGCTTCTTTGCCCACATACAGGGCTACATTATTATCGCGGAGTACTACCTGCAACTGCTCTTCAGTCAGACGCAGATGTTTCGCACAGACATCACCGTCATTGGACTCGGTGATATTCAACTCAAATTGCGGTTGCGCATGGTATTTCTTCGCCAAATCTGCCACCATATAATATGAATGGAGATTTGGTTGCATCACACAGCACTTCAGATTCATAGGAACGGCTAATCGGGATAATTGTTCCACCACTTGCATAGAACGTTGCCATGAACCGGGGATACGTGTGATAGCATCATGGTCTTCTGCTATCCCGCTATAGATGCTTACACCTATAAGGCGGGGGAAATAATCCGCCAAACGTTGTACATCGTTCACGATGCGTTGCCCATTGGTGAAAATGTCAAAGGCTATACCTTTCTGATACAAATAGTCAATCAAGTCCCATGCAAACTCTTTCGAGAACGGGTCACCGCCACTCAAACAGACTTTCACCAACCCAAGGTCATACATCTCATCTATTACACGATGGTAATCGTCCATCGTCATTTCCCCATAGTCTGCACGGTGACTTTGCTCGGTATTGTTACGAGTAGCCCCCGGATTGTAACAATGAATACACGTCTCACTGCAACGGTAGGTCAACTCCATCAGCACAGAGCAAACGGTATGCCCGTCGTCCACAGCGTCATAGTACATCTGTTCTGCATTGGTTGTGGCTACAGGCAGTTTCTCCTTGACAGGCTTGTCCTCAAAAGCAACTTGCTGTTCTTTTGCCTGACACACCATATCACGGTAATGGCGGATGCCCTTTTCGGTGGGTATAGAAGTTGTTATCAGTCCCTGTTGCTCTAATACGCCAAAGAAATCAAGAATAGACTCTTCCGCTATCTGCGTTGTTTGCACAATGGCAGACAGCGATATTTCGCCATTGCGGGGAATGGAAAGAATACGGCCGATAACATCTGCAGACTGCTTTTCAAAGAAGAAACTATAGCCCGCTATCAGGTTGTACATGATAGCCACATGCTTCTCGGCATTGTAGCGTCCGCAAGTCCAAACGGGACGCACATAGGATTGTGTATGATTCATCAAGGTCAACTACCGCGCAGTAGTGCTTTGTGGGAGCCGATTCCAAACTGACCCGTACATAAAAATGAAGCGTGGAATCATATCTCTGCCTATTCTCCCACTTGAGGTTCCGGAAATGACCTTACTACAAGAACAAACAATAATGCCCACGCCGATATGTACACGCACGCCATATAGGCGTGATAAATACATACCACAGGACATTTACCGTTATCTTGTTCTGAATAGTTGAAATTTTCCGGATTTCAAGTGGTCAAAACAAGCGTTGATAAACGCCTAATTAACAATACATTGTTGCAACAACTCGCAAAACGCGGGCATTATTCGGTGTTCTTGCCATCCTTTCAGACGACAACCCACCCCAAACAATTCCCCCTACAAGTCATTGCGACTGCAAAGGTACAAGAAATATTGCACACACACAAATTAACACTAATAAAATCTCAAAAAAAGCAACCGTTTATATCAAAAAGAGTAACCCGTTTATGTTATTATAACGAGAACAGAACTGCGTACCATACTACGCAAATTAATGGCTAATTCGTGGGAAATTATATGTTTTTTGAGTGTCCTTTAATGGATAGCGTATCCCTTGCTTTTACCCCAAACGGGATATACGTGTCAGTTCCTCCTCGTCCAGCAACTGAATCTTCCGCCCGTCAATGCTTATCAATCCTTCTATTGCAAACTGCGAAAGTGTACGAATAGCATTTGATGTTGTCATATTAGACATATTCGCAAGATCCTCCCGCGCCATATACATAGCAATAGTGGCACCATCCTCATCCAATCCGTATGTCTGCCGCAGGGTCAACAGCGACTCCGCCAAACGCCCGCGAATATGTTTCTGTGTAAGATTCACTGTGCGTGATTCTGAAATAGCAAGGTCTCTTGCCATAGCCGTCAGAACGCCAAAACAAAAGGCGTTATTCTCCTGCACCACCTGCAAAAACGCCTCGCGGTGCACACGATAGACCACTGTTGCTTCCAACGTGCTGGCACACGACGAATGCTTGTCACCGGCAATCACGCTCCTGTAGCCGAACATATCGTGCGGACGAAGCAGTCTGATTATCTGTACACGCTGCCCCACCCCCTCTTTGGAGAGGCGGACGGTACCTGCAACGACCATCATGATATGGGTCGGAGCGTCACCTTCATGGTGAATCATCTCGTTTTTGCGGTACTTCTTGATTTCAGAGTGGTTATCAATAAAAGATTTCTGTTCGGGAGTCAGCAAATCCCATGTGGGATTGAGTTCCCATAACTTTCCAAAATCTTCTTGACCTTTTCGCATACGCACTATCTCGATTTTGCCGCAAAGTTAGTATTTTTTCCCGATACGCACAAAAAAAGTCGGACAATTATACGTAATCCGAATTATTTTCGTAACTTTGCGGTCGCAAATAAAGTAAAATACAAGGTTTTATGGATATTTCGGTGATTGTCCCGCTGTACAATGAGGCAGAAAGTTTGCCTGTGCTATATAATTGGATCGCGCGCGTAATGAAGGAGCACGGATTTTCCTACGAAGTTTTGTTTGTCAACGATGGCTCCACAGACGGTTCTTGGCAGGTAATCAAGCAGTTACGCGAGAACGACGAGCACGTCCGTGGCATTTGTTTCCGTCGTAATTACGGCAAATCAGCGGCGTTGTATTGTGGTTTCAAAGCCGCGCAGGGCGATGTGGTCATCACTATGGATGCCGATTTGCAGGATTCCCCCGACGAGATTCCCGAACTCTACAGAATGATTCGTAAGGATGGTTTTGACCTCGTAAGCGGTTGGAAACAAAAGCGTTACGACAACAAACTCACCAAGAACCTCCCCAGCAAACTCTTCAATGCCACGGCACGCAAAGTGACGGGCATTCATCTCCACGATATGAACTGCGGGCTCAAAGCCTACCGTCAGGAGGTCGTGAAGAATATCGAAGTCTTCTCCGAAATGCATCGATACATACCCTATTTGGCAAAAAATGCGGGTTTCACCAAAATCGGAGAGAAGGTGGTGCAGCATCGCAAACGTGAATTTGGCACCAGCAAGTTCGGCATGAACCGTTTTGTCAACGGCTATTTGGACCTGATGACGCTCTGGTTCCTCAACAAGTTCGGCAAGCAGCCGATGCACTTCTTCGGGCTCATTGGCAGTCTGATGTTTCTGCTTGGTTTTGTGGCAATTATCGTAGTTGGTGGCATGAAACTGCACGCCATTCACCACGGCATACAGGCAATGTTGGTGGGCGTCAATCCCTATTTTCACCTCAGTATCTTGATGATGATTTTGGGTTGCATGCTCTTTTTGGCGGGCTTTCTCGGCGAACTTATCATTCGCAACTCGAGCGAGCGCAACAACTACCTGATACGCGAGGAGATAGGATGACCGCTAACGAGATTTTCGACTACTATCGCACCACACGTGCACTGACTACGGACGACAAATTGGATTTTGTCTCCTTGGTTTGCGACACGCCCCACGTCACTGAGGGGGCTATGGCGGCAGCCGGAATGACGTTATCGCTCATTGAAAATGGTCCTGACGAAGAGCGATTGCAGATGCTCGTAAATGTAATACGTTCTGATTGTCAATATGTTATCATGGAACGCGCCATCGTCGGTCTGCTACTCGTGATGATTGAGCACGATGCCGCCTTGCGCAACAATATGTCGTTGTTAGACCTCTGCCAAGAGGCTCTGACACATGACTTGGAAATCACTTTCACCGCACTTTGCAACATCGCCCGCACCACGCAGGTCGGGCGCGTCATAAGGTGCAACCAAAACCTCTCAAAGGACATTCTCCCCCTGTTACAAAGCAACCAACAAACTGAAATCCAACCGATTATACAACGGTACAAAGATGAAATGGTCGCCATTGCCAAACTGCAATTAGACCAGAACTTTGTATTCTTCAAAGACCTCTACAAGATGCCCTATTTCCGCGAGAGTGCGGCAAATTGGCTGTTGCCGTGGAGTGAAGAAGCCCTGCTCAACATTCCCGAAGACGACCGCGAGGATGTCCTCGAACTCCTTGACAAATGGCCGATATGCGATAGCGACAAATTCGCCCTCATCAACAACAAGATGTACAAAATGCTCAAAAGCCTCATTCAAAACCGGTTTCAAATGGACTCTTTGGGTGAAATGGGCGTTGCTTTGGGGGGCGAAGAAATCATCACCAACCAATACACACAGCAGTTATATCGTTTCTTCCAATTGTCGCCCTTCACGCAGGTCAATCCTTTTGAAAAGGCTTTCCGTCTGCGCGAAACGATGGTTTATCGCCTTGTCGTGGTCGGAAAAGCAGCACAAGACACCATCGGCGAACTGCTTTGGAGCCGCAACTGACCACTCCCTACTTGCAACATCCCGTTGTGCGCAACATCCTCGTTCCCCATTGTATTCCCTTTCTCTATTATATTTACAAATTTTCAAATTATCCACTTGTCCCCCTCACATTCCCCTCGTATTAACCATGAACAATTAGTATGTGATTAGTATG
>ERZ808245.1340-NODE-1340-length-10153-cov-2.746484_pt1 | contig 10153 bp, 8 predicted proteins | sample MGYA00521243_ERZ808245 | MGnify/ENA primary metagenome ERZ808245 (study PRJEB31516, sample SAMN03275576) | gut metagenome | biome: mammalia-associated habitat; material: feces | host: Papio cynocephalus | place: Kenya | collected 2012-07-07 ... | reverse complement strand
ATGGCGACAAAAATAGTTCAAAAAGATGTTGACTTGTTCCTTGTCACCATATAGAAGCTTGGAGCAAATACCATCTCTTAGGATCTCAATCGTACTTTTAAGTTCAGATACCTTAGCTTTAAGTGCAGATACATCAAGTCTGCTCTGTTGAAGCTCTTCTTTACAGGTCTCAAGTTCTTTGCTCAATTGTTGATTTGCAGATTGTGTTTCACTAAGCTCAACGCTAAGGTCTTGAAGCTGGTGAGTCAACGATTCGCATTTGTCATTAACCTCATCTCGGTCTTTTCTTGCCATAGCAACCTTTTCATCAGCAGTTTTTTCAATAAGAGCTTTCTGTTCATTGAGCCAACTGCAACCTCTAGCCCACATACCTTGAATACCTTTATCGAACCACGACTTAAGTTCATTTGGCATTGGTAGTGAGGTACTAGCAAGTTCAGATTTGAAATCCTCAAGGATATCAATTGCTCTTAGATAATCTCTTTTAGAGTGGTTAGGAGCTGCTTCAGATAAAGTTCTATAAGTCACATCTATTTTTTGAGCATCAAGCTCAATAGCCTTATCAAAGAGAAGTCTGACAGTAGGGCTTAATTTATCTCTATCAAGCATTATTCGACCTCCACATTACTTGGTACCTTTGGTACCGGTTTCATGGTTTCATCATTGGTACCATCTTTTGGTACCGGTACCATTTTGGTACCTGTACCTGGATTTTGAGAATTAAGGTTATTATCTGATTTAACAGAGTTTTCTTGATTTTTACGAGGTCTTCCACGACGTCTTTTGGTTTCGTTATTGGTACCATTACCTACTGAACGTAATGAATCACCCTGTAAGGTAATGCGTATAGACGTGTTATTAGCAATACGGTCACAGAACGCTTCAGCTAGTGCACGGTCTGAAAAGTAGTTATCTATCCAACCAGAAACCTTGGTTTGAGATGTAAAGAGAAAAGCTGTATTTCTTCCAGCACATTCATCTGCAATGTCTACTAACCTGCTTTCAACATCAGGTGTGATCTTACCTAGGGCAAAATCGTCAATGTAGATTAAATCCTGCTTTTTCAGAAAGTTCTTAAAGGAGGTAAAAGCAGAAGCTGTCATCAGTGACAAATCACTGAACAGTATTGGCATACGGCTGAAATAGACTTTAAGACCAGAGGTAATAGCACTGATGGCAAGCATATCTGCAATGTAGGTCTTACCTGTACCAGTAGCCCCCACAATAATCATTGAGCGCTTTGCTCTTATCCAATCACAGGTGCTGTACTCAGTAACTTCTCTCCTGGTAATGCCTGTACGGTTGCTGTTAAAAATCAGATTATCAATACAGGCGTTAGTATGACGAAGCTTTAACGATTCAACAGCTTTATTGACTCTTCGGTCATTTCTACTTGTAGAAACATAGCTTACTAAGTCGTAAATAAAATCCAAGTAAGACATCTTACCAAGCTCCAGTTCACCGTCGGCTTGAAGCTCACTGAACCTGTCGTATAAAGGAGAAATTCTTAACTCTTTGGTTAGTTTTTTTAGTTCTTCCTGTTTTGGTGAGGTGGAAATATTGTTATTCATTATTCTTCTCCTTAATTGTAGTAACTAGAACTGCGGATCATTACTGAAGTAGTGTCTTGTTGTGATCCTGTTTTATTTTGTTGCTCTCTTTTAACCGTCTTACCTTCGTTGATATCTCTAAGTTCACTCTTGATACACTTCTTAATGAACTCATAATCATCAGCTCTGTCATATGAAGCTGCAGTCTTACAGGCTTTATCAACAATCTTTGCTCCATGTCTTTTGCATAAACCAAATAAGCCCATGCTTTTTCTGTACAGGATCATCTGTGGTGATTTATAAGTTGCTGTTTCTTGAGAGCCTTCTCCTCTTTGTTCTTCATTAAGCTTGTAAATTAACTTCAAGTAATTAAGAATATTGTCTAAGGCATATCCGTGAGTATTGAATTCTTCAGCTAAAGCTTCATATCCTCTACGGAATGCCTTATCAGTTGGGGATAACAGGGAAGGATCTTCAACAGACTTATATTCAGGAGAGTAGTCCCTTGTATAACTGCCTACTGGACGATGGTCTGCTTTAGAAAAGAACAGAACCTTTGTATCAGTAAGAGCACATACCACTTCTTTATTGGCTTGGGTATATTCAACGAGATAGCGTTTATTATCTTCAGCGAGCTTTACTTTGCCGTATTTATCAGCTTTAAAGATGTGCCATTGAAACATTTCAAATGGCATTAGAGGTGCTTTTTGTAATTTTGGTCTTTCTTCTTGTAAATAGACCGACATACGGGAGGATAGAGAATCTTTGGTAAAGGATTTGTTATTGCACTTCTCAACTAAAGCTGCAATCTTTTCATTTACCTGATTTAGATCTTGAGCAAACATCCATTTGCTTGCACCTTCTAACTCTGTAAATACATCTCGTTCACAAATACCTACAGCTCTTTCAGTTTCTGATTTTTGACTAGGTGAATAGCTTTGAGATACATAAGCTTCCATGTCATAGTAGGCACACAGTTGCCTCATCGCTGTAGTAAGCTCTGCCATATGTTTGTGAGGTTTCTTAACCAGAGCTTTTGCATTGTCACAGCTTATGGCTAAAGGTATTCCAAATTTATGTAAAGCATGGACTGTCCCTTTTAGCCATGATGGTAGTTTTTCATCGAAAAATGCTTCAGCATAGAATATTCCTGAATAACGTAGAGCTGCCACAAAGACTCTTAACTCATGATGCTTTCCTGCACCATCTATCCAATGCAGTGAATCTCCTACCATATCAATTTCAAGGTAATCTCCTGGATTACATGGTATTGACGAGATTTTAGCTTTACCATGATGGTTCATTAACCACTTATCAAACAATGCACAAAGGTGCTGGTAAGAATAGAATTCACAACCTGCTTCTGCCTTTTGCTCGTAGTAACAGTAGTTAAATACCTTTTCTAAGGTCAACCTTTTATTGGAAAGCTTGAAGTTATAGATTTGTTCAAAGTTTGGCTGGACATACTTTATTGATGCTTTTGGTTTTATGGCAGATAGAAAAGCCTCGTCACCTAAATTGTCTAGCTCCTTCCATGAAAGACCTGAAGCTTTGATCTCCCTTGTGTATCTTGTGACAGATGAACTGCTGACACTGTAGGTTCGAGATATCTCTCTGTTACCCATCTTTGATTCAAGAACAGCGAATGCTATTTTTCTGAGTTTGAAAACGTCTGTTTTCATGATTTATATCCTTTAAATAAACGCCACATGGCGCAGAAAAAAGGATATCAAAAGAGAGAATTGCTTAAAGGAGAGATAAAGGGCAAAGTTTTAAAAGTGCTCCAACGATCAGAGACTGTGACTTTTTGTTACGTGATCTTTTTATTTTTTTATTGCTCCAACCTTAAGAATTTACTGCTCCAATCATCAGAGACACTGCTCCAAAAGATCAGAAAACTCAGGTGGTAGGTATGATTACATCACCATGACGAATGCATTCAAGTGTATCTAGATCTTTAAAGGTCATATACATTGAATTGTCTTTAAGCTTTACCTTTGATTTCTCTGGTGCAGTCTTATTCCACTCTAAGGATTTTAGTTTTAAGCTGTTAAGAAACTCTGAAGCTAACAGACCAATAAACAGCTTAGCATTGAAGGTATGTTCAGTAGAGACATTTAAGGTATCAGCATCAACGTGGTTCTTAAAATACCTGTACATGACTTCGATTTCATTTCTCTGACGATATCTTAAGAATATTTCCTCACACTCAAACTCTTGAGTAGAAGCTAACAGCCAGATGCCAGCTGACTGAAAGTATTTATATGCCTTTTCATTGCAGATATCATAACGGTTAACTTTGGTATTGATGAATATAATGCCTTCTTTGACAAGTTTCTCCTGTGATTCTGTAAGTTTAGGCATCTCAGGATTCTTTTTGTGTTGAGCTTTAGCCTTAGCAAGTTTTTGTTTGTAATCATCATAGATGCTGTTAAGCTCTGCAACCTCAGCAATAAGAGCTTCTTTGGCATCATTAGCCAGACTAGGATTAAAGAAAGCATAAAGATAAATAGGCTTTCTCTTTTTCTTTTGCTCTTTAATATCGAAGTAGTTCCAGAACATTAAAAAGCGGTTGGCGTAGTTTACTTCGTCATTATGCTCTATCTTTACACAGCCATTACCAACAGACATATCATCAACAATACTCTTGATAAAGTTCTTGATTGAAGTTGATAGAGAGGTCTTTACATGTGCTATTACATCAATACCCATGTTGTAGATGACAGAGAGATTGTATATAGACCAGTATCCTCGGTCTATGATGAGGGTATAGCTCTTACAACCAAAGTATGAAAGCTGCTTTACAGAGCCTTCTAATGTTGCAATGTCAGTAGTATGTCCTGAGTAAGTACAGTGTCCTAACAATACTCCAGTACATTGGTCAATTAAGGTTAAGAAATTGATTATAGGAGTATCATTACCGCTTTTAGCTTTACCGTAATCTGCATTACCTATTTCTCTTGAGCTGATATCAATGTTAGTACCATCTAAGGCTACAAACTTACGTTCATTAAAGCTGGTCTTGGTTTTAGAAAAGTCTGCCTGCATCAGCTCCTGCTTCTTCTTGTAAAAGGCAATGATAAACTCACTGTTAATCACACCATATAACCTCTGTATGGTGTCTTTATTGATATTACCTGTAAAAGGTACTACATGATCACGTATGAAGTACTCTATAGCACTTAAATGTTTTACGCCCTCACATATAGAGTAAACAAGCACAGTCATCATGATGTCATACTGTGTTTTAGTGATTGTTCTTGAATCATATAAAGCTTTTAAAGCTCTTCCTGAATAAGAGCTCTTTAAAACCTCTACTATGAAATAAGAAGCTCCTATCTTCATATGACGTGCTTCTAAAAGACTGTCTCTTTGAGATGAACCTAAAGAACTCCTATTCCCATCCATAGCTTCAATGTAGATGGTGTTCTTGGCTCTACGAGATACTTTTAAATTGATAAATTCAGGATGTGCTTTAAGGAACTTAGCATTGAATTCAATGGTACCAATACCGTCTGCAGTGCAGATCTTACCAATACTGGTTACGTCCTTTTTTAAAGTGCTCTTAGTAGAGATGTCATATTCAGGACGATAAGAGTAAACATAGAAGCAAGCAGATTTCTTACTGAAGTTTGCATAGATGTTACTAAGAACAGAATAAGCAGAGCAAAGATCCATAATATAGAGAAAGAATATTGGTTGAGATGTTAAACACAGATCAAAGCCTCGCAGGTAAGATGTGTAGCCTCAGTTTTTTATGACATAATTCTTATTTAGATTTTAAAGATTTTAAATACTTCTGCATAGCAACAAATACTCCCACAGTCATTGATGCTGTAAAAGCTAAAGAAATTCCATAAATCACATATACTTGCCAATCTTTAGTTTTTAAGTAGATGTCGATGACTTTTTCACTACTGTTTATTAAATGAAGATATCTAATACTAAACATCAGAATAAGACAGATTCCTATCAATAAGAGAGAATATCTTACAACTTTTTTGTAGGAATTTAATTCTTTTGCAAATTTCTGTTCTAAAGAGTCTTCTTTGTTTTAACTTACACTTGATATTTTTGTTTCATCAAGATCATCTAGCTCTTTTGTATTGATGTCTGTTGTCTTATTCATTTTTTATTAACCTTTGCTCAAAATATTTTTTTATTACAAAATCATCAATTGGATCTTGTAATTTAGTTTGTGACCAAGGACTTCCTGGAAGGTGAGACCACTCCACTAGTTTTCCAGCTGAATATTTTGCGTAAGCATCAATAGTTTTTCTTAGCAACGATATTTCATCTTCAGAAAAAACGTTTGCACACTTATCCTTATAGTCTAAAAGGTACTGTATAAAACCATCTCTATTTTTTGATGTAACGTTATAAACTCTTGGAAAAACTGGACCATGAGGCCATGCTTTTGGATGTTCAGTGCAAATTCTTTCATCAAAAGCTGCCAACATAATTCCATAGCAACAATACAGAAGTTTTTGTAGTTTTGTAAGATTTATAAAGTAGTTTGATACGGCGCTGTGTTTGACGATGAAAGAGGCAATATCAATACTATCTAAAGCGATTTCTTTCATATATACCTCCAAAATAAATCAGCGTTTAATTATTGTTCTTTTAACACTAAGTTTAACTTCTTTTTGGGGAAATTCTAACAAAGATGTAAAAAAATTAGTGTGATCTTAGTGATTGATTGTATGGTGAATGTGAAAAAGGAATTTTATTTAATTAAATGGCGGTGAGAACGGGATTCGAACCCGTGATACGCGTTAACGTATACACGCTTTCCAGGCGTGCTCCTTCAGCCACTCGGACATCTCACCAAAATTGACCGTATAATTTTACAGTATTATTGTGATATTGCAACTTTAAATTGAGTAAAAATGAAATCTGTATCTTAAAAGAACTACACCAGCTCTTACAACATCGCAAGATAGTAATTCTAGAGATTGACCATCACAAGGTTTTTCTCCTTCTTTACCTTCATACTCAAAGATTGATTTGACTCCGCTCAATCCATCAATACCAGGGTAGAGCACAAGATATAGTTCATCAATGAGACCTTGTTTTAAGAATGAACCATTCAAAACACCGCCACCACATAAAAGAACATTCTTTATACCAAAATCAGAGTATAAACTTTGAAGCGCTTTTTTGATGTCGTGTCCGTCTTTTCCTGCAAAAGTATATGAAATCTCTTTTTTTCTTAAAAACTCAAGATACTCTTCACTAGCAGTGTCTTCACCTAAAACAACAAGCAGAGTGCAACCCCAGATTTCATTGTTCTCATAGGCAATAGAGCCCTTTGAATCAAACACCGCTGTCATTTCAGCGTTTTCTCTGATACCTAAAAAAGGTTTAGGATCTTTAATCTTAGTGTTAGTATCTGACTTAAAAGGAATACTGCAATGGTGACGTAAAATAGTCTCTTTTCCAAGAATTGACAATTCAGGATTTAACTTGGCTTTGGTCTCGTAATAAACATCAGGCTCGCCTTCGCCATTACTATCATATAAAACAGACCATCTTGATTCGTCTAGGCGTCCATCGATAGAGCTTTCCATAAGGCAAGTAACTTTTTGCTGAGTCATGTCCATAATAAATCCCCAAATAAACAACTGTAGTCATTATAAAACACCTAAGTCTTAGATAGTTTAAAATGCTCTAGGAAGATAAAAATTCTTTCTAATTCAGTTAGTAGAACTAAATTTAGACAATTTTTTTGTTGACAAGCTAATTACTCCTTAATATAATGCTTTCCGTTCGGTGATTAGCGCAGCCCGGTAGCGCATCTGGTTTGGGACCAGAGGGTCGTAGGTTCGAACCCTACATCACCGACCATCTCAATATCCTTCCTTATTTTTTCAAATTGATACTTGGAATTTTTAAAGAGATCTTGCTGTTTGATCTTTTTGCATTTCTACCATTGGTCATAGTCACAAGATTAGACACTGCTTCTGGTAGATATTTTGACAGTATGTAAATAAACAGGGCAGTGAATATAATTACAGAGCACTCACTTGATCCAAAAGAAGCACCAGATTCTACAATTTCTTCAGATTTGTTTTTAAGGTTCTTTAAGATTAAGCATCCAGAATTTACTACTAGCAGGGTAGTCATAAGTTCTAATGACATTGAAAGAATAGATTTAAAAAAGTTGATAGCGATGTATCTTGTGTAAGAGATAGCTCCTAAGCCTAAGACAAACACACCACAGATACAAAGAATATGAGCGCAAATAAATAGAGTGGTAAATCTAATTACTACTAAAAACATAATGAACATAAACACTAGGACCATGCAACGCAAGATGAAACCTGTAACCGCATTAAATAAGCCTGCGCTGATGTTCTGATTTAAGTTAGAGGCAATATTAAAAGTAAGATCGATAAGCTCAGAAGGACCGGTGTTTGCATTAGTGGTAACTGAGGTTAATGAGTCAATTACTGAATGGCCTATAGCGGTACCATTATCTAGTAAATAGTAGTAAAAGCCTGTTATCAGAACTAGCTTTACCAGATCCCCCATAAAGCTTTGCATGTTGCCATCTTTAAATATACTCTTAACACCAAGCATCACAATTGAGATTGGCACTAAGATCCAGAAGAGTCTGTTAGCTGCTTCTTTTATCGGTGTTGCTGCCTCTGAGATGTTGTCTATAAACAAGATAGTAAGACTGTTTAAAACGCCGTCAGGTGCTAGAGTGAGATCTTTTACCTCTTGGGCAAAAGAGACGTTTGATATCAAAAGCAGAACAAATAAAACTAGAACTTTTAAAACTAGAGCATTTTTCATATAGTTATGCATTTTTATAGCTACTCGTAGGTTTTTAGGCTTGTATCAAGGTGAGGAGACTGCACTGTTCCTGTATCAGCATAGTAAATCTCGTCAGATTTTTGCTTTAACTCTTCGTTTTGCTTTTGCATCTGATAGTTATGAGCGGTAATTCTTGCCAGATTTGACACTTGTCCTGATAAAGAACTTATAGCTGTAACCTGAGTAGAATTAACCTTACTTAAAGTATCAATAGAACTATTAAGACCTTTTGCCTCTTGAGATTCACCACACATCTCATTTAGCTTGTCGATACTTTCAATTAGAGCTTTTTGAGTATCTGAAGCACTCTTTTTAGTAAAGTCTGATAGTTCTAATGACTCCTCATCCATCATTTCGTTTAACTTTTTAAAAGTGCAGTTTTTAGCACGTATACACTTTTCCCAAGCATCGGTGCGAATACTGTTTTTTGAAAATTCAGCTGCTGACTCAGTCTTTTTAGCAAAGGCATAGCTTGCCTCTAAAAGCATCAATGAATTCTGATTAAGATCTTTGACTTTTGCCCAGGTCTCTTTATGCTGATACTCGTAGTTATCCTGCTCTCTTACATTGTCATGCTTGATATAGTTTTCAAGCTTGTCTGATTTGGTTTTATTCTCATTAGACCAAGATCGTAATATAGCCAGAGTATTGTTCAGCTGATAAATAAGCTCTTCTCCTTGACTATAGGTCATAGCCTTTTCTGCAGCATTTACACTCATACTCGTAAATAACAGCATGCCCATAAACATGATTATGCTTGTCAATGAGGATCTATTAGACGTTGTAACTACACTTATAAAAAGTCTAGATTTATTCCAAAGGTTAAATTTATTACAAAGTTTATCTATTAAAATGACCATAAGATTTTGCTCCATAAGGTGATTTAAAGAAAATGTCTTGAGTAATAGCTACAGTAAAGGCATATCCAGGTTCTACAGAAAGAGTAGGTGAAAGGTTAATGTTCCTTTCAATGATCTTAGCTAGAGCCTGAGAGATATTTGAGCTTCCCTGAGCTTTAAAGCCTGCAATTGTACGTTGATGACCTTCTGCTAAATTGTAGGTATCCTCATAATGATCAGCTGTTGAACTGATACTAGATAGCAATAATGAATTTGCAATGATCTTAAAGTAATGGTTATCAACCTTAGCATCAAAGCCTGCATAGCCATTAGTAGATTGACCTGGCATTGAACCTAGGTTAATTGACTGACCGTTAGGAAAAATGATCCTGTTAAAGCCGATAAATAATCTTTCAGTTCCAAAGGCAGCTCCTGAGGCATATTGACCAACAAGTTTTGAACCGCGAGGAATTAAAAGGTATTTTGCTCTGATGGAATCATGAACATCACGAGAGATCTGTGCTGTGATTTGTCCTGGTAATTCTGAGTTGATTCCGTTTAGTAAAGTTGCATGAATGACACTGCCTTGCATCAGGGCAAAGGGAGTTTTAGGATTTTCAACTTCACTTTTTAAGATGTAGTTATTTCGTTTTAATTTATCATAGCTCTCAAGTGTGTTCTCGTTAGGTTTATCCTGAGAATTTGAAGAACCTGGACTGTCTAAAGATCCTAATTTTGGTTGCTTAAATTCTGATGAAGGCTCTGCGCTATTAAGGCTGTTATCTTTATCAAATAAAGAGTTGCCTGAACCATGATGTTTTATCTCAAGATTTACCTTGCTCGAGGCCTTTAAAGCCTGTTCATAGTATTCTGAATTTGGTTTTGCCTTTTTCTCTAATGGAACTTCAGCCTCTTTTGGTATGCCGGCATAATCCTCAAAAG
>ERZ808245.1339-NODE-1339-length-10154-cov-3.664323_pt1 | contig 10154 bp, 10 predicted proteins | sample MGYA00521243_ERZ808245 | MGnify/ENA primary metagenome ERZ808245 (study PRJEB31516, sample SAMN03275576) | gut metagenome | biome: mammalia-associated habitat; material: feces | host: Papio cynocephalus | place: Kenya | collected 2012-07-07 ... | reverse complement strand
GTACTGCGGGTGGTCGCCGATGATGACGCTGAACCAGTAGTAGGCGTCGATCGGGTTGTAGACGGGCGTCAGGTCATCCTGATACAGGAAAGCCAGCTGTTCCTGCGCCGCGCGCTGTCCCTGCTGCGCCGCGAACGTCAGGAATTTTTGCGCCGTGTAGGTGTTTTTCACGCCCGCCAGCCCGTACAGGTAGATCATGCCGACGATGTATTGCGCGTCCGGATCGCCGTCGTCCGCCAGCGGTCCCATGTATTGCAGGGCTTTGGGGTAATCGGCGATGTTGAACGCCTCGATTCCGCGTTCGATGTCGGTGTGCGCCTCCATGTCCGGAGTGTAGAAGTCGGGGACGAGCGCGCAACCCGACGACAGCGTCAGCAGGGCGCACAGCAGGGCGGTTGTTGTGAAACGCATGGTGTTTATCTTTCCGTTCTTTGGCGGCGCAGGATTTGCAGGGCGGTCAGCCGGTTTTCGCGCGGCTTGTCCAGTTTGACGTTGACTTCGCGCACGTTGTTCAGGACGGATCTGTTTTCCTTTGTGCGCTTGCGCAGTTCGCGCCACATGTCCAGGCGGTCTTTCGGCGTCATGTACGTCGTGTCGATCAGGACGGACACGGGTTCGACCGCGCCCGTTTTTTTGTTGGGGTGTTCCATGTCCAGCTGGCGCAGGATCGTTTCGGCGTTGGACGCGGGGTCGAACGCCCATCTGTCCCCCGCGGACGGCGACAGCGGCGTTTTCACGTCGTAAGGGTGTCCGTCCCCGTCGTAGAAATCGATGTAAGCCGTGTCGGAACGCGTGACGGGACCTTTGACCGCGCGGGACAGGTCCGCCTCCGCCGCCGCCATGGCTTCGCGCAGGACTTTGCCGTTCGGATCGCCGCGGTGGGCGGGGTCGTCCGTCAGCTTTTCAAAATCCGGATAGGCGCGGTAGCGGGCGGGAACGTCGTCCAGCGTCCGGATTTCCTTTTGCCTGTCCTGTTGCCCCCCCGCGGTTTCGACGCGCGCGGGCGAAAAATAATCCAGCATGATAGCCGCCTTTTCGTTGTCAAGGGCTTTATTTTGCACCGTTTTTCCACTTTTGTCCAGAGGGCGCGGAAGATTTCGGCGAAAATCTTGAATATCGCGGACAAATCACTTAGATTCTGTCGATGAAAGGAAAAACATGATTCCGCTGCCGTCGACCGAACAGGAATTGCTGGCGTGCGTGCGCCCGCCGTATCCGGACGCCTTTTTCCCGTTGGGGACGGGCGCGCGGGTCGCGCTGACCGTTCTGGCGGGGACGTGGGCGGTCGGTCGGCTTTACCGCCTGACGCCGAAATACAAACGGCGGGCGGAGGCTTTCGCCGCGCTGGACGACGCCGAACGCCGCTATGCCGAACAAAGGGACGCGGCGGCTTTGGCGTCCGACGTTTCCGTCGTTTTGCGCCGCGGTTCGCTGGCGCGCTTCGGTCGGGAAAAAACGGCGGGGCTGAACGGTCGGGACTGGACGGATTTTCTGGAACGCACGGGGGCGAATTTGAACGAACGGGACAAATTTTTATTGCGGGAAACGGCGTTCGCCCCGTCGGAACCGGACGGCGATCCGGCGGACGGGCGGCATCTGGTCGCCGCCGCCCGCGGGTGGGTGGAGAAAAATTTATGACGGGGTTCGCTTTTCCGTGGGTGTTTCTGCTGTTGCCTCTGCCGCTGCTGGCGCGGGCGGTTCTGCCGCCGGCGCGGGACAAGACCGGCGACGCGCTGAAAGTCCCGTTTTTCGATTCCGTCGCGGCTTTGAACGCGTCGGGCGGGCGTTCCGATGCGGCGAAACGGATTTTCCTGCGTCTGCTGGGCGCGCTGGTCTGGCTGTTGCTGATCGCGGCGGCGGCGAATCCCGTTTGGACGGGCGCCCCCGTCAAAGTGCCGACGCAGGGGCGCAACCTGATGTTGGTTCTGGACATTTCCGGATCGATGCAGGAAGCCGACTTCGCTTATCAAAACAGGGCGATCCGCCGCTGGGACGCCGTTCAGGCGGTGGCTGACGCGTTCGTTCAAAAACGCGCGGGCGACCGCGTCGGCGTGGTGCTGTTCGGCGAACGGGCGTATCTGTACGTTCCGCTCAGCTACGACGTCGCGACGGTGTCGCAGCTGCTGCGCGAAGCCGACGTCGGCATGGCGGGGACGCAGACCGCGATCGGGGACGCTTTGGGGCTGGCGCTGAAATCGATGATCGACGTTCCCGCGACCGGAAAGGTCGTCGTCCTGCTGTCGGACGGGGCGGCGAACGCGGGGGTGATGCGCCCGACCGAAGCCGCCGATCTGGCGCAAAAGGCGGGGGTGAGGGTCTATACCGTCGGCGTCGGGTCGGACACGGTCGAAATGACGGGGCTGTTCGGGTCGCTGTCGCTGCCGCGCGGCGACGAAATCGACGAAAAAACGCTGAGGGAAATCGCCTTGAAAACGGGCGGAAAATACTACCGCGCGAAAAACACGACCGATTTGGTCGAGATTTACGGGGAAATCGACAAACTGGAACCCGTGAAAAACGACGACGTGTTCGCGCGTCCCGTCAAAACGCTGTTTTACTATCCGCTGGCGGCGGCGTTCGCCCTCGGCGTTCTGGGCGCGCTGGTTTTCGCGGCGGGGAGAAAGGCATGACGACGTTTCATTTTTTGCGCCCCGAATGGCTGTGGGGATTTTGCGTTTTTCTGCTGCTGCCCGTTCTGGCGGGCAAGGGGCGCGGAAACGGCGGGGCGTGGCAAAGCTTTTGCGACAGGGCGCTGTTGCGTCCGCTTTTGATCGCGGGAACGGACGCGCGGCGGCTTTCGCCGCTGGTTTTGCTGTCGGTCTGCTGGACGCTGGCGGTTGCCGCGCTGGCGGGACCGGCGTGGGAAAAACTGCCGCAGCCCGCCGTGAACAAAGGAACGGACACCGTTTATCTGCTGGACATTTCCGTTTTCATGACGCCCGCGGACGTCAAACCGTCGCGCATGGAACGCGCCCGCTTTAAACTGCACGATTTTTTGAACGAAACGAAAGACGGGCAGAACGCTCTGGTGTTGTTCGACGACGACGTTTTCGTCGCCGCTCCGCTGACGCGGGACGCCAAGGTCATCGACAACATGCTGTCGTCGGTGCGGGCGACCATGATGGGCGGGCGCGTTCCCGACGTCGCCAAAGCTTTGACGCGGGCGGGGGATCTGTTGAAACAGGCGGGGGCGTCGGGCGGGCGCGTCGTCTGGATCGGCGCGGGCGCGGTCGATTCGAACGCCGACGCGATCGTCGACGCCGCCGGAAAGCTGAAAAAGGACGGCTTTACGCTGTCCGTTCTGGGGGTCGGAACGGACGGCGGCGCGCCCTTGCAGCAGGCGGACGGGGCGTTCATGACGCGCGGGGGAAAGCCCGTCCTGTCCGTCCTGCCCGAAAAGATCATGCGGCGGGCGGCGCGCGCGGGCGGCGGGGAATACAGGCGCATGACGCTGGACGATTCGGACGGCGCGGCTTTGCTGCGCGGAACGGCGGACAGCCGTCCCGTCGAACGGGGCGAGGAAACGACCGAGGCGGACGCTTGGCGCGATTTCGGCGCGATTCTGTGCCTGTTCATTCTTCCGTTCGCCGCTTTGGGATTCCGCAAAGGGTGGCTGGGCGCGCTGATGCTGGCTTTGACGTCCGTTCCCGCGCGCGCGGACGTTTCCGACCTGTGGACGCGCGCCGACCGCAAAGAGGCTTTGCGCGTTGCGGCGGGCGAACGGCCGTCCGACGTTTCCGTGTTCGCGGACGCGGCGTGGCGCGGCGCGGCGGCGTACAGGGCGGGGGACTACGCGGCGGCGGTTTCCGCGCTGGAACACGCTCGGGACGCGGAATCGCGCTACAATCTGGGCAACGCTTTGGCGCGGGCGGGGCGATACAAACAGGCGATCGAGGCGTATGAAAAAGTGCTGGCGGAACGCCCCGACCACGCGGACGCCGCCTTTAACAAAAAATATCTGGAAGAACAGCTGAAAAAACAACAACAAGAGAATCAGCAACAAAATCAGCAACAAAATCAGCGGCAAAACCGGCGGCAAAATCAGCCGGACCGGCAACCGCAAGACCAACGGCAAGACCGGTCGGATCGGCAACAGCCGCAAGACGGCTCGCAAGAGCAAAACCGGACGGAACCGCAACAACGGGCGGCTGAACAAGAGCAAGCCCGAAGCGGCAAAAACGGAGAAAATCGGGACGCCGCCGCGAAATCCGCCGCCGAAGAACGCGAAAACGGCGGAACGGGCGATGAAAAGCTTGAAAAACCGGTCGACGAACGGGCGAAGGAAAAATCGGACAAACCCGCCGGCGCCGGCGAAAAAACGGACGCCGAGGACGAAAAGAAAAAAGAACGCCTGCGCTGGCTGAACGTGATTGACGACGACCCGTCGGGGCTGTTGCGCGAACGCATTCGCCGCCGCAATCTGATGAAAAGGAATTTCGGACAATGAAAAAGGGAATCTGCCGAATCTTTGTTTTATTGACCTTTTGGGCGAACGCCGCCGCGGGGTTCGAAGCGCAGGTCAGCGCGACGACCGTTCCCGAAGGCGAAAGCTTTCAGCTTTACCTGCGTCAGGACGGGGGCGGGGAAAATCCCGACGTGTCCGTTTTGGAAAAGGATTTTTTGATCGTCGGACAGCGCAAAAGCTACAAATCGACCTACGTCAACGGCAAAGCGCAATCCTACAACGAAAACGTGCTGACTCTGATTCCCAAAACGACGGGCGAAGTCGTCCTGCCCGCCATTCGCGCGGGAAAACAGCAGACGAAACCTGTTAAAATCACGGTCGTCGCGGGCGGGCAGGCTTTGCCCGAACAGCCGCAAGCCGTTTCGAACCAGCCGAACGTCTATATCCGCGCGTCGGTCGACAATCCGTCGCCGTTCGTCGGACAGCAGATCCCGCTGACGGTGAAGCTGTACGCGAACGCGCAAACGCCGTTGCTGGACGGGGCGGTCACGCCGCCGCGGACGGAGGGCGTTTTGGCGAATCAGGGCGGCGATCCCGACCACGCGCGCGAAACGGTCAACGGCAAAACCTACGACGTGTTGACGTACAAATTTTTGTTGTTCGCGCAAAAAAGCGGCAAAATCACTTTGCCGCCTGTTCAATTCAGCGGGTCGATTTCCGATCCGTCCGACCGCGGCGGCATGTCCGGCGACGATCCGTTCGGTTTCGGCGCGGCGGGGCTGTTTTCCGGGTTTTTCGGGCAGAAGCCCGTCGCGGTGCGTTCCGCGCCGATCAAGCTGAACGTGCGTCCGAAACCCGATTCCGTCACGGGGTATTTTCTGCCCGCGACGGACGTCGACGTCGCGGAAAGCGTGTCGCCCGATAAAAATTCGATCGATTTGGGCGAAGCGCTGACCCGCACGGTCAGCGTGACGGCGACGGGCGTTCCCGCGGCGCAAATTCCCGACATCGTTTTTCCAGAAACGGCTGGATTCAAGCAATATCCCGGAAAGACGGAAACGCAAAACCTGTATGACAAAAACGGCTTTGTCGGGGTGAAGACGCGGCAGATCGTCTTTATGCCGACGCGAACGGGGCGGCTGACTTTGCCCGCGCTGAAAATGCCGTGGTTCGACGTTAAAGCAGGCGCGGAACGCTTCGCCGAACTGCCCGCGCGATCCGTCGCCGTGACGGGAACGGCGGCGCAAACGTCCGAACCCGCCGCCGCGCCGGCGCCCGAAAAAACGCCAGTCGCCGAAGCGAAAACCGCCGAAACGGTTGCGGAAAAATCCGCCGCCGAAACGCCGAAAGGGATCGCGGCGGTTGAAAAATTCGCCGATCAGCCGCCCTGGCGTCTGTTTTTCGCCGGCATTCTGGCGGGGGCGGCGGTCGTGACGGCGCTGTGGCTGTCGGCTTACCGCTTTCTGTTTTCGAAACGCGGGGGGGCGGCGTCGCGCAAAGAAAAAATCCCGCCGCGGGAAAGCCTGAAAAATCTGAAATCCGCCTGCGCCGGAAACGCGCCGGACAAGGCCAAAGACGCTTTGCTGGAATGGGGACGCGAAACGTGGCGCGCGACCCCGCCGCTGACGCTGTCCGCGCTGGCGGCGCGCGTCGGGGACGGGGCGTTTTCGAAACAGGTCGAAAAGCTGAACGCGGCGCTGTACGCGAACGGCGGGCTTTCGGCGTGGGACGGCGCGGCACTCTGGGCGGCGTTTCAATCCGCGCGGCGGACGCGAAACGGCGCAACCGGCGAAGACGCGCCCGTTCCGCCGCTGTATCCGGACTGACGCGTTCACCGTTTTTTTACGATAAGCCGCTATCATCGCAAGCGCGGGTTGTTTTTTGCCCGAAACCGGAAAATCGGGATTGACGTTTTGATGCGCGACATGCCTTTGTCACATACCGTTTTGCTGGCGGTGCTGTGGTGCGCCGCCGTGTTCGCCTTTGTCGGATCGGATTTCATGAAATTCGAAAACGCGGGGCGCGTTTTGCGCCAAACGCGGATCGACGCGGCTTTGGGCGAACTGCGCCGCGTGTTCCAGTTTGAAATGGATCGGGGCGAATCGCTGGCGGGCGTCGGCGGCGCGGACGTTTTGCTGCGGTCGTTCGCGGCGGAAAACGACGGGGTCGCCGATGTCGCCGTTTATGACAAAACAACGGGCAAAGCGTTGTTTTCGGTCGCCGGAACAGCCGAACTGCCGCCCGCTTTGCGCGATAAATGCGGCAAGTCGGACTTTACGCGGGAAAACGAAGACGGGGAAATCGCGGGCATGACGATTTCCAACGCTTTTCACCAAATCGAGGGGTGCGTCGCCGCTTTTTACGACCTCCGCGGCGTTCAAAAGATGCGCGAAGCCATGATGTCGACGGCGTTCAAATACGCTTTGCGGCTGGCGGTCGTCGGAGTTCTGGCGTGCTTTCTGCTTTATTTGACGACGCGCTTTTCCGCGTTGGAAAGAACGCGGCGGATTCAACTGTACGTCGCGGCTTTTTTCTGCTTTCTGGCTTTCGCGGGGGTGCTGAAAATGAATTTTTCGGCGATGACGCTTTCTTTTTTGGCGGACTTGCGCCCCGAAATCGAATTGAAAGCCAAAACCGCCGCCGTCGGCGTCGCGACAGCCGTCCGCCGCGCGGTCGAAAGCGGGGAATCCCTGAAATCCGTGAACGGCATGGACGCGTGGCTGAACGCGGCGCGCCGCGACAATCCCGAAATCCTGTTTATTCTGGTGACGGACAAAACGGGACGCGTGCTGTATGAATCGGGCAGCGTCGCCGAAGCGTTCGACGCGGACACCCGCACGGGAAAAATCGCTTTGCGCGCGGGATATTACAACACCGCCGTTCCCGTCGGCGACGGCGACAAAACGGCGGGCTGGGTGCAAATCGGCGTGCGCGAAAGGATTTTCGATGAAAAAGATTTTTAGCCTGCCGGTTTTGATCGCGCTGTTCCTCGCGCCGGTTCGTCCGGTCGCCGCCGCCGCGCCGGCGAAAGTGTACATGGTTTTGTGGGACGGGTGCGAAGAAGCCTGCCGCGGGTTCGTCGACTATCTGCAATCCGTCCGTCTGCCCGTCGACATCGCGCGCAGGGATTTGAAAAAGGACGCCTCCGGCGTTCCCGAACTGGTCGACGAGGTCAAACGGACGAAACCCGATTTGCTGGTGACGTGGGGGACGATGGCGACGCTGGAAATGCTGGGAACAGAGAACGGGGCGGACGGATCGCGCTACGGCGGCATGCCCGCGGTGTTCATGGTGGTGTCCCAGCCCGTCGAAAGCGGTCTGGTGTCGTCGCTGTCGGCGCAGGGGCGCAACATTACGGGCGTGACGCATTTGCCCGATCTGTACGAACAGTTGCAGTCCGCGCGCCGCGTTCTGCCGTTCAAACGGCTGGGCGTGATTTACAATCCGGCGGAAACGAACGCGCGCGTGGCGGTGGCGGGATTGAAAAAATACGCGGACGTCATGCGGTTCGAACTGATCGCGCGTCCCGTCGCGGCGGGCGCGGACGGCGCGCCGGACGAAACGGGCATTCCCGCTTTGGTCGCCGAACTGTCCGAAATGAAAACCGATCTGATCTATCTGCCGCCCGACGCGTTTATGAACGCGCGCCGCAAAACGCTGATCGACGCCGCGACGTATTTTTCGATACCGGTCTTTTCGGCGTCCGAAGCCGCCGTGCGCCGCGACAAAGCGCTGTTCGCCTTTGTCCACCGGTATTACACGGTCGGACGTCTGGCGGGCAAAAAAGCAGTGTCGATTTTAAAAGACAAGGTGCAGGCGTACGACATTCCGATTGAAGCCCCCGCGCGCGCCCTGCCCGTCGTGAACATGACGGCGGCGCGGGCGACGGGCGTCTATCCGCCGCTGTCTTTGCTGCGGGACGCCGAACTGGTCGACGTTCCCGAAAAAGAAAACTGAAAAAAATCAGCGTCCGCGCGGCGCGGGGTAGATTTTCCGCGCGTCTTTCGCCAATCCGTTCCGTCCGCGCGGGTAAAAGAATTTTCCGTTCGGATCGCGCAGGGATCCGTCCGAATACAGTTCGAAGCTGAAAAATTTGGAACGGGAAAATTCGGAAACCGTCGAACCGCAGTTGTCGCCGCGGCGGCGCATTACTCTGAACGTGCTCGCCTTGGACGACGCGTAGCGGCGCATCAGGGTTTCCTCCTCCACGTCGTTGGCGGACGTGTTCGCGAAATACCGGCTGAGGATTTCTTCAAACTGATACAGCGGCTTGTACGCTCCGCACGCCAGAACGGCGCCGGCGACCGCGCCCAGATCCTCGACGTCGTGGTTCGCGGGTCGGGCGGCGGCGTCGAACGGCGTCAGGAACAACAGGAAAAGCAACAATAAACCGCGCATGGCAGAAACCTTTATCAACGGGAAAACCGTTTGCGATTGTAAAGGGGAAAAGTTCATAAAAAGCTAACGGCGTCAGTCGATCTTGTCGGCGAACGCGCGCAAAGCCGCCGTGAACGCCGCGGGGTTTTCCAGCGGCGGCAGGTGGGCGGCGTTCTTGATGACGACGTGCGCCGCGCGGGGGATCAGCCGCGTCATCGCGTCCAAAGATTCGGGCGTCGACAAAGCGTCCTTTTCCCCGCCGGCGACCAGAACGGGACAGCCGATTTCGCCTAACCGCGCCGTTGAATCGGGGCGGCTCATGATCGTTTTCTGTTCGTTGACGTATTTTTCGACCCCCGTCGCCACCGCCATGCGTTCCAGAATGTGGCGCGTCACGTCGTTTGAACGGTGTTCGGGCGCGATGATGTCCAGCAGCGTCGGTTTGATCAGCGGTTCGATGCCTTTTTCGCGCGCCGTTTCAATCGCTTTCAGCCGTTTTTCGCGCGCGGGCGCGGGGTCGGCGTGCGCGTTCGTGTCCGCCAGAACCAGTCCCTTGACGCGTTCGGGCGCCTGCCGCATGATTTCCAGCGCGATGTAGCCGCCCATCGAAATCCCGCCCAGAACGAAGCGTTCCGGAACCCGCCGCAAAACGCGGGCGGCGGCGTCGGACACGGTCGAATCCAGCCCCTGATCGGGGACGTAGAAATCGCGTTCGCCCTCCATCGCCTTGATCTGATGAATGAACAGTCCCGCGTTGCACAGCAGGGCGGGCAGAAACACGACGGGCGTTTTCATGCGAAGCCTCCTCAGCGGATCAGTTTGTTCTGGATTTCTTTAAATTCGGGGGATCCCGCCTTGCGCAGCCATTCGAACAGAACCATTTCGACGGTGACGAGGGCGATTCCCTCCTGTCTGAACCGTTCCCGCGCGCTGTTTTCGCTGTCGACCGCGCGGCTGGCGGAAGCGTCCGTGACGACGAACACGTCGTAGCCCGCCTCTTTCAGTTCGACGGCGGTTTGCAGGACGCAAACGTGTTCTTCGATGCCGGCGACGACGACCTGCTTTTTGCCCAACCCCGCCATCGTTTCGGCGAATCCCTCCTGCCCCATGGCGGACAGGCTGGTTTTGGGAAAGTAGACGGTGTTTTCCGGCGCGGCGTCCCTGATGTCGAAAATCGACGGACCCAGCCCTTTGGGGTATTGTTCGGTGACGACGGCGGGAATGTTCAAAATCCCCGCGCCGCGCAACAGTTTCGAACACCCGTTGATCAGCCGCGCGGGGTCGTTCGCCGCGGGCGCGAGCCGTTCCTGAACGTCGATGATCAAAAGACATGAATCCGATTTGCTGATTAACATTGTCCTGCCTTTCATTT
>ERZ808245.1338-NODE-1338-length-10156-cov-2.889912_pt1 | contig 10156 bp, 6 predicted proteins | sample MGYA00521243_ERZ808245 | MGnify/ENA primary metagenome ERZ808245 (study PRJEB31516, sample SAMN03275576) | gut metagenome | biome: mammalia-associated habitat; material: feces | host: Papio cynocephalus | place: Kenya | collected 2012-07-07 ... | reverse complement strand
GAAAACCGTCCATGGCAGATATCCATACAACGCCTTGGCCGTCAGGAACCACAGTATGCCCGCGAACGCGAATACCATCCACGCCGGTGACGGGATGCGCCCTTCCAGCAGCCATGCGGCCAGAAGCCAGACCACACCGATCAATCCGGCCGAAAACCCGATTGCGTACATGCGCCGCGGCCCGATTCGTGTCATCATCCAGCCGAACACCGGCATCAGCGGCAGGGAAATCACGCCGCAGCTCAGCAGTATCGAAGCGAATGCCGCCGAACGGTTCCAGTTGTACAGGATGAAGAACACGAAGGTCTGGCTGAAAATATCGGTGGACGTGAGCACCAGCAGATATATCGCAAGATGCTGACGGAAAACCGCGATACGCACCGTGCTCGCATATTCACGCACGACTTTGCGCAGACGACGTTTCCATCCTTGGAATCCGATGCGGGACGGTTTGATGACGCCGTTTTCCCATTGTCCGAATCCGGCTTGACATGGTGTGAGCTCCCATGTGGCAAAGCAGCTTATTCCGGCGGCCAAGGCAAAGCCGATGGTGAACGCGAAAGCGACCACCATATATCCCATTGGACGCTCCTCGCCCATGAGTGCAAGTACGATGCCGCCGATCAGCGGCACCAACGTTCCGGACGCGGATGAGATGAACATGCGCACCGTGGACAGCAACGTACGTTCCCCGAAATCCTGCGCCATTTCACCCGGCAAAGGGTTGTACGACGTCTGGAACATCTGGACGAGCACGACCCACAGCACGTAAACGCCCAGATATACGGCGAATGGGAGCCCAGGAATCCACAGCAACAGGCCGAAAAGCAACAATGGCGGAATCATCAGCATCAGCAAATGCCGGCGGCCGACTTCCCGCGCCAGCCGGAATCGGTACAGGTTGTCGTCCAGTACGCCGAAGAACAACGCCGCAAACGCGCTGATGATGGTGCTCAAGCCGAGAACGGACTGCGCGGAGCCGATGGTCATCCCACAGAATCGAGTCCAGAACAACGCAAGGTAGGTGGAGACCAGTACGCCTTGGCCACCGCCATAGAAATCCCCCATGCCGTAGCCGATGGCTGAACGAATGGTCACTTTACGGGAACGTTCCCAAGAAACTCGCATTGATCCTGCGCTCGATTCCGTGGTTTGAGATTGGTTTCAGCCGTGGAAGGCGATCGTCGAGAACGACCAGGATGGCGCGTCATAGACGCCATCGCCCATATCGACCGTGGTCTCGATCGGAACGGTCGGCGAGGCCTTGCCGTTGCCGCCCGCATACGGATCGTCGCCGGACAACACCGTCGCCGTCGCGCGTGCCGCCGACTCCGCTTCGATGTTCAAGCCGTCCAGGAGCGCCCGCGCATCCACTTCCACGGGATCCGCCGTCGCGTTGACCACACGCAGATAGGTGATGCCCGCAGCGCTGTCCCGGGATACGGTGACCGTGCGGCGCGGCTCGGTTTCCGCTTCCTTGCCGTCCGCGATGAGCTTTCCGTCGATGTAGAGTTTCATGGAACGTCCGCGGTCCGCGATTTCGATGCGCACTCGCCATGTGGTGCCTGGCCGCACTTCGTTCATGGAGACTTCGGTCCCCGCGAGCGCGTAACCGGTGCCATCGCGCATGACCCGTACCTCATGGCCGCGGCCAAGGGAGACGACATTGTGGTTTTTGCCATCGATGTCGCCAGTGACGAGCTGCATGCCCCAACGTCCCGAGTAATACACGACGGTGGTGTCGATGCTGTATGCATCCGCGTGGATGTCCAGAGGGAGATCGAGCCGGTTGCCTTGGTAGTGGACATCGCCCAATGCGATCGTCTCTCCAGTGCCGGTGGTGACGGTGAGGTCGTTCAGATCGGCCTTGGCGTTGCCGTCAATGCGCAGTTTCACGGTATCCGGCAATTCGCGGCGCAGCATGGTCGGTCCTTCCACCGACACGGGCCATGCCGTGTCGGCCGTGGTGCTGGCATACATCCGTTGCACCCAGTAGCTGTAGGGCAGATGGACGTGCTCGTTGTCGAAATAGATGAGGTTCGGGTTCCAGCTGTGGTGTCCGTTCTTGGCGAACAGCGGCGCGTAGGAGGCCATGACCACGGCATCGCCGTTGAGTTCCATGCGTCCCATGAAGGCCGCTTCGGATAGGCCGTTGATGAGCTGGGTGTCCCATGAACCGTATTCGCCGAGGTAGACCTTCGGGCCTTTTCGATCGGTGTGGTCGTAGTGGTCGAGGTTGTGGAACCACCAGCTGGACGACTGGTAGGAGTGCTCGTCGACGATTGGAACGCCCGCCTCGCGTGCGTATTGCCATCCTTCTTCATAGTCCTTGCCTTTGGGCGATGGCCCTACGGTGCCGATGACGGTGATGTGCGGATAGGCTTTTTTGACCGCGTCGAAGATCTGCTGGAAGCGGTTTCTGAAGACGTCATCGATGAGATCTTCGTTGCCGATGCCGAGATATTCCAGTCCAAATGGTTCCGGATGGCCCATGGCGGCGCGTTTCGCCCCCCATTGCGTGGCTTTGGCGTCGCCGTTGCAGAATTCGATGAGGTGCAGCACTTCATCGATGTAGGCAGGCATGTCCTTCTGCGCGATCGGAACCGGACCCTGACTGGTGTTCTGGCAGCTCACGCCGGCCGGCAGCACCGGCAGTGGCTTGGCGCCGATCGTCTCGCACAGGCATAGGTATTCGTAGTATCCGATGCGGAAGGACTGGTGGTATCCCCACAGGTTGAAATTGTGCGGACGGTGTTCGACCGGTCCGATGGTGCGGTCCCAGTGGTACATGTTGTCCATGCCGAGACCGTGGGTGATGCAGCCGCCCGGGAAGCGCATGAACCGCGGATGCAGGTCGGCGAGCGCCTTGACGAGATCCGGACGGAAATGCTTGAGCCCTTGGTATGTGGTCCGTGGTTCGAGCGTCACGAAGTCGAGATCGATGGCGCCTTCGCCGGAGAAGGTCAGTCGAAGCACGCCTTCGTCGGAGACCACGGCATCGTCGCGGGTGGCATCCTCATGTTCGGGAATGGTCAGGCTGGTTTCGATCTTGGCCCACTTCCGCGAAGCCACGGTTATGTCGCGTGCCGCCAACGCGTTGCCGGCACCGTCGAGCAATGCGATGGTGATGGGCATCGCAGTGACTTCGCAATGCTGCGGTATGCGCATCCACGCGGAGAAGTCGTAGGTTTCGCCGGAACGGAAGACCATGCCGTCCCAACCGGTGTTTTCCATGGCCGCGGGAGCGCGGTCCAGTTCGATTTCGGCGTAATGCGGGTTTTCCACCGCCACTGGATCGTCATCCAGTATGCCGAATGCCGCGAATGATCCCGCAGGAATGATTTTGCGCCAGAAGCTGTAGTTGCTCCAGTCCTCGCGGTCCGAACGGTTGTATTCGAACGCGCCGTTCTGCACGAGGTCGGCGTTCAGGCCGCCATCACCGGAATAGCTGATGTCTTCGAAGAAGATGCCCCATAGGTCGGTGCTGATATGGCGAGCGCCGTTCTTGTCGAGGGTCGCGATGAGTTTGTCCGTCATGTTGTTTCCTGTTTCCTTTGGTGTGTGGATTTTTCCCTGTATGCGTTTGTCCGTATATCGACGGATCGCGTGACGTCAGTCGATATCGTGCCGACGCTCGAGCGCGAACCATAGGCAGCCGTGCGCGGGAACCGTGCCTCGGATGACGCGATCGGCACCGGTGCCTTCGATATGCACGTCCGACACGTCTCCCGGGGCGTCGGACCATAAATTGACGAGACGCCAATCATCATTGCGCGATGCGATGCCGACGAAGCTTTGCAATTGGATGTTGCCCCTGAGCTCGTATGGCTTGTCTCCTGTCCAGAAAATGGCGCCGTAATGCCCACCCGGATGCCGGGAGGGCGTGCGGTCCGCCCAATCGACGGCATCGGCGGCCCATACGGCGAGGTCGCCGAGATAGCTGTCCTCCTCCCACCAGCGTTCGAAGATCCGTTCGTAGACGATTTCGCGGTTGTTCGCCGATCCCGCCGTCACCTCACGCAGCGCCGGGTTGGCGAGCAACGCGATGGCGTCGGCTTCACTGGTCGGCAGGTCTCCGCCGACCATCAGAGGAGAACGCCCCATGCACCACAGGGCGAGCAGTGTCTTCTGTTCATCGATGGTCAGTTTCGACTGGCGGTCGTCGCCTCGTTCGGCGCGTAATCCGATATGGCCTATCGGCAGCATATCGGCATCCGCCCAGTGGCCGGCCGTCTGCATGGGCGCCCAACGCGCGAGTCGGGGGAACTGCTGGTAGATGTCTTCCCAACGGTCCCATAGGTCGTCGGAGATGCGCCACATCTGCGCGACATCGCGCAGGAAGTCGACGTGGGTGGTCGCCACCCAACCTCCGGGCGACAGCGAAAGCGCTATCGGACGGCCGTATTTTTGTTCGGCTTTCACGATGGCGTTGTGGTATGCCGTGATTTCCTCCGAGAAGAACGGCGTCTGCATATCGTCCACTTTGAGGAAATCGAGGCCCCACGATGCGAACAAGTCGACTTGCGCGTCATACCATGCCTGTGCTCCGGCGTCGCCGCGTTTCAGACCGTAATTATCGTGGTTCCACACGCAGTTGTGGTCCATGTCGGCGACGTCTTGGGCGTGGAACGCCGTGCCCTTCACCGGAAGGTTCTCATGCACGGCCTGGCGTGGAATGCCGCGCATCACATGGACGCCAAGCTTGAGGCCGAACGCATGAATCTCATCCGCGAGCGGTTTCAATCCGTTGCCGCCTGCGGCGCTGGGGAAACGGCGCTCGTCCGGAACCTGCCGACCGTATTCATCGATGCACAATGGGGTCCCGTCGGAATAACCGTGGGCATGGGCATTCGGATCGAACCATCCCGCATCGATCACCAAGGTGTCCCATCCCGCATCGCGCAAATGCTCCGCCATGAAGCGGGCGTTGGCAAGGACCTCGTCCTCTGTGATGGTGGTGCCGTAGGAGTCCCAGCTGTTCCAGCCCATCGGCGGGCGCCACGCCTGGGGAAGAGAGCTGTCGGAAGTTATCGTAGAAGTCGCCATTGAGTATCCTTCATCCATGAACATTCATCCGGCAATCCGCACGAAGACCAGGTCCTTATACGATCACCGATATGTACCGATACATATTCTATACCAGTTTTCTTGTCATGCAATATTCAAGAAATATCGGTGAGTCTTTGTAATTTCAATGATTTTGTAGCATCATCGCAATATAATATCGTTACATAAATATCGATTCCAAGGAGCGTACATGTCACAGAACAGGACGACGCTGCGAGATGTAGCCGCGGAGGCCGGCGTCTCCCCCATGACCGCGTCGAACGCACTACATGGAAAATCCGGCGTCCGGGAATCGACGCGTCTGAGGGTGCTCGCCGCGGCGAACAAACTCGATTATCGCATCAATCTGACGGCCAGCATGCTGAAATCAGGCCGCAGCAATATCATCCACATCATCGTGAACGAATTCGATTCACCGTTCTATTCCAAATTGACGCAAACGCTGAGCAACGAAATCGTCGCCCGGGGTCTGACGCCGTTCATCGAGCAGACGCACTACTCCCCCGACGCGGCCGAGCATGCATTGAGCGGCAACCCGTTCTCCGAGCAGCTTTTCGACGGCGAAATCCTGCATGCGACAGGCCTTGGCACGAACATGCCGCTATCCAAACTCAATGGGGGCAGACCGTTCGTCCTTCTGGATGCCTGCGAGGAGGTTCCGACCGTGGACGCCGTGAATTTCCCGAACGAGGAGGCCGAACGCGCGGCCGTTCAGCATCTCATCGACCGAGGCTGCCGGAATATCGCCGTCGTCGGCCATCCTTTCGCATCCCCCGGCGAGCTGGCGCATGCGCAAAACGCCTTCGCCCTGAGATTGCGGGGGGCGCGAGGCGCGCTTCTGGACGCGGGCCTGCCATATGACGAATCCATGGTGTTCGCAGGCGGGGATTCGACCAGCGGCATCGAAGCGGGGCATACCATCGCCGACCGCATACTCAACGCGCGCGGGCAGAATGACGGCCAAAGGTCCGGAACGGCTTTCGACGGCGTCTGCTGCGCCAACGATTTCGTGGCGTTCGGCGTGGTTCGAGGCCTGACGGATCGGGGAATACATGTGCCGCGGGATGTGAAGGTCATCGGATTCGATGGCGTGACCATGGGATCCTATTCGACCCCGTCGCTCAGCACCATCCAAGTGGATTTCGACCAACTCGCCAGATTCGCGCTCGACATGATCACCGCACGCATCGAGCAACGTGCCCGCGACGAAGCCGATCAGCTGCCACCGAGTCGGGCCACCATCGGATACCAGCTAGTGGAACGTGAATCCACGACGGAATAGAAATCCGCCGGCATCACCGCATGCATCCCGGCATGCGAAATTCCTGTCCATATTGTTATCAAGGAGCATCATGACCAACGAAGCCTATCTTTTCGTCCACTTCATCGGGGAAGAACGAACCCCGACAGACGAACAGCTGTATTTCGCGCTCAGCCGCGACGGCGTGCACTGGAAGGACCTGCGTCCCGCAGGGAACCCCGCATTGACCTGGCTCGGCGGGGAAAAAGGCACCAGAGATCCGCATATCGTGCGCGATCCGCACGGTGGATTCCACATCGTGGCCACTGATTTGAGCATCTATTATCGAGGCGGATGGGGCCCTCACGACGGCGCGACCACCAACGGCTCCACGGGACTGGTGATATGGGATTCGCCGGACCTTGCGCATTGGAGCGAACCCCGCCTGGTGGATGTGGCTTCGAAGATTCCCGGGGCGGGCATGGCCTGGGCCCCGGAAGCGAATTGGGATCCGGATCGCGAACAGTGGATCGTCTTCTGGTCAACTAAAAGCAACACCGATGCCGATAACCCGCTTGCCAACGAATTGGGCGATCCGACGAACGTGTATTACGCGACGACTCCCGATTTCGTCACATTCTCCGATCCGGTCAAATGGATCGACCGCAAAAACGTCATCATCGATTCGACCATGCTGCGCGACGACGACGGATGGTGGTACCGCGCATCCAAGGATTCGGAGATCACCATCGAACGCACCCGCAATCCGTATGCCGTGACCTACGAAGTATTGCGCACCGACGATCCCAATGAATGGTCATATGTGGGCACGCTCACCGACATCTTCGGCAACGGCCGCTACTCCATGCACTATCTGGAGGGACCGGAGCTCTTCCGATACAACGACGCGGATGTGAAAACCGTGGACGGCAAGGCGATGCCTTTCGGTCTGATGTGCGATCAATACGCGGAATCCAAGGGGTACCTGTCGTTCCGTTCCGCTTCGCTCGCCTCGCATGATCCGGCGGACTGGCAGCGCGCCGACGACATCGATTTCGGCGCGTTGAAGAAACGCCATGGCGCGATCCTGCCGATCACCTCCGCGGAATACGACGCGGTGGAACAGGCGTTCCGAGTCTGACGGAATCAATGGGGCCTAGTGTTTGGGCGTCTTCTATGAAGACGCCCAAACACTTGCTTTAGATTTGCGACCCCCAAATGCATATGTTGGGTAGGGGGCTGCGGACGTTTTCTTGGAGACCGGGCAAAAGGATTATCATATGTTCAGTCCCGAGGAACGACGGCGCGCGGTGGACCTGTATTCCGCCACGCCGCCGGCCACGGCCCGGGCGACCCGACCAGGCAGTGCCTGGAACGTTGGCTTGCGGCGGATCCCAGGTATGCCGGTTGTATGGCGAAACCCATCATCCCACTGGAGACAAGGACCAAGGCGATCGAGCTGGTATTGGGCGGCATGCGGCGGAAGCAGGCCGCCGAACGGCTCGGCGCGGGCATCGGAGCCGTCCACAACTGGGTCACGGCGTACCCAGCGAGGGCGGCATGGCCGCGCTGCAACCCAGGAACAGGAACGCCGCGCAGAACGGCGAGGCCGCGTCCGCGCCGCGGCGAAGCCGGAATGCCGGGGACGGCAACGACGACACAGCGGCGCTGTGCCGCAGGATCGAGGAACTGGAGCTGGAGAACGCGTTGATGCGGGAGGTGGTGGAGGCCGGACTGGCCATGCTTACTGGACATGGCTCTTCAGTGACACCATACGGCGTGGTAATGGCAGGAGCGCTTATTTCTGCACTGCCACTGCTCATCGTGTTCTTCTTCGTGCAAAAGCGCTTCGTCGAAGGCATCGCCATGACCGGTATGAAGTAAATTCCAAAAATAGGGCATGCGACATCTCCTCCTGTCGCATGCCCTATTTTTTTCACTCGAATTCCAAATACCGAACGAATTTCACCGCCATCTTCTTGGTCTTCTTGATGTTGCTGAAGCCAAGAATGGCGTCCTTCTTCGGCAGTCCCTTCGTGTTTTTCCAGACCTTCGATTTCGATAGGTCGAATCCCGCGGCCTTCTTGACATCGGAAACCGGCTTGCCCTTGGCGTCGACCAGCGCGCCTTTAATCCGCTCGAGATAGGAAGCTCCCATCACTTCCGCCGGCTTGGCGATGACGTCTCGCGAATGCAGGTCGGTGAAGGTCTTGGAATCCGTGACGATCATATTGATCTGCCCCGCCGTGACCATGGCGAGCAACTGCATCGAATCATCCTGCCCCATTGAGGAGGAAAGGTTAATGCCGGTGTCCATTTTTACGGGGTTTTTGCCGGAAAGCCCCTCTTTCTTCGCGAAAGCGTCTCCGAGGGAACCGAACGAGGCGGAATACCGGCTCATGCCGATGCCCTCGACCATAAGATCCGGATCGGGTTCCTTCGTCAGATACGAGATGGCGAAAGCCGCCACAACGACGATGGCGACGGCGGCGGTGACCGTTTGCAACAGGAAGTTCTGCTTGAAATACGGCCATTTCTCGCCTAGGGGAAGCTCTTGGAACGTTTTGAATTTCGACTGCTTCGTGTATTTGTTCGACTGGGACAACACGGCGACAGCCGCTTTCTGCTCATCGGAAAGGATGTAATCGTCGTTCCGCTTGTTGTTCATGGTTCCTCTAGTTTCACCGTCACAATGATTAAGGCTCTGCCGGCAGAGTTTACACCCGGAGACAGGAAGCTTCCTTACGATCAAACAATCGTCAGGCCGCATCAGTGATGCGGCCCGACGATTCCGATGCCATCGCGCTCCTCGCTCACCTGTGCCGAATCGCGAAGATGCGGGCCGACGGCTTGTCGGAAATGCCCACGTCGAACCGGATGGTCTTCGAATCCAACCGCTCAATAGTCCAGGGTTTCGCACCGGGAGCATGCGCGGATCGGCTTGGATCCGGGAAAACCTGCCTGATGTCGTCTTCCGCCGGCAAAGGCATGCTCATCGTCGAGGCATTGCCGCCACGGTGCCAGACGGTGATGTAATCGCAGTCATCCGTTCCCGGCGCGACGTTCCGCATCGAAGGACGCTTTGCCGAGCGGCGGAGTCCCGAAACGAGCCATTCGCCATTGAAATCCGGTAAGCCGGCAGGCCAGAACGGCACCAAATCTCGCTGCCCGGCGAGCACCCGACGATGCAGGGCGACGGCATCCCGCACCAGAGCGAGCCTCGTTTCGTCCATGTGGTTGATGAAGCCCGAGAGGTATAGTCTGCCCAATATTCCGGTGGCAAGTGTGAATACCGCCGTTTCATCATCCATCTCCTGCTGTGCATAGCCCCAATTGCCCTGCTGCTCCGGCAGGATGGTCATGCCCGCGCCCGCCGCGATCGCCGCATAGATCAGCGGGTCGCACTGGTCGGAGGTGGATTGCAGGTCCAATCGCTGCAGCTGCGCGTAGTCGGCGCGCATCGCGCCGGACCCGCAGTTTTCGATCATGACGTCCGGATGGCGGCGGCGCAGGTCGTCGAGCCAGTCGAGGTAGGCGCGGCAGTGGCCGAGCAGACCGTCGCCGACGGACCGCGCGTCGACGTCCGTGCCGACGCCGGGAATGGTGTTGTAGTCGAATTTGAAGAAGACCGCGCCGAATTCGTCGATCAGCCGGTCCACGGTGCGGGTAACGTGTTCGCGCGCGGCCGGCGAGCGGAAGTCGAGCAGATAGCGGCCCGAATCGCATACGCGCACGCCGTGGCGCTGGAAGAACGCGGAATCCGGCAGGCTTTGGGCGAGCGGCGATTTCACGCCGATTACCTCCGGTTCGAGCCACAGTCCCAAGCCCATGCCGTGCGCGCGGATGGTG
>ERZ808245.1336-NODE-1336-length-10162-cov-3.066588_pt1 | contig 10162 bp, 9 predicted proteins | sample MGYA00521243_ERZ808245 | MGnify/ENA primary metagenome ERZ808245 (study PRJEB31516, sample SAMN03275576) | gut metagenome | biome: mammalia-associated habitat; material: feces | host: Papio cynocephalus | place: Kenya | collected 2012-07-07 ... | reverse complement strand
GCTGTCCCATATACCGTCCTTCTTCGTTCCCTACGGCGATTCCGTGGCGGATCAAATGCAATCTATAAGTAATCATCCTGTACACCTCCGATTATTTTTCTGACAAAAAATCCCTCTCACTTTTGGACAATCCGACAAAACTTTTCTTTTCTCGACCAAATTGTGAACTTTCTATTTACAAACGAAAGGAACTGTACTATAATTATACAGTAGGTATTATTCATACTTTTTTCGATAGCCGCGTTGGAATCACGGCTATCTTCTTTCGCTCTTTTGAGTATAACATACTTTTTTCTCAATTGCAAACCTTTCCTTAGGAGGTCTTTGTCCATGCCATCCGATTTTCCCCGTATTCTTACGCTTTTGCGCAAAGAAAAAGCCATCAGTCAGAAGAAAGCGGCTACCGATCTCGGAATTTCCCAAGCGCTTCTGTCTCACTATGAAAAAGGAATCCGCGAATGCGGACTGGATTTTCTTGTTCGCGTCGCTGAATATTACGATGTTTCCTGTGACTATCTTCTCGGTCGTTCCCCCGTGCGCGACGGTTCGGTGATCAATGTCGATGACATTCCCGAGCCGGAATCCGTCGGAAAAGAAAATATGCTCCGCGGAAGTATGATTCCCGTGCTCAACAAAAAGCTGATTGCCAACTCGTTGAACATTCTTTTTGATCTGCTGCGCCGCTCAAACAACAAAATCCTGATCAACGAAGTTTCCGCCTATTTGATGCTTTCGGTATACAAAATGTTCCGTTATATGCACACGGTCAACGAGCACAACAACCCCGCATTTTTCCAGGTTTCTGCCCCGTTGTTCTCCCTGCAGATCAACGGCGCGATGAATTCCTGCGAAACCAATATCGCGGCGGTGATCAAAAAAGTGAACATCGACGAAGCCGATGCGATCCGTGACAGAAACGTCTTTGCCATTTCAACGGAAACGCTGTCACAGTCTTACCCCAATTTTTCTACTTCGCTTTCCAATCTGATTCAGAATGCGGAAAACAGAATTCAAAAAAAATAACCTTTCATAAAAACGCTGCGCGCCCGAACCGAACGGTTCGGGCGCGCAGCGTTTTACTTTACAGATTCAGAAAATCCTTGCGATAGTCCACCTTGAAAAATTCCGCCAGTTCTTTCATCTGGCTGTCGAGAATGGTATTTACGCGCGGAAGATGTGCAGTCAGCATATAGATCTGCGCCGCCTTTTCCACGGTTTCGATCAAGCCGAAGGTCTCATCCATGGTCTTTCCCGCACCGTAGATTCCGTGCATTCCCCAAACCACCAAACGGAATTGCTTCATTTTTTCCGCCGTCGCTTCACCGATGGAATTTGTGCCGCACAGCATCCACGGAAGCACACCGACGCCGTCCGGGAACACCACGATACATTCGGTGCACATTTCCCAAAGGGTATGCGTGAATTTCCGTTCGTCCAGTTCATGGACATAATTCATTGCCAACGTATAGGTGGGATGGCAGTGCATCACAATGCGGTTCTTGGGATCGACGGAAAGCCGTGCCATGTGGCTCATCAGATGCGATGGAAGCTCTGAGGTGAATCTTCCCCCGTCTTTATAACCCCACAACAGTTCCGCCGTGGTTCCGTCTTTGGCAATACGGATGATTCCTAGATTGGTTTCGGGATCGCCGTCTACATTCTTGAAATATTTTCCCGTACCGGTTACGATGAAAATCTTTCCGACCAGAGGTTTTGCCTCGAAGCCCATGGGGATCGTGCGGATGACGCGGGAAAGATCAAGGTATTCCCCGACCTCTTGTTCATCCAGCATATAGCTGATATTTCCGCCGTTGCGCTCGTCCCAGCCGAGACGATACATATTCGCGGTCGTTTGCCGCATTTCTGTCAAAAAAGGGGCAGTCAGAATGTCTTTCATCTGCGTTCCTCCAAAATCTTTTTTTCATAAGCGTGAATATCGGGCAGGAAATCGTTTGACAGCTGCTGACGGCGAAGATATTCTTCCCAAACATCTCCGAACGGTGCGGTTTTCAATGCTTCCTGGCAAACCATCAGTTCTGTCATCTGATTGTTGTCCTGCATTTCTTTAAGTTTCTCGTTGGGCTGCAGAAGTGCAAACAGAAGTGCCTTCTGCACATTGCGCACACCGACTACCCAAGCGGCAATACGGTTGATCGAAGCGTCGAAATAGTCCGTAGCAATGAACACCCGATCCAACGCGTCGCAGCGCACGATCTCGCGGGCAATCTCCCGTGTCTCGTCGTCGAACAGCACCACATGATCGGAATCCCAGCGAACGGGGCGCGTAATGTGCAGGGCAATCTTTTTATTGAACAACAGCAAAGAGGAAATCTTGTCGGAAACCACTTCGGTCGGATGATAGTGTCCGTTATCCATCAACGGAGTAATGCCCTTGTTGGCGGCATAGGACAGGCAGAACTCCGCAGAGCCGACCGTATAGCTCTCCAGACCGATACCGAAAACCTTCGATTCCAACGTCACATAAACTTTCTCTTTGTCGTACGGCACTGCCAGGATTTCATCCAGCGATTGTTTGAAACGGGCGCGCGGTCCGATGCGATCTGCGGGAACGTCTTTATACCCGTCGGGAATCCAGAAGTTGATGACGCTGGGAACGCCTGTTTCCTCGGCAAAATAAGACGCAATCTTCATGCACGCTTTGCCGTGCTCCACCCAATACCGTCTGACGGTTTCGTCCGGGGAGGACAGCGTCAGATTGTCCTTCACCATCGGGTGGGAGAAGAACGTCGGGTTGAAATCCAGACCGATTTTTCTTTCCTTTGCAAACTGCACCCATTTTTCAAAATGGCAGGGCTGAATTTCGTTTCGCGGCACAGGGTCACCGTCAAAAATCGCATAGCTTGCATGAAGGTTGAGCTTTTTCTTTCCTGGAATCAGCGAAAACGCACGATCCAGATCTGCCATCAGTTCTTCGGGCGTCGTTGCTTTTCCGGGATAGTTTCCGGTTGCCTGAATACCGCCGGTCAAAGCCTCGCGGCTGTCAAAACCGGTCACATCGTCTCCCTGCCAGCAATGCACCGACACGCAGACATCGGACAGCTTTTCCAATGCTTTTTCGGCATCCACGCCGAAATTTTGATAGGTTTCCTTTGCATAATCAAAACGCGTCATTCCGTTTTTCTCCTTTATCCAATCAATTTTCTTGCTTCTTCCAAAGAAATCCGTTGTTCATACATGATCTGAGACAAAAGATTTCCGCTTGCCGTTGCTTCGGTCAGTCCGGTGCGCACGGGTTTGCCTGTGATCTTGGACGTCAGTGTATTCAGATACTTATCCTTGCTTCCTCCGCCGACGATCAGAATCTCGGAAACCTGTTTTTGGCAGATGTTCTCGATTTCCGAAACTGCACGGCGATACGAATGTGCCAAAGAAAGGTACACACACTTCAGTACATCTCCGATCGGAAGATCGGGTTCGCCTAACCGTTCACGAATGGCGTCGATCATATTTTCCGGCGCAGAAAACGCAGGATCGTTCGGATCGACCGTTTTTTCATAGCTGCTTTCCATCGCTATGTGCATCATTTCATCATAGGTTACACGCTTGTCCAGGTTTTTCCGGATATTCTGAAAAAGCCACATTCCCATGATATTTTTCAAAAAGCGGTAGCGCTTTTCAACGCCGCCCTCGTTGGTGAAATTCGCCTTCTGTGCCGCCTCTGTGAGAATCGGCACACGGTTTTCGGTGCCGATCAGGCTCCATGTACCCGAGGAAATGTACACGCCATTTTCCGCAAGCGCACATCCCGCCACTGCCGACGCAGTATCGTGGCTCGGCGCGGTCAACACCAGTGCGGAATATCCGACTCTTTCCCGAACAGCCTGATCAAACTCGCCGATCGGCTGAGACGGCATCGTCAACGGCAGAAACACAGACGGATCTGCGGAGAGCTTTTCAAGGATTTCTTTGTCCCACGTGCCCGTTTGCGCCGAAACCATTCCCGTCGTGGTGGCATTGGTATATTCATTGACCATTTTTCCCGTCAGACGGTAGGAGAGATAATCCGGAATCATCAGAAAGTGTTTTGCCTTTTTCAGACGCCCGTTCTGCGCGTCGCAATACAGTTGATACACCGTATTGAAGTTTTGCGTCTGGATTCCCGTATGACGGAAAAGCTCCTGCGGAGACAGCGGAAATTTTTCCGGCACGCCGAGCGTTCGACCGTCACGGTAGGCATAGGTCGGTTTCAGCTCCCGCCCCAGCGCGTCAAGCAGGACATAATCCACGCCCCAGGTATCAATGGCGACGGTGGTCGGGATCTTTCCGATCTTTTTCGCCTCGCTCAGTCCGCACAGCACCTGTTCCGTGAGGGCTTCCGTATTCCAACAGAGGTGCCCTTCCTGAGAAACGATACCGTTTTCAAAGCGATAGATTTCCTCGGTGTGCAACTTCCCGTTTTCCATCCATCCGAGCAGGTGACGACCGCCGGATGCGCCGATGTCGATGGCAAGATGAAACATTGAAACGCCTCCTGTTCTATGATACTTTCATCTTATCACAGAACAAAAGGCGTTTCAAGGTCTGTATTTGACTGAAAACTAACCGTTTTTGCGTATTTTCAATGCTGTTCCCCATGTCTCGCACAACCGTTCCAACGACCACGAAGCATTCGCGGGACTGGTGGACGGCAGAGTGACCGCAGGGATTTTCACTGTCGGAAACAGAAACCGTTGATACAACTTTGCAGCAGTGGTTCCATTGACAAAAATGCGTTGTATCCGACTGTTTTCCAACATCGGAAGCAGGTCGTTCGGCACCACATCGTGTATGGAACTGTCGGAAGAGCCTTCGATTTCACAGGAAGCAATCACGTCCCACAGCGCAAGCCGATGGCGCAATACCAAATTCTTTTTCTCCTCAACCGTTTGCGGCAAAGGTTCCCCGCAGAGAGTTGCCAGCACCTTCCAGAAGCGGTTTTGAGGATGACCGTAGAAAAATCCCGTTTCCCGTGATTTCACCGAAGGAAAGCTCCCGAGAATCAAAATTTCGGAATCCGCATTAAACAGCGGCGGAATCGGATGCTGTACCGACAAGTCTGTTCATCTCCCGGTTGAAAATTTCTTTGGCTTCTGTGACTTCCCGCATGGTGGTGTCCTTGGTATCTGCCAGCCGAAACGTCAGATTCATCTGTTCATATTTTTCCAGGCACAGTGTGCGGAAAGGCAAAAACTCCGTTTCTTCGACGCAGGAAAAGGGTGCAACCAACCGTGCCAGCGCACGAATGCTTTCTTCACTGTCATTGAGACCGCGGATGAGCACCTGACGGATTCTTGTCGGAATCCCCCGTCGGTTCAACTGCTCCAGAAATTGCATCGGCTTTTCCATTTCGCATCCGACATATTCGAGATATTGTTTTTCGGAGGTGTACTTTATGTCCAACAGGCAATAGTCCGTTACCTCCAGCACGCGTTTTGTCGCTTCTCCCCATAGGCTCCCCGAAGTATCCAGGCAGGTGTGTATTCCCCGTTCGTGACAAAGGCGAAACAGCTCTGCGGCGAACTCCGGCTGCATCAACGGTTCTCCGCCCGAAAGCGTAATCCCGCCGTTTGATCCGAAATAACTTTTATACCGCGCGATTTTGTCGGCAAGCTCCCGCGCAGTGTACTCTTTCCCGCCCTTCGGATCCCACGTTTCGGGATTATGACAGCAAGCGCACCGCAGAGGGCATCCCTGAGCAAACACCACAAACCGCACACCGGGACCGTCAAGTGTACCGAACGATTGCAGCGAACGCACGCGGCCGACGATTTCATTTTTCATCACATCACCTCATGGAAGGTACGGCTGATGACCTCTCGCTGCTGTTCGCGGGACAGTTTGTGGAAATTGACCGCATATCCCGAAACCCGAATGGTCAGATTCGGATAAGCGTCCGGGTCGTTGTACGCTTTCACAAGCATTTCCCGATTGAGCACATTGACATTGATATGGTGGGCGTTCTTTGAAAAATAGCCGTCCAGCACATTGACCAGGTGCTGCACCCGTTCCTCTTTCGTGCGTCCGAGCGTGTCGGGCGTGATCGAAAACGTATTGGAAATTCCGTCGCGGCAATCGTCATAAGAAAGCTTCGCCACTGAATTGAGCGACGCGAGCGCGCCGTTTTCTTCCCGATTGTGCATCGGATTGGCGCCCGGTGCAAACGGTTCTCCCGCTTTTCGCCCATCGGGTGTCGCAGCGGTATTTTTGCCGTACATGACATTCGAGGTGATTGTCAGCACCGAAAGTGTATGCTCTGCGCCACGATATGTCGGCGTCTTGCGCAATTCTTCAATCATCCGATGAGTCAATTCTGCGGCAATCGTGTCCACGCGGTCGTCGTCATTGCCGAATTTCGGGAAATCGCCTTCAATTCTGAACTCGGTGATATACCCATCCTCCGTGCACAGCGGATAAACCTTAGCATAACGAATCGCACTGAGCGAATCGGCAATCACCGACAGTCCCGCCACGCCGAATGCCATAAAACGGTGAATTTCCGTATCGTGCAATGCCAACTGGATTTTTTCATAGGCATACTTATCGTGCATATAGTGAATGACATTCATGGTATTGACATACAGCCGCGCCAGCCAAGCCATATACCCGTCCAAGCGGGATTTCACTTCTTCATATTGCAAAGGTCCGTCGTTCAACGCCGGCATCTGCGGTCCGATATGCAGACCGCTGCTGACATCAAAACCGCCGTTGAGCGCCAGCAAAAGCAGTTTCGGCAGGTTGCACCGTGCGCCGAAGAACTGCATCTGTTTGCCGATTTTCATCGCGGAAACGCAGCAGGCAATGGCATAGTCGTCGCCGTAGATCGGGCGCATCAGGTCGTCGTTTTCATATTGGATGGAGTCGGTGTCGCAGGAAACCTGCGCACAAAATTCCTTAAACGCAATCGGCAGTTTTTTTGACCACAAAACGGTCAGATTCGGTTCGGGAGATGATCCCAAGGTGTACAGGGTGTTCAGCATACGAAAGCTGTTTTTGGTCACCAGTGTTCTGCCGTCCTCCCCCATGCCGCCGACGCTTTCGGTAATCCACATCGGATCACCGCCGAACAGTTCGTTATACTCCGGCGTGCGCAGGTGTCTTGCCATCCGCAGTTTCATGACAAAATCATCCATCAATTCCTGTGCCTCGGATTCCGTCAGAATCCCGCGTCGGAAATCGCGTTCAATATAAATATCAAAAAACGTACTTACCCGTCCCAATGACATCGCTGCACCGTTTTGCTCCTTAATTGCGGCAAGATAAGCAAAATAGGTCCACTGAATCGCCTCACGGGCATTCTGAGCGGGACGGCTGATATCAAATCCGTACAGTGCCGCCATCCGCTTCAGGTCTTTAAGTCCGCTGATCTGTTCAAACAATTCTTCGTCGGTGCGGATTTGTTCGACATCGAAATTTCCTGCCGCCAGATTTGCTTTATCGCGCATTTTTTCTTCCAGCAGCCAATCGACACCGTAGAGCGCCACGCGGCGGTAATCGCCGATAATGCGTCCTCTGCCGTAGGCATCGGGAAGTCCTGTGATGATATGGCTCTTGCGCGCCGCGCGCATTTCCTCGGTATACGCGCTGAAAACCCCGTCGTTATGGGTCGTGCGATACCGGAACTCATCCTCAATTTTTTCGCTGAGGGTATACCCGTAGGCTTCGCACGCCTGCCGCGCCATGCGGATTCCTCCGAAGGGATTGACACCGCGGCAAAGCGGTTTTTCCGTCTGTATTCCCACAATCAATTCGTTTTCACGGTCAAGATACCCGGGGGCATAGCCCGTAATGGTACTGACCGTCTGTGTATCCACATCCAGCACGCCGCCCGCTTTTCGTTCCTGTCCAAACAAAGTCTTGAGCTTTTCCATCAGCCGCTTGGTACGGTCGGTAGAACCACTCAGAAAAGAGGCGTCGCCGGTGTATTCCGAGTAGTTTTTCTGTATAAAATCACGGACATCCGTGGTTGTCTGCCAAACGCCGTCGTTGAATCCCGCCCATGCTTCGCGCATTGAAAACATCACTCTCCTGTATTTTTCTCCGTTTATGAAACAATCGTTGTCATGTTCACATGATACTACATATAGTATCTGATGTCAATAGAAATATCTATATTTCGTAAAATTACCACAATTCCCAACAATTTCGCACTGTGTTTTTAATACCTTTCGCTGTACTGAGTTCTCACGATAAAATCCGATTTCAAAAAATGCGACGGAAACCAAACGGTTTCCGCCGCATACAAATTTTGATCAACCGCCCAGGTAGGCTTTTTTGATCTCATCACTTTCCGAAAGTTCTTTTGCCGTACCGGAGTACGCCACTTTGCCGTTTTCAAGCACATAGGCACGATCGGAAATCGCCAAGGATTTTCCGGCATTTTGTTCAACCAACAAAATGGTGGTGCCTTCGCGGTGAATCCGCTGAATCACCTCAAACACCTGATCCACAAACAGCGGTGACAATCCCATCGAAGGTTCGTCAAGCATCAAAAGTTTCGGTCTGCTCATTAGCGCGCGTCCCATTGCCAGCATCTGCTGTTCGCCGCCCGACAAGGTCCCCGCCACCTGTTTTTTACGTTCTTCCAGGCGGGGGAAGATTTCATACACACGCTCAATATCTTCTTTGATGGCTTTTTTATCTTTTTGGATGTAGGCACCCAACAGAATATTTTCATACACGGTGAGTTCCTGGAAAATACGGCGTCCCTCGGGAACCTGTGTCATGCCCATATGCACGATTTTGTGCGGAGGCACATGGTTAATCTGCTGTCCCATATAGGTGACCGTTCCGGAGGTGACGGGGATCAGTCCCATGATGCTGTGCATTGCCGTCGTTTTTCCCGCGCCGTTAGCACCGATGAGGGTGACGATTTCGCCTTCATTGACTTCAAAATTGATTCCCTTCAGTGCCTGAATCACGCCGTAGTACACATTGAGATCCTTGACTTCCAGCATTGCCATATTCCCTCACCTCACTTTCCGATATACGCGCGGATTACTTCGGGATCGTTGAGCGCATCTTCGACTTTTCCCTGTACCAGCACCGTGCCGAAGTTCAATACCGTGATCTCATCGCAAAGACCGGACACGAATTTCAGATCGTGCTCAATCAACAGAATAGTCATATCAAACTCGTCACGAATGAAGCGTACCGTTTCCATCAGTTCTTCCGTTTCGTTCGGGTTCATGCCTGCCGCCGGTTCATCCAGAAGCAGCAGCTTCGGGTTGGTCGCCAAAGCACGGGCAATTTCCAGTTTGCGCTGTTTGCCGTAGGGCAGGTTGCACGCAAGGTTATTGCGTTCCTCCTCCAAGCCGAACACGCGCAGAAGTTCTTTGGCGCGGTTGCGCATAGCGGTTTCATTTTCAAAGTGCCGCGGGAGACGGAACATACTTTCCGTAACTGTGCAATGATACTGCGGCTGGTTATGCAATCCGACCATAACGTTTCGAATCACACTCATATTATTGAACAATCGGATGTTCTGAAAGGTACGGGCGATTCCTTTTTTATTGATCTCCTGCTGGTTCTTCCCGGTCAGATCCTCCCCATCGAGGAAGAAATTTCCCGTTGTCGGCTGATAAACACCGGTCAAAAGGTTGAAAACCGTGGTTTTTCCGGCGCCGTTCGGTCCGATCAGTCCGTAAAGCTGATTTTTTTTGATTTTCAGGTTGATATTCTGTGCCGCTTTCAGACCGCCGAAAGAGATGCCGAGGTCTTTTGTTTCCAACATATATTCGCTCATCGGTCTTCTCCTCCCTTCTGCGGTTTATCCGGTTCAAAAGTATCATCCGCTGTAATATCCGTGGACAGCACGGCGTCCATTTTGATCTTCGTGGGAATCTGTGTCCAGTTGGCTTTATCGTCTTTAATCACTTCCGGACGTGTGCCTTTCTTCTTCAGTTTCGAGAAATCCAACAGTCTGAACACCTTTTCGCGCAAGCCCTTGAACATCGGCGCATTGTTGAACATAACCATAACGATCAGGATCAGCGCATAGATCAGATACTTGATTGCCGCCAGGTCTCCGCCGAGAGCGGTCAGCTTGACGTTAATGAAGGTGAGGAGCGCTGCGGCAATCATCGAACCGCTGATATTGCCCATGCCGCCGAGCACGACCATAACCAGAATTTCAATGGAATAGTTATAATCAAAGGCTTTATAG
>ERZ808245.1334-NODE-1334-length-10168-cov-4.364778_pt1 | contig 10168 bp, 6 predicted proteins | sample MGYA00521243_ERZ808245 | MGnify/ENA primary metagenome ERZ808245 (study PRJEB31516, sample SAMN03275576) | gut metagenome | biome: mammalia-associated habitat; material: feces | host: Papio cynocephalus | place: Kenya | collected 2012-07-07 ... | reverse complement strand
AGCTGAAGGCCGACAGCAAGAGCCTTGGCGAGGTGGTGGTTACTGGTATGCAGAAGATGGATAAGCGTCTGTTTACAGGTGCAACAACCAAAATCACTGGCGACAAGACTAAACTCGATGGTGTGGCTGATATCAGTCGTGCCTTGGAAGGAAAGGCGGCCGGCGTATCAGTGCAGAATGTGAGTGGAACCTTTGGTACTGCGCCTAAGATTCGTGTGCGTGGTGCTACCTCTATTTATGGTTCTTCCAAGCCACTTTGGGTTGTGGATGGTGTCATCATGGAGGATGTCACCGAGGTTGATGCTGATGATTTGTCTTCAGGTAATGCCGAGACTTTGATTTCTTCTGCCATAGCAGGTTTGAATGCAGATGATATTGAGAGCTTCCAAATCTTGAAGGATGGTTCTGCTACCTCTATCTATGGTGCTCGTGCCATGGCTGGTGTCATCGTTGTTACCACCAAGAGAGGTAAGGCCGGATCTAATCGCATCAACTATACAGGTGAGTTTACCATGCGTTTGAAACCAAGTTACCGCAATTTCAATATCATGAACTCTCAAGACCAAATGGGGGTATATCGTGAGATGTATAATGATGGCTATTTTTCATTTGAAAAGAGCTATCGGGCCTCTAATAGTGGTGTATTTGGCAAGATGTATCACTTGATGAATACATACGACCCAAAGACTGGTACTTATGGCTTGGCCAATACACAAGATGCTATGGAAAGCTACCTTCAGAAGGCAGAATACCAAAATACCGACTGGTTTGATTTGTTGTTTAGTAATAGCATCTCCCAGAACCATTCCATCAGCATGTCTACTGGTACCGATAAGGCTCAGTATTACACCTCTTTTAGTGTGATGAACGACCCAGGATGGTCTAAGCAGAGCAAGGTGCAGCGTTATACAGCCAATGTAAATGCTCTTTACAATATATCAAAGAAAGTTTCTGTCAATGCCATCGCCAATGCTTCTTATCGTAAGCAGCGTGCTCCTGGCACAACATCACAGACGGCGAACGCAGTGACGGGTGAGGTGTCTCGTGATTTTGACATCAACCCATATTCTTATGCGTTGAACACTTCTCGTACAATGGATCCTAACGAACTTTATGTTCGCAACTATGCTCCTTTCAACATCTTCCGTGAATTGGACAACAATTATTTGAGCTTGGACGTTGTGGATATGAAATTCCAAGGAGAGTTGAAATACAAGCCAATTTCTAAGGTTGAGCTTGCTGTATTGGGTGCGTATAAGTATTCTACAACCACCAATGCCGCAACCATTACCGACCAGAGCAACCAGGCATGGGCATATCGTGCCATGGATGATGCCACGATGCGTGATGCCAATCCATGGTTGTACACCGACCCAGACAAGGCAAATTCTTTGCCGTTCTCTGTATTGGACAAGGGAGGTTTCTATCGTGAGACAAAATTTAAGATGAACAGCTGGGATTTCCGTGCTACAGCTAGTTATAATGATGTATATAACAAAGACCACATCGTGAATTTCTTCGGTGGTTTGGAAATCAACTCCGTAGACCGTAACAAGTCTTATTTCAATGGTGTGGGCATGCAGTATGATATGGGCTATCTCCCTGCATTCAATTATAATTTCTTCAAGCAATTGGAAGAGGAAAACGGACAGTACTATTCTCTTACGGATAGCTATCAGCGTGAGGCTTCTTTCTTCGGTACGGCTACCTATTCTTATAAAGGGCGCTATACGATTAATGGAACAGTTCGTTATGAGGGTTCCAACAAGTTGGGTAAGAGCCGTAGTGCTCGTTGGTTGCCTACTTGGAATGTGTCTGGTGCATGGAATGCGCATGAGGAGTCTTGGTTCCCTAAGCTGAACCCTGTCCTTTCTCATTTGACTTTGAAGGCATCTTATTCATTGACGGCTGACCGTGGTCCTGCTTCGGTTTCCAACTCAAAGGTGGTAATCCAGAGTTATAATCCTTGGCGTCCAACGGCAAGTGACAAGGAAAGTGGTCTTGAAATCTACCGTTTGGGCAATGATGAGTTGACTTACGAGAAAAAGCATGAGTTGAACCTTGGCTTGGATATGGGCTTCTTGAATAATCGCATTAATGTCACTTTTGACTGGTATCGTCGTAATAACTACGACTTGATTGGTCCAAAGCGTACCATGGGTGTAGGTGGTGAGGTCTATAAGTCTGCCAATGTGGCAAGTATGCGCTCACATGGTGAGGAATTGACCATTTCTACTCGTAATATCGAGACTAAGGATTTCAAGTGGAACACAGATATCATCTTCTCTCATGCCAAAAACAAGGTGACCGACTTGGATTCCCGTGCCAACATCATGCAGATGATTACTGGTACAGGTTTCACGATGAATGGATATCCTGTTCGCTCTTTGTTCTCTTTCGATTTCAAGGGCTTGAACAAGGAAGGTCTTCCTATTGTGGTAAATCAGGATGGCGAGGAAACAAGCTATGGCGGTGACCTTTATTTCCAGTCAACAACAACCGATTATTTGAAATATGAAGGTCCTACCGATCCAACGATTAATGGTAGCTTTGGCAATACGTTCTCTTACAAAGGTTTCAAATTGAACGTGTTCATCACATACGCAGCTGGTAACAAGGTTCGTCTGGATCCAGTCTTCAGCTCTTCATATTCAGATATGACTGCTATGCCAAAGGAATTCGTGAATCGCTGGACGAATGGTGGTGATGAGGCAATTACAGATGTACCAGTCATTGCCGACCAGCGTATGAAGCAGAATGATAATTATCTAGGTTATCTCTATAATGCTTACAACTATTCCACTGCTCGTGTGGCAAAGGGTGACTTTATTCGTATGAAGGAGATATCCTTGGCTTATGATTTCCCTAGCAAGTGGTTGATGCCTCTCCATGTAAATACTGCTAGCTTGAAGCTGCAGGCTACCAACTTGTTCTTGATTTACTCAGACAGCAAGTTGCATGGACAGGATCCTGAATTCTTCAACGCAGGTGGTGTGGCAACTCCAATGCCACGTCAGTTTACATTGACATTAAGAGTCGGACTTTAAAGAAAGAGAGATAATTATGAAAAAGAATAAATTATATATAGCGACGGTGTTATTCTCTGCTTTGGCATTGACCACATCATGTGACAGCTTCCTCGATAAGTTGCCAGATGATCGCGCAGAGGTGAACACTACCGAGAAGATTACTTCACTTCTCGTCTCAGCTTATCCTTCCAATAGCAGTAACTTTATCTTGGAAAATAGCTCAGATAACTATACAGACAATGGCAAGGAATATGACACCTATCAAGAGGTAGAGCAGGCTTATCGTTTTGAGCCAGTTACCGACCAGACCAATGACGACCCTAAGGCCTTGTGGAATGGTTATTATGGTGCCATCTCAGCTGCCAACCAAGCATTGGCTTCCATCGACGAAATGGGAAACCCTGCATCCTTAAAAGGTCAGCGAGCAGAAGCATTGCTCTGCCGTGCCTATAGCATGTATCGTCTAGCCACTACTTTCTGTATGAGTTATAACCCTGATAAGGCTGAGGAATATATGGGACTTCCTTATCCTACAGTTCCTGAGACAACGGTGAATCCACATTATGAGCGCGGCACACTGAAGGAACTCTATCAGAAAATAGATGCAGACATTGAGGCGGCTTTGCCTGATGTCGACGATGATATTTATACACAGCCTAAATATCATTTCAACAAGAAGGCAGCTTATGCCTTTGCTGCGCGTTTCAACCTTTACTATATGAACTATGACAAGGTGATAGACTATGCGACGAAGGCTCTCGGTTCGAATCCTGCTTCTGTCTTGAGAAATTTTGTACCATTCATGTCCTTGTCTAACTCAAGTGATATGGACAATCTTTATATCTCATCTTCAGAGAATGCCAACTTGTTGTTGATGCCAGCAACTAGTAGAATAGGCCGTGCTATAGAAGGTGATGAGGAGCGTTTTTGCCATAACCAAATTATTACGGCCTACGAGACTATTTGGGCTGCGATGCCTTGGGGTGTTGGCTCTAATAACAATACCTTGTATCAGTCTCACCTGCTCTTTGGTAATGCGCAGATTGTGATGTTCCCTAAGATGTTTGAGCACTTTGAGTATACCGACAAGGTGAACAAAACAGGACAGGTTCATGTTTCAGATGCAGTGTTTACCACAGATGAGACTCTGCTTTGTCGTGCGGAGGCCTATGCGATGAAGAAAGACTATGACAAGGCCGTGCAAGACATCAATGCTTGGATATGTTCTCATACTGCTGCGGCAACAGGTACAGCAACACGTCCAACGATGACAGCTGAGAGTATCAAGAGCTTCATCGAAAGCTTGGAATATGCTCCAGTTGTTGTAAAGTCCAATTCAGAGCGTAGCATTCGTAAAATGTTCCATCCACAAGGCTTCACGGTAGAGAGCGGTACACAGGAGGATATCTTGCAGTTTATCTTGCAGATGCGCCGTATCGAAACACTTTATCAAGGTCTTCGCTTCCTTGATATCAAGCGCTATGGCATCGAGTTTAGCCACGATTTGGATGAGGAGACTCCTATCACTTTCAAGGCTGGTGACTTGCGTGGTGCCATTCAGCTGCCAGATGATGTGATAGAGGCAGGATTGCCTGCAAATCCAAGAGAAGAGTCAAACAAATAATTAAAGGAGAGTGAACTATGAAATATATTAAATTGTTAATATTGATAGCGTCTGTCTCTCTGTTTGCTGCATGTTCGGAAGAGAGTCTTGACTCTAAGAGTATCTTCGATTCGCAGCCAAAGGAAGAACAGAATGATTTCGACAAGTGGCTCAAGACCAATTACGTCGATACTTATAATATTCGTTTCAACTATCGCTATATGGATAAGGAGACAGACAATAAATACAACTTGGCTCCAGCTGATGTCAATAAAGCGAAGGCTCTTGCCATCATGATGAAACATATTTGGCTTGATGCTTATGCCGAGGTGATGGGGGAGGATTTCATGAAGACCTATTCCCCAAGAGTGATGCAGTTGGTTGGCTCGGCAGCCTATAACTCACAGGCTTCAATGGTTCTTGGTACTGCCGAGGGTGGATTGAAGGTTACGCTTTATAATGTCAATATCATTGATGTGAATAATCCTTTCATCGACCCAGAGACTCCTTTCGTTGATAAGACAACGGGCACTTATGACTTGAATTTCTGGTTCTTCCACACCATGAACCATGAGTTCTGCCACATCTTGACTCAGAAGAAAAATTACTCTACTGATTTTCAGACTATATCTGCTGGTAAGTATCAGACTTCTGGTTGGGTAAACGTTGCCGATACAGATGCTCCTTCCATGGGATTTGTTTCGGGATATGCCAGTGGCGAGTATAATGAAGATTTTGCCGAGATCTTTGCCCAGTATGTTACCCATTCCGAGGCTGCCTGGGAGAAAATCCTGGAAGCGGGTATTGTAAAAGAGACGGATGCAAATGGTGACGTGAAGAAGGGTGCCGATGGCAAACCTATTCTGGATTATAGCGGTTATAATGCAATACTTCAGAAATTTGAGATACTCAAGGAATATTTCGCCAATACATGGGGATTGGATATAGACAAACTTCGTGAGGTCATTTTGCGTCGTACAGCAGAGGTGAAGACCTTGGATTTAACAACTTTAAAGTAAGAAAGTTATGAGAAAGATATATAACATATTGTTTGCCTTGCTTTCTGTAGTTGCTTTGGCGGCTTGTTCCAATGATGTTGACGAAGTGTTCGACAAGCCGTCTGCTCAGAGGGCGAATGAGGCTGTGGCAGAATACAAGACTGTGCTTTGTTCTGCCGAGAACGGATGGTTGATGAAATATTATCCTAAGGAGAATACACAGTATGGTGGATACAATGTCTTGTTGAAATTTGACGAGAGTGGCAATGTTACAGCGATGAGCGATGTATATGGCTCGGATGTCGAGGCTACGTCTCACTATACGTTAGGTCAGAGTGCTGGTATTGTACTTTCATTCGATGAATACAACAAGGTTTTTCATTTTTTCTCAGATCCAGTCAATCCAGCTGGTGTCGGAAAAAATGGTAAGGGCATGGAAGGCGACTTGGAGTTCCGTGTGCTCACAGCTACTCCTGATTCTGTTGTGATGCTTGGCAAAAAACGTGGTGCCAAGATAGTAATGACTCCTATGGCTAAGGATGCTAGCTGGGGAGAAACCATTGACCAATTCGGTGACTTGGCAGACGAGATGAATTTCCCTAAATATTCTTGTGAGGTAAACGGCGCATCTTATTTGGCAACAACTAGCTATCGTACCATTACTTTCACTCGTTTGGATGCAGATGAAGATTTGGTTACCGAACCTTATATAGTTACGGACAAGGGGATAGAGTTTTATGAGCCAATTTCCTTGAATGGAGTTTCAATCTCAGGTTTCAATTATGTTGGTGGAGACAATTTCGAGTTTGATTCAGCAGATGGCTCGATAAAGATGTTTGGCATAGTTCCTCCTATCAGTGAGCAGGTGACCAATGGTGATTGGTTCTTCTCTGTAGCCAATATGGGCTCCTTTTCACAAACTTATTGGAATGTGGGCAATGAGTATGTCTCTCAATATTATAGTCCATGTTATTATGCGGCGTTGACGACATCTTCTTTTGATAGCTATTCTGGTCATTGGGGCATAATTTTCAATGTGGCTGGTTATGGCTCATTCATAGATCTTAAGCCTACTATAGTAGATGATGACCATATATCCTTGGCTTGTCTTGGCAAGTTCGGTCTGAACGGACAATATTTCTATAACTGGGGTCAAGTGTATATGATTTATGCCTTGACTGGAGATTCTGGTAAACATGCCGCAGGCGTCAGCAAGACATATAAGACTGAATTGGTATCAGGTACAGCTAAGAATCCTACCGCCATCAAGCTTACTGATGAGAACAATCCGGACAACTGGTACATCATCACCAGTGATATGCCAGACTCTCCATTCTAAAAAATGTAGTGTAAATATAAAGATATTAGCAGTTCTTTGGGAAAAGAATGATTAAAATCTCTCTCGTAATGTGAGGGGGCGTGCCGGTTGGCACGCCCCCTCTTTGCGTGATGTACACTAAAAAAATCGTCTTTCATTTGCGCTTGCTAGCACCCAGGCTCGCCCAGGTATTCGAAGATGGCGTTCACCATCTTCGGGGGCAGGTACTTGGTGTTGGCATCGTAGCCCATGCCCTCCAGCTCTCGCCAGAGGGGCTTGCAGCGCTTGATCCATACCATGATGTGCCGACGGGCGGTGTCCTTGTCGGTGGCATCGGGAAAGTAGAGCAGGCCGAGCTCGGTCTTGCTATACATGCGGTTCACGTTTTCCATAAGCATTTCTATATTTTTAGGGGGTGTTCTCTGTGTTGTGTATCCTGCCTAGGCGTTGCGGTCCTTGAAGAAACCGTCCAGGCTCTTTACGATGTATGCGGCCGCATTCACCTGACGGTGTTCCTTGCGGCTGTGCTCCAGATAGTATTCCTTGCGCTCTAGCCAGTCGGCTAGCTCGCCTAGCATGTCGAGCCGGAGTCGTTGCTTGAGTCTGTCGGCTACCTTTTCCGTCACGCCGAAGCGGCATTTCAGCAATAGGCCTAGCTTGCCTTGCTCTCCTCTCAGCCTTTCGCACTTCTCGTCCTTGCCCTGTCCGGAGTTGTCGCGATCGATGATGGTGAAGGTGATGTGCTGGGGCATGTGGTGATGCTTCTTCTTGTCATCGTCGGTGCCCCCTTCTTCATCAGGGAAATAGGGCTTGTAGGCGAGATATTGCTCGATGATGCCATGGTCGTAGAGGCGCTTCAGGTCTTCGATGGCAAAGCGCAATCCGTGCCTCTCTAGGTCTGACCAGGTCTTGTAGCAGTCGCCCTTGCCATGGAGCAGTCTCATCAGGTGTTCGGGTTTTACTTGGGTGAATCCCTTGGCCGCCCAGCAGTTCATGATGATGTAGAGCTTGATGCTCGTGGCGGAGCGGCAGGCGTTCACGGCGTTGAGGTCGATGCGGCAGGCTCCCTTGTCGAAAGCGTAGAAGAAGCGCAATACGGTGTTGTCGAACCTGAACCTCACCGTCCATCTTCCCTTCCGATTCTTGTAAACTTCTGCCGAGAAAAGCCGGTCGAATCGGGTGTAGATGGTTCTGTCGCCCACCTTGTAGGGGATGTCGATGGGCTTCTTTGCCATTCGGTAGATGGCATCGCGCACCTGTGTGTAGTGGTTCACGCTGATGCCCAGCTCCGATAGCTTCAGGCAGACGTCGGTGTACCCGGCGATGCGGCGCTCCTTGGAAAAGTCGAAGGTGTCGTGGTTCAGCTTGTAGGGTATCGTGTACTCCTTTATCACCTGTTGTGCATGCTTGATGAGCTGCAGGCCTACTTTCAGCTCTATGGCTGAATAGTCGTTGTACGACAGTCCTTGTACGCCAAGGAGGATAATCTGGTCTTTCTCCTTCCTCGGAGAAGAATCTGGGAAGCTGGGCTGACCGTTATTAGGGTCAGGCTTGATTGTTTTTGTTTTCATACCTTATTTTTTTTGGTTGATATATATCCCTGCCTTTTTGCGGGTGGGAAGTTCTTGTATGAAAACGGCACGGAATCGAAAATAAGCTAAACAGATGAGCATTCGTTTATTGGAAGCTTAATGCTCATTTTCTAGACTGCACTTACTATCTCTTCCATGCCGTTGTTTCATTGTTGTCGAAACAACGGGCATAGAATGCCCAGTAAGAGTCTCAGTCTAGAATCTCTAGTAATGGGGGCTTCCTTCCCCTAATAAAAGAGAATGTTTTAAAACTCTTATTCTTTTGCTTTCTGCTTACAAAATTAATATATTTTTCGGAAATAATCAAATTATTTCGAAGAAAAAATCATTTTCTGCTTATATTTTTTTAAAACAGCTCTCTCACGCACATCATGCATGATGTAAATGGATATATATATCGTATTATATATTTAGTCTATATTGGTATATTGATTGAAGCCTTTATTGCGGTGTAACGTATTGATTATTAATGTGTAACAGAAATGCTGACATGCGCAGGTAGTGGCTTTGTGCTCTCCGATGGGCGTGATTCTCCTTGATGGAGTGGATTTTTTGCTCTGTGGGTAGGGGGTGAAAAAGCAAAAAGTTCTGATAGTGGTATTGTCTCATGGGGGCTGTATTCTTCTTGTTGATGCCATGTGTTCTTTTGTCTGGCTTCATGTATTCTTTCGCCTTACTCCATGTATTCTTTCTGCTGATGTCATACATTCTTTCGCCTAGCGTAATGCTTTCTTTCAGCAGATGCCATATATTCCGTAAGCATAGAGCTTGTATGCCGGAAAGAAGAGGTACACAAAGGTGGGATAATCTGCATAAATGGGCTGGAGCTGACGCAGAGGGGCTGAATGGGAAGAATGGCACCTGCCCGATGTGTTAACTTTGCAAATGTATACGGGAAGAGACCGGTACACAACATTATTAACAATTTAATTCTTTTAATTTATTATGGCAAAGTACAGTTTAGTAAAACGTTTGGCAAAGCCAGGCGACAAGAGTTCGGACTACAAGTATTATGCTTGCGCCCAGGTCAACGAGACCATCTCCATCAAGCGTCTCGCCAAGTTGATTTCCATGCAGACCACCGTGTCCTACGCCGATGCCTTGGCGGTGCTGGCGAGCGCTGGCGAGAACATGGTGCTGCAGTTGCAGATGGGCAACCAGGTGGAGCTGGGCGAGATAGGCAAGTTCCGCTTGCAGCTTACGAGCGAGGGCACCAAGACCGCCGAAGAGTTTAAGAGCGACGTCAACATCACGGGTGTCAACATCCAGTACGTGCCGGGCGAGGACCTCGCCAACGTCTTCACGGGCATGGAGTTCACCCAGGTGGCCTCACGTGCCGTACAGAAGGCAGCCCTCAAGGCAGAGAAGGAGGGAGCCAAGATATTGAACCTGGAGGAGGCGAAGAAGACCGGCTCCAAGAGCGACAATCCTACATCGGGCGGCTCTACATCTGGCGACGGCGACGACAAGGGCGGCTCTACATCCGGCGACGACAAGGGCGACGGAACCGTAGAGTAACGCTCTCTGGTCTTCATATAGCCCAGGGCATTGCCTTGGGCTATGCATACAAAAAAGTTCAAGCTGTACGGTTGGAATTGTCCAACACGCCCCGAAGGGGCAGAAGCACC
>ERZ808245.1332-NODE-1332-length-10174-cov-3.051685_pt1 | contig 10174 bp, 8 predicted proteins | sample MGYA00521243_ERZ808245 | MGnify/ENA primary metagenome ERZ808245 (study PRJEB31516, sample SAMN03275576) | gut metagenome | biome: mammalia-associated habitat; material: feces | host: Papio cynocephalus | place: Kenya | collected 2012-07-07 ... | reverse complement strand
TTTCATTGATGCACTACGTTATATTGGTCGTGGCTCGATTGATTTCTTATTCGTTATCAAATACGTGATGCATAAAATTCCAGGTATTTGCGTAACCTTCTTCCCAGTATCAATTCTGATTGGTGGTGTTGTAGGTCTGGGTATGATGGCAAGAAACTCAGAGATCATCATCTTACAGTCTATTGGTCTGTCAAAACTTAATATTGGTGTTTCCTGTGTAAAAAGCATTATTCCTTTAATTATTGTGATTTTATGCATAGGTGAGTTTGTAGCCCCAAGGCTTGAGAAAATCGCTGAAGAGAATTTTGATAAGGCATCTATGAACGTAGGTGTTTCTTTGACTACCAACGGTACTTGGATTAAAGAGGGCAACAACTATATCGGAATTTTGGGTATTGTTAACGGCAATATGCTTATGGGAGTTGTCCGTTATGAGGTTGAAGGTAACAAGCTAAAGTCATACTCTAAGGCTCGTATTGGACAATATGAGAATGACAAGTGGGTAATGTACGATGTTAGCAAGCTAACTTTAACCGATGCAGGAACTGTTCATGAGAATATCCCTAAGCAGGTGTGGCAGATTGGCATTAACTTAAAGCGAATTGAAGTTTTAAGTGATGTTTCAGAAAATTTATCAGTGCTACAGCTTTATGATTACATTAACTACATTGAGCACAACGGAGTAGATTCATCTCGTTACCGTTTGGCTTTATACAATAAGTTTATGTCACCATTAGTAATGCTGGTGATGCTTCTGTTAGCCTTATCCACTATTTTTGGACCACTGCGTTCAATGAACATGGGTGCAAGAATTCTCTCTGGTATTTCTTTAGGATTCGGCTACTACGTTTTAAATCAGATTGTAGCTCCATTCTCAATCGTCTATGGCGTTCCTCCTATTGTAGGAGCTTCATTTGCCACTATTATCTTTGCAGGCTTTGCTATCTATCTTTTGAACCGAAAATCATAAGAATTGTGCTTTGACAAACAAGGATACGATCTATATAATGGTGCCATTCTGTGCCGAAGTGGCGGAATTGGTAGACGCAGCGGATTCAAAATCCGCCGCCCTTAAAAGCGTATGGGTTCGAGTCCCATCTTCGGCACCAGATCTTATCTTTTTATCCTATCTTACAAAATTTTAAATTGTAACTTTTGAGTAAATTTATAAGTAGTATCAACAAGTTACTAATTTTAATTTCTTTCGATATCTGTAAAATTTTCTAAGCCACTCGGCGCTACAAGTCTTGAAAATCTGTAGTTTTGAGTAAATTATCAGGAAATTAGCAAATTTCTCAAAACACTAAAAACTAGTGTTTACTAGTAATTAGTTAAGAGACCAGGTAAAATGATGATGCGCTATAGGCGAGGGTGGTTCTAAAATACTTAGAGCCATCGGGGAATGGCTCTATAGTATTATTAGAATCTAATTTCTAATTAAATTAAGGATTTACAATGAAAACCTTAATTATTTTAGCGATTCTAGTTTTACTATTATGGGCTACACCTGTATGGTAAATTAGAATCACTCCGAGGCAAGAAAGTAATTTCTTGCCTCATCTTCAATTATAATGCATTTTTAATTCTTTTTTCAAAATTTTTAAAACTCAGATCTATTTATTGTGTAAGCCTCATAAATACTGCGTCTTTTCAGAAGACTAATCTTAGGTTGACGTTATGTTTTGGCTAAGCAGTAAAAAGGTCGTAGCAGATCTTTACAATAAAGATTGCAATCACAACGAGCATGATAGGTTTAGTTCCGATAGCACCTTTCTTTTCAAAGAACAAAGCTCCGACATAGTTACCTGCAATACTAAAAATACCAGCTGTAAGACCTAAGGTAAATATAACAGAATCATTGATGCAGAACACTGTAAAGGCAGCAAGGTTTGTCGCAAGATTTACAGCTTTAGCAAGACCATTAGCATGCTTTAGGGTACAGTTTGCAAAGGTACAAAAGCCAATTAAAAGAAAAGTACCGGTACCAGGACCATAGATACCGTCATACACTCCTACAATTAAAGATACTAATGAGCACAAGGCAATAATTAGTGCTTCACTAAAGCCTTTATCAATTCCTTTTCCAAAATCACGGTTCTTTAAAAGGTAAAAGGCTGTAAGAGGTAGTACAAATAAGAGCGCGATTTTAAATTCTCTGTCAGGCACTAATAAAGCTAATTTTGCACCAATAGATGAGCCTACAAAGGCGCAGATCACACAGAAAAAGGATCTTTTAAGGTTAATGTAACCCAATCTTGCGTATTTGTAGGTGGTAAGTGCAGTTCCTAGCATTGCGCTTAATTTATTAGTTCCAAGCGCAAAGTGGGCTGGAAGTCCTGAAATAAAGTAAGCAGGCAGTGAAATAAGACCACCACCTCCAGCTATAGCATCAACGAAACCTGCTAGAAAGACAAAAGGACAAACGATTAGATAAACATAGATGTCGATGGTCATTTATGAGCCTTAATTTTTCTATTAGACAGAAAACAAAGGCAATATAGCACATTGAGAATTAAGTGATGCTCTTGAATGCAGAATGCACAAAATAGTAGCTGAAAACGCAAAAAAAACGCCTGACAGAGTCAGGCGTGACATATGAACGATTAGCTTAAATTTTTAGTTAGAAAACTTGTAGATAATTGTCTTCTGCAATGGTTTTTCAGGAGTTACCATTGGGTTTACATCAGCAAACTGTGGTAAGTGAGGGCAATCTGGGTAGAACTCAGGCTCGATACATACTGCGCTCTGATCTTTATAAACCTTGCCATCATCACGTGCTGTAATGTTGCTGTCACCCTGATTTACATAATTACCAGTATATAGCTGGAAAGCAGGGTAATCTGAAGAAACCTCTAAAGACAACTTCTTGTCATCAGATGATACCTTAATAAATGGTTTTGTCAAATCCCCATTGATTAAAAATGGGTGATCATAACCTAAACTTGCTTTCATCTGATCGTCTTTTCTAAAGTCCTGACCGATGGTCTTCTCTTTAGTAAAGTCAAAAGCACCACCTGCTACCTTACGTACTTCACCTGTAGGGATAGAAGTATCATCTAAAGGTAAGAACTCAGTTGAGTTCATCTTGATGGTGTGGTTTAAAATTGAGCTGTTGTGACCATTTAAGTTGAAGTATGCATGGTTAGTAATACATGCATAGCACTTTTGGTCACACTTACCTGTGTACTGCATAACAAGCTCGTTGTCATCAGTTACAGTAAAGACAACAGTTAAATCAAAGTTACCAGGGAATCCCATGTCACCATCAGGTGAATGAATGGTGTAGGTAAGAGAGTTAGCGCTCTTGTCTAGTAACTTAAAGCGACGCTTGTCAAACCCCTGAACACCACCGTGTAAACAGTGCTGTGCTCCTGAATTTAGCTTATATTTCTTACCATCAATTTCAAACTCAGAGTTAGCAACACGGTTTGCAAAACGACCAATAGTCGCATTAAAGAAGCAGGACTGTTTGTACCAGTCAGCAGGATCTTTAACACCTAATAAAACTTCACGTGCTTCTTCACCTTTTACAGGTATCTTCATAGAAATGATGGTAGCACCCCAGTCCATAATGGTAACGCTCATGCCATTAGCGTTAGAGATGGTTTCCAAATTAGGATTTAATGAATAGCTTTCATTCATGGTGAATTTCCATTTACTTATTGATAATTTCTTTACTAAGCTAATTATATGGTAAAGAAATTAAGATAAATGAAAACGTTTACAAAATAGTGATATAGCGCAAATTTTGCGGTAAATATAAAAAGTAACTTTTTGATCTTTAAAATAATTTAAAATAGCGAAATTTTTGCAACTATAAAAAATTAAACTGGTTGATTGTGATTTTGTTTGCAGTAAAAACTTGTACGAATTTCTTCATTTTCACTTTCTCTTCAATTTTATGAATATAGTTACAAAGTGCGCATAATCTTGTCATTTCTGACAAAAACATTGTGGTTCAATGTTATGATCTAGTAAGTTTCATTAGTTTTAGGCTGAATTTTAAAAGTTAAGGATAAAGAGTATGAAAGACTTTTTAGAATTATCACAGACACGTTATACAACTAAGCACTACGATCCAGACCAAAAGATCCCTCAAAAGGATCTTGATACCTTACTTGAGATCGCAAGACTTACACCTTCTGCTGTAAACGTACAGCCATGGCACTTTTATGTAGGTTCTACTCAAAAAGCGAAAGATTTAATTTTACCTGCTATTCCTGATTTTAATATCCCAAGAATTCAAGACTGCTCTCATTTTATTGTCTTATGCTCAAAAACAAAGATGGCAAAAGATGAGTACGACGCATTAACAGAACAAGAGTTCCAAGACGGCCGTTTTAGTGATCCTAAGTTAAAAGAAGCTATTGGCTCTCATCGTATGGGATTTGGTCAAATGCATGAGAAATTAGGTGATTTTTCACAGTGGACAGCAAAGCAGGTATATCTTGCTATGGCAGCTTTATTATATGGAGCTGCTTCCATGGGTATTGATTCAACACCAATTGAAGGAATGGACTTTGCTAAAGCAGACGAGATCCTAGGATTAAAAGAAAAGAATTTACAGACAGTAGGTATTGTCGCTTTAGGTTACAGAAAAGATGATTCCAATGCTTTAAGACCAAAATCAAGATTACCAAAAGAGACTATTATTTCATCATTAGATTAGTAGTCACAAAAGATTTAAAAAGAAAAGGAGCCAATATGTTTGAGTTTACAACTCAAGGCACATGCTGTAAGAAGATCTCAGTAGAGTTAGATGGCAAAAAGATTAAATCAGTTGCTTTTGAAGGTGGCTGTAATGGTAATTTAAAAGCTATCGGTAAGCTCGTAAAAGATCATGATATTGATGAAATCATTCCTATTTTGCGTGGAAATACCTGCAAAACTAAGAACACTTCATGTGCTGATCAGTTAACTTATGCTCTAGAAGAAGCTTATAAAGCAGAGCAGGGCAAATAATAAGTATAATCTCTTCAAAATAAAAAGGTCCTACAAAAAGAGGACCTTTTACTTAAATCTCTACAATCAAACAGCCTTAAACAGTACCGTGAGCTCTCCAAGCTGGAACTTTGCTCTCATACTCTTTAATCTCATCTTCATGCTGTAAGGTCAAAGAAATAGCATCCAAACCTTCTAACAGGCAGTGACGTCTGAAAGGATCTAAGGTGAAAGTAAAGTGCAGGTTATCGCAATCTACGGTCATCTTTTCAAGATCAATAGTAATTTCTGTACCAGGTTTTGCCTCTAGTACTTTAAAGATCTTATCAACATCTTGAGCTGACAGCTTTAATGGTAATAGACCATTACCTAAAGAGTTGTTGTAGAAAATATCTGCAAATGATGGAGCGATAACAGCTCTGAAACCATAACCCATTAAAGCCCATGGAGCATGTTCTCTAGATGAGCCGTTACCGAAGTTATCACGAGCAACCAAGATAGTAGCTCCCTTATACTCAGGCTTGTTTAAGTTAAAGTCTGGATTTGGTTTAGTCTCAGCATCATCCAAATATCTCCAGTCATGGAATAGGTGAGCACCAAAACCATTTCTATCTACAGCTAATAAGAACTGCTTTGGAATGATCTGATCTGTATCGATGTTTGCTGAATCAAGAGGTACTGCAACACCCTTGTGTACGGTAAATTTCTGCATTTTAATCCCCTTAGATAAATTCTCTTACATCAGCAATTGCGCCTTTGATTGCACATGCTGCAGCAGTAGCAGGGCTCATCAGATGAGTTCTTGAGCCTTTACCCTGACGACCTACGAAGTTACGGTTAGATGTTGAAGCAACTCTAATGCCAGCTGGAGCCTTATCGTCGTTCATAGCCAGACACATAGAGCAACCTGGCTGTCTCCATTCAAAGCCTGCGTCAATAAAGATCTTATCCAAGCCTTCTTTTTCAGCCTGCTTTTTAACCCAGCCAGAACCAGGAACAGCAATAGCTAACTGAATGTTAGATGCAATCTTATGGCCCTTTAGAACCTTAGCTGCTTCTCTAAAGTCTTCAATTCTGCCGTTGGTGCAGGAACCGATGAATACATAATCAACAGGAGTACCGATTAGCTTCTGACCTGGTTTTAAGTCGATGTACTCAAGAGCATCTTTGCATGATTTAGCTACGATAGGATCGCTGTAATCTTCAGGTGTAGGTACTGTTGCGGTCACAGGAGCTCCCTGACCTGGGTTAGTACCCCAGGTTACATAAGGCTCCAAAGCTGAAGCATCGATAGTTACAGTCTTATCAAAGACAGCATCATCGTCAGACTTTAAAGTCTTCCAGTACTCAACAGCTTCATCAAAATCTTTACCTTTAGGAGTGTACAGTCTGCCTTTTAGATACTCAAAGGTAGTCTCATCAGGGGCGATCATGCCTGCTTTTGCGCCAAACTCGATAGCCATGTTAGATAAGGTCATTCTGCCTTCCATAGATAGAGCGCGTACTGCTTCACCGCAGAACTCAACAGCGTAACCGGTGCCACCTGCTGTAGTTAATTTAGCTATGATAGCCAGAATTAAATCTTTAGCGTAGCATCCTTTTTGAAGACGACCAGTGCACTCAATCTTCATGGTCTTTAAGCGACCCTGCTTTAGAGTCTGAGTTGCCATTACGTGTTCTACTTCAGAGGTACCGATACCAAAAGCCAGAGCTCCAAAAGCACCATGAGTTGCAGTATGAGAGTCACCACATACAAGAGTTGTACCTGGTAGTGTAAAGCCAGTCTGAGGTCCAATGATATGAACCACACCCTGGTTTTCTTCACCAAAACCAAAGAACTTAACACCAAACTTTTTGGTATTAGACATTAAAGCTTTGATCTGCTCTTGAGCCATTGGAGAGCAGGCTTCAATGGTCTGTGATCTTGTTGAAATATCATGATCCATGGTTGCTAAGTGCAGATCAGGACGGTGTAGTTTACGACCAGCCTGTTCAATACCAGCAAAAGCCTGAGGTGAGGTTACCTCATGGACTAATTGTCTATCAATATACAGAGTTGGCAGCTCGCCTTCCTGCTGGAAAACAATATGACTGTCATAAACCTTCTGATAAAGTGTTTTACCCATTTTTAAAACCTATGTGTTCTAATTTATTTATTCTTAGCCGTTAATCTCTGAGGCAATCTTGTCACCCATCTCTGAGGTAGACAGAGCTGGACGTGGTGAAGCACCTGATTCCATCAGATCGCCAGTCAGATAGCCTTCTTTTAGTACCTTAGCTACAGCATCTTCAATGCACTTTGCAGCATCATACTCTTTTAGAGAGTAGCGAAGCATCAGGGCTGCTGACAGGATCTGAGCAATTGGGTTTGCAATGTTCTTACCTGCAATATCAGGAGCAGAACCACCTGCTGGCTCATACAGACCGAAACCGCCTTCACCTAATGAAGCTGAAGGTAACATACCCATAGAACCTGTGATCATTGCGCACTCATCAGATAAGATATCGCCGAACATATTTGAGCATAGCATTACGTCAAACTGTGCTGGGTTCTTAACTAACTGCATAGTAGCGTTATCAACATAGATGTGCTCTAATTCAACCTCAGGGTAGTTTTTAGCCATTTCAGTTACAACTTCACGCCAAAGTACAGAGCTCTGTAATACGTTTGATTTATCAACAGAAGTTACCTTCTTGTTACGTAACATAGCTGCTTCAAAAGCAATCTTAGCGATTCTTTCAATCTCAAAACGGTGATAGATCTCAGTATCGTAAGCCTTCTCCTGTGGACCTGTACCTTCTCTGCCTTTAGGCTGACCAAAGTAGATACCACCGGTTAACTCACGAACGCACAGCATATCAAAACCACGCATTGCAATATCAGCACGTAATGGAGAAAGTGAACCTAAACCCTGATAGATCTTTGCAGGGCGGAAGTTACAGAAAAGGCCGAACTGCTTGCGTAATGGAAGTAGGGCACCTGCCTCAGGACGCTTTGCTGTAGGTAAGTGATTCCACTTAGGACCACCTACAGAGCCAAACAAAATTGCATCAGCCCACTTACAAGCATCCATGGTTTGCTCTGGTAGTGGAGTACCGCAAGCATCGATAGCGCAACCGCCTACTAATTCTTTCTTGTACTCTAAGGTAAAGTTAAATTTTTTCTGAACAGCCTCTAATACCTTTAAGGCCTCGTTCATTACCTCAGGACCGATACCATCACCTGCTAGTACTGCAATCTTATAATTCTTAGCCATTTTTAAGCATTCTCCTTTTCGTGCTTTTCTTCTTCAATAAGTTGTGCTCTATAAATACTGTTACATGCTGAAATCAGTGACAGGGCAGATGCTTCGATAACATCAGTTGATAAGCCCTTACCATGATAATGTCTGTCGTTGTAGATAACATCAACGTCAACCTGACCTTGAGCGTTCATACCAGAACCTTTTGCTGAAATTACAAAGCTGTCTAGCTTCAGCTTGATGCCGGTTAAACGTGAAATACAGTTAAATACAGCATCAACAGGACCGTTACCGGTACCAGATTCAGTTCTTGTACGTTTACCGATCTTCAGACGAACTGAAGCTGTAGGGATAATATTCTTACCACCTGACATTACATTCAAGCTATCAAGCTCAAACTGAGTATCCTCTTCCTGTTCATGAGACAGGAAAAGTAAAGCTTCTAGATCGTAATCAAATACCTGACCTTTTCTGTCAGCTAGTTTTAAGAACCTTGAATAGATATCATCAAGATCGTATGAACCTTCACGATAACCTAATTTCTCTAAAACAGCCTTAATCATATGACGACCAGAACGAGCGGTCATATGCATATTGTTTTCTTTGAAACCTACGCTCTGTGGAGTTAGGATTTCGTAAGTGCTCTTGTTCTTTAGGACACCATCCTGGTGAATACCTGAGCTGTGAGCAAAGGCATTTGAACCTACAATAGCCTTGTGGCTTGGAACTGGCTCATTAGTAATACCTGATACTACCTGACTTGCTCTTGCAATGTTCTCAGAGACGATATTAGTGTAAACACCCTTCATGTACTCTTTACGTAGCTTCATAGCCATTACAACTTCTTCTAGAGAAGTGTTACCGGCTCTTTCACCTAGACCGTTTACAGTACACTCAATCTGTCGAGCGCCTTCCATTACAGCTGACAATGAGTTTGCAGTAGCCATACCCAAGTCATTATGGCAGTGAACAGAAATTACTGCCTTATCGATATTAGGTACTCTGTTATAAAGAGTCTTGATGATGCCACCGAACTCATAAGGCAGGGTATAACCTACAGTATCAGGAATGTTAACGGTAGTAGCACCAGCTTTAATAGCGTTTTCAACCATTCGACACAGATGGTCAATTGGAGTACGACCTGCGTCCTCACAAGAAAACTCAACATCATCTGTGTAGTTTCTTGCTCTCTTTACGGCGTGAACTGCCATATCCACGATATCATCAAAGCTCTTCTTTAACTTGTCATGAACGTGAATATCAGAGGTTGCAATAAAAGTATGAATTCTGTAGTGATCAATACCTTTGAAGGCTTCATAGCAAGCATCGATATCTTTATCTAGAGCTCTTGACAGACCACAAGCAGTTGAAGTCTTTAAAGCTTGCGCAATTTCTCTTACAGACTGTAAATCACCAGGGGATGAAATAGGGAAACCTGCCTCAATAACATCAACACCTAACTGCTCAAGACAAAGAGCAATTTGTAATTTCTGTTTTGCTGAAAGTGACTGCTGTAGTGCCTGTTCGCCATCACGAAGAGTTGTATCAAAAATAATGACTCTATTGTTATCGACTGCCATATTTTTGCCTTACCTTTTTATACTGAAAAACAATAAATTTGAAACTTTTACAACTTACATCTTTAATTACAAAAAGTATGTAATTGTCTTTGGTGATAGGTATGTTATCACTATGAATTTGTAATAGAAATGATTTTTACAATTTTTGTATATTAAAATAGTTAATATATTGAAATATAAATAAATTATTTTTCAAAGTAATTACAAAATGTAATGAATATAACTAAAATTATCTTTGCAAAAAGTACAAAAGTTGTAAAAGTGAGATTTTGCAATATGAATGAATTTTGTAAAAAAGTAGCAAATGAAATTTAACTTTTGCACATGTGGTACTTTTTAAGAGAAATTTTCTTGAGATTAAATAAAACTTTCACAAAACGCCGTACTAAGGTGTAGATAAGATCTTCTTAG
>ERZ808245.1331-NODE-1331-length-10176-cov-4.100287_pt1 | contig 10176 bp, 8 predicted proteins | sample MGYA00521243_ERZ808245 | MGnify/ENA primary metagenome ERZ808245 (study PRJEB31516, sample SAMN03275576) | gut metagenome | biome: mammalia-associated habitat; material: feces | host: Papio cynocephalus | place: Kenya | collected 2012-07-07 ... | reverse complement strand
CCTGCTTGCGACGACCGAGGTCTTCCTGACGCTGGTTGAGCGAAATCTCACGCTGCTTAAGTTTGTTCTCACTCTGCTGAATGCGAGAATTGCGCTGCTGCACCTCTTTCTCCAATTCAGCTTTCTTATTGAGGAACTTCTCCTTGACTTCGAGAAGTTTTTTCTCCTTTACAACTTCTGCCTCTTTATTGGCAGCTTCAATCATTTCATTATATTTTCCCTTGATGACATATCGGAAAATGAAATACCCCGCTGCGCCTCCCACAATGAGAGCCACGAGGGCTGCTATAATTGTTACTATCATTATTATATATATTTATAAATATCTAACACGCCAACTACCACAAGTGACAATCAGAACAAATTAGAACTACTTGTATTATGTTGGTAGAGAAAGTATCCATCCTATTTCTTCAAAGAATTCAATCTATTTCTTCAAAGTATCCTCTATCTCTGCTGTCAGTTTTTCTAAGATGTCATTATATGGGTCGGTATCATTACGATCCACCTCTTTCTCGTATCTCAAGGCTACATCGATAAGAGCCATATACAAAATCTCCTTGTCGCTCTTACGTCCCTTAAAGATTTTGGTGTATGAATTCACTATTTCGTCTATCAGTTTACCAGACTTACGGTAATACTCCTCATCCTCTCGCGGTATTCTTACCGTAAGGTCTGTATCATATACATGCAATCTGATTTGCAACTTATCTTCTGCTTGTTCTGCCATCGCTCCGATTTTAATTATTTGTCACTCAGTAGCGTTATACACTTATTGACATCCCTAATGAGCTTGGAGATGCGCTTTTGGGTCGTCTCCATATCGGAGTCCGAAATCGTCATCATCTTAGCCATTTTAAGGCTGTCGTAATCATGCTTAGCTTGAGTCAACTTTTCCTCCAAATCCTTTATCTTGGCATCGCGCTCATCCACCATGGCATAAAGCTCCGAATTCTCCTGCTTGATGTCTTCAAACTTGAGAATCATCTGCCTTACCCTTGTGGCAAACGTATTGATTGTTTTCTCACTAGCACTCATGATAATTTATTTTTGGCTACAAAATTAAGAGAATAATTTGAATAAAACAAATATTCTACAAAGTTTTTTATGTTTTTAGGGGAAATAATCGTTACTTGCCCATTTTTTGCTTAGCCTTTTCCACGTCTTCATCTGATGGACGTGGCTCTTTCTTTGCCAACATCAATACTTGGAATGCGAAATCTGTGACCCATTGCTGACTAAACTTCAAGCGATTGTCCAACTGACGCAAGGTAACCACAGTTTTTAGCACACTGGCATCAGAGAAATCATTTTTATTGAAGATGTCATCCACAGTCTGAGCCGTCAACTTATACAGCGTCTTCTTCATAAAGCTAGGCAGACGGAGCTTAAACTTCATCAAATTACCCATCAGCATCATCAAATCCTGGGTAAAGTTTTGGAACTGGATGAGATAAACATTCACTTCCTGCAGTTTCTGACAGTTTTTTCTGATACTAGCGTCAATCTCCTTAAAGAAATTATCATCTGTCTCATAGAGATTCTTCATCATCTTCTTGACCTGAGCCTTCTCTCCAATTCCCAGGCGATTGTTTACCGTAGGCACATGAAGACTGGTTTTGAACACACGTAAGTCTGGCAACATCGCCAAATTAGTGATTCCCAATTGTGAAGCCAAGGCAGCCTGGAAATATACACGAACCAATGTCATGTAATCTTCCATTCCGCCTACTTTCTTATCTTCGTCTTTACGACCGAATAGTTTTGAAAATATACCCATTCTTTTTATTCTTATTTCATTAATGTTTTCAATTATTTTGCAAAAATACAATAAATTCACAAAATACCCAAAAGATAAGTTCGTTTTTTTATGGTAAATGACATTTTTTACCCATTCTACAAATATTTAACGATTTTAGTTTCCCCATTTCAATATTTTTTAGTAACTTTGCCCCGATTTAGTAATTGTTATTGAGGATGAGCTAAACCTGCATAAAATCTAACATGGAGGAGAGCCATGCCCAAATGACTTTATTTAAATAAAAAAAGAGAAATAATCAATAAAACGAGAAGATATGAAAGGAATCGTATTAGCTGGTGGATCGGGTACAAGACTGTATCCTATTACCAAAGGAATCAGCAAGCAGCTGATCCCTATCTTCGACAAACCCATGATATACTATCCAGTATCTGTACTAATGCTGGCTGGCATCAAGGACATTCTTATTATTTCCACCCCTTTCGACTTGCCGGGATTCAAGCGCCTTTTAGGAGATGGTAAGGAATTAGGAGTACACTTCGAGTATGCAGAGCAGCCATCACCTGACGGATTAGCGCAAGCTTTCATCATTGGAGAAAAGTTTATCGGGAATGATAATGTATGCCTTGTTTTAGGAGACAACATTTTCTATGGCGCCGGTTTCACTGGCTTATTGAAAGAAAGCGTCAAAGCCGCCCAAGAAGGTTTGGCAAGTGTGTTCGGCTATTACGTAAACGACCCAGAACGATATGGAGTAGCTGAATTCGACCCTAATGGCAACTGTCTCAGTATAGAAGAGAAGCCTACCAAACCCAAGAGCAACTATGCTGTGGTTGGTCTCTATTTCTATCCGAACAGCGTTGTCGAAGTGGCAAAGCACATCAAGCCAAGCGCTAGAGGCGAGCTAGAAATCACAACTGTCAACCAGCACTACCTTGCAGAAAAGAGTCTGAAGGTAAGAACACTCCAACGAGGATTCGCATGGCTTGACACGGGTACCCACGACAGCCTATCGGAAGCTAGCACATTCATAGAAGTAATCGAGAAAAGACAAGGACTCAAAGTTGCCTGTTTGGAAGAAATCGCATATAAACAAGGTTGGATTGACAAAGAACAGCTTTTAGATTTGGCGAAACCGATGCTTAAGAATGGATATGGACAATACCTCAAAGAACTTGCTGAAAGCAAAGATTAAAAGAGAATCTATCACTTAAGAATAAAGGTAATAAAAGTGCAAATAAAAACAACATTATAAGAATGGAAGAAAACAATAACTTAGAATTGGACAGTGCGCAGACGCAACAAGAAGAGAAGTCATCCATTGACTTCCAACTCATTTACTCTACACTCGTCCTTAATTGGAAATGGTTCGTTTTATCAATCATTGTCTGTATGGGATTGGGGTACTTATATCTAAAAGGCACAAGACCTGTGTTCCAAACCACAACGAAAGTCCTTATTAAAGATGACGACAATAAGGGCAGTAAGGGTGGTATTAATAGCAGCATGATTCAGAGTGCAGCTAATTTGGGCTTCATGTCAAACTCAAATGGTATAGACAATGAGATTGAAATTTTGTCAGCCCACGACTTGGCTCAAAGTACAATTTACAATATGAAAGCCTACGTTAACTATTACCACAAGGGGCTTTTTAGAAATGAGCTGATTTACAAGAAACAAGAGATTAATGTAGATATGAGCCTCAAGAGTCTCAAGAAAATCAATGCTCCGATCAAGCTTTCCATTCAGAAGGAGGGCAACAAGTATCAGGTTGAAGGTTCATACTACATCCCTATCGATGCTTTTACATGCGAAAAGGAACCTGTGAAATTTGAAAAGACATTGACAGGTCTCCCTGCTACCATCAATACTCGTATTGGAGCCATTAACTTGACTCCGAACAAGGGGTACCAAATGAAAGATGGCGACGAGTTGAAAGCTGTGATTGTATCTCCGGAAATGGCTGCAAAAGACTTTGTCAAAGCCACAACCGTAAGCCAAACATCAAAGACTACAACTATCGCCGAAATTGTGTTCAATGACGAAAGTCCAGAACGTGCAATTGATTACTTGCGTACATTAATTAAAGTATATAATCAGCAGGCCAACGATGATAAAAATGAGATTGCATATCGTACAGAGCAATTCATCAACAAACGACTGGAGAAGATCAATACTGAATTAGGCAACACAGAAGGTGAGCTGGAAAGTTACAAGAAGCGCAACCGCGTGGTAGAGATGAAAATCAACGCCACAGCAGCTGTAGCAAACGCAGACGAATATACACAAAAGTTGAACGAGGCTAATACCCAGGTAGAATTGCTCAAGGAACTTGGCAAGTATATGAATGAGCCTGGCAACCGTTACCAACCTATCCCATCCAATGTAGGTTTGACCGACGAAAGTTCTACCGCCCTCATCAATGAATACAACAAGATTGCTTTGCAGCGCAACCAGTTGTTGCATAGTGCCAGCGAAAGTTCTCCTACTGTTACTCCATTGTCTGCACAGTTGGATGACCTCACTGCATCCATCAAGCGTGCCATGCGCCAGGCCAAACTTGGCATGGAAATCCAACGCAACAGCATCGCAGCACAGGCAGGTCAATATGCCAACCAGATTGGCAGTTCACCAGAGCAAGAGCGCGTGTTAACACAGATTGGAAGACAGCAGGAAGTAAAATCAGGCCTCTACTTGATGCTCCTCCAAAAGCGTGAAGAGAACTCTATCTCATTGGCAGCAACTGCCGACAAGGGTAAGATTATCGATGCCCCTTCATTCGTAGGCAAGGTTAGTCCTAAAACTCCTATCATCTTATTGATAGCCTTGGTTTTGGGCTTGGCCATTCCTGCAGGTATCCTCTTCCTCATCGAGTTCTTCAAATATAAGATTGAGGGTCACGAAGATGTTGTGAAGTTGACAAGTGTACCTGTTATCTCAGATATTCCTGTTGCCAGCGACGTTTCCAAGGGTCGCGCCGACATCGTAGTTCATCAGAATGTCAACAACCTGATGGAAGAAATCTTCCGAGGATTACGTACCAACATTCAGTTTATGATGAAACCGGGACAGAAAGTGATGATGTTTACCTCTTCTACTTCCGGTGAGGGTAAGACATTCGTAGCTTCAAACGTAGCCATCTCATTGGCTCTGCTCGGCAAGAAAGTAATTGTTGTAGGTCTTGACATTCGTAAGCCTCGCTTGGCAGAGTTGTTTGAGATTGATAACCACCACAGTGGTATCACCAACTTGATGGTTCACGAACATAACACATGGGAAGACATACAGAAGCAAATCTTACCATCAGGCGTTAACAACAACCTCGAACTATTGATGGCTGGCCCTGTACCACCTAACCCAGGAGAGTTGATTACACGTCCAAGCCTCGATGACATCATCGCCCAATTAAAGGAGCACTACGACTACGTCGTACTCGACACCGCTCCTGTAGGTTTGGTTAACGATAGCTTGCAGCTGGGTAGAGTAGCAGATATCTGTATCTACGTTTGTCGTGCCGACTACACTCAAAAGGCAATGTTCGGCATGATAAATGGCTTGAACAACGAGAAGAAGTTGCCTAATATGTGCTTAGTATTGAATGGCGTTGACCTTTCAAAGAAGAAGCACAGCTACTACTATGGTGTTGGCAAGTATGGTAAGTATGGCAAGTATGGCAACTATGGCAATTACGGTAATTATGGCAAATATGGCTCATACGGACAGTATGGTAGCTATGGTAATTATAGCAATAGCCACTATGGCAATGCAAATGATACTAGTATCAAAAAATAAAATACATCAACAGATATGGCAACAATAGCAGTAGATTTTGATGGTACAATCGTTACCCATGAATACCCAAAGATTGGCACCGAACTACCATTCGCAACAGAGACATTGAAAATGTTGATTAAAGATGGTCATCGTCTCATCCTATGGAGTGTGCGTGAAGGCAAGCTCCTACAGGAAGCAGTTGACTGGTGCAAGGAACGTGGAGTTGAATTTTGGGCTGTCAACAAGGATTATCCGGAGGAAAGCCTTGACAACAACAACCACTTCTCACGTAAGTTGAAAGCAGACTACTTTATTGATGATCGCGGAATCGGCGGGTTGCCTGATTGGGGTGAGATTTACCAAATTATAAGTAAGCACACCAGCTATCGCAGAATTCTCAAACACAAATATTGTGTTCAACAAGAACCACCAAAGAAGAAACACTGGTGGAAACGTGGATAAACCACATCCCATACTTTTAAATTCAAAAAAGGTGAATTGATAAGTTTTCAATTCACCTTTTTTATTATGTTGACTTCCAAAACTAATAAGTTTCAAGAACACAGAGAACTTCAAATAACACAGAAAACCTCTATGCTGAAAAGCTCTAATAGAACAGAACCTCTAATAGCATATATACATATATAGAAAAAGAGTGTGCTCGAAATTAACAACAAGCACACTCTTTTTTAATGTCTTTGAAATCTATAGAAACTAGAAGAACAAGTAGCGATTATCGACTACATGAGCCTTCAAATAAAGTTCATTCATAAAGTTACCAGCATACTGCATAGCCTTCTGGCGGCATTTCTGCTCGTATGCTTTCTCGTCGAACTTAACAGGACGGTTTGTCTTATTAGTAACCTGGAAGAGATAAACACCTGCATTACCCTTAACTGCGTGGGCTACAAAAGCACCCTTCTTGGTTGCCGCAACTGCACCTGACAAAGCAGGTTCGCTAGCACCTGTAGCTGCAACGAATGTAGGAGCAGCAAAGGTAATTTGATTAACTGAAGAAACCTTGGCACCCTTAGCCTTGGCAGCAGCGATATTCTTCACACCAGCAACCTTAGCCATAATTTGCTCAGCCTTCTTGTCCTTGATAACTTCAGCCTTTATCATCTCATTTACCTGAGGATCGCTCAAGTCGCGATAACCAACACGATGAATTTTATCAAGAACTACAACCAACAAGTGATTGTTATCACCACATTCATACATAGGAGAAACTGCCCCCTCCTTGGTATCACCATCAAAAATCCACTTCAAAGCCTCACGAGTGGCATGGATGTTAGCTACATAATGAGTAGCTGTTGTTACATCTTTCAAACTCTGTACGTTGTAACCATTCTTAGATGCATTCTTCAGCAAATCTTCTGACTTTGGATTGGCACTAACGAAGCTTGAGAACTTATTATAAGCTGTACGATAGGTACCATTAGAGAACTGGATTTCCTTCTTGATGACAGCGGCGACATATTTGTCAACCATAGCCTTACGATCACAAACCTGAAGGATTACATATCCCTGACCTAGCTGAATCTCATTCAAAGCATTTACAGCCGCAGTATTCAAAGTGTTGATAAAGGTCTTGTTGTCCTTATCCATAGTCTGTGCATATTCATACTGCTTAGTAGTCATCCAAGCCTTTTCTCCTGTCTGACCATATTTCTTAGCGATAGCTTCGAAATCAGCACCAGCTGCAAGAGCACCATGAATGGAATCAGCTTTGGTCTTAGCCTCATCCAGGGAAGCGGCAGCTACCTGAATAACACGATACTGGATAGAATCAGGCAACTGCTGCTTGCTCATCAATCTCACAATATTCAAAGTATTGTCAGCAGTATTTACCTTTACGGCAGAAGTTGCGCCAACAGCCATGGAATCAATATCAGCTGCAATATCTTGAGGGAAAGCTTCCTTGCTTACAGGAATGCCCAAGTATGCAACTGAAGATGCAGACTTACGAACGATTTCTGTAGGGTCAGCAGCTGCAGCAAGAGCTGTCTTATAACCAGCAAATTCCTTATTCAAAGCAGCACGATCTGCCTGAGAAGCTTGTACCAGTACATCAACAAACTTGATGTCACGGCTTTCAACTGGCTGTTTGAAACGAGCCTTCAACTCATCGTACTTAGCCTTCAAGTCACTTTCTTCAACTTTCACCTTATCGTCCTGAATATCAGAGTATGGGAAAGCAGCCAATTGGATTTGACTCTCCTCATTTTCCTCCTTGAAAGCCATCTTAGCCTCTACAGGATTAGACAAGAAGCAATGAGCCAAAAGTGCCTGATACTTCTGAGCCAAAGTCTGCTGACGGAGTGTTTTCTCGATAAAAGACCAATAATTATAAATCTTGGTATATTGATCCATCATCTGAGCGTTGGCAGAAGGGTTAGCTTTTTGAGCCTTGTAGTCTGCCAAGAATTTCTGAAGAGCAGAAGCATCAAAACGACCAGTTTGCTGGTTTACGAAAGGAGTCTGCTGAAGCATAGGATTCGTACCTGTCTTCAAAATATCCTGAAGCTCGGCGTCAGTAACAGTAAGCCCCAACTTTCCTGCCTCCTCTGCAACAATCTGATTTTGCACGTATGTATTCCATACCATGTCCTTCACCTGATTCATTTGTTCCTCAGGAAGGTTCTCCTGTCCTTGTTGCATTTTAATAACCTCTGTGTACTCATCAACGAGCTTTTGGAAATCTTGCACGCTGATTTTTTCGCCATAGACCTCACCTACTTGCTGTCGCTCATTATTTTTTGCGGAATCGCATGAGCGGAAAGCTTCTTCGGCAATGAAGGCGAAAAGACCGAAACTGATAATACATACCAGTATCACGCCTCTTTTTCTAATTGTTCCTAATGCTGCCATTACGTTTTAATTATTATTATTATTTATTTTTCCATTGATAGCAGGAAGTTCACAGAACATTACCTACTGCGTACTAACATCAAGCGAAAGAAAGAAAAGTGTATCCATTTCTATTTTTGCAAAATGCAGCCAATTGTTTGCAAAATTACAAAAATTATACGAGAAAAGGGAATTTTTCGATGTCTTTTTTGGCAAGAAGCACAAAAAAAGCGAAAAATCCCCTTTTTCAATCCAACTACTTGATGATGTGGAGTTTTACTAGCTCTATCTTTCTTGAAGTTGACTTGATGATTTTAAACTCATAATTATCAAACTTGATGACCTCGTTCAATTTAGGAAAGCTCTGATATTCATGGAGTATCAATCCGCCGACCGTCATATACTCGTCACTCTCCGGCAATTCCAAATCAAACATATCATTCACTTTGTCTATTTCCAATCTAGCAGACAACAGATAATCACCATCGTCAAGTTTCTTAGCCACATACTTGGTGGAATCATGCTCATCTTCTATATCTCCAAAGATTTCCTCTACAATGTCTTCCAAACTGACCAATCCACTCGTACCGCCGAACTCATCTACTACGACACCAAGCGTCTTTTTCTGCTGCAAAAAGGTCTGCATGAGTTTCTGAGCTTGCATCGTTTCTGGGACAAAAGGCATCGTACGAATATGGTCTTGCCAACGTTGAGGATTATGAAAGAGCTCTGAGCTATGGATATAGCCCACCACATGATCAATATCCGTCTCATAGACAATAATCTTAGAGTTGCCACTTTCTATAAACTTTTGGCGAAGTTCTTCCAATGAAGTGTTGACATCCACAGCCTGTATCTCGGTACGAGGCACCATGCAATCTCGCACCTTCGTGTCAGAAAAATCCAAAGCATTTTGGAATATCTTAACTTCATCATTAATTTCATCCTCATTGGTGGCATTATCAATGCTCGACTGAACAAGATAGTCCAAATCTACCTTAGAGAAGCCCTCATCACCTTCCTCTGCCTCCATCTTCATTCCCAAGAGACGAAGGAGACATTTGCTCAAGAATGTACTAAACTTACTGATAGGCCACAAGATAACGTAGCACAAATAAGCAAAAGGACTAAAAACTGCCAGCAGTTTATTAGGGCTAGACTTAAAAAGTGTCTTTGGTAAAAACTCTCCTGTAAAGAGCACGATGAGTGTTGATAAAATGGTATCTGCTGTTACCTTGAAGCCATCGTCAAAACCTGCAAATATAGTATTGTCGAAGAGACGTGCTATCAAGATACCATATACTACCAAGGCAATGTTGTTGCCCACCAGCATCGTGCTAACGAAGCCATTGGGATGATTATAAAAGAGCGACAGCAACCGCTGGGTAAGTCCATTCTTTTCCTTATCCATTTCTGCCAACATGCGGTTTGAAGACACAAAGGCTATCTCCATTCCACTAAAGAATGCAGAAAACACCATAGTGACAACTATGCCAACAATTAGACTCACATCAACTTCTTCCATCATTTTTCAAAAACATAAATAAACCAGCAATCTAAGAGTTCTATTAACTTTCTACCATTAATGCATGATTGGGATAGTAGTAGTTGCTCTTTGCGGAGTAGCAGGCTGGCGCATTGGCGAAGCCGACGAGTCTGACGGAGCTGTAGCAGCAGAACTATTACCGCCGCCAAAGTCATCTCTCTCGAAACTACCCTTGGAATTGCTTACAAAATATCGAGTCATTCGCTCATCGCTCCAGAAATGAGATCCCTGAAGGGTTCGTTCCGGA
>ERZ808245.1330-NODE-1330-length-10189-cov-19.515788_pt1 | contig 10189 bp, 12 predicted proteins | sample MGYA00521243_ERZ808245 | MGnify/ENA primary metagenome ERZ808245 (study PRJEB31516, sample SAMN03275576) | gut metagenome | biome: mammalia-associated habitat; material: feces | host: Papio cynocephalus | place: Kenya | collected 2012-07-07 ... | reverse complement strand
CCGTTTCCAACAAGGCGATGACGGCCGTGCAGAAGGAGACCGACCCGACCATCAAGGCGTGGGCGAAGGCGGCGGCAAAGCCGTCGTACACCGCGTCGGAAGTTGGTGCCGTGCCGACGGGGCGAAAGGTGAATGGCAAGGCTCTCTCAGTCGATATTACGCTCGGCGCGGGGGACGTCGGGGCTTACACGAAGAGCGAGACGGACGGGAAGATTTCGTCCGCGAACACCGCGCAGTTGAAGTCCGCCGCGTTTTCGAACGCGGTCTTGACGGTCGGGCTGAACATTTCGCAGGAGCAGGCGACCGTGCTGAACGAAATCGCCAAAGCCTACGGCGGCTTCCCGATTGGCGGCACGGCAACGACCGTGGGCGGACTTCTCGCGGCTCTCGCGGCGGGTGTCGCGTGGCTGAAGAAGAAGACGAAAACAATCGAGGATACGGTCGGGGAAGCGAACGACCTCCTCGAGGAGGTGAAGTAATGTCTACCCTCGTCGAAAACGTAAACGCCATCGTCACGGCGAACAAGAACATCAAGGCGGCTCTCGCGGCCCAGCGCGTGGACGTCTCGGACTATACGCGCCTTTCGCAGGCCCCGGCGAAAATCGCCGCCATCAAGGGGCTCGAGGCGGCCGCTCCCAACACGCTGAGCGCGGGCTACGAATACATCGAAGTTTGACATTGAAAGGACAAAATCATGGCAACCAAAATCTATTTGCCCACGAAGGCAGACCAGGAAGAGACGAACGCGAAGATTGACGCGCTCGCCCAAAAAGTCGCGGAACTCCAGTCCGCGCAGGCGACCCCGACGGCAACCGTGGTCGTGCGTTTCAACTGGGAGGGGCAGACGTTCGAAGTCCCGAGCGACGCGGCGACGAAGACCGCGCTTTTGACGGGCGCGAAGGTGATTGTCCGCATCCCGGGCGGCGAGGACTACACCCAGCCGCTCACCGCGCTCACGGGTTTTGCGGCGGCGTTTACGGTGCGCCTCACGGGCGCGGCCCTGACGGAGCCGGCGACCGTCTTTGTCCGCCTCGGCTCGACGGCGTATGCGACGACCGGCACGCGCGTCGACCTCTCGATTGGCGGCTCGGCGACCGTCTACGTAAACTCGAAGCAGGCGAGCGGCGAGACCGTGGAAGTCTTCCGCGCCCAGCCGTATTCGGACAACCCCTCCGCCTCGTCCGACGCCCGCATCAAGGCGGGCAACTCGTACCTCGGCGTCAAGATCACGACGGGGGGCACGGCGAAGACGCTGTTCGGCCACTGGGACGCCGGGCAGAAAACGTGGATTGACGAATCACTTACCGAGGTCGCGCTCTGGGATTTCGCGGACGGCGAGACCCCGACGAAGCGCGTCATCTCGGACATCGTGACGGACGGCTGGGTGCCGATCGAAGAGCGGCTGGACTGCTTGAAGAACATGAAGTGCGGGACGCTCTCTTATACGGACGGCAAGGTGACGGTCGGCGAGAACAAAATCATGCGCTACGACCCGGTGTGGATGAAGACCACGAAGGAAGAGGTCAACATGCCCATCGAGCAGTCGGACGGCACGCTCAAGGAGAACAAGGTCGTCTGCATCGTCAAATGGTACGCGAATTCGCAGGTGGACGAGAACTACCACCTCCTGCCGCTCTTCGAGCAGTACGTGCGGCAGTCTGACGGCACGTTTGCGGCGACCGCGTGTGCGCATGGCTACATCGCCCGGTATCCGATTGGCAACCTCGCGCAGGTGACGATTGACGGCGCGAAGGTCAATGCCCCGCAGTGGAAGGCGGGCAATGGAAAACAGTACGTTCCGGGCACCCGCAACGACTGCCTGACGATTGCCCGCCGCCTGAACAAGCTGACGGCGACGCTGTCGTTCGAGGGCGAAGAGGCGGTGACAATCGCGCCGGACGAGACGAACCGCACGTGGGGCATCGCGGGCACGGCGGAAATCGGCTTTCTGCAGAACATGGCCTACCTGTACTTTGGCGTCAACGTGCAGGGCGCGGCGAACAACAACGATTTCAGCAAGAACATCTTCCCCGGCATCTGCACGGACAATGTGCAGTGCACGACGAACGGCGCGACGGACTTCGTCCTCGCCGCGGGCAAATTCACGGGCGCGGTAAACACGGCCGCGACCACGAACAGCATCTCGTTCCTGGGCGTCGAGGACGGTTTGTGGTCGTCGACCGGCTGGTACATCGAAGACGTGACCTCGTTCGCCCGGCGTAAAGCCGTCTCGGACGCGGACGGCAAGGTGACGCTGACCTACGAGGGCGGATTCCTCTACGCGACCGATATGGCGGACGTCGAGCCGGGCGCGTCGCGCATCGAGAACGAAACCTACGCGCTCGCGGACGAGGCGAAATCGTACGAGGCGAAACTGAAAGCGAAGGGCTATCGGGAAGCGTCGTTCCCGGCGTTCACGTCCGCAGGCCCCTTCTATCGCGTCAACAGTGCGGCGGGCGGCGCGTATCTGCCGTGCAAGAGCTCTGCGGCCGAAGACCTTTGTGTGGGCACATGCGACTATACGTGGGGCGCGGGCTCGAGCGGCTCGTACCCGTGCACAGACTTTGCGTTTGCGACCACGAAGGCCTATGCGGTCGGCGACTACGTCGTGCAGGGCGGCTCGCTCTACAAGTGCACGGCGGCGCATGCGGCGGGCGCGTGGAACGCGGAACATTTCGCTGTGCAGAAGTCCGCGACCGTGACGCGCCGGTCGTACTATTTCGCCGCCCTCGGCTGCAACCGCAGCCACGGTTCGGGGCTGGGCTTGTTCTGTGTCGACGCCCTGCGCGGCCTTACGTACGCGTACGGCAACGCCTGGCGTGCCCGCCCCTTCCTGCACAAGGTTTCGTAGCCCCGAGCGATGAGCGAGGGGCGTAGCGTCCAAAAGCATTTCACAATAACAAAGAAAGGGATAAAGCCGACATATGGTAGCAGACGGAGTGGCTCGCCGCCCTCGGCAACAACCGCAACAACGGTTCGAGGCTGGGCTTGTTCTGTGTCAACGCCCAGAACGGCCTCACGAACGCGAACGGCAACAACTGGCGTGCCCGCCCCTTCCTGATTTTCTGGCAGGGAATAATCCCTTCCGCTCTGCGCCTGAACTGTACACCACACAAAGCGAACGGCGGGAACTTCGGTTCCCCGCGGTGAAAGAAGTGCATGAAACGGTCGTTAGTAGGACGGCGCAAGCCGCCTCGAACAGGGCTGGCACAAGCAGGAGAGTGGCATGAAGCGCGTCGGCTACCTGTACGAGAAGATCGTGGACTACGACAACATCGTCGCGGCGATGGCGGACTACGACGCCCGCCGTCCCGTCCGTCTCCGCCGCGGAATCGACTATCGTCTCGCGTGGGAAATCAAGGAGCGCATGGAAACGGACTTTGCGGGCGTCATCGGCACGCCGCGCACGAAGACGATACGCGAGTACGGCAAGGAGCGCATTTTGCACATACCCTCCTACGCGTCCGCCATCGCGCAAATCGCCCTCTGGCGCGTGTGCGAGCCGTATGTCGAGAAGCGTCTCCACACGCAGACCTTCTCCTCGCGCAAGGGCTACGGCGGACATCTCGCCGCACGCAAGTGCGCCCGCTTTGTCCATCTCAACGCGCAAAAGGACGCCAAGTACTTCCTGTACTTCGACATCCGCAAGTTCTATCACCACATCGACCACCGCGTCGTCATGGCGCGGCTCGAGACGGTGTTCAAGGACAGGCGCGTTCTCGACATGTTCCGCGCGGTCGTCGCCTCCGTTCCCGATGGGCTCGCCATCGGCTATCCGTTCAGCCATGCGCTTGCGAACCTCTATCTCGTGCCGCTCTACTATCTCCTGCGCTCCATCAAGGCGGTCTCCAAAATCTACGTCTACATGGACAACTGGACGGTCTTCTCGCGCTACAAGAAACCGCTCCACAAGGCTATCGACGCCGCCCGCGCGTGGCTTCGCGGGGTCGGTTGCGCCCTCAAGCGCGACTGGCAAATCGCGCCCGTCGCCGCCCGCCCCGTCCGCATCTGCGGCTTTGCCGTCTCTCTTCGGCCGACGCGTCTCTATCGCGGCAACTGGCATCGGACGATGCGCGACTTCGCGCGGGCCTGCCGGGGGTGCGCAGACGCGCTCGCCGCAATGGCTTCCCGGCGTGGTTGGCTCCGCGCCATCAACCGCGAATATTCGCATGTATTCCAAAATCAGAAAGGACAATACCTATGGCAATAAGAACCGTGGCCGGAATCAACGGCAACCTCATCGAGGTGGACGATACGCAGGCGCGTACGTTCTCCAAATTCAAGCTCTTCCAGCAGGCGAGAAGCCTTGGCTACTGGAAGCAAATCAAGGCGTGGCTCGAGGCGAACGACCTCTGGGACGCGTTCCTCATCGCGCAGGTGGTGACGGAGGACAACGCGCAATTCAAGCAGGGGCTTGACGCCATCGCCTCGGAACTCGGGCTTACCGACGAGAAGGTGGAGGAGATCCTCTCCCTCTGCGTCGCGGACGACGCGCTCGGAGGTCTGTGATGACCGTCGAGATGCAACACGCGCTTGACCGCGAGATGGAAGACGCCCTCCGGATAGAAGACCGCACGCTTCGCCTCGACGCGACGCTCACCGTGCTCGTGCACCAATGCCGTGCGCTGGTCGAGTGTCAGCAGAAGACGGCCGAGCGCGTGAAGCATCTCATCGAGGAATCGGAAGCCAAGTTCCAGCGCATAACCGGAGCAAAGCGTCTCTGGCAGATTTTGAAGTACATCGCCGCGGCAGGCGGCGGCGCGACAATCGTCAAGACGCTCTTTGCGTCCTAGCAAACCAAAAGAAAAGGAAAACGAAAAATGAAAATCAGCTACATCAAAATCGCAATCAAGTTCCTCTTCGGCGGCAAGGAGTCCGTCCTCGACTACCTCCTTGACCTCGCCAATAGCGCGGTCGCGCTCCTTCCGCAGGCCCGCAAGGACCGCCTTGTGGAAATCATCGCGTTCCTCGACAAACTGCTGGGGCTCTCCGAGAGCCTTGTCACATGGTGCCCCGCGAAGTGGCGCAAGGCGTGGCTACAGACCTCGCTTGCTCTCGCGGCCGTCGTCAATGCTGCCGAAGACTTGCAGGTGACGAAGACGGAACTAGCGGACGTCATCGACAAGTTCCGCCTCGCCTACGCCGAGTGGCGCACGGACGATGACAGCGGTTCCATCCTCGCCGACCTCGCCGAAGAGACGGAGAGCGCGAAGTGACGCACCCGGACGACCTCACCCGCGCGGCCTTCGGCGTCATGCTGTTTGTCGGTCTCATGGCGTTCCTCGCGCTTTTTTCGCTCCTCGCGGGGTGCGTCTACCGTGGCGCGAAGATCACCGAGGGCACGGACCTCGCCGTTGGCATCACGCTGCCGGGCACGGAGGGCGCCCTCTCCTGCCAACTCGCTAACTGGCTGACGGGCTTCCGCATGGCCGTCGCCGAGGGTTCCGCCTTGTCCGTCACTTACACGACGGCGGAGACCAACAGCTACTTCGGCGTCATCGAGACGCGGTCCGCCAAAGCCGTCTCCGCGACCGTGACCCCGCAGGAGGCGACGCGTTGACGGCGACGCCCATCACCGCGACGTGGGGCAACGGCAAGCCCCTCGCCGAGCTCGAGCGCCTCGTCATGCTCCGCCAAAAGGAGTTGGGCGAGACGGCGCGCGACTCCGCCGTTGCGGCGATGATCACCGTGCTGCGCAGCCTGCGCGCCGACACGCGCGTGGTGCGCCCAGCCCGTGCCGTCAAGACGGCTATCGCCGTTGAGGACGCGACGGGCGATCTTGTCTCCGCGTGGACCGGACGGCGTGGCTCGCGCAAGGGCGTGCGGTGCGTGCGACGCGGCGGACCGCACGGCCCGCGCGTCTCCGGCCGCGTCGTCAACCTCGCGGGCGCGTACACGCCGGGCGAGAATATCCGCGTCTATCGCGTGACGGACCGCGGACGCAAGACGGCCGCGTCCTATCTCGTCCTCGCACGGACCAAATCCGCCGCGACGGAATTTGCCTACCGCCGCCGCCTCGCCCGCATGCGCAAGTACAAGGGGCTCGCGCGCTTTACGCTCGGGGCGGCGATGGGCGCGATCGGCGGACGCGGCGACGCGGGGGCGGCGTCCGGCGAAGCCCGCACGGTCGGCATGCGATGTCTGGCGACACGCGTCATTACCGGACTGCAGACGTCCGTCACCGTATCGGACGCGCTCAACTACGCCGCGCTCGCGCTAAAGTCCGGACCGGGCGGCGTCGCCCGTGCGATGGCGAAGGCGGCGAACTCCATCACCGGCTATCTCAAGCGCCGCCTCGAAAAGGCCGGCAAAATCACAGACTCGCTTCGGACGCCGTTCCCGGAGTTGAAAGGAAGATAGACTATGCAATCCAAACTCGCCGCATCCGATTACGCCGCGCTCGTCAAGGACGGACTGCAGCCGACCTTCGCGGACGCCATCCGCCTCAATGCCGCCGGGATCCGTGTCGAGCGTGCCGCGGACGCCGTGCCGCTGGGGGCGCCGCCGCGCGTCGCCTACCTGGGAGACTGGTGCTTGTGGGAGCCGACGCTTGGCAGGCTGATGTGGCTCGACCGCGCCCGGCAGATGGTCGGGGACGCGGCAAGCGACCTCGCGCTTTCCGCCTTCGCCTGCTGGGCGTCGGACGCCGATTTGCCGGACCTCAGATCCGTCGACGCGCTCGTGCGGGCGGTCGAAAAATTCCGCGACGAGGTGCTGCAACCCTACACGCTCTCGCAGGTGGTCGCGGCCGTCTCGTACGCGATGGACGGCGCAGACCCGGCGGACGGCGAGGACATTGCCGCGGGGCGTCCGTCCGTCAAGAACCCGCCCGCGGAAACGCTGTCCGCCGCGTGGTCCGTCTTCGCGCACTGTGTGGGCGTCGGGCAGGACGCGGACGCCGCCGTCAAGCTGACGTACCGCAACGCGGTCGCGCTATTCGCTCTCGCCGCCATGCGCGAGGGTGTGGATATTGCCAAGGACAAGCATGCGACCGCGCTGGGGGACTACTGCTGCACCCTCGCGCAAATCAAGGCGCGCCTCCTCGAGGCACGCGCCGCCGCGCGGAAGGAGGAAGCGTAATGGCCCAAGGACAAATCAACCTGCACATTGGCACCAGCTACGACGGCGGCGGGTTCGCCGCGGCCGCAAAAAATATCAAGAACGTCGGGCAGGCAACCACGCGGTCCGCGGAACTGTTGGGCAATCTCGGTGCCGTCCTGGGCGGAACCTCGAAGGCGGCGCAGGCCGCGGCGGCAGGTGTGCGCATCCTCGGCGCGGCGCTCTCCGGTGGCGTGTGGGGGCTCGCGTCCGCCGCCATCGCCGCCGTCGTCAAGGGGATCGTCGACCTGTGCACGTGGTTCAGAAAATCCAACGAAGAGGGGCGTCTCGCCGCGCTCGGCATCCAGAAGGAATTTACCACGGCGGAGGCGATGGCCAAGGGCTACCAGCGCCGCGTCGAGGGCTACAGGAAAGCCGCGGCCGAACGCGCCGACGCCGAGAAGGAAGCCGAAGACGCCGCGAAGAAAGCCGCCGAAGCGGCGAACAAAGCCGCGAAGGAAGCCATCAAATCCAACGCCGAACAGTTGAAGGGTGAACGCGCGATAACGGAAGAACTCTTGCGCCGCTCGCAGGTCGCGCAGAAGACCGCCGAAGACGTACGGAAGTCCTACGCCGGGAAGATCGCGTCCGCCGAAGCGGACGTCTCGCGTGCGCAGGCGAACCGCGAGCATGCGCAGGCGACCGCGACCGGCTCGGGCAAGGCGGACTACGAGTACAACCGCGATACGAAGGAAGCCGTCGCCGAAGCGCAGGACAAGCTCGCCGCACTGCTGGAACAGCAAGCCGCCGAGGTCGAAGCCGCGACGCGTGCGCAGATGGAGGCGCGACAGAAGGCGGAGCGCCTCGCGGCGGAAAACGCGGTCGCGAACGCGAAGGACCGTCTCGCCACGACCGAAGGTCAGGCGGCCGGCTCGGCGGCTTGGCAGGCGCTGCGCCTGGCGGAAGAGAAGCTCGTTACGCTGCGCGCCAAGCAGGCGCAGGAAATCGCCGAATACAACGTGGTCGCGGCCGCAGAACGCGACCAGATCAAAGCCCGCATCGAGGCGACCAAGGAACGCACCGTGCTGGAAGAGGAAATCGCCAAGCGCGAGAATGAGATCGTCGAGATGAACGAGAAGGCGGCGGCGGAAATCAACGCGCTGAAGAAGGCGGCCGCGGAATGGGAGGCAAACGCCGTGCGCGCCCGCGGCGAGACGTACGTCAAGTGGGACGACGCGGAAAAATCCCGCAACGAGCAGGCGGCGCGCGAGCAGAAAAAGCAGGCCGCCGAGATGCAATCGAATGAACGCTACATGGACAACCTCGCGGACCGCATCTTCGACCGCGACGGCAACATCCGCAAGTCCGCCAACCAGCACGACGTCAACGAGTGGAAGAAGCGCAAGCAGTGGGCGGAGGCGCAGGACGAGAAGAACAATCCCGCGCAGAAGGCGCTGAAGGAGGCGCAGGAAAAATGGAAGGATTCCGTCGTCAAGGCGCAGGCGGACTTGGAGTTAATTAAGAAGCAGCTCGAGCACGTCGGGCTTTGAGGAGGACATCATGGGACTGTTGACAACCTACTCTGCGGCCAACCGCGTGGTCGACTCTGACACGCCGGTCACGTACAAGGTTAACGCGATCGTGTATGAGATGTGGCACACGGCGTACGAGGTCCATCGATACAAGACCAAGTCCTACAAGTATGTGGGCATGGACTTTGCGACCGCGCAGAAGTGCGCGGCGAACGCCGCAGCCTACTATCAGCGCGTCAAGCATACGTATCAGCTGGACGACAGCGGCACGTGGAAAACGCATCAGTCCTGCCCCTGCAACATGGCGGACATTACAATCGAGCGCGTGGACGGCGACATGTACGATGTTGTGATCAACGTCAACGAGGATGATGTCTACATGTCCACGGGCGGAGATCTCTCCGACCTCGGCGCGCTCTTCGACGCCAACAATCGCAAGTACGATACGGACGACAAGGCGTTCGTCCTGTAAGGAGGTAGCATGTCCAAACCCGGCACACTGGCAATACTCAAGCATGGCGTCTTGCTGTGCGGAAAAACGTTTAAAACCTTCGTCGAGACCTTTAACTGGGTCGTCGACTGCCTGCGCAACATCCAGGGAGATTACGACATTTCGCCCAGCACCGGCCACATCCAAGTGACCGGCGTTTCGGACGGCCGCCCCGTCATCCGCTACGTCGCGCCCGAGAAGGAGGAGTCCGGCGGCACGGGGACCTTGACCGGCAACGCCGTGGGATCGTCGCAAATCACGCTGGACGGCGCCGTCATCAAGTCAGACCTCCCCGACGCGCCGAAAATCAAAACCTTCACGGACGGGTCGACGCCCACGATCTATATCACCGAGTCTGGCGTCAAGGCGGACGAGGCGTCCATCGTCAAGGACACGGCGTCCGGCGTGCTCTCCGTCGCCGGCTTCGCGGACGCGGACGCGAATACCGTCCCCGTCAAGACAAGCGACGGGGCGGTCGAGTGGAAGGAGGCGGCCGGCGGCAAGGTGACGGGCAACACCGCCGACTCCGTCGAGATCTCTCTCTCAGGCGCCGTCTTCCGCACGGCGGACGACTCCAACGTACAGATCAAAACGTACATGGACGGCGAGACGCCCGTCATCCAAATCGGCGTGTACTACAGTTAAGGATCGTTATGTCCTTCACAAAAAAATCAGATTATCATTATTGCGACGTCTCGGACGTGGACGAGGCTCTGCTTGGCGTGCCGCGCTATCCCCGTCGCAAGGGCGAGGACAAGCATACGCTGCGGATCTGCGACAAGGCGTATCTGTCCGAGGCGTATCTCTCGCGCGCCTGCTTTTGGGCCGGCGTAAATATCACGCCGGGTGTGATCGCGCACCCGATCGGCGACATCCCTTGGGCGCTGGGCAATCAGATACGCGCGTTCGGCACGCGCTATTGGCCGACCGCAGACTGGACCAACGCGGCGTGGCTTACGCGCTGGTCGTCCAAGCCGAAGACGGGGGTCGCGTACAGCACGCTGCAGGCGTGCATCACCAACGCGTTGCCGCCGTGCGACACGCTGGAGACCATCCTGGGTGGGGGGTGGAATGTCGCGCCGGGCGACGCGTTGCTTGCGGACAAGATTGCGGATGCTTATACGTGGTC
>ERZ808245.1328-NODE-1328-length-10199-cov-3.430304_pt1 | contig 10199 bp, 18 predicted proteins | sample MGYA00521243_ERZ808245 | MGnify/ENA primary metagenome ERZ808245 (study PRJEB31516, sample SAMN03275576) | gut metagenome | biome: mammalia-associated habitat; material: feces | host: Papio cynocephalus | place: Kenya | collected 2012-07-07 ... | reverse complement strand
TATCGAAACAAAACAGATTTTTGCACTCAACATGTCATATGGAGCCGTTTCGCAAAATTTCCAAAAATCGACCGCTATTTCAATACCAAACGACTAGAGCGTTTAAGAGATCGCATACTCATCAGTATGGATTTCGAGCGCCAGACAGTCAAGCATCATGAAGATGTCTGGTGCAATTATTCTCATATTGAGTACAAGACTTTTATCAAGGAACGCTTCAATCTCTGGACGAATGAGCCAGTCAAGAATGCAGCCGAACTCTGTTATGGAATGCGACGGATTGTTAATGAGGACACAGATCGCCAAGTGAAGCTCATGGAGATCTTCGAAGACCATCCAAAACTAATCATATTCTATAACTACGATTACGAACGCGAGATCTTGCTCGAGTTATTTGGCAATGTAGACGGATGCGAGATAGGAGAATGGAATGGACATGCTCATCAGGAAGTGCCGGACGGACCGGAATGGGTTTACCTGGTACAGTATAACGCCGGAGCCGAGGGTTGGAATTGCATCACAACTGATACCATTGTGTTTTACTCCCAGACATATAGCTATAAGCAGCTTCAGCAGGCTTGCGGACGCATCGATCGACTTAACACAAGGTTCGTGGATTTGTACTACTTCCACCTTAAATCCAGATCCGGAATTGACGCAGCTATATCCCGCGCATTAACCAGCAAAAAGAAATTCAACGAAGGCGCTTATATGCGTAAAATGCAGATTCAATTCGATCAAAATACAGTTAAAGGAGCAGATACAGCATGAAAAAGTCACAGATGGAGTACTCAAATTGCTATGATGAGATGGCATGGAAGGACCTAGCAGTCTTTGGCGTATGCACAGGTAAGATCAAAATGGATAACGATGAAGAAGGCGCTTTTGTGAGTGTCGATTGTGTTGGTTGCCCATATTGGGTATCTGTGCATGCACCTAAGAGAGGAGTGATTGTATGAATGAGCTCGAGGAGCGGGGGATTGGTACTGCAAAGTATTCGGTCTTCCATGTTTTGGATCGAATGACCATGGTTCTTCGTGTTGCCGTTCAGAGCAAAGAAGATCCTAGTAAGGTTGTGCAAAAACAAAAGACCATGACCGCAGACAACATGCGGAATGGTTATTTGCCGGTCGTTGAGAATATGGCCAAAGAATGCATAAAGGAGCTTGAAGATGGCTGATTATACAAATATTAAGCGCGTGATTATTCGTAGGCCAGTTGGTTTAAACGAGACTCTCAAAGCATATAAAATCCTCATGGAGCTTCATCAGCAACTGAATCATATTCAGCTTGTAGCGGAACGACAGATTCTTCCTAAGATCATCGTGGATCGTATGATGACGCAAATCGATGAGAGGATTGATGAGGCAGTCAAGCTTTCAGGATTTGCTAATGCTGAAGACATGAAATACTGGATTGAAAATTTCAAAGATTTATAAGGAGTGGCCAAAATGGAATCTAAAGTAGTTTATACAGTCACAGTTCGTACTGGTAAGGACGGCATTCGTGCGGCGGCGGTGGTCCGCAACATTATGGATCAAAATGGTGGCACCTCTTCTCAACTCACCACGGCGTTCGCACAGGATGATCTCGATATGCTGATTGCAATCTTGGACGGTCGCAAACCGATTAGTGCTGCGATGGGCGGTGAAATCAGTGGCAATAAGACTTGAAACAGAAGAATACTGCAACACCTGCAGAAACTTCGACGCCAACACAATCAAACGGGCGGACTGCCCTGATATTCGTGTAGAATGCAAGCATCGCCAGCAGTGCCGAATCCTCTATCGCCACATTTGGGTTAAAACGCATCAGACTATAACGAAGGAGGATGGAGCCCATGAGTATGCTTTGGAAAAAGTCAACGACCGCAATCAATAAGCTCGTGGAGGCTGTTACGGACGTGAGCTGGCATAACTACGCAGCAGGGTATAGAGATGTTGAGTTCTCTTTCAAAGGTGCTCACTATCGTCTAGTTTCCACAGGTGACCTTTATCGGATCGATTACACAGGTATGCCGACTCTTGTGCATGCTTTCCAGGGTAAATACAAGGATGAAGTTGTGGCTATGGTAGCAGTCATTGCCTCTACTGGGTATTACACCCGCACAAAAAAGCAATACCGACTGAAAGATCTGGTATGGGCAGCTTTTGGGGATCAGGATTTGCCAACTAAGTCCTCGGTTGTTTGCAAAAATGGCAATTGGAAGTCCTGCGGGATCGATAATCTGGAGGTGAAACCATGGAATACCCTGAAAAAGAAGTAAATTTCAAGGAATATTGCGTAAAATGCAAGTTTGAGAAGGTCGACGAAGGCGAGGACCCATGCAACGAGTGTCTTCATCATCCGGTAAACCTGCATTCGAGGGTTCCAACCGAGTTCAAACCAGTAAAATGATGGATCAAAATGTCATTTCGAGGATCGAATACCTCAGAAAGAAGCTTTTGGTTCATTCTATCATCTATTATCGGCTAAATGAAAGCATCATTTCAGATAATAAATGGGCCGAATGGGCTGTAGAGCTCGAGAATCTGGTAAGAGAACATCCTGAAGAGGGTCAAAATAGCTTCTTGGCAGAGGAATTTAAGGATTTTGATCACTCGACCGGCTATAATCTACCCTTGGAGACCCCTTGGGCAGTAGCCGTGGCTATGAATCTAGTCCTATATGATCAGAAAATTCATCAATGGAGTAAAGAAAGGTGGGGTCAAAATGGCTAAATTGTGTAAATGCGATGAATGCGCCATTCAAGGTATTTGCAAGCTTGAAGATGATTATCGTCATATCTCAAAAGAAATGGATGCAGTCTATGATCCAAATGGTCGTGATGCATATTTCAGTATGCCCGAACTTAAATGCCATCGATTCATCAGACAACAACCCATTTCTCGGACTAATGCATTCACAGAAGCGAGCAATGAGTATCTGAATGATTATATTGGGGAGGCAAACAAAAATGGTAGAGCTTAAAGACAGCGGTAATCGCAGAGAATTTGAGAGCGGAGCAGTCCGCGATATGCAGGAAGGCAAGGGCCGGTGTGATTTGATCCCGTGGACAGAAGCCTGGGATGTTCGACAGGTTATCTTTGATCGTGTCTGTGGCTCCCAGATGGGTTATACACATAATGGGCGAACCAATGATGGCGTTGTGGTGTACGAACGTGATGACCCCAAAGAATGCTGGTTTTATCTTCGGAATCAGTTTGCAGAGCTGGACCGAGAATTTAATGACCCCCGGCAGGATAATAAATTCACCCCATATGGCCGCATGAACTTCATTCGGCATTGTTTTATCAACATGGCCGCCATTTTCATTACGTATGTGTATGGTCGGGACGATGATCATCGTGATCTCGAGAGCTTCCATGAGGACGAGCGAGAAAAGATGAGACAGGCCGTCTGGGCTTACTGGTCTGATGCCATGCGAGAGGTTGCTAAACATTATGAAGATGGCGCTCATAAATACTCTGAGAACAACTGGCGGAAGGGTATAGACCCCAAGATTTACTTCGATTCTGCTGCGCGGCATCTTCTCAAGTGGTTTGATGACTGGAAAGATGAACCTCATGATCGTGCATTCGTATGGAATTGCCTTGGTGGCGCTTATGAGGCACGCATGGAAGCACATAAGATCGCGGTGAATGATCAGAGATGTGAATGTGCTCAGGAAGCAACTACGCATGCAATCACAGAGGATACCTCATGCAGTCTTTCCGTATGTGACCTCGACCGACATAGCTATGCAGATTGTAAGAATGCTCAGACCTGAACAGTGTAGTTATACCTCTAGGGGGCTAAAACGCCTCCTAGGGGCCTTAAAATGCGAAATAGAGGGTGTTTTGCGATGTATGTAGTTATTTACAGAAAAGATAATGAAACGGATTATATGTGCAGCTTAAAAGATAACTGGAAAGACGTTCTCTGCGAATTTCTGCATGATATTTGTGGTTTCGATAATGAGGATTTGATTGATCTTTACAAAAAATCCATCGCCATGGCCACTCTTCCGGATGCGATTCGACTCATGTATGTTTTTAATGGTCAAAATGTAGTCATTAGAGATATTTTTGTCGGTATGAGACAAGTTGACATGAGTCAAAACAATGATGCGGCGCGAGAAAATCTTGATCTATAATGGGGTAAACCCACAAATTTTAAGGAGGTTTTCTTATGAAGATCAAGGAAATGAAGGAAAAGACGATTGAATTCGTGAAGGAGAACAAAGTTGCAATTGCTTTTGGTGGAACAGCATTCGTCTATGGCTTTGGCATGTATTTTTGGGGATTAGGAAATGGCCGAAGATATGGTGTGCAGGAATGCTACAAGTACTTTAAGAAGGATATTGGCGCTGGTCAGTTCATTCGAGAGCTTGAATGCGGTCCTGGGCACTACAAAATGGAGCGTTTCTTCAATGAAGATCGCATGTCTGGCAAGATCAACAGCTTTACAGAGGCAGTAAGGTTACTGAATGATCCAGAAAACACGAAAAATATTCATGGACTGGTGGTCCTGACTAAGGAAAACAACTAAAAATGTGGGGTTGAGGGCTCGGAAACGGGCTCTCTTCCTTTTAATTTTTCCAAAATTTGGCTGTTTTGAAGGTCAAAATGGCCTTTTTAGAGGTGAAAATTCATGAAAAAACGGACAAAAAAGACGATTTTGAGAGTGATTTGTGGGGGTCTAGCAGCACTTTTTGTAGCCGGAATCGGCATTTTGGGGCTTGCTGGGCTCTCCAGTTTGCATGTAAAAGCATGCGATTTTAAGCTCGATGAGGGTATTGCTTGGGGGCAAAATGGGCTCTATTATATGCCTGCAGAGGTCATTTCGGAAGGTGATTGGCAGGCTTTTCGAGGGTCAAATGGCATGATTTATGAGTGGTCTGAGAGAGTTTTTGAGGACGTTCCGTATCTACTGACGATGGATTCTAAGGGTACTAAAGAGTGGTATGATGACGAAATTTTAGTCGTTTGGAGGGTTCAAGAATGAACTATTTGAAGGTAATTTTCCCGAGCATGATGGTCATTGGAGCTCTTGGTAGTATGATCGTGAGCCTCAAAAGTGAGGGCTTTTCGGCAACTGGATTGCAGTGGTTAGGCGCTTGTTTGCTGTACACTGCACTGACTTTTAGGAACGTGTAAAATGAGTGCAATTGGCGGGCTTTTGGGGGCATTTTTATGGCTCATTTTGGTGGTCTATTTTTGTTCCTAAATTGGGCAAATTTTGGGTGTTTTTGGGTCGTTGAAAATGGCAAAATTTATGGGACACTTTATGGGACAAAAATGGTCTTTGGGACAAAAATCTGTCCCATTTTTAATTCGCGAAATTTTCAAAAGCACTTTTTTCGCCATTTTTAGGCCAAAAAGTGGTCTTATGGGACAAAAAAGTGTCCCATAAAAAATTTTTGTCCCACGCTCAAACCGTTGCAGCACAAGGGTTTCAGGGTTTTTTGGGACAAAAATCTATTTTTCAATTTAATTTATCTCAGAAATTGAAATATTATAATAAAAAACTTAAAAAATTTTTGGCCTTTTGGCCCATAACCTATTTTTTCCGTGAAAATTAGGGTGATTTCGAGGCCTAACTGAGAGAGGTCAAAATGAGACAAATTCTGAGTGAATTTTAGGCAATTTTTGAAGATAAATTTTTGAAGTGATTTGGAGGTCAAAATGGCGTTTGCTTGGCTAGTTATGTTCGCATTTTCGATGATCTTTTATGGGCAAAGTGGACGAGTAGAATACTTAGAGCTTGCTAAGTTCTGCGCAGTTTTAAGTACGGTCAACGAATTGGTTGCTCCGCTTTATTTGCTGATCAAAGAAAAGACTGCTGAAATCAATATTACGAACGATATGAAACGGATTGAACTCGTCAAGAAAGAGAGGGACACAGAATGATTAAAGTTTTAGTGGTCGTGGTTGCCTGGTTGATTGGCATGTTGATTTCTGCTACAGTGAGTGACGGCTACACGAAAGTCGAACCGATTGCGTACGCTTATAGTGCTGGTTTTGCGATTGCACTTGGGCTCGGGCTGTGGATTGCCTGCTAGGGTCAAAATGAGCTGATTTAAAATTCGCGAAAAAATCATGCTCTTTTATGGAGAGGAATAAGAATAATGGGCGACTTTTATTAAGACTTCCTCTGAGAGATTGTAGCTTAAGTTGGCGAGAGCACCTACCGCAAGGTAGAAGGTTATCGGTTCAAATCCGATCAATCTCTCTTTCCTTTATCTTTTGCATGAGGTGAGCAGCATGATAGGAAAGGAAAACAAGTTCCAAGCTGATCTGATCAAGGAAATCAAGAAACGGTTTCCTGGCGCCATCGTTCTGAAGAATGATCCGAACTATTTGCAAGGGTTTCCGGATCTGACTGTACTTTGGGGTAAGTGTTGGGCTTTGCTTGAATGTAAGCGTGATGGCAAAGCAAAACATCAACCCAATCAGGACTTCTATATTCGACTGGCTGACGAGATGAGCTTCGGGCGTCTCATTCATCCTGAGAACAAGGAGGCAATCCTCGATGAAATGGAACGATCATTCAAAGTTTGAAGACAAACATTCATTCTTAAGCCCGAGTAAGCATACATGGCTTCGTTATGATGTTGATACACTTAAGACGAGATACTACAATGAACAGGCTAAACAACGCGGTACGGAATTGCATGATTTCGCTGCTACAGCTATTAGGTTACGACAGAGATTGCCGAAACAGCCTAAGACGCTGAATATGTACGTGAATGATGCAATTGGGTACTGCATGGATCCAGAAGTTCTTTTGTTTTATTCTCCGAATTGTTTCGGGCATGCTGACACGATCAGCTTCCGGAAGAATTTTCTGAGAATACATGATCTTAAGACTGGAGAGATACCAGCAAGCATGGATCAGCTTATGATTTATGAAGCGCTGTTTTGTCTCGAATATAAGATCAAACCGACATCATTAGATGGGTCCGAACTTCGGATCTATCAAAACAACCAGGTTGTTTATCACAACCCAGAACCTTCTGCAATTCTGGATATCTGTGAGAAAATTATCCAGTTTGACACTGAACTTTGCAAAATTCAATTAGAGGAGGGATGAGCGCATGAGCCTTGCAGATGAGATCCGTGGCTACTATGGATGCGCTGCGGATGAAGAGCAACTGATGCATTATGGTATCAAGCGCCGTTCCGGCCGATATCCTTGGGGCAGTGGCGACAATCCTTATCAGCATAGCAATGACTGGCTTTCTCGTGTGAACGAGTTTAAGAAGCAAGGCATGAATGAGAAGGAAATCTGTGATGCTATGCAGGTCGACTCTGTAAAAGAGCTTCGTCTGCTGATGCGAATTGCCTCGAATGAGCGTAAAATGGATCGCGTGGCTACTGTCCGTTCTATGATGGATCACGGTCAAAATGTTTCTGAGATTGCCCGAGAGCTTGGCGTAAATGAGTCCTCTGTGCGTAGCTGGCTGAACGAGAAATCTGTAGCTCGTACTGAAGCTCCTACCAAGACTGCCGAGATCCTGAAGAAAGAACTCGAGAACAAGAAGATGTTGGATGTTGGTGCACAGGTTGAATCCGAGCTCGGCGTGAGCCGTGATACACTGGATACTGCTGTTCGAATGTTAGAAGCTGAAGGATATCAGCGGTACGGTGTCGGCGTTGCTCAGGCAACCAACAGCAAACTGCGTACTACTGTTGAGGTTCTGGCAAATCCTGAATATGATCAAGCATATGCCTATAAGAACATTGGCGAGATCGAATCTGTTGCAGATTACCACTCCACTGATGGTGGTATTCGCTGGGATAAACGAGAATATCCTGCTAGTATTGACAAGGACCGTGTTGAGATCAAGTATGGTGATCAAGGTGGTTCTGATATGGATGGTGTCATCTTAATTCGCCCTGGTGTCAAGGATCTTGATCTCGGTAATAGTCATTATGCTCAGGTCCGTATCATGGTCGATGGCACCCATTATCTGAAAGGCATGGCCATGTACTCAGATGATATTCCTGAAGGCAAAGATATCGTCTTTAATACCAATAAGCCTACTGGCACACCGTTTGGTAAAGTGCTGAAAGAAATTAAGGAAGATCCTGATAATCCTTTTGGTGCTTTGATCAAAGCTGGCGGCCAAAGCTGGTATGAGGATGCTGATGGAAATAAGAAGCTTAGTGCTATCAACAAGTTGAAAGAAGAAGGCGACTATGAGAAACAGGCAAGAAGTTTATCCTCCCAGTTTCTTTCTAAGCAGCCCATTGAACTTATTAATCGTCAGCTAGACGAACAGTATAAGATCTATAAAGATCAGTATGATGAGATCACATCTTTGACCAACCCGACAGTTAAGCGTAAACTCCTTGATGACTTTGCTGGCTCTTGCGATACTGCTGCTGTTAGTTTAAAAGCTGCGGCTCTTCCTGGTCAAACAACTCAGGTCATTCTACCTTTGCCTAAGATCAAGGAGAATGAAGTCTATGCGCCTAACTATGGCAACGGCACTAAGCTTGCTCTTGTTCGGTTTCCGCATGCTGGTACTTTTGAAATTCCTGTGCTTACAGTTAATAACAATGACCCGCAAGGATCTAAGTTGCTTGGCCCTTCAGTGACTGATGCTATTGGCATTAATCCTAAAACTGCTAAGCAGTTGTCTGGTGCTGACTTTGATGGTGATACTGTTGTCGCCATTCCGACAGGAAAGAATGGAGTAAACATCCAGCATAAGAAGTACCTTAAGGAACTTGAGAACTTCGATCCCGAGGTTTATGCTATTCCTGAAGGGTCCGATGTTAAGGTCATGAGCAAGAAGTACCAGCAGAAGCAGATGGGTGTAGTATCCAATCTGATTACCGATATGACTTTGCGTGGCGCACCTGAAGATGAAGTGGCCAAAGCCGTTAAGCATAGTATGGTTGTCATTGATGCTGTTAAGCATAAGTATGATTATCGCCAGTCGGCTAAAGATAATGACATTGCGGCACTTACTAAGAAATGGCAACGCTGGATCGATGACGATGGCGAGGTCCATTACGGTGGCGCTTCTACCATCATTTCTCAGCATAAGCAGACCGACGATGTGCCTGAACGTAGAGGTTCGGGAACTATTGATAGAGAGACTGGCAAAGTCACCTACAAGGAGTCTGGTCGACTGATATGGGATCGGGAGACTGGGGATTACCGCCGCGATAAGGATGGTAACCCTGTCAAAGCAACCGTTAAAGTCCCCAAGATTCTGAATCGTGAAGATGCGCACGAACTCTCTTCTGGCCATCCGAAAGAAGAAGTATACGCGGACTTTGCTAATCAGATGAAGGCCCTGGCTAACCAGGCCCGCAAAGAAATGGTTAATACCCCCCGGCTGGAATATAGCCCGTCTGCAGCAAAGACATATGCTGAGGAAGTCAACTCTCTTAATAACAAGCTGGGGAAAGCCCAGTTGAATATCCCCAAAGAGCGCCGGGCTCAGGCTATAGCGAACTCTATTATTAGTGCAAAGACTGAGGCCTACCCCGAATTAAAAGACAAAGATAATAAGAAGGAACTAGATAAGGTTAAACAGACTGCTATCAACGATGCTCGTGCACGTGTCGGCGCTTCTAGCAAGGGTACACGCATTGATATTACTGATAAAGAATGGACTGCCATCCAATCTGGTGCTATCAGTGACTCTAAACTTACACAGATCTTTAGATTCTCTGACATGGATAAAGTTCGTTCTTACGCAATGCCAAAAGCTTCGACTGCATTGAGTACTGCTAAACAGTCTCGTATCAAAGCGATGTCTGCAAATGGTGCAACAAATGCACAGATTGCTGAAGCTTTAGGTGTTTCGCCTTCAACTGTTGCAAAGTACTTAAATGGAGGTGAAAGCTAATGAGTCGACTTGTTGCATTGACAACATTTGATAATCCTTATGATCCTTTTGATGACTTCGCTAACTGGTGGCGCTTTGATATGGATCATGGGTATAACTCGTGTGGCTACTTAGCTCGCCTTGCACGTACCACCGACCAGTTCTCCGATAAAGAGAATGCCATTGAGATTGAAAGAGCAATTGACAACATCATTGCTGTCGATCCATTTGGCATTTACAAAAAGCTGGTCAAAGAAGGAAAAGATGATGAATAAACAAATCATTTTGAGCAAATCTATTTTGATTTGGCCTCAGACTCTGTCTATTTTGATGGGGGAGGGGGTCGGTCAAAATAACCCCCCCTATGCAT
>ERZ808245.1325-NODE-1325-length-10217-cov-10.992029_pt1 | contig 10217 bp, 11 predicted proteins | sample MGYA00521243_ERZ808245 | MGnify/ENA primary metagenome ERZ808245 (study PRJEB31516, sample SAMN03275576) | gut metagenome | biome: mammalia-associated habitat; material: feces | host: Papio cynocephalus | place: Kenya | collected 2012-07-07 ... | reverse complement strand
TTATTTTTTATTACAAATGTAACTAATTTAGATTATTATCCTTTTTGCCATAATTCAACAAAAAAATGAAATATTAATACGTTTTTACAAATAGTGTAAAAATAAATTTAAATGTAAAAAATTTGATCTTTTTTAAATTTAAGTTGACACCATACTTTTTCTATGAGATTTTGTAAAAAAGAGTTTCATTTGAAACTAAAAAATTATAAAGGACGGATTTTTTATGAAAAAAAGGATTCTCTCACTCGTTCTAATCTTCTTAGTTGCATCCCTTATTTTCGCACAGGGTTCACAGGAAGCTAAGTCAAGCGAAAAATCAACAGTACGTGTAATGGTCTGGTCTAGTACACTTCAGACAAAACTTATCCCAAATGATATTGAAGCTAAATTTGAAGCAGCTTATCCTCAGTACGATCTTGTATTTGAGTCAGTAGAATATGATTCTCTCGATTCACAGACTCTCCTTTCTCACAATACAGGAAACGACTATGACGTTATCATGGTCAACCACTCTTCTCTTCCAACTTTCGTTGCAGGTGGTGTTGTTGCTCCTATTGATGATGTCGTTGCTAGCCTCGATATCGAGTACTACTCAAAGAAAGCAGTCGATGCAAGTAAGTTTAATGGACATTGGTACGGAATCCCATTCGACCCAGATTGCAGAATTCTTGCTTACAATCAGAAGATTATTTCTGAATTAGGTTTTGATGCACCAAAGACAACAGATGACGTTCTAGCAATTGCAAAAGCTGGTTTTGAAAAGGGCTATTATGCAATGGCTGGTGGTCTAAACAGAAACACATTCTGTATCTATGACCTTGGCGGCTTCATGCTTTGTTGGGGTATAAATGTCTATACACAGGATGCTAATGGCAAGTATGTTTGTCAGTTAAATACTCCAGAAGCTGTCGACTATATGACATGGGCTCAGGAAATGTATAAGTATATGCCACATGACGGCAACCTCGACAACTCAACAGCTCGTTCTTGGTTTGCCCAGGGTCAGGTTTTAATGCTCTGGTGGACACCAAGCCAGATTGCATCAGTCCTTCCAAAGTTTGAAAACAGAGAAGATTGTGCATTTGCAGAGATGCCACTTGGCCCAACAGGTGTTAATGGTAGTGCTATGGGTGGTTATATGTGGTCAATGGGTTCTGGTGCAGAAAACCCAGAAGGTGCTAAAGCATTTATCCAGTGGGCATTACAGCCAGAAATGCAGGGCCAGATTTGTCGTGGTCTTCCATCAGACAGTAGAGCGTATGACTATGAGCCATACAATGCTCCTGAATACAACATGTTCCGCGAACAGATCTCTAAGGCAGAGTATCCAGTTCCTCTCACAAGTGTACTCTTACAGGTATTCGATACTTGGAATAGAACATATGCACGCTGCTTAATGGGTGAACTCACTCCAGAAGAAGCATGCGCAATTGGTTATCAGGAAGTTCAGGCTATTCTCGATACCATTAACTAAAATTTTGATTATTGAGTGTGTCCCTCACATCCCCCCTCTATTAAAGAGGGACACACTTTTACTTATGAGGTTAAAATGAAAAAACCGTTAGGAGAAAGAGTATTACCATATCTATTTATAGCTCCAGCTTTCATAATGATTGTTGTTTTTTTGCTATACCCAATGATCTATAACTTTGTTTTAAGCTTCTTTAACTACTCTCTAGCTTCTGTTAATAGACCATTTGTTGGTTTTGATAATTACCTAAAGATGTTTAAAGAAACGAGAATGTGGCAAGCTGTTGGAAGAACAGCAATTTGGACAGTAACAAATCTTATTATTGCAATTTTCATTGGTGTTGGTGCAGCTTTTCTCCTTTTCACACATTTCAAGGGAAACGGTATATTAAAATCTGTTATTCTTATTCCTTGGATTCTTCCTTCTGTTATTACAGGATATATTTTCGCCTTAATGATGAATGAAAAAGCAGGTATTATAACTTGGCTACTAAGAGTATCTGGACTAGTAAAACCAAGCTTCTCATTCTTCAATAATGGACCTTTATCTATGCTTGCAGCAATTCTTGCGAACGTTTGGAGAGCCTTTCCTTTCTTCACGCTCATGATTTATGCAAAGCTATGTACAATTCCGACAGATCAAGTTGAAGCAGCAAAGCTCGAAGGAGCTAATGGCTTTCAGCTTTTCATATATGTTTATTTACCATTCATAAAAGATGTATTAGCATCTTGCGTTTTCTTATGCTTTATTTGGACCTTTAATGCCTACGACATAATGAAAGTAATGACAAACGGTGGGCCTGCAGATATGACAACAACAATGTCTATTCTTATTCAAAGAGAAGCCTTCTCATATTTCTCATTATCTAATGCATCAACAATGAGCGTTATCGCATTCACAATAATGTTGACAATCATTATTGTCTTTAAGTCAATAGCAAGGGTTTTTAGGAGAAACAATGAATAATAAAATCTACAACAAGCGTTCTTTGGGAGCATCCCTAGTAATATATTTTTTTGCAATAATTCTCTTATTAATAATCATATTTCCATTCTATTGGATTATTTGTACCTCCTTTAAGGAAACACTAGATATCTACGTTGTTCCTCCAGAGATGTTCCCAAAGAGCTTTAATTTATCAAACTACTTTGCAGCATTCAAACAATATAAGGTACTATCCTTCCTTCTAAACAGTGTAAAAGTAACACTACTGACAGTGCTTTTTACTACACTTATAGGAAGTTTATCTGCCTTTGCTTTGACAAGAATGAAGTTCAAGGGATCCAAGCTTCTACGTAAATTCTTGGGCATCACACAGATGTTTCCTGTTGTTGTTCTACTTGTACCACTCTTCCTTTTTTGTACAAAGCTTGGAATGTACAATAAGTTGACATCTCTTATTCTTCCATACATTGCTTTACAGCTTCCTGTCTCAATCATCTTGCAATCAGGATACTACAAAGATGTGCCTTTAGCTTTGGAAGAAGCTGCTAAGCTAGATGGTTGCTCAACAATGCAAATGTTTTCTAGGATCTTTCTCCCACTTGTTACTCCAGGAATAGTAGCTACTAGTGTATATACATTTATTCAGGTATGGCAGGAGTTCTTAATCGCTTCTTCTTTAATTACAAAGAAAGCAGCTTATACACTTACAGTTGGATTAACAACATTTAAGGGCGATGAGATGACAGATTGGGGCTCTTTGATGGCAACTAGCGTTATTATCGCTATCCCTGCCCTCATCCTATTCAATCTCTCTCAAGAGTTCTTCATCAATAAGGTTGCAGGAAGCGTAAAAGAGTAAGATGGTAGTAACTGTTACACTTAATCCATGTATCGATAGGACTATTAAGCTTAAGTCATTTCTTTATGGCTCGATGAATAGAATGGAAGAAAGCCGTAGAGAAGTGTCAGGAAAAGGGATAAATGTTTCCTTAGCTTTAAATAATCTTGGAGTTGAAAACAAAGCGCTTGGTTTTGTCTTTAAAGATAATAAAGATTATTTTCTTACATCTTTAAGCAAGCTTGGATTAAGTTTCTTGGGTGTTGAAGAGAATGGAGAGCTTCGTGAAAACATAAAAATATGGAACGAAGAAGACTCTTCTACAACAGAAATTAACCAAAAGGGAGCAAGAGTAGAACCATCAAGTTGGGAAGACTTTAAAGTTCTTTTTAACAAAGAAATTATATCTAGCTCTATAATTGTTCTCTCAGGAAGCCTTCCTCAAGGCTTAGAAAGAAGTGCTTACAAAGAGCTAATAGAGATAGCTAATTCAAATTCTGTTAAAGTAATCCTTGATACAGAAGGAGATGCTCTTTTAGAAGGTCTTAAGGCCTCCCCATATCTTATAAAACCAAATCTTTACGAGTTTAAAAAGACTTTTGGTGGTGATGGTTCTATCAAGTCAATTACAGATATTTCTTCAGCGTTGATTAGAGAAAAAAAAGTAGAGGTCATTGTTGTCTCTTTAGGAAAAGATGGAGCTCTTATTTTTGATAAAGACAACGTCTTCTTTGCGCCTGCAATTGTCGAAAATGCCAAGAGTGCTCAAGGTGCTGGCGACAATATGGTTGCTGGAATTATTAAAGCTTATCTTCAGAATAAAGGCTTAAAGAAGATGCTTAGCTATGGAACAGCAGCGGCTTCTGGTTCTTTAGAAATGGAAGGAACAGGAGCTACAACGCTTTCTCTCTTTTCCAAATACTTAGAAAAAGCAAAGATAATGGAGATTGAATAATGGCGATTTTAATTATCTTTGCAGGAAAAGCAGGCACAGGCAAAAGTACACTCTCAAGAATAATAGCAAAAGAAGAAAAGATTGCTTATTTGGATTATGATACCCTTAATCAAAGCTTTCTTACTTCAATTGAAAGTAAAATTGGATTTAAGGATGCAGATAGATATGGCTTCTATAGAGAATGGAGAGAACCTTGCTACTCCACCCTCCTTAAAACAGCTATAGAAAATTTGGAGTTAGGTATATCTGTAATAATATCTGCTCCACTGACAAAAGAACTGCAAGATAGCAGTTTTCCTAACAAACTAAAATCCATGGTAAAAAATGATTTTTCTCTTCTTCTCTTCTATATGGCTCCAAGTTTTGAGCAACACAAAAAGATGATAAGTGAGAGAAAAAGTATTAGAGATGAAGACTTTTTAAATAATGAAGAGAGATTTATAGAAACTCTCTCCCCTAAAAAGCCAAAGTGGGATGAAGAGTCTACTGTTATTCTCACTTCTAGCGATATAGAGATAAATAAAGAAATTGTTTTAAAAAGAGTAAAAGCTCTTAGGAGGAATATATGAGTTTAGTAACAATGAAGTATGAAATGATGAAAGCTATGAAGGGTGGCTATGCTGTTCCTGCATTTAACTTCTTCTCATTTGACAACCTTGTTGGTATTGCAAAAGCTGCAGCTGAAAAAAAGAGTCCTGTTATTGCAATGGCAACAACAAGTGGAATCAAAGTTATGGGCGAAAAGGCTGTTGTAAAGATGGCTGAAGGAATTGCCGCAGACTTTGGTATTAACATGATTTTACACTTAGACCATTGCACAGATATTGACTTATTAAAGAGATGTGTAGATAACGGTTTCACATCTGTAATGATTGATTCATCAAAGAAGGATTTTGAAGCTAATATGGCAGATACAAGAGAAGTCGTTGAATATGCTAGCAAGTATGGAGTAAGCGTAGAAGCCGAACTCGGACATGTTGGTGGCAAGGAAGACGATATCGTTGTTGATGATATGTCTGTAATGTTTACACAACCAGAGAAGGCCTTTGAATTTGTTAATGCTACTGGCATTGATGCTCTTGCAGTTGCTGTAGGTACTGTTCATGGCTTCTATAAAGCAGAACCTAAACTTGACTTTGATCGTATTGGAAAGATTCACTCTCTTCTGCCTTCTACACCATTAGTACTACATGGTGGTACAGGTGTCCCTTATGATGATTTCCGAAAAGCCATCAAGCTTGGAATTAGAAAGATTAACGTTGGCACAGAGCTTAAGGTTCATGGTGTATTTGACACATCTGTTGCTGGTTACAATGACCCAGCATCAAAGAGCGATCCTAGAGCTGTAAGCAAACTCGTTATCGCCAAGGTTTCTTCTATTTGTGGTGAAATCATTGACGTAATGGGAAGTGAAAATAGAGCGTAAGTGAGGAAAATTAGATGAACTCTGTCTTAACCATAGGCCTTAGCCCAACATTCCAAAAACAGATTGTTTTTTCTTCATTTAAAGAAAATGAAGTAAATAGAAGTAGTATTCATAGACAAGTTTGTTCAGGAAAAGCTATTAACGTCTCGAGAGTTTTAAGAGATCTTGGCTACCAAAGCGTTAACATAACGCAGCTTGGTGGGCCTAGGGTTGAAGAGTTTTTATCACTATGTAAAGCTGAGTCAATTAATGTAAAACATATATTAGTTGACTCAGAAATTAGAACTTGTGTAACAATAATTAATGAAGAAAAGAACACATCAACTGAGTTAGTCGAAGAAGCTCAAAAAGTTGATGAAGGTGCTTCAGATAGGTTATATAAGCTCTTTCTTCAAGAAATTGACAACCATTCTGCAGTTGTAATATCTGGCACAAAAGCAGAAGGCTTTTCCTCTACTCTATTTCCTTCAATCATCGAGAAATGTAACGAAAAAGGAATCTTAACAGTCTTAGATATAAAAGGTGAAGATTTAAAAGCTTCACTAAAAGCAAGACCTTCTATCATTAAACCTAACTTATGTGAGTTCTGTTTCACATTTGGACTAGGAAACAACATTCTAGAAAATAATACAAATGATGAAATGAAAAAGAAGGTTGAAGAAATAACAAGAGATATTTACTCTAAATATGGAACTAAGAGCGTCATAACTAGAGGTAAATACGATACTTGGGTTTATGATGGTAATAGCTTCTTCCCTGTACAAAATAAACCAATAAAAGTATTTAATACTATAGGCTGTGGTGATACTCTTACAGGTGCGTTAACATATTCTATTCTTGAAGGAAAGACACTTAAGGATGCAGTTGCATTTGGCATGAAATGTGCGCAAAAGAAAGCAACGCATCTTTCACACGGCTTAAAGTGAGGAAAAGATGGAGTACTATGTTGGTTATGATATCGGTACAACTAACTTAAAATGCTTATTATTAGCTGAAAATGGCACAATTGAGAAAGTAATAAAAGAGAGTACTCCAAAAATACAATATAAATCTCACCTCTTCTTTGATTTAAAGAAAATTGAATCTTTTGTTGATAATACTCTAGAGTCATTATCTTCATTCTATAATGTAAAAAGTGTTGGATTTTCATCAGTTGGTGAAACAATTATTCCCATAAAGGAACACAAATCTATATGTAACCCTCCATTATGGGATGAAAAAGAGATTACAAGCACAAAAGAAGAAAGAGAGATAATAGAATCTTTAGCTCCGAGTCAAGCAATAGGTACACTAACAAAGCCCTTATTTTCAATACATAAAATTCTTTGGATGAAAAGAGAAATTATAGGTGTAAAAGACGCTGATCTCTTTCTCCCCCTATCATCATATTTTGTTTATAGAAAAACAGGTCTTCCTTTCTGGGATTATTCACAAGCTTCACGCTCAGGTGTTTTTGATATAAGAACAAAAAAGTGGATAGAGCCTCTACTAGATTATTTTTCAATTGTTCTACCTTCACTAATTTTACCTATGGGACATGAGGGTGGCAAATGTGATAACATTTACTATGGAATTGGAGGTCATGATCATATAGTAGGCTTCTACGGAATAGAAAAAAGTCTTCAAGAAGAGAACAAAAGCCTTTACTACTCTTCTATGGGGACATCTGAAGTTTTGGCAACTCTTGTAAATGAGAACAAAATAGAAAATTTTGTTCCAAGTGCAAAAGGATATCTGCAACCCTCGTTTTTCCCTAAAAAATATACTGCAACTCGCTCATTCCGTTCCTTTGGCTCTATGCTAGAAAGCATTAGAACAATTACTTCTTACAACGACGATTATGCCAAGATGAATGAAGATATATCAAATCTTGCATCAACAGAACCGGCATGCTTATTTTCAAGTAATGGTGATTTTATTCAGGCATCTAACAACACAGATTGGCTCAATATTTACAAGATTAAACGAGGTTGCAAAAGAGAAGAAATTATTGAATCAGCCTATCTTTATCTATCTGTACTCTCCGAAATAATGCGATGTGATTTAGAGAATCAATATAATTTAAATAAAGATGGCATCTTTGTTGTAGGTGGAGGAATTACTAAAAATAAAACTTTTCTCTCCTATCTATCATCTGCTATTACACAACCTGTTTTACTCCTTAACACCGAAGAAATTAGCGCACTCGGTGCGGCCCTAGTTGGTCAAAATGTTGTTTCTAGTCAAAGTATTAAGATTAAGCATATTGAAGTTGAAAAAAATATAAAGTTTGAAAGACTAATAAAAGAAACAGTAAAGCGCTATAAGGAACTAGTATGAAGAAAATCTATTTAGTTAGACATGGCAGGCAAGACACCGAATTATTTAACGAAGATGCCTCTCTATCTTCTATAGGCAGAAAGCAAGCAGAACTCTTACGAGACAGGTTAAAAGGTATCCACTTCGATAAGATTTACTCCAGCACTCTAAAAAGAGCAATTGAAACTTCTGATATCCTTAATGAAAACTGGCACATGGATATAGAAAGAAGAAAAGAACTCTGTGAGATAGATTACGGCCTACTTACTGAAAGGCTAATCTCATCAGCTGATAACGAGAACAAAGATTTCTTTGATAGATTAAATAGCAGAAAAGAAGACTTGGCATTTCCTAATGGCGAAAATGGAGAAATGGCTTATAACAGAGCAAAGATTGTATTTAAAGAAATTGAAGAAAGTCCATATGAAAGTATTCTAATCGTTTGTCACGGAGGATTAATTCGCTCTCTTATATGTGGCCTTCTTAGCCTTCCATTTTCATCACGCTTAGCTCTTTCAAAGTATCTTGAAAATACAAGTATAAGCTATCTTCTCTATGATGAAAAAAAGAAGCTCTACTATTTAGAAAGCATAAATGATCACACTCATTTGTTACCTTATAAAGGCCTTTTAAGAAATAAATCATAATCTAAGAGAACGTTAAATAAAACAGGCTACTGTCATGAAAAAGACAATAGCCTTTTTAAACAAAAACAAAAATTCTTTTATTTTGCTATTAGATTAAAAGCCATAATTGCAGCACCAATTACCACAAGTACAATACCTGTAGCCCTATTAAGAGTTTTTGGTTCTGCTTTATTTGCAAATAATGCAGCAATGCGAGCCCAAATAAGTGTAAAAACAACGCATAATACCCATATAAGCAAATCTGGAGTTCCACCAATAGCAAAATGAGATATGGCTCCAGTTAGAGCTGTGAATGTCATAATGAATACACTTGTTCCAACAGCAGTTTTTAATTCATATCCCATAACTGTTGTTAAAATCAATAGCATCATCATTCCTCCACCCGCACCAATAAAACCACAGATAAAGCCAATTAAAGCTCCACATATAACTGATTGGATTATTCGCTTCTTTTTTGAAACGTTACCCATGCTTTCTTTTGTTGTCATAACAGGTCTAACGATAAACTTTATACCAAGAAGGAATGTCATAAAGACAGAAAATCCTCCCATAGTAGAGGAAGGAAGCAAGCTTGCTATGTAACTACCGACAACGGTAAAAGCAAGTACAGCAACCATCATTATTAATCCATTTTTAATATCAAGATTATCGTTCTTGTAATAGGTGTATGCAGATATTGCACTAGCTAAAACATCTGAAGAAAGTGCAATTCCAACTGCCACATATGGATCAACACCCAAGAAAGTAATAAGCATTGGTGATATTACAGCAGCGGCACTCATTCCAGCAAAACCTGTACCAAGCCCTGCTCCCATTCCTGCAAAAAATGTTACTAGTATTATTAATAAGGTCTCCATACTATATCCTTTCTTTTAAAAATAAATTCAAATTATTATTCAAAATTGTCATTACAGCAGTAAATTCTTTTTTTTGCTCATCACTTACATTAGAAAACAAAGTATTAAAAAAGTTCTTTTGAACTTCCCTTCCTTTCTCTATAACTACATCAGACTTTTCTAAACAAACAAGTTCTATTTGCCTTCTATCACTCTCAATTGGAACTCTCTTCAAGTATCCATCTTTAACCAGTTTATCTACATTAATTGATACAAGATTTGCTTTGATGTGCCTTACTTCAACTATATCACTTGCTTTTTTGTATTGAGGGTTGTTAGCCAAAAACATCAAAATATCAAATGCTGTTTGTGGAAGCCCTATCTCTTTGCATAAAGATTTACATGCTAAGCTATATGAGAGAGAAAGTTTCTTTATAAAATCAATAACAGGTATCATAAAAACTCCAATAGTTTACTTTTTGAATAGTTCATTTTTGAAGTATTTTAAGCACAAAAGTATTCCTATTCAATATACTTTTTTAGCATTAATTAAAATCGTTTTGAGTATTAAGAGTGTTGCTTTAGCACAATAATAATAAAAAAGGACCTACGATTTCGCAAGTCCTTCCAAAACAAAGAATTATGTATTCCTTAGAAGTGCCGTCTCCAGGAATTGAACCAGGGACACAAGGATTTTCAGTCCTTTGCTCTACCAACTGAGCTAAAACGGCAATCAACAACAGACACTTTAAAGATTTTAACAGTTATTGTCAACCACTATTTCCATTTTTTTAACGTCTT
>ERZ808245.1324-NODE-1324-length-10221-cov-5.841432_pt1 | contig 10221 bp, 8 predicted proteins | sample MGYA00521243_ERZ808245 | MGnify/ENA primary metagenome ERZ808245 (study PRJEB31516, sample SAMN03275576) | gut metagenome | biome: mammalia-associated habitat; material: feces | host: Papio cynocephalus | place: Kenya | collected 2012-07-07 ... | reverse complement strand
CAAGCAGACATTATGTTTATTAACAACTGCTCACACAATAAGTTCCATTGAACTCGCCCTCAAAAACATATAATTACCCGTGTAATTTACCATGAATTGGCATTATCGGGACACGTTCTCCGTTAATCAATCGTTAATACATTATCGGATATTATACTCCATTAATGCCCATTAAAACACCATTAAAATTAATGGTCAATTATACGGTAATTATATGGAGGATATATGTCCTTCCATGGTCATTCGTGGAGACAGGAGCGGAAAGGGAGACGAAACACAGATACCCCCTGCGCCAAAGGGTGAGGCGCAGGGGATAACAGGCGCAAGTTATTGTACGCTGATTGTTAGTGTTTGTCCGTTTGCCTCTACCGTGTAGTGACCGGCTGCCAAGCCCGTGAGGTCTATCTCCTGATAAACGTGGTCGGTGATGGCTACGTTCTTCACCTCTGCACCTGCCTCGTCCTTTACCACGACATTGGCTGCCGACTCGGGATAACCCGTAATCTGCAACTTACCATAACGGTGGCAAATCTCGTAAGGAAGAACGGCTGCTACAATCTCGAAGCGGTCGATAAGAGTGGCATTCTTGGCTGCCATAAAAGCATAGTTCTTTCCATTCTCAATGATGGTAGTAGTACCCGTAACATTGTCTTTGAGAGCCAACTTGCGCCCCGAAACGTTTTCAAAGGACATTGTGTAGTTCTCATCCACTTTGTTTGTTTGAAGAGCGACTTTCAAACCAATAAGGTTATCCGTGAAAATAGTTGCACAATTCTTACCCTCTACTATGCTGTAGATATTTACACTACGCGAGTTGGCATTGTTCATCACCTTGGTAGCATCGGCACCATTGTCAAATGCAGACGTGTAAGAAGCATCTTCATACAATTTCACCTTGTCAGTACCTGCACTTGCAGATGTCAATACGATGTTTGCTGTTGCGGTGGTCGCTGCCACTGCTCCCATGCTCATTGTTCCTAAAACAAGCATGACAAAGATTTTCATTTTATTCATTGTTTTTGTTTTTTTCTGTTTAACAATAAAGGATACTATAAATTCCCGGAAGGATCATTCGGGTTTATAAATTGTCCACCTCCTGCGTTAGACGTAGCATTCATAACATTTGTATTTCCTACAAATTGCTCTGTCTGCGTATGCGGAATAACATATTTTTTCATATATTTGTACAATAAACTTGTACCGAGCAGAACAATGTTCTTACTCAGTACAAGTTGCGATTATTTACTTTACAACCTTTACACCATCCACTACATATACGCCCGAAGGTAGTGTATTCCACATATTGATGTCACCAACATACTGACCGAGAATCGTGTAAACGCCTTGAGCCTTGGTCTGAATTGTCGTTTCATCAATCGATGTGGTTACATTCTGACGACCTACGATTTGGAAACGGTTGTTTATAGTTGAATTAGCAGATGCTACAAACTCATACGAGTTACCTTCTTCCATAGCAGTAACAATGCCTGTCTGCATATCTTTGATTGCATACTCCTTACCGCTTACATTGCTGAAGGTCAAAGTATAACTTACCTCGTCCAAAGTTTGGAGAGACAGCATTGTGCCTTCTACATTGTCGGAAGCAACCACAGTCTGCTCTGCGTAGTCTGTTTCTGCATAGAAATTGATATGCTTTGTATTCATGTACTTGGTGGCATCTGCGCCATTATCAAACTCGTCGCTGTACTTGACATCTTCCATCAGGCTGACGCGGTCGGTTTGACCATTAGCAGCGGTGACGATAATCTTGACATACGTATCATCACTCTGCACCTGTTTAGCAGGAACCTTGTGAATGTCGTTAGCGCGGTTCTCCCATATAGCGTTCTTGTAATCTACGCTAACAGTGCTCGTAGCACCATTCATCAAACGGAGAATGAATGTTTGCATCGGAGCAATCTCCGAGAAGTCACCTCTACTTGCTTCCAACTCTGCCATGGATGCAGTCAGCCATACTTGGTTAACGTCATCAAATCTCCATACAGTAGCCTCTACATCTTTGTTGTTCATAATAGTTTCCAGCATCTCTTTGGCAGTAGCATAACCAGTATAACTATTAGCGAAATAGTTGTAGCCAAGAGCCGAAAAATCAAGTGTTACATTCTTGTTGCCAACAGTTTTACCTTTGAATGTATAGGTGATAGGATTCTTCCCACTTGCATCCGTTTGAGTTAATGTATAACCGGCAAAAGGTTGTAATTCAGAGATAGCATTTATCTGTGCCCACGCATCAGCATTGTAGTCCCACTTATAAATGGCGGTTGCATAGTTTACACTCTTTTCAAAGCCTTCTACACTCAATACGGGCGAACCCATACGACGCCATGCATAGTCACCATAAGCATCCTTACCAACTTCTGCATATAGTTGTACCGTTGCACTCGGGGTAATATAATTCATGGCAACCGTCGGGTCCAACAACATTACGGCTTGCTTTTCATTGTTCATTTGCAGGACGATATTTGCAACGTTGTCAGCAACGATACCATTCCCGTTAACAATCAGTTTAGCACCAGCCTCGACGATAATTTTAGCATCTTTGTCAATAAGGATACCACCTACAGTCAATGTGGAACCTGCTTTAACGGTCAGTGTAGCCGTTTCCATAATCTTGAGGTACTTGAAATCTTTGTTACCAGTGGTAGCATTGACTTCTTTACTCTCCGTACCCTTTATTTCCACATAATCATCTTTGCCTGCTTCATCAAATGTTTTGTAGGTAGCATTGGCATCTTGATTAACAACGTACACGATAGAACCATCTTCTCTCTCTACAGGAGTAACAGTACCTACATTCTTATTGATATAGTCTTTAGCATCCTCTTGGTTGGAGAATATACCACCCTTGATACCACCGTCCTCTGTATCTTGCAACTCCTTCACCATCTCAATTGTAGTGGTCAAAGCCTTGCCGTTTACATCCTCACCACCTTTGAACTCGCCACCTTCAATCACAAAGTTGTCACCTGTCAGTTTCAAATCGCCTTTGGTAATAACCTCCTCAATGGCATAACCCTTTTCTGCAGTTACTTTGGTGTCACCAGTAATGGAAAGACCACCCATGTTACCATAGTTGGCATTAGAATCAAATACGATACCAATACCATTTGCTAATACACCATTGCCATAGAAAAGGGGCACTGCATAGCAACTACCATTAGAATATATCTCGGAATCTTTGATATTGAGTTTACCTGCCTTAACATAGATACCAATAGGACCTTTTATGGTAGAGTTCTCTATATTCCAAGTAGAATTACCTGCTGCATAGATGGCAGGCTGTCCCTCTTTCTGTCGCGGGTTAGCCAAGTAGTGAGGATTATCTGTTTTTATGTTTTCCCACTTCCCTGTGGAACTATTATACGTTGGTTTGATATATGTGGGATCAGGCTCCCATTCTGCATAAGCCTCTACAGTAGCATTTTTGATATTAAATACAGGATTGTTCTCTGTGGTTTGAATCATTCCATTAGGAGCGATGCCCGCGTAAGAACGCAACCACGCACCGTCAAGAATATTCATTTCTACGCCATAAGCAGTATTATCTTGCCCATCAACAGCGCGAGACAAGATTCCTGCAGCATAATCTGCTGCATCTATCTTAACTTTACCAGTAAAAGTAAGGACGGTGTAATTTTTATCCATCTTATTATCCGAACCGAATAATGTAAACGTTCCACTGTTGTGTACAGCACCTTCGACTGCTATAACATTATATACCGCTAACGTGCTCGCAGTGTTTGTAACAGTCAAATTTGCACAGCACATACGAACACGAAATATATTCTCTTTTCCTTCTACCGTATTACCATTCAAATCTAACGTAATGTGTTGCCCTTTATGTAAAACCAATTGTGTTGGTTGGTTCACATCATCATTCCACTGCACATTGTTCAGAACCTTGATAGTGATAGGATTTTCCGTACCAAAAGACGAAGATACTACATAGGTATTCGTTTGGGGAGCCCATCCATCACTTTGTTTTACGAACTCTCCATCTACACCTGCAAATGCCTCCTCAAGAGTAGCATAATACTTCGTGGTTGCCGATCCTCCCTTGGGAGCGTACGTAACCATCGCCTCATCTCCTGCTTGCAGGACATCGTGTCCGTTCTTCGGATAGGACGATGTCTCCTGTGCCCAACCATTTGCACTTATCAGCAACGCTGCCGCCAATAGTGCGAGAGAATAAATTTTTCTCATAATTGTTTGATTTTTTATTAGTTAATAATTTTGTTATTTATATTGAACATTAATTATCACGAATTAACCATTAATTTCCACTATACTACAACTGAACATCAAATTTCACTATACAACAACTAACTAAACATTAATTACCACGAATTAACCATTAATTTCCTTTTCACCACACCTCTACCACTCATACTATATACCTATACAATGGGTTCGATAATGTATCGAATATCCTTCGGTTATCTTTCGGTTATCCTACGGTTATCCTTCGGTTATTATACGTACTTATATCGACATTACCTTGACATTATTACTATGTTGTCAGACGCCGGTTGCCATTCTTAATTCTTCATTATTCATTCTTAATCGCCTACGGGTTCCACTTTCTGCCCTTGGAGGGTGTAGTATTCCACGCCGCGGGCGGTGCGACATTCTATATAGATGGTGCCATTGCGCCATACCAACCGGCGTGCGGGGGCAGCAGTATTGACAATCTCCCCTGTGCCGGTGGTGGTGCGGGGCATGACATGGAGGATGAGGCGTGCGGTGTGCCATGCGTCCGCCACCTGTGCGGTGCCACGCACGACAGCAGTACCGCCGAGCGGGTCGGCATGTGTGATGAGCATGATACCGCCCCAAGCGTCGAGGGTGTTATGGAGTGTGATGAGACTATGCCCCTCCATGACGCTATAGGAGAGCACCTGCGGGCGCACCGAGGCGGGGTCAAAGACTGCCTTGATATGAATGGTGTCGAGGGGCAGGAGAGTATAGATGCTATCCAAAACCTCGCCTTCGCGGACTGTGAGCCACATACGCACCTCGCGCTCTACGTGGAGCAGGAGGGTGATGATGCTGTCGCAGCCTACGGCATTGGTGGTGGTATATGTATAAGTACCCTCGTCGGTCAGGGACTGATTGTGCCATACGTAGGGCAGTTCAGTGGCGTGAACGGTCTCCTCTGCGGTGCTTGCGGTGGGTTGGTTGACCGTGAGGTGCAACGTGATAACGCTGTCACAACCTGCGGTGTTGACAGTGGTGCGGATGTATGTACCTGCAGCAGTGAGTGTTTGGTCGTACCACACATAGGGCAGTTCACCGGCACAGACAATAGCAGCCGTGTCACCGGCAGTAGGCTGGTTGACCGTGAGGTGCAACGTGATAACGCTGTCACAACCTGCGGTGTTGGTGATGGTGCGGGTGTATGTACCTGCAGCAGTGAGCGTTTGGTCGTACCACACATAGGGCAGTTCACCGGCACAGACAGCAGCAGCGGTGTCGCTGGCAGAGGGCTGGTTGACCGTGAGGTGAAGCGTGTAGTAAACGCTGTCGCAGCCCATAGCATAGTAGGCGGTGTCGCGGTAGGTGCCTGCGGTGTCGCAGGTGAGGGTATGCCAATGGTACGGCAGTTGGTTGGCGCACAGAGTGAGTTGCTCAGCAGGGGCGGTGACGGGCGATTGCACATTGAGCGTCCATGTAACGACACTGTCGTAGAACGCCTCGGTGGCGGGGATAGTGACAAAGTAGATACCGCCGATGTGATAATACCGTCCGTGGAAGAGTGCGGAGTCGCCCTCGCAGATAGTGGTAGCGGGTGCTACGCCGTAGCGGGTGCCGCAATCGTAGGTATAGACATCGTTCTGCCAGGACTGCAGCACACCACCACTGTAACGGGCAGCGAGGACGGCAGTCTTGCGGCTATGGGCATCGTAGGTGGTGGAAGACAGGTTGCGGAGCGACCAGTCGCCATTGTACCACTCGGACTCGCGCGTCTCGTACTGGCGGTTGGAGGAGTCGAAAAGGAACTCGTCACGAGAGGCAGGCTGCCATTCATCACCATTACCACTATAGTGAACATCAACCGTCTTACGCCCCTTGGCATCATAGGTATAGACACGGCGGAACAGATTAGTCCACTGATTGCTATTCCAATTCCATGTATAGGAAAGTTCTTCCTCTTTTTGCCCCTTAGCATTATAGACACTCTCGTGCTTGGTACCTCCTACCCATTTATCCCCACTCCAATCATAGGTGGCAGTCATTGTTTGGCGACCTTGGTCGTCGTAGTCCGCTTCCGTCTTCTTGCTGCCTACCCATCTGCTACCCGCCCATGTGTAACTCTCCTCACTAATTTGATGATTGGCTTTGTACTGATAGTTAGACTTGTAGATGTCTTTCCATTCACCGTTTGTATATTGCGAGCGGACTTGAGAAAGGCAATGTCCCTGCTCATCGTAGGTGTACACGGTTTGAACACCGTTAGGCACCCATGCATCTTCCTTCCATACATAGTCCGTGGTACGTACAGGCAGGTTCTTGCTATTCTTGACAGTAACAGATTTCGTGCGTTGTGCTACTACCCATTGCCCTTCATTCCACAACTCGACAGTGGTGATATTCCCTCCATCAGTGACATCAATGGTATTGTCGGTGCGTTGCTTGCCAACCCACGCGCCATTATCAAAGACATAGGAGATAGTAACCTTTCCACCTTGTGCATTGGTAGTATTCTCGGTCTTGGCACTATATGCCCATGCACCGTCCTTCCAGTCATAAGTAAGGGTAGTTGCTGTGGTGTTACCACTATAGACATACTCCGTCTTGCTACCATTCCCTTCCCAAGCATCATTGCGCCATCTGTAAGAAGCAGAGGAGATTACACGCCCCTGCTCGTCATACTCGGTGTCAGTCCGACTTTGATTGACCCAACCGCCATTGCGCCATGTGTACTTGGTTTCTTGTGTCTTTTTGTTCTGTGTATTGAAAGTAGCAGAAATACGCTTTTTCCCCTCCCAATCGTTGTTAGTTGACGACCATATATAGTCAGACTGGAGGGTGATATTACCACGATTATCAAAGGTCTTTTCCACCTTTGTGGAACCTATCCAAGTGCCACTAACAGCATCGTAAGCCCCATAATAGATGTTGAGGACCTCACGACGAGCAGCATCATAGGCATATTCATAACGATTAGCAGGCACCCAATCAACGCCATTGCCCTTATAATAGGAGGATGCCGTTTTATTGCCCGCAGCATCATAGGTATAGGCATAGCGATAGTTGTTGGTCCAGTCGTTGGCAGTGGAGGACCAGAGGAACGCCTGTGTGTCGGTGTTGCGTCCAGCGGCATCGTAGGTGTTGACCGTCTTGGCGGTGCCTGCCCATGCACCGTTGCGCCATGTGTAGGTGGCGGTGAGCAGGGTACGCCCTGCATCGTCGTAGGCGTTCTCGGAGCGGGACTTACCCACCCATGTGCCGTTGGTGAGGGTGTAGGACTCCTCGGATACCTGATAGCGGCGAGAGTCGTATCGGTAGTAGGTGCGGGCGGTGGGGTTGCCGTCGTGGTCACAGCCGATGATGCTGTCGAGCAGGCACTGCGAGGCGGGTACGGGTGACGCCTTGGCAATACGCGGTGCACGGTGGAGGGGTTGCGCCACAGAACCCGCTGCACTCAACATGTACGCATCTTGTCGCAATTGGTCGGCATAGAGGGTGTCGGGCACCACGAGAGCGTCGTCTGCCAGGACTGGCAGGGACACGAACCACAGGCACAGCAGGCAGGACACGAAAGCCCACCCACGAAGATTGAACACCCTATATGTCATAAACATTAATTTCTACGAATTAACCATTAATTTCCTCGTACTTTATTCCTCCATTAATGCCCATTAAAAAGCCATTAAAAACCACACATACACCCCATTGATTCTCCGTTAATCGCCGTTAATGAACCGTTCATGCTATCATTGAACATTCATTGCCAAGAATTAACCATTAATTTCCTCGTACTATCATCCTCCACTAATGCCCACTAAAGGACCATTAAACCACACATTCTGCCCCAATGATTCTCCGTTAATTGCCGTTAATGAACCGTTAATGCTATCATTGAACATTCATTGCCACGGATTAACCATTAATTTCCACATGCTCATTCCTCACCACATTCATCCCCATCCTATCCAACACAATCAACCGCACCTAACTCTCAATACTAAACCTCTATCAACTTTCCACTATCCTCTATCAACTACACCAAGCACTCCACTATAATCTGCCATTCGCGGTGGTAGCACGGCAACGAGAGTGCGGCATTCTGAGGCTCTGGTAAAACCCGTGTTATTGACACCTACATCGCCCGTGCAACCCACCAAAACAAGACCAAATGGTATCACAAAAACGTTCCTTTCTTTGATACCAAATTTTGACCCCATTTGGGCGGTATCAAACAAAGGTTCCTTTCTTTGATACCAAATCTGCACTTGTCGCAAATGACGGTGCAAAGGTACATCTTTTTCTTAATACGCACAAATAATTTTGCGAAAAATCTTACTTTTTCGCCTGCTTTGATGTGATTACCAATATATACAGGGCATTATCCTGTTAAAAATAATAGTGCATTTTGCCCCTTGGAGAACCGCTAAACAAACGGTATTTTTTGGTATCAAAGAAAGGAACGTTTCTTTGATACCATTTTCAGTTAGGTCAGCAACTGCCAACAAGCAGCACCTTGGCAGAAAAAAAGAAAACCAAGGATGTCAGAGAATCCAAAATCGTGTCTTAAACGAGTGCCTACTCCCCATGGGAGTGACCAATGAAGTACAAAAAAAAGCCGCCAAGAGACGGCGGCTAAAAAACAATACATAATTACGACTGCTACATCAAACTGTTAGTAAGCAGCCAGACAAGCATTACCAATAGTATGCAAACCAGAGATTATTTTATCACTTTGTTGCTGCTTCGGGCGTGAGACAGCGTTGGCATAGTGGGACAATTGCGCATGCCGTATGCCGGTGATACGGCTAATGGCAGCAAGGGTGGTGTAGTTGAGTGCATTTTGGAGCGTCGCACTGATAGTATAGGTATATGCAAATTGATAGTCTTTATGTTTCATCCAATCAGTCGCCTCACTACCAAGCCCCTCAAAATGGAACTCGACAGCCTCTTGCAACTTTTTCTTTAACCCTTCCAGAGACTTGTCTGTAACAATAACCACCCCACCTATCTTTTCTCCGATGAATGCAGAGTAGTTCTTATTGCACCAATCAATCGTAACTTTGACTATTTCCATATTCTATCGCAATCACACTCCGAGCACCACATTGGGGGATATATTCAACTTTTGACTCATAGAACGGGCTACAGAGAGTGATGGGTCTTTCTTTTCTCTCATAATCGCACTCATCTGTGCAGCAGATATGCCGAGCAGTTCCGCCAATCCACGCTGGCTAATTCCCATTTCGTACATTCTCAACTTGACGATACTGACCAAAGTCGGTTTCTCAATAGGATAATGGATTTGTTCGTATTCATACACCATATCCGACAACATCTCAAGTTCCAACATATTAGGGTCAGAACTCGGGGCGTCATCTCCCGTGACAGGAAGAAGGGCATCTATTCTTTTTAGCGCAGCCCTGTATGCTGCTTCCGATTTTATCCGTGCCATAATTCTTATAAGGTTTCTATGTTTGTTATTTTGTCATACTCACTATGCGTTCCTATAAAGCGGATATACACATTATGAATGGTAAACTTAATCACAACCACCAGCCTGTAATCATTGCCTTTGATATTGAAAACATAGTGCTGTCCGCCGACTTGCGACACGGTATTGAACGTTTGCTTGATGTCGGCAAAGTTGCGCCATTCCGCTTTCTCCGTCTTTTCTGCCCACTCCTCAAGAGCGTCCTTGGCTTGCGGGTGTTTGGTGTAGTACTCTTTCAGGGTGCTGATTGCTATAATTCTCATCTCGTTTTCGCTTTCATTCGGCAAAGGTAGTATTATTTTTGATACTATACAAATTCCGTGCCAAAAAGTACAGGGCAACCGCAACCGCATCAAAATAATAGCATGTTTAGCATGATTTTAATGATGCAGTGTAGCGTTATACTATTTTTCAGACAAAATGTTATTCGTACTTGACGACGCGAGACAATTAAGGAATTCTACTCAGCCCACAGGGCTTCTTATCTCGCCAAGTCTCGAACGATTATTTCGTGTCGC
>ERZ808245.1323-NODE-1323-length-10225-cov-3.690855_pt1 | contig 10225 bp, 8 predicted proteins | sample MGYA00521243_ERZ808245 | MGnify/ENA primary metagenome ERZ808245 (study PRJEB31516, sample SAMN03275576) | gut metagenome | biome: mammalia-associated habitat; material: feces | host: Papio cynocephalus | place: Kenya | collected 2012-07-07 ... | reverse complement strand
ACTGATCTTCATGGAGTTCCAGTACCAGGTTACATAATCTACCTGACCGTTAAACAGGGCAGCGTAGTGCTCAAAAGAAATATTCTTTGGAATAATTGATGAGCTCATTAAGCTGTTACCAGGATTTAGTGATGCACCTACTGTCCATACTAATGGATAGGTAATGAGCAAGCTTACAAAGCCAATAACGAGCCAGGTTAAACCTAGTCTTATATGAGTCTGACGTTTAATACTGCTTTTAACCATTTTTTATTCCTCTTACATCATCTCATCATTCTTGAAAGCACTTGATCTTCTGAACTGCCATAGAGCGATACCTACTACAAAGATTGACAGTAGAATGGTGATTGCAGCTGCTACAGAGTACTGTGAAGAGCTCATGGTTAACTTATAAATCCATGATACTAAGATATCAGTACCACCTGCGTTTGAACCAGGAACAGCAGGACCACCATTGTTGAACAGGTAAATGATGTTGAAGTTGTTAAAGTTAAAGGTGTACTGAGTAATGATAATTGGAGCAATGGAGTACAGCACTAATGGTAGAGTGATAGTACGCAGCTTGGTAAATGAGCTTGCGCCATCCATAGTAGCTGCTTCATACAGATCCTCTGGGATTGCCTGTAGTACGCCTGTGGTCATAGCAAATACAAATGGGAATCCTAACCAGGTCTGCATCATGATTAAAGCAGTCTTAGTCCAGAAAGGATCTGTCATCCAGGCTTTAGGCTCAATGCCAAACATAGGCAGAATTGAGTTGTTGATAACACCAAAGCTGTCGTTGAACATACCAGCAAATACCAAGATGGTTACGAAACCAGGTACTGCCCAAGGTAAAATGAAGATGGTTCTTACAATGCCTCTAAAACGTAAGTCTTTCTGGTTTACTAAGATAGCCAGTAATACACCAACAGAACACTGTAAGGTAGTAGCTAAAACTGTCCAAACTACAGTCCACTGTAATACATCAAAGAAAGTGTTACGCCATAACTTTAAGGAGAAGATGTTCTCAAAGATCTTAAAGCCTACCCAGTGTACTAATTTAGCTGGAGGTGCGTTATAAAGGTTGTAGTTGGTAAAGGCAATTGCAAAACCGAAAATAATTGGGAAGATAACTACGAATACTAAAATGATAAAGCCAGGAGCAATCATTAAGTATGGGAAACCGTTATCTAAAAGGTTCTTGTATTGGCGACGAACTGAGTATAAAGCTTTACCCTCATCTCTTCTCTTACCGCACTCGTAGGCATCATGTAAGGATACGCCCCATAGTGCTAAAGCTAAGATCACCATTAAAACGGTGATAATACCTTCTGCTAATAAGAAGATAGAGTTATCACGAGGTACCTGTTCACCTAAGGTGACCAATCCCCACAGACCGTGAGATACTAAATCTTTAGAGCAAGAAAAGAAGCTTACTAAAAAGATAAAAAAGATAAGACCTTTTACCCATTGACGGTTATAGAACTGACCGCCACCTGGAATAATGCCTAAAATGAGAGCTGTTAATGCATGATGAGTTGCATTGACATTCCCTTTACTAGTATTGACAACTTCCACTTCGACCACCAATTGTTTTATTAAATGTTATAAGTTAGATTGTTTTTATAAGGGCAGATAAACTGCCCTTGAGTTAATTTTTGTAAATTACATGCCTGAACGGAATGCTTCGATCTGATTGTGGATATGATCGGTAGCTCCCTGTAGAGCAGATTTAACATCCTGTTTACCGGTTACACTTAACTGTAGTGCTGCATCGATAGGGCCCCAGACTTCTGACATCTCAGGAATTGAAGGCATTGGAGTTGCACGGGATGCCTGTGTTGCAATAGCTGAAGCAATTGCATTGTCCTGAATGATAGAGTCTGCCATAACTTCCTTAATAGGAGGGATCTCCATGGTTTCCTTAAAGCGGATTGCAGCATACTTAGGCTGGTTGATGTAATTGATGAACTTCTCTGCTAAATCATGATCTTTTGCCCATGATGAGATTACATAACCTTTAACACCCATAAATGAGCTCATATCTTTGCCGTTAGGTAATTTTGGTAGTGGTACTACACCAAAATCAACACCTGCTTTTGTATATGGCTCAACAGCCCATGGGCCGTTGATAACGGCAGCTGCTTTCTTCTCGGTAAATAGAGAGTCAATAGCATTGATGCCATTGTCACCGATGATACCTGCAGGGAATAAACCTTCAGTGTAGAACTTCTTGATGTACTCTACGCCTTCTACAGCACCCTCATTTGACAGACCTACATCCTCGGCATCATAATTACCCTCTGCATCACGCTTGAATACATAAGCGCCATATGGAGCTAGAGCGCCGTATGCGTAGTAGATTGAGTCAAACTTGGCTAATAAACCGAAGTTACCGTCTTTGGTGTGCTCTTTTGAGTACTTGTAGTACTCGTCAAAGGTTTCAAAAGGCTTTTTAATCATTTCTTTGTTGTAGAACATCACAACTGTTTCTACAACCTTTGGTACACCGTAGATCTGACCGTTTGCTGTGAAAGCTGAAATTGCTGAATTGATATATTTGTCAGCATTTTCCTGCATTGACTTTACAGGAGTAATTAGATTCTGAACAACAGCAGCACCTAACTGATCATGAGGAATAACCATTACATCAGGACCAATGCCAGCAGGACCGTCTAAACGCAGTTTTTCAATCTGCTGTGTATAAGGCATTTCCTGAATGTTTACTTTAACATCGAACTCTTTTTCAAAGTCTGCTACAGCCTGTGTGATACCTTTTGACTTTTGGATATCCTCCCAAACGTTAAGCTGGGTCTGAGCTGCTGCAATGCCTGATGCTAGGGTTAAACCTAAAGCTAAGGCTAATTTAGATAAGTTGGTCATAATAACTCCTGTATGTGAACGCTATACATTTTGTTGTGCTGAGCGTGTCTATTAAATTAAGAATAAATTAACGAATAGGTAATTTATGCTTTTTATATAAGGTAGTATGTAAATGAATTAAAATACACAATATGATGTAATTTACTTGAGGTTTATCACAAAAATGTATAAAAATAATCATGAGTTGTAAAAAGAAATGTATATTTAATATCAAATCATGTTTAACTCATGTATAAAAACATACAAATTACATGATAAAAGAATACATGATACAGATTTACATTTATTGTAGAAGCTATAAACAAACAGTTCATCGGAGAGTTATTAGATGGCAAGTATCGAATTGAGAAATGTAACCAAGGCTTACGGCAAGGTAGTTACTTTAAAGAATATCAATCTACGTATTGAAGATGGTGAGTTAACTGTCTTTGTTGGACCTTCTGGCTGTGGTAAGTCAACCATGTTAAGAATGATTGCTGGCCTCGAGGAAATCACTGATGGTGAACTGTTAATTGATAACGAAGTTGTTAATGATGTAACACCAGCTGATCGTGGTGTGGCTATGGTGTTCCAGTCATATGCTCTATATCCACATATGACAGTTGCTGAGAACATGGCTTACTCACTTAAGATCCATAAAGTACCAAAAGCAGAGATTGAACGCGAGGTTCATGAAGTAGCAAAAGCTCTGCAGATTGAGCACCTGTTAGACAGAAAGCCTAAGCAGTTATCTGGTGGTCAGAGACAGCGTGTGGCTATCGGTCGTGCGATTGTAAGAAAACCTAAGGTATTCACTTTCGATGAGCCATTATCAAATCTTGATGCGGAGTTAAGAGTGGAGATGCGTCTGCACATTGCCAGAATGCACCATGACATGAAGACTACCATGGTATATGTAACACATGATCAGGTAGAAGCAATGACCTTAGCTGACAAGATCGTAGTAATGAACTTTGGTAAGGTAGAGCAGGTAGGTGCTCCTATGGATCTGTACTACAACCCATGCAACAAGTTCGTAGCAGGCTTTATTGGCTCACCTAAGATGAACTTCATATCAACAACTATTTCAAAGGTAGAGCCAGGCTTTGCTCATGTAGCTTTAGATGGTCAGGATGTAAAAGTTCCTGCATTAACTGAAGGTGTAAAGGCAGGCGATAAGGTAACTGTAGGTATTCGTCCTGAATATATCTGCATTGGACCTGTTCAGAAGTCACTTGAAGTTTTAGGTGGAGAGCCTGGTGTAACTCTAAACTTTGATTCAGATGTTGTAGAGCGTTTAGGTAACAATACCTATGTTTATGGTACCTGCTGTGGTCAGGATAACTTTAAGGTAATTCTGCCAGGTGACGTACAGGCTCCTGCTCGTCAGAAGACTCAGGTATCAACTCTAATTAAGAATATCATGCTCTTTAATGACAAGGATGAGCGTATTTATGCCAACGAGGAGCAGCGCCAGAAGAATCAGATTTAGTCACAAGATCCCATAATAATTGATATTTGTTTTTTTTCATCAATTATTCATCTTCCTAGTCTGTTTTAAACTCTCGAAAACAGACTAGGGCTTTTTGCCTGTCCTGAGGTGACTGTTTTTACCCACAGTCTCTTTAGTGATGTTTTCTAATTAGGTGCGAATTTATACAGTTGCGACTTTATACAGATGCAACTCGATATAAAATGTTACAAGGTTAGAAAATGTTACAAGTCTTATTTTGTCTTACGAAACTTACTTCTTGAAAATAAAGCATAATTTTTGCATTTGATTGTTATTACTCATAAAAATGTAATAAATAATGTGAATTTTAATAAATATTGGGTGTTTTATCACAAATCCTGTTAATTATGCTACAACATCAGGTTTAATAATTTATACTCATAAGCAATGAAAACGCATACATATCGGATGGAATGCGCTTTTGTTAAATTAAACAAAGATTTTAAACAAAGATTTAAACAAACATTAATCAAACAACCTAGGGAAAAATCAGTTATGAAATTATTCTCAAAACTATCATTAGTTGTAAGTTCAGTCCTATGTCTGTCTACTGCTGTAAATGCGGCAGAGCAAATTACAGTTTGGGAAGATCTGCAAAAGGGTAAGGGTATTGAGCAGGCAGCCAAAGACTTTGAAAAAGAAACCGGTGTCAAGGTAAACATTGTTGAGATGCGCTATACCTTACAGCTAGAAAAGATCCGCTTAGATGGTCCTGCTGGTATCGGCGCTGATGTGATGCTAATTCCAAACGATCAGTTAGGTTCTGCAGTGGTACAAGGTCTAATCAACCCAATTGATACTAATTTGACTAAAACTGACGATTACCTGCCACAATCTATTGATGCATTCACTCAGGATCAGAAACTGTATGGTATTCCTAAGGTAATTGAAACTTTAGGTCTTTTCTATAACAAAGACATCTTAAAAGAACCATTAAGAACTATGGATGACTACTATGCATACTCATCAAAACGAGTTGCTGAAGGTAAGTTAGGTTTATTAGCCAAGTTTGACGAGATCTATTACGCAATCTCTGCTCTAGAGCCATATGGTGCTTATGTCTTTGGAAAAGATGCAACCGGTAACTACAACGCAGAGGATGTAGGCTTTAACAATGAAGGCGCTGTACAGGCTACTGAGTACATTTCAAAGTTCTATAAAGACGGTTTATTCCCTGTAGGCATTATGGGGCAGAATGGTTTAAATGCAATTGACTCATTATTTACAGAAGGCAAAGCTGCTGCTGTAATCAATGGTCCATGGGTGGTTGAACCATATCAGAAATCAGGTATTAACTTTGGTGTAGTACCTCTACCAAAGATGCCTAACGGTAAGGATATGACCTCATTTATGGGTGTACGTGGCTATGTGATTTCTCATTGGACTAAAAACCAGGAGTTAGCTCAGAAGTTCATTAACTTTGCAAATCAGCCAAAGTACGCCAAGATCCGTTTTGAAACTACTACAGAGATCCCTCCATTAAAGTCAGTGCTAGATGATCCTATTATTAAGAACAATGAGATCGCTTCAGCTTTTGCAAAGCAGGCTTTAAGATCATATCCAATGCCATCAATTCCTGAAATGGCTGAGGTTTGGGTACCAATGGATTCAAGTCTGCAACTGTGTTTAGTAGGCAAGCAGGATGTTAAATCAGCTTTAGATGACGCTGTTAAGTTAATCAATCAGCAGATTGAAGCTTTCAGATCACAGATGTAGTAAAGATGACATCAGCGCAAGTTGAGAGGTTTAATAGTCCAGAATCCTTATAAAGGCTGATGTCACAATTAAGTACTTCTCCAAAAAAAAGCTATGGATCCTATTCCATAGCTTTTTTATCAAGAAGAAAGCGCTTCATGTAATTCTATAAGCTATTGAGCGTTTTCACTTTGCTCCAGCGCTGAAGCTACTTCACGTAACTTATTAGCCAGTGTCTTAAGATCCTGTTTTGATTCTCTTACTTTGCCTGATGATTTTCTGACAATCAGTGTAGTAGGCAGCACTGATGATACTTTTGGTTCATCAGGATTTGTAAGTTTTTCAACAGCGAGGCGACACTGCAGATCTCTGTCTAAATGTACTGAGGTCAGTGGAGGCAGGTAGTAAGCACTGTCAACATAATCGTCATAACCGATAACAGAGATGTCATCTGGTACATTCTTATGGTTTTGAGTAAGTGCACTGATAGCACCTAGAGCCATCTGATCATTACCTACTAAAATAGCTGTAAAGTCATGGTGGTCACGCAGCATCTTTACAGTTGCGATGTAACCGCTTTGAGCAGTCCAGTCACCTCTTTCAAGGCATACTTCCTCAAGGTTATTGATCTTTATGCCTTCTCTCCAGCATTTAAGACGTGAATCTGCTGAGGATACTCCCTCAGGACCTGCTAAAAGGGCAATCTTTTTATGACCTAACTCTCTTAGATGAGATACTGAGAAGAGAGTTCCGTCAGCAGGATTAAAGGTCACATTAAAAACTGGGCAGTACGGATCAACGTCGACAAAGAGGATCTGCATATCAGGATTGTTTTGTGTAAGATTTATCGCATCCTGAGAATCCATAGGTACGTTGATGACTACCTTTGAAACTAACTGACTTTTAAGCTCTAAAATTGAAGATTCGACACTCTCATAGTCGTTTTTACCAATAAGATTAATGGCAATTGAATAACCTTTTTCAAGGGCATATTTACGTACTAATGAAGCAACATCAACTGATGCTTGGGAGAGCAGAGCTGTACTGATGATACCTAAGGTATTAACCTCTTTTTTAGCCAGTTGCTGAGCTAAAAGATTAGGCACATACTTTAATTCAGCAATGGCATTTTCAATCTTATCTTTGGTAGCTGATGAGACATTACAGGAGTTGTTTAAAACTCTTGAGACGGTTTGATATGAAACACCGGCCTTCTCAGCCACATCTTTCATGGTGACTTTTCTGTTCTTAGTATCCATTTTTATATTTATTATCCAGTTAATTTTGTAATAGTAATTCTCTGTTGAGCTTCATCGTTCGTATGTCTAGTATATCTCATTTTGTATGAACGTTTTTATACAATATTCATCGACTTGTATTAAAAATTCAACAAACATAACAAAAAACTCATATAACTCACAAAAAGCTAATTCTTCCTTATAAACAAAGGAATGAGAGACGATTTTAAAAGAAATACGCTCACATTTTTATGTTTAAAATATTAAAAATATTTTGATGTCGATCGAATTTTAATGAATGTAATCTTTAAAAGAAAATATTAATAACCTATGATTTATGTCAATGTGAACGTATAACAAAACATTCGCATTTATTAGTCAAACATAACTTAGGAAAAAATTTATGAAAAAATTAACTATGCTTGCTGCATGCGTTGCTGTTGCATCTATGACAGCTTCTGCTGCTCCTTCTGTAGACTTTTCTGGTACTTATTTCCGTGCTAGTGTAGGTTCATCTCGTGATGGTGGACAGTTCACACAGAACAAGAATTTCTTAGGTCGTTTAGGTAACGAATCAGATGTTTGGTCTGATATTGGCTTAGGCGCAAATGTTTTTGAATCTGACGATTTATCAATCCGTGGTGAAACTATGTTTGCTTTATACAACGATGGTATCGGCCGCGGTGAGAAAACTGACACTGATTTAGAGCAGTTAAATGTTCAGATTAAAGGTTTAATTCCTAATGATCCTGATGCTGTAGTTTGGGGCGGTAAGCGTCACTATCAGCGTGAAGATTTACATCAGATCGATGTTAAATACTATAACGTATCTGGCTTAGGTGGCGGTCTTGAGTACTTACAGGTCGGTCCTGGTAAGTTATCTTTAGCTTGGACCCGTAATGACGCTGAAGGATTCCAGTACAGATATGATGAGCCAAACTGGAATGAATGGGATTGGGTTACTGAAAGTAATCGCGATTACAAGTTGTACAAGCAGACCAAGTCAATCAATGTTAACTATTTAGATGCTCGTTACGCAGGCTGGGCTCCTTGGGATGGAGCTTGGACTGAGTTTGGTTTCACCTATGCAATGCCAAAGAAGGGTGAAGCAGATGATCGTAATGGTAAAGTTTATTTCTATGATGGTTACAATGGTCAGTTCAACCACGGCGATGCATACATGGCAACAGCTCAGTTCTCTCAGAGTTTCAACGGTGGCTGGAACAAGACTATTGTTCAGTATACAACCGGTGGTCTAGCTCACCATGCAATTGATATTGGTGATTTATGGATGGACTTCTGGAACAATTCAGACAATGCTAAAGGTCTTAACATCATCAACACAGGTGTAACTTCAATCTGTGAAAACTTAAGCATGTTACATGTTGTTGCATATGGCGTTGAGACTCACGTTAATGAAGACTATATCAATAGCACTTCATTCTATGGTCAAAAGGGCGATCTAACTGCTAAGTATACAAAGGCATCAGATACTGATTACACAGTAGTTGATCGTAAAGACAGCTTCAGAGTTGTTGTACGTCCTAGCTATCAGTTAACCAAGTACACCAGGTTATTAGCTGAAGTTGGTGCTTACTGGAATCACACCAAGTACGCAGGTCACGACAAGGTCCTAGAGAGACAGCAGAAGTACACCTTAGCATATGCTATTGCTCCTACTGCTGACATCTTCTCACGTCCTGAGTTACGCTTCTATGTAACATATTTACATGCAAGCGATTGGGATAAGACCGATGCTAACTGGACTAAGGGTATCCGCAACGCAGACGGTGACAAGTACTACCAGGATAACTACATGTTCGGTATCCAGGCTGAAGCTTGGTGGTAATAGAGTAGTTTACAACTTTATATAAACTAACTTGTTTGATAATCATCTATAGGGAGGCGTAAGCCTCCCATTTTTTTTATCTTGAGCTTTAAGAGAAAAAGAAAAGTAATGGAGCAGTGCTTTTTAAACAGCGTTTGTGATTAGCTATTTTGCTTTAACTGACTCGTACAAAAGCGTAAAGCCGTTTTGTAAAAACTCGTTTTTATCAACTTTAATGATGGTTTTTAAGTACTCCTCTTTATTAGAGGCTAACTCAATAAGACCTGAAATCATAGCCCAGATAGAGAGAATGGTAGGCATGATCTTAAGATCAGATCTGAATTCATTATCTTTAATGCCTTTATCAATAAATTCATAGATCATTGCGTTGATCTTTTCACCTACTTCAAAGGTTTCCTTCTCCTCCGGTAAAAAGTTATCGCAGTGTTCGTCAAATCTTATGGTCTTGAGAACCAATGAGAAATACAGAGGGTAGAGTTTTTTGTACTCATATAAAGAGTTGCAAATTCCAAAGAAGCGGTCTTTGTAGGAGCTATTCTCTATAAGAGCTTTTTGTACAAAGTTATACAAGGTTTGCATGCTCTGTAGTACTAAGTAAGAGACTAAAATCTCTTTACTCTTAAAGTATACATATAAGGTAGCCTTACTATAGCCTGAGCTTTTGGCTATATCGTCCATGCTGGTGTGTTCAATTCCTTTTTGTAAAAAAAGCTCTTGAGCGACCAAAGCTATTGCCTTGCGATGTACACTTTGCGGTTCTTTTTTACGTCTTGCCATGTTGGTGGATCCTTATGGTTATTCCGTGAGTGTAACAGTAGCTATGCTTACTGTGAAGACTCTATTTGAAGATAATCTTTTAAATCACGTCTAATTCTGTAGTTTTTGCCATAGTCATCAACATATCCAATGCGCAGGATCATCTGTAACTTATCATTTGTGTGTAGTTTATCCTCTAAAAGTGAGCGCAAAAGCGGTGTTTCAAGAGCAGCGCTCAAAGGCTGTATTGCGATGTCGTTTTCTGTAAGGTAGAGCATAAGATCTATATGGTGACAAGGAACAAGTCAACATCTTTTTGAACTATTTTTG
>ERZ808245.1322-NODE-1322-length-10228-cov-3.238081_pt1 | contig 10228 bp, 6 predicted proteins | sample MGYA00521243_ERZ808245 | MGnify/ENA primary metagenome ERZ808245 (study PRJEB31516, sample SAMN03275576) | gut metagenome | biome: mammalia-associated habitat; material: feces | host: Papio cynocephalus | place: Kenya | collected 2012-07-07 ... | reverse complement strand
TGCACATTGATTGACTGATCCTCGAAAGTGACCGTCTCACCGACAATGGCCTCGGCCGGAATCACATACTGAAAATCCTTGTCCACAGATTTCTGCTCTTCCTTGTTGCAGGAAACTGTCAGAATGAGGCTGCAAAGGGCAGCCATAGAGAGAATCTTTTTCATAAAAATTGGTATTAGTTGTTACTATGTTTCAAAAAACCTTAAAACACGCGTTGTATTCGTTTCCGGTGCAATATTAGGAATGAACCGCCCATTGACGACTTCACAAATCGTTCATTCTTTTGCAATTTCACAAAATTCTGAAATCACGAGACCTCTTCATACGGCCTCCTGCGCACACAAGTCATTTCCCGTCAGCCTGTTTGTAATCCTTGGGTAGTTTCCCGAACTCTGCGGCGAAGATTTTAGAGAAATACGAGATGTTGTTGAACCCGACGGCGTACATGACCTCCGTGACGGTCATCCCTGCACCGGAGGAGAGCAGCTGCGCCGCACGCTTGAGACGGATGCTGCGGAGGAACTGGATTGCGGACATCCCGGTTATGGACTTTATTTTACGGTAGAGCTGAGGACGCGAGTAGCCCACGTTCAGGCAGAGCTCATCCACGCCGTACTCAGGCTCCGAAATGTGCTCCTCTATGTTGTCGATGCAGCTGCGGATGAACTTCTCATCGACCGGGGTCGCCGTCACGGCCGAAGGCTCAAGGGAGATGTCAGTCCGGAAGGACTGCCTCATGCACTCGCGCTGACGGATGAGGTTGTCTATGCGGGAAATCAGCAGCTCGGCATGGAACGGCTTGGTGATGTAGTCGTCGGCCATCATCTGGTAGCCCTCCATCTTGTAGGCGGGAAGATCGCGGGCGGAGACAAGTATTACGGGGATGTGCGATGTGACATTGTTCTCCTTTATCCTTCGGCATAGTTCAAGACCGTTCATCCCCGGCATCACGACATCGGTCAGCACAAGGTCAGGCTGTTCCGAGATGGTCTTTTCGTAGCCCTCTGAACCGTCCCGGGCCGTGATTATGTTGTAGCGTGTGGAGAGCAGCTGACTGAGGTACTCCCGAAGATCGGCACTGTCATCCACGACAAGCACGAGATGCTCGCGCTCCACGCCCCCGAGTCCGGCGGCATGGGCGGTGCGGAACTCGGCGAGGGAGTCGTAGTTGGAGATGTGGTCGCTGTTCTCATAGTTCCGATCAATCTGGTCAGGAGAGAACTGAGAGCAGCCGTAGGGCAGGAAGATGTGGAAGGTGGTCATGCCTCCGGGCACCGACTCCGCCCAAATCTTTCCGGAATGGGACAGCACGGCGGAGCGGCTTATGGAAAGGCCTATCCCCATGCCGCCACGGTCGTTGTTGCGCCCCTGGCGGAATCGGTCGAAGATGTAGGGCAGGTCCTCGGGAAGGATGCCTATGCCGAGGTTGGACACCGTGAGCTCTGCGCCGCTGCGCCCGTCGTCGCCAGTGACTTCCGAAACCTCAGCGCTTATCTGCCCCCCCCTATCGGGAGAATACTTCACGGCGTTGGACATAAGGTTAAGGATGACCTTCTCTATGCTGTCCTTGTCTATGAACAGCTTCTGGCTCAGCGGGTTGAGCTTCACCGCGAACTCATATCCCCGGGTTCTCGCAATAGGCTGAAAAAGGAGGCATATCTCCTCGACGAAACGGGAGAAGTCAATCTCCACCACATGAAGCCGCACCTCGCCGTTGTCGTACTTTCGGAGGTCGGTGATGGACTCGATGTGTTTCTGGAGAATCTTCGCCGACTGATCGACGAGCTGGAGGCGGTTCAGAGTGGTCTTGCCGAGGTTGGGATTCTTCAGCAGTTCCTCGACCGGAGTTGTTATCAGGGTGAGCGGCGTGCGGATTTCGTGGAGGAAGTCGGTGTGGAATTTCAGCTCGTTCTCGTTGCGTTCCCTCTGTTCCTCACGAAGCTTGTCTTCAAGTTCCTGCCGATGGAGACGCGCACCGCGCCTTTTCAGCAGCAGAATGACAACGGCGGCAACGGCACTCAACAGGGCGGCATAAAAGACTATTGCCGGGACGGATGCATACCAGGGCGGAAGTATGCGGATGTCGATTCTTGCCGGGGCATCACTCCAGACGCCGTCGCTGTTGGAGCCATAGACGACGAATGTGTAACGTCCCGGACGGAGGTTGAGATATGACGCGGATGGATTGAGTCCCGTGGCGGAATGCCAGCCGTCATCCAGCCCCTTCATCATATATCTGTAGCCGTTCCGCTCCGGCAGGGCATAGTGCATGGCAGAAAAGCGGAACACGATGTTGTTCATCCTGTGTCCTAGCCTGAGAGACGCGGCCGCTCTGACGGGCATCCCTCCTAGAATGTCACCCGTGGCCTCCTTTCCGTTCACTGTCAGACCGGTTATGCGCACCTGCGGGCGCACAGGGTTGTCCACGATGTCTTCCGGGGAAAATATGTTGAAGCCCTCTATGCCTCCGAAGGCCATCAGCCCGTCGCCGAGCATCGCCGCATCCCAGATTTTGAAGGCATTGCTCTGCAGCCCGTCCTTTCGCGTGAAGCATTTCACCGCCCCGGTCTTCGGAGAAAAGCGTATGAGCCCGAAGCCTCCCATCCAGAAATTGCCCGCGCCGTCTTCAAGAAGCGACTCAAATTCATTATTCGGGAATCCGGGGCAGTTTCCCTTGTTATACACACGGAAAGCCAAACTGTCCGCAGACGGTTCGGATTCAAGTTTCGCAAGCCCGAGTCCGAGCACAGACACCCAAAGGCTGTCGTCTGCGGACTTGTGTATGAAGGAGACGAACTCGCCCGAAGTGCCTCCGGCGCGGATATGCTCCCTGTCCAGCTTCAGAATTTCCCCGTCTTCCCCACAGGTCACACGGTTGAGCCCGGCTCTCGTGCCCACCCACACAATATGTCCGTCAACAAGCAGGTCCGTGGTGAAGTCATCGCTCAGGGAATGGGCGTCCTTCCGCTCATTTTGCAGACATGACCATTTCTCTTTGAACGAATGCGGCCTGCCCCCCCCAAGTGGATGATGCCCGACCGAAGAACGCCATACTCCGGAAGAGGTGGTCATCCACAATGTGCCGAAACTGTCCTCGGCGAACTTATACACACTGAGCTTCTCCGGCAGACCGTGAAGGCGTCCCAGAGGGAAAGCCCTGCCGGCACAGGCCGAATCTACATCCGAAGGGGCGATGACTCCCACTCCATTGTCCCAGGAGCCAAGGAGGACGCTCCCGTCGGCCGCTTCATAAACAGCGGAAACGGGCATTGAAGAAAACATTGAAAGGGAGTGCCGGTCAAGACTGGAAAGGCGGTCTCCGTCCAGCACAGCCACACGCCCGTCCCTTGACGTGACCCAAAGCCGGTCACGACTGTCTGCATACATTGTCACGAGCTGCGCATTGTCCGGGAACGGAGTCCAAAGCCGAAACGCCCGGTTTGTCTCGGTGCTCCTGAAACAGCCGCTCCCGTTGGTTCCTATCCACAGGACAAGGGAGCGGTCAAGAAGGAGACTTGACACCTCTATGTCCGAACCATGGGACACAGTGCTCCAAGGAGAGAGCACATAGGAGCAATTCAGATTCGGGTCATAGCGGAGGATTCCATTATGCCCCGTCCCGACAAAGAAGGAGCCGCTTTCCCCGTCAAGACAGGCGCAGCGGGAATCGAGAGAGTTCAGACGTCTCATGGTCTCCGTTCCGGCGTCATAGATAAAGCTGCCCTCGTATGCAGTTATCAGCCTGCGGTTCTCCGGAAGTTCAATCATAGATGTGGCGAACACACCTGCCCGTGCATATCTCAGCCCCTCCACCTCACTGAATACGCCGACGCCGGCATTCGTCCCGACAAGCACCTCCTCCCGGTCAAGCGCACAACCCGACAGGCAAATGCTTCCTAACGACCAAGACGCCGTACTGTACCCGTTTTCATCGTGGGATATCCGCGAAATGCCGTCGTTTGTACACAGCCACACAGAGTTGCCGTCACATGAGGGAAACATCGAATTTACGCAGTTTCCGGGCACGCTGAATGTTTTCAGGAACTCATCCCGCGACGTGTCATAGACCGTCAGCCCTCCGTTTTCCGTGCCGACATAAAGAAGACTCCCCGACAAGAGCAGCGAGCGGATGCGCGAGCTTTCCAGAATCGAGTTCGAGATGTCATAGACCGTCATCTCCGCCCCGTCGTAGCGGCACAGCCCCGAATATGTCCCTATCCATATATATCCGTCGCCGTCCTGAACAATCGAAGACACGTCAGTATGCGGAAGCCCCTCGTCCACCGAAAGCTGCTCCATATACGACCGCTCCTGCGCCAAGGCCGTCACCACGCTCAACAGCGACAGGACAGCCAACGCGACAAAATATTTCCATAAACCTTTCCTGCCCATACGCAAATTTTATCTGACACAAAATTAAATCTTTCCAATCACATACCCAATTTTCACGAAAAATACAAACATTTTGAGATTTGGGTAGGAATTTGGCAAAAACAATTGTGAGATTTGGTAATAAACCGCTATATTTGCCCGCGATTACCTCAAAAATTATGAGATTATGGCAGAAGCACGGGTTTTCAAGAGGAAAATATACGAGAAAATGCTCAAGTGGAAGAACGAAAAGGACGGCACTACGGCATTACTAATCAAGGGAGCACGGCGAGTGGGGAAATCCACGATAGCGGAAGAGTTCGCAAGGCGTGAATATTCCTCGTATATCAAGATTGATTTCAGCGAAATTCCCGAAGGACTGGATGATGTGATTGCCAACATCTCCAACAGGGATTACTTCTTCATGCAGCTTCAGTTCATATACAATGTCAAATTGGAGATAAGGAGATCCGTCATCATTTTTGACGAGATACAGAAAGCGCCCAAAGTGAGGGAAGCCATAAAGTATCTGGTAAAGGACCACAGATATGACTACATCGAGACAGGTTCCCTCCTTTCCATAAAGAAGAACATTGCGGGAATTGTAATTCCAAGTGAAGAAACCCGCATCGATATGTTCCCTATGGATTACGAAGAATTCAGATGGGCAATGGGCGACAACGCCACAATTCCGCTGATGAAGGAATTGTTTGACTCCAGAAAAGGAATCGGCGATGCCGTGAGTCGGAAACTGATGCAGGACTTCCGTCTGTATATGCTGGTCGGTGGAATGCCTCAGGCTGTAAACGCATTTCTGGAGAGCAAGAACCTGAGCGCAGTCGATTCGATAAAGAGAGAAATCATCGAACTGTATGCCGATGATTTCAGAAAGATAGACCCGACGGGCAAGGCTACAAGACTCTTTATGGCCGCGCCTTCACAGCTGACCGGAAATGCCGCGCGCTATCAGGTCGCGTCGGTCTTGGGACGACGGCAGAACAGCACGGAAATGGAAGAAATCATTCAAGATATGGAAGACAGCATGGCCGTGAACTTCTCATACCACGCGAATGACCCTTACGTGGGACTCGCATTGCACGCCAACATATCCCAATACAAGATGTTTGTCGGGGACACGGGACTGTTCATCACACTTGCATTCTGGGATAATGAAGTGACGGACAATATCATATATCAGAAACTTCTCAGCAATAAATTGTCTGCCGATTTGGGGTATGTTTATGAGAATGTCGTGGCGCAGATGCTGAGAGCGTCAGGCAACAGGCTGTTCTACCACACGTGGCCGACCGAAAGCGGCAAACACAATTATGAAATCGACTTTCTGCTTTCCAGAGGCAACAAGATATGCCCTGTCGAAGTAAAATCTTCCGGCTACAAGTCGCACACGTCTCTTGATGAATTTTGCGAGAAATACTCCGACAGGACAGGTTCAAAGTATCTGGTATATACGAAAGACCTGAAAAAGGATGGCGACGTCCTGCTCGTCCCCGTATATATGACACAATTTTTATAATTTTTCGGGAATATGAACACGATTGAGAAGGCTATATATAACAGGACGGAACTTCTTGTGGGAGACGATGTTATGACTGCGCTCGCAAAGACGCGGGTCATCATTTTCGGCGTCGGCGGCGTCGGGAGCTGGTGCGCCGAAGGGCTTGTGAGGAGCGGCATTACGCATCTGACGATTGTGGATTCGGACCGCGTCTGCATCACGAACGTGAACCGGCAGCTGATGGCGACCGTGCGGACCGTGGGGCAGGTTAAGGTGGAGGCCCTGCGGGACAGGCTGCTGGAAATCAACCCGAAGGCCGAAATCACCGCAATCCAGCAGATTTACAGCGCAGAGACGGCGAGCCTGTTCAATCTTGACGACTACGACTATGTGGTGGATGCCGTGGATTCGCTCAAGGACAAGGTACAGCTGATTCTTAACGCCGCGGCAAGCCGCGCGAAGTTCTTCTGCTCGCTCGGGGCCGCGCTGAAGGTGGATCCGCTGAAAGTGCAGGTGGCGGAGTTCTGGAATGTGCGCGGATGCCCGCTCGGAGCCGCCCTGCGCAAGAAGATGAAGCGTGCCGGGACATATCCGGCCAAGAAGTTCCTCTGCGTCTATGACGACGAGGTACTCCCGAACAGGGGGCACTGCCGAAGCTGCGGCACGGAGAAATGTCTCTGCCCCAAGTCCCAGGACGGCCCCGGCGACCCGGCGCTTCTGAACCACGAATGGTGCAGTTCCAAGGCTCAGATCAACGGAACGACCGCCCATGTCACGGCAATCTTCGGAATGACGCTCAGCGGACTGATTATCAGAGACATATATAATTCCGTCACGGAACAGTCCGCAATTGGAATGAACTCCGTGAAAATGGGCGAATAAGGATTTGCAAAGGATTGCACAGTATCCAAGTCAAATTGGGACGTGAAATGAAAGATGTAAAATGAAAACTGCGAAATGAAAGATGCGAATAAAATAGGCATCCTGCAAGCAGAGGAGTATTTTTGAGAGATAAAGAACAGATGAAGAACAATAAAGAGCTGCTCGGGCACTTGGCGTGCTTCACGGCATACACGATTTTCGGAATAAATATGGTGACCTGCAAGGATCTGGCGGAGAGCCACATCCTCTCACCGATCGGACTGTTCAGCCTCAGGGCGCTCGGAGCCGGTGCGCTGTTCTGGATTGCCTCGCTGTTCTTCCCGCACGAGAAAGTCGAAAAGAAAGACTATCTGAAGATTTTTCTCGCGTCCTGCCTCGGCTTTCTCGGCCCGCAGCTGACCTTCCTCACGGCCCTTCCGCAGATTACCCCGATGACCTGCTCCATCCTGAGCGCCCTCACCCCGATTTACACGATGTTCATCGCGGCCGTCGCAGTCAAGGAGCCGATTACTCCGAAGAAGGCCGGAGGCGTGCTCCTGAGCTTCCTCGGCATAGTCTTTCTGATTCTCAACAGCACCGGCAGCGGCTCGGGAGCCACAAGCAACTCGATGACCGGCATAGTCCTGATGATTTTCAACGGAATTTCCTTCGCGCTCTACCTCGGCATCTTCCGTCCGCTGGTCCAGAAATACTCGTCAGTGACCTTCATGAAATGGATTTTCCTCTTCACCGCGCTCACGACGCTCCCCTTCTCCGCTCATGAACTCGTCGCCCTCGACTGGAGCCGGTTCAGCGGCCGCCTCGGAGTCGACCTCGCCGTCCTCGTCCTCGGCGCGACATTCATCTCCTATCTCCTGCTCTCCATCGGACAGAAGAACATCCGCCCCACCCTCGTGAGCATGTACAACTACTGCCAGCCCATCATCGCAACCACCGCCAGCATCTGCATCGGCATGGACACCATGACCTGGCAGAAAGCCCTCGCCGCCCTAGCCTGCATGGCCGGCGTAGTCCTCGTCAGCTTCAGCAAGAAAGCCGGCTGATGTCATGACAGAAACTACTCTGCCAATCTGAAACCAATAGCATAATTGCGTACATCAGATTTCACATGGTTTCTGTTACTGATGCGGCAATACTTTAGCTCACAATTAAACGCTCCGCCACGGAAGATTGACTCTCTTCCTGAAGAATCAACCGGGCTCACCAGATCACCGGAATAATTCTTCCCCTCATAGAAATCCGCCACCCATTCATTCACATTTCCTATCATATCGTATAACCCTGAATCACAAAGATTAACCACACCCAGATACTCGTCGTCGCCTTGAATACTCATTACTTCTGATGAAGGAATCGAATGAAAAATCGAACCGGCATCCTCAGACAATGCCGCTCCGCGGAAAAGCATTGCAAGAGCGATGAAAAGAATCATTTTCATAATGATAAATGTTTTAAGAATGAATACTGCCTTGCTGGACCTTCACAAGGATATAACAAAAAGAAATCGTGGGCCTACTTGGCATCTTATCTGAGCGGGCTCTGGACTGCCGTATAACGGATAAGATTTTCTGCTCACACTTTCTGCTATCGCGTGGGAGAACCCAAGTAATAGCCGATGCGAGCGATAACCTTTATTCCCGTTATACTGTTGAGCCATTTGGCTCGCGAATTGTCCAGATTCGCTCAAGGAATAAAAAGCTAAACGCTTTCTATATGTCTGTTGTCCGAAGACAACGTTGCAAATATATGAATTTCATTGGTGCGCAAATTTATTGTAAAACCACATAAAAAGCTCCGAATCATTATTATACGATGAATTTTCACTTCTTTGTTCCGCGCCACAATCAGGAATGGAACACAAATCAGTCCTTCAGACAGCTGAGAGGGACGACATAGACACCGTCGGGCCGACGATAGGCATAGGGTCCCACTGCCGTCAATACCATAAGGAAGGAAGGAGACTTCATTTTGGTCGTATCAATCTTTTCAGAAAGGGATCTAAGGTTCTTTGCCCCTTCCTCTATCAGAGTGTCGCCGCCGAGCTTTATCTCAATCAGGGCGTATGAACCGTTGCGGAGATGCACGACGGCATCACACTCAAGACCGTTCTTGTCCCGATAATGATAGACCTTGCCTCCGAGAGCGTCGGCATAGACACGGAGGTCACGCACGCACATTGTCTCGAAAAAAAGACCGAATGTATTCAAATCGTTAATCAAATCCATCGGGCCAAGGCCAAGGGCCGCACAGGCAATCGACGAATCAACAAAATATCTCGTATCGGATGTACGGATTGCCGTCTTGCTCCGCAGATTAGGATTCCATGCCGGCATATCCTCTATAACGAAGATTTTTCTCAGCGCGGACAAATAGGACGAAATCGTCGTGTCGCTCAATTCTTCCGATTCATTCACTCTTACATCGTCAAGAATCACGGATATGCTGGTCTGGGTCCCCTGATGACGGGAATATGAGCGCATCAGTCTCTTTGCACGTTCCTCATCGCGCTGAACGTCATCAACACGGGAGATATCCGCTCTTGTAACGGCCTCGTAGTATTCAATTGCCTGAGCGAGCGCAGCTTTTTCTGATTTCTTCGTTATGGATTTAGGCCAACCGCCACGGCAAACCAGAAAGGCCATCCTTTCCATGTCAACGGAATTTTCACATCCCACAGCGTCCTGCGACAAGAACAATGAACCAAGGCTCACGCCCCCATTTGAATCGCCGGACTCCCAAAGCGACATAGGCCTCATCGTCAGCCATGCATATCGGGCAGTGCCGGTATGGCGAATTTCATCCCTGTTGGCCGGAACAGCCGAGCCGGTGAGGATAAACTGTCCGTCATCAGAGCGATGATCCACTTCAAAACGCACCGCATCCCATAATTTTGGAACATCCTGCCATTCGTCAATCAGCCTTGGAGTCTGACCAGTCAAAAGCATACGAATGTTTGTCTGCGCCAACTGTTTATACTGCTCGCCATTCTCAGGGTCGTCCATATAGATGACACTCCCGGCCTGTTGCTCTGCCGTAGTTGTCTTGCCACACCCTTTGGGACCTTCAATCAGGACTGCGCCCATTGCCTCCAATTTATCTGAAAGCAGCTGGTCTGCAATGCGATTTTTATACTCATTTGTCATAACTCAATCATTTACGACAAAGATATTAACTTTCAACGACTTCCGCAAATTTTTCAAGAACCGTTTGGCAATTTGGCCGATTTTCACTTGGCAATTTGGCGGATTTTCACTTGGCAATTTGGCCGAGGATGGAGAGGCAGGCGGCGCGGTCGGCGGCGAGCTGGTCGCGGAGGGCGGCGGTGGAGGAGAAGCGGGTCTCGCCACGGAGGCGTTTCATGAATGAAATCCTGAGGGGGAGACCGTAGATGTCCTCGTCGAAACCGAAGATGTTGGTCTCTATCGTGATGTTCGCGCCGAGATTCACCGTCGGGCGGGA
>ERZ808245.1321-NODE-1321-length-10232-cov-2.917264_pt1 | contig 10232 bp, 8 predicted proteins | sample MGYA00521243_ERZ808245 | MGnify/ENA primary metagenome ERZ808245 (study PRJEB31516, sample SAMN03275576) | gut metagenome | biome: mammalia-associated habitat; material: feces | host: Papio cynocephalus | place: Kenya | collected 2012-07-07 ... | reverse complement strand
TATCTTCACTTGCTATATGAGATGGCTTAACCCGAATTGGGGTAGAACTCAGATTCCGGAACTCTTATTTCTATAACCGTCATGTATTCCATGAACGGTAAGGATTTTATGGCATTGCCTGAATGCTTCATCTGCACTTTCATATGAGTTGGCTTAACCCGAACTGGGGTATTTATTGAAAAACATGACCCGACTTGCTATATCGGAATGGCATTATAAAAAGCCGTGGTGCATATAATATGCACCACGGCTTTTTATAATGCCAGATCTTATCCCAAAATATTTGATGAAGCCTTGAATTTGAATTGCTTCTTTTCAGGAATTTCAATAACTTGCTTCGTAAGCGGATTGATTCCTTTGCGAGCGGATCTTGTTACCGTCTCGAAAGTACCGAAACCTATCAATGCCACCTTCTCGTCTTTTTTCACTGTCTCAACAATTGCATCAATTGTTGCATCCAAGGCTTTTTTTGCCTCGATTTTCGTTAAGCCGGCTTTTTCAGCAATAACGTTTACTAAATCTGTCTTGTTCATATACAATTAGTTTTGGAATATAATATCAAACTGTAGTATTCGCACTTAAGTGCTTTGCTGATTGCAAATATACAGAATGTATTTTTAAAGTCCAATTTTTTTATTAATAAACATAGGCCCAACAGCTATTTTCTGTCAGAAATTCATATTTGCACGAGTCTAATCTGATTTTTGCTTTGAAACAAGCACGTTTTGAGTGTTTTCGGCAATCTGTAATTTGAACCAAAGGAACTATATCTGACCACTCTCAACCATACGGACAATACGTTCCGTATATTTGTCACTCCCTTCGGGATCATAATGCTTAGTGAGGCTATTGCCAAAAAGACCGGCCACAACTTGATATACACCGGCCTTAAGCGGCCCTAAAAAAGCCTTTACCATTTCATAGGAAGTTTGTCCGCATTCACGGTCAATCAACTTTACAAGCAGTTTTCCTTGTGAGCGCGACAGCTTTTTGACTATTGGGGCATATTGTTCCTTTATTCCTTTTTCGACAAGAGCAATATGGCGTTTTCGAGCCTTTTCATTCGGCAGGGACTGCAAGTAGTCATGAGTTTCTATCAAAGTGGTTCTTACCAATTGTGCATATGGAAAAACCAATTTGATATTCCTCACCATACGATTGTAACGTTCACGTTCGGACTTGTTTTTAAATGTAAGGGGCGAATAGCGGTAGAATTCGTGCAGCCTGACATTAGGTATGCTATCACCATGATAATAGGCACGATTTACATGGACATAAACAGCCACCTGCAATGTATCGCCATTTTTCTTATCAGTCAGTCTATTGGCCTTCACTTGCAAAGCTGTAAGCAAAGATGCAAGTACTAAGAATAGAAACAAACGATTCATTTTCGGTTATTCTAACGTGAAGATTTTTTGCGATCGCGCCTGATATGATTCCAATTCTTATATGTTCCGAATATTGAAGTGGCATTCTTTTCTTCTTTTACTTCACCTTGATGCTGCTCCAACGTCGGATATTGTATGCGGGTGTGATAAACTGTTTTCAGACTTGTTATAAATTGCTCCTTGGCAACTTCAATATCATGGAAGGTTATCGGACAATCACGGAAATAACCTTCTTTTACCTGATTGTCTATAATATCGTTTACCAATTTGCGTAATGCTTCGTCTGTGATTTTTTGGAGGCTTCTTGAAGCTGCTTCTACAGAATCTGCCATCATAAGAATGGCTTGCTCCAGCGTGCTCGGATTGGGTCCGGGATAAGTAAACAACTCTTCGTTGACAGGTTCATCAGGATGATTATTGATATACTTTATATAGAAATACTTTGCTTTGCTGCGTCCATGATGTGTAGCTATAAAGCCACGTATTACAGCCGGCAAATGATGCTTTTCAGCCATTTCGATGCCATCGGGTACATGCTGAATGATGATTTGAGCACTGCGTTCTTCCGACAAGCTGTCGTGGGGATTGACTCCACGCTGATTTTCTGTGAAAAAAGCAGGATTCTTCATCTTTCCAATATCATGATAAAGTGCACCGGTTCGCACCAGCTCGACATTAGCTCCAATCTTTCCTGCCACTTCGGTAGCCAGATTGGCCACTTGCATAGAATGCTGGAATGTTCCTTGAGCTTCTTTTGACATTTGGCGCAACAAGGGCATATTGACATTTGACAATTCTATAAGCGTCACACTCGATGTAAAGCCAAACAAACGTTCTATCAGGTACATGATCGGATAAGTAAAAAGCAGCAACACTCCGTTGATACAAATGCAGATATACCATGAGGGATCGAATGTCGTTAAGGTAAGTCCTTGACTCAGATCATAGCCAAGCATGAATATAAGAGTCACTATCGTCACTTGAAGTGCAGCTTGAAGTATTTGTGAACGTGAAAGCAATTCCTTGATGGAAAAGATAGCAATAGCGCCGGCTATAAACTGTACAAGTATAAACTCGTAAGGAGCATGTACCGAAATCGAGCAAACAAGCACATTTACAATATGTATGATAAACGATGTACGTGCATCCATAAAGACACGCACAAAGATTGGCACCATGGCATAAGGTATGAGGTAAGCACTTTGCGATGTAGAATATTCCACCCATGACGTAACAATAGGAAATACTGTAAGCATGGAGTAAAAAAGGAACATACAGCGCGGCTGCTGCAAGTAATCCTGTCGAAAAAGGATCAAATAAAGGGCGAAAGTGAAGAAAAGAAGAAAAACAAACATGAATTGCCCCAACAGCAAAAGAAGCTCCTGGTTGTTGTTGTCATGGCGCTTTATGCTTTCTTTTTTCATCGATTCAAGGATGTTTACCGTTTTTTCCGTGACGATTTCTCCACGGTCGATAATCTTTTGTCCGCTTTGCACCATACCGCTCGCATAAGAGATGGAAGAAAGCATATCCTGGAATGCTCCGCGCGTTTTGCGGGTATCCAATTCCAAATTGACTGTAAGGTAATTGTTCAGATTACATTGGCTCAATATGTCGTGCCGAAAAGTCGTTGAGTCGCCCAACATGATATGCATATAGGCCGACCGCGTTGTATAGAGTTCCTTTACTGCACGTTGCTGTGAATTTGTTCCATAAAACACCTTTATCGATGTAACACCGCTATCCAGCAAAGCAGTATATTCCTGACTTTCAATTATGCCGTTTGCATAAACTTCGTGCAGACATTTGGCCACGTACTGCATATAGGCATAAGGAAGTTTGCCCATTTTCCCGGATGAATAATCGTTCTTAAAACGGCGCAACTGGCTTTCTTCTTCCATTTCGTCAATAAGATAATAAGGCTGAAACAACCGATAGGCACTGTCGCGTTCGGCTTTGATTACTTCGTCAGATTTGTAAATAGGAAAATCAAACTCAGCTATAATCTGTCCGTACTTCCATGGCTTGCCTATGGTATAATCATAAGAAAAGGTTTGTTCACGAGGCAGAAAAAAGACCACAAGTGCCGTTACTACCAATATCAGGATTATTCTGAACAGCGATGGCAAATATTTTTTGTTATTGAAAGCCATATATGTTACTTGTTTATTCTTGTTCGGACAAAGTTAAGAATAAACCTTGAAATGAACTCTTATTTCACTATCGGTTTCTCGAAAAACGCAGTGTTATTGTTATAAGTCCAAATGAGAGGATAGAAAAAGCCGCGTATGCAGTTGATGAGTGCTTGACAACCTTTTCCTCCTGCAAAACGGTCGTGCACTTTCGCACGATATTTCATCGTCAACCAACACAAATGCAACAAAGCGGGCATATCGTTTCTTGCCAACAGTGCGGCCATTCTATGAGGTATAGGATTGCGTTCAGCCGATGTATGGTCGCGAATATAGGCATACATCCATTGCCATACGGGCATCTTATTGAAATCACGATAGGCTTTCCAACCATAAACATATGGTTGCCATGTATTTCCTTTTGTACGTTCCCAATCTTTGCTCATCATTACCACGGAAGCCGAATCGCTATGTTCGCGATACCAGTTGAGCGGTTCGCGCACTAAGGTCACTCCATCGTGCATATGAGCTTGCAGTGCCAACCACCAATCGTAAGCTATCCTTTCGTCCCATACATCAATACTATCATAAAATTTACGGGTAAACAGCATGCTGTGACCGGGGATGTGAGATGTAAACAACAGGCTTTCAAAGTCGCTCTGCGGCTTTCGTATCAAAGTTCCGTGAGTGGTGAATTGTGCATCCAAGCAACGGTAGCAATATACCAAAGAGCTTTTTCCTATAGCAGCCATTTTCTTTTCAAGATTGTCTTTATACCAAATGTCATCCTGGTCGCTCAGTGCAATATAATCACCTGTTGCCCGCCGCATGGCTGTAATGAAATTGCGGTTCCATCCCATATTGCTTGGATTGACATAAAGATGTATGCGATGGTCTTTGCGCGCATACTCTTCTATGATGTCACGTGTTGTATCCGTTGATTTATCATCCTGGATGATAAGTTCGGTAAAAGGATATGTTTGTTGCAGAAGCGATTCAATTTGCTCCCTGATATATTTTTCACCGTTGTAAGTTATCATTACAACCGAAAGTGTCGGCATCGGATTCATTTGTGTTGTTTTAGTATGGCTCTATAATAGTATCCGCATGAAAAAGGAAAGTATAAAGCCCTGCAAGCAGTCAGCAGACTTTTCTTTTCAGTTACATGGAAGAGCTGCGTCTGATGCTGCAGGAAAAACACTGTGCGCTTTACAAAGCCTTTCAATCCGCTTTGCAGCTGAAGACGAGCCATCTCTCTACACTCTTCAACGGCTTTTGTCTTGAATGGCAATTCATCGAGCATTTGCAATATATAGCTGAAACGTGTTCGCACACAACGTTGCAAAGCTGCATGATGCAAAAGCGTTGTCTGTATATAGTTTATCGCCGAACTGCTTATCATGCAATGACCTACAGGCAGGCATGCGGTAGCTGCATCTCCATGACGACGAAAATGAACCAACACATGTGGAACAAACACTATGCTTTCGGCAGCGGCAGCAACCATTTGAAGCTGCCAGTCGTATAAATAGGGGCAATTGTTCTTGTTAGGCACATAGTCAGGCAGACTTCTATGCATCAATAAAGTATGTCCGGGCAATACACCAAGGTAGGCCAGGCGAAGAATATCATAATTAGGCATTCGGTCATCATGACCGACAGGAAAGCCATCGTCTGAAAAAGGCACTGAAAACCCACTACACAAAAGTTTCTCTCCTATGGCTTCAGCCTGACGGTACAACTTATCATGTTCCCAAATATCGTCTTGGTCGGCCAATGCTATATAATCGCCCGAAGCCCTCTGCATGGCACTGAAAAAGTTATTGTTTATACCATGCTGGCCTTCATTACGAAATACTTTTATCAACTGATATATATGGGCATATTCTTCAAGTATATGAAAAGTATCATCGCTGCTTCCATCGTCTTGAACAATAATTTCTACAGGTTGATAGTCCTGAGCAAGTATGGAATCGAGCTGCTCACGCAGATAGCGCGCACCATTGTATGTACATACCACTACGGATATCCTTTTCTCACAGCACATCTCACTGGCATTGTTGTTCTACACAAACATTATTTCTTCACCATGAAAGAGAAAGTTGCCACCCACTACATATTGCCTTGCCGACGGTGAGAACTGCTCTTGCACCGTAACGTGTATATGTCCTGCAAGTATAGCCTTTAGTAACGGCTCTTTTTTCAGATAAGTTATAAAGTCACGGGTGACAACATCGTTCAACTGTGTTTTGTAATCGCCACCTGGCGCATACACTTTGTCGTTTATGCTACTTGCCAAATGCATACTCCAGAAACGAGTCGTTGCACGCCTTATTTGTTCGGTCATGAATGGTACATGCATACAAAGTACAATTGGAAGCCCTTTCTTCACTTCCTGTCTGAAAAGCTTCACCTGTTTGGGCGTAACATAGCCATAGACATCATCTATCATTATGAAATTAACGCCATTAACCACCTGCGATTGAAACGTAATATCAAACGGATATACTTTTTCCAATAACTTTCTTGTATTGTCCTTGTATGCTTCTGTAGGCTCTTCCTTAGGTTCACTGAGCCACATATCGGTTGTAAACTCATGATTGCCCATTGTTCCGGCAAGCCCGGGTCCGAAATATTTGCGTACCAAATCAAAGTTTGCTTCGCTTTGCCAGTCTATCAAATCACCGGTATGAATGACATAATCCACATGCTCCTTTGCCCAATTCAAGGAATCTCTAAGGGCCTCTTCCTGCCTGCCGCCAAAGCATTTGGTACGGCTTTCACGTAGTTTTTGCTTTTTCTCATTCTCATAAGCATAGGCAGCTGTCAAATGAGTGTCTGATATATGGAGTATGGAGAATGGCTTTTCCAATCCTATTTCCACTGTGGCATAAGCCAATGCAAGTCTTTCAAACTTTCCTCGTGATGGGAATACTTGTGGATTGTCTTCAGCAAATGCAGGCAGTTGTGCAGTAGCGAGCAAAAAGCCAGCTCCCGCTTTTTTTATAAAGCTCCGTCTGTTTATCTTGTCACTCATGGGTCTTTACGCGATTGATTCATTTGGCAAAGGTAGCTATATACTTTCAAAAGAGTGATTTTTACGGCTTAAAATCTTTCTTGCTCTTTTGCTATATCATGGATAGGCCGACGGCTTGCAGATTGCCGTCGGCCTGTTGCCATGTTTTTACCTTTGACTATAAAAATCAGTTACGCTTCAATGGTTTGCGTCCTATATAAAATACATAGCCGTAGTACTGATGATAACGGCTGTACATTTCTGCTTCACGGCATTGATTTTCCACAAGTGCAGTAGCCGTTGCATTGTTGGGATGAAGCTTCAAAAATTCTTGTTGAGCCTGTCGTTGAGGTATATAGAAATTGTCGATCCAGCATTTTTCAGGTAAACGAAAAGCGGCAATCACATCATAACCTTCTTCCTGCATAACTTTTATCTTGGCATCAATGGTATCAATTTCCGGATAGGCTTCCTGCCAAAACTGTTCTATCTCATCCGGACGCTGCCGGGTAAACCATGTTGCCTCACTCACTGCAATGTATGCTCCATGTTTCAAGAAGGGTCTCCACAGCTTTAATCCTTGACGAAAGCCTACATTATAAATGGCTCCTTCCGACCATATCAAATCCAACGATTCGCCGGTAAAAGGCAAAGCTGCCATATCGGCTACGAGAGTTTCTACACGATGGGAAAGCGAGGCACGTTTAACGTGTTGCTGCAAAATGGAAATAAAACGGGGAAACAAATCTACTGCCGTTACCGACATATCGGTATGCTTGGCCAGCATCATGGCTGACGAACCTGTGCCGCATCCTATATCTGCAGCTCGGCCATGCAAGTTCAGTTCTTCGGCAAAGCGCAATGCCTGCAATGTTGTTTCGTCACTGCCGGGTCCTTGACGGCTCACCGATGAAAAATATTCGCAAATAAGATCAAAGTCGAATTCGTTAATTGATTGTGTATTATCGTTATTGTTCATGATTTTGGTTGCTTTGTGCCCCTTCATTATAGGGGCGGATTAATTATAAAAATTACTTACCGGCATCATTTTGTGCCGATATTTCAAAACAACTGCAGGCTCTTGTGGCTTGGCCACACAGGCCTGCTATCTAACAATATCCGAATAATTCTTATTCATCCGCTGCAAAGGTACAATAATTTTTACTAATGACAAACACTAATCACTCAATTACCATGTCAAACTGGCAGCAAGGGTCAGTTTGATGAGCCAGATGTTTGGTCACCGGTGATATACCAAACAGGACGGAATATGTAGATGCCTTTATGGTCTTTCCATCGGGCATAAACTCCAAAAGCCTTAGCCAGCCATCACCGCCATTGCCTTCCCAGCCTCCACCAAGACATTGAATGTTGAACATCATCTGATGCACATCAAGGCCGGCACTGTTTTTATCGCAGCGATAAGCCGTGGCATTTTCAAAGTCTTCCTTGCTCCCGGGAACTTTGGCCGGGTGTCCTGTATGACCGCATATTGCCAGGCGAATGTTCTTACATGGATATATCAGCTTCTCCCATATCTGTTTTCCAAAGTTACGGGAGCTTATTTTGTAGTTTTCGTTGTCTGTACGTTCGGCTGTTTTCTCACGCAGAAGCGAATGGGTCAAGAATATCACTTTATGGTTCTTGTATTTATCACTGTCGCACAACTTACGGGCCCAATCAAGCACTTCGTCGCGTGGTGCCCATTCAGTATTGATGACAAGGAGTTTGCCCCAATGCTCTTCAACAAATTCCCATGCACAATTTTCAAGCGAAGCTACACCGCTTCTATTGGGATAAGCAGCAACAACATGACTGGCATTCTGGCTATTCCGCTCATACGTATAATACTCAGGATAATGTGTGAAGCCTTCATCTCCACGTACATATCCATACTCATGATTGCCACCGGCTATTATATATGTCACCTTGTTGTCCAAGCGTTTTAAACAATGAGATGACCATTCCCACATCTGCTTGCTGGTTTGATTGAGCATGCTACGATTCAATACGATGTTTTCGTTCTGCTCGATAAGGTCACCTGTAAACAATACAGCTTTGATATTCAAATGGCTTACGTTGTCGGCTATCCAGGCTGTCGAGAGTTCGAAAAGCGGCTGATTGATGTCATACTTGGTATAGCCTTGAGGATCGCCGAACACAACCATCATGAACGATTCGGGATTCTGCAGGTTCTGACGATCCGCTCTGTGCTGCCCGAAGATACACACCGACAATGCACAGGAGGCAAAGAAAAACATGCAAATTCTTCTCATCTTCATTTCATTATGGTTGAGGTTCGTTGATGGCACTCAATGTCTTTTGCAGCCATACGCGATAACGCTGGCTGCGATCCCACTCATTGCCGGCCGAAGCAAAGTCGCAGACGTTGATTGAAACCGGCTTGGAAAAGCTTTCAAGATCGGTTCCCATTACCGCCGGTATGCTGAATGCCATCCAAATACCTTTAGGGGCTGCCACTGGACGTGCGTCGACATAGCCGTCTTTATGTTGGATGACACAGGTTTCATCAACAAAGCCATCGTTGAAACGTGTGTCGCGTGCCAGCACTACGGGTCCGCGTTGTAAGGCCTGCATGTGGTTTTGTTCTATCAGACGGGTGCGCATATCCAATTCAAGAGTTACTTTATCGCCCTTTTTCCAAACACGCTGCAAACGGCAATAGGTGCCGGATTTGACATTGCCGACATTTTCACCATTTACAGAGACTTTGCTTATCAGACTCCAGGCCGGTATACGTAATGACAGGAGAAAAGCCGTAGGAGAATTTGCGTCAACGCTGATTTCTATTTTGCCATCAACGGGATATTGTGTTGCTGTACTGATGTTTACCCTGTTTTTCCCTAATGATGCCTGCATCTGTGACGGGGCATAAAAGTTAATATCTATACTGTCTTTGCCTCTCGCCATATAGGCAAAACGCGGTATCATGGCAAAGGCACGGGGTCCGTTTGCGTTACAGCAGTTGATGTTTAGTCCGCATTGTTTCTCGCCTTCGTGGCGGAAACCTTCAAGCGGTGTATACTTAGCTATCTGCGAGGCATCGTTTTTCATCGACGACATCAAGGCATTGTATATGGTGGTCTCTATATTGTCGGCATATAAAGGGTTGTCGGTTATCTGCAACAGACGTTCGTTTATCTGCATCCAGGTAAAGGTCACACAGGTTTCCATGGCGTGATAGACGGGCATTGTCTGTCGCAGACGGCCGCCATACCAGCACTCGTTTGCAGCTCCCGATCCGCAGATATTGATTTCTTCGTCCATGATATGACGTACCACGGTCTTTACAACATCGAGGTATTGCTCATTATGTGTCACCTTGTAAAGTTCCAGAAGTCCCACATAGCACGACATCATTTCATAGGCTTTCTGCCCGTTGACCTGACTCCACCACGCCGTGTTTCCTTTCACGGGAAAACGCTTGTATACGGGCACATCTGCTTTGGCTATCAGTTGCGGTCCGCCGGGCTGTTCCATGTCGGATACTATAAACTTGGCAAAATCCAGGTACTTCTTGTCCTTCGTATATTTATACAGTAACATCACGGGTTCAAGGATTGACCCCGGAGCCATGCCTTTATAGTTGCCGCATTCATAGATATGATGCTTTCCTTCTCCTATTTGTGTCATGGTATAGTCTATCAGACGGCAGGCTGCTTTCAGTGCTTTCCT
>ERZ808245.1317-NODE-1317-length-10243-cov-2.436690_pt1 | contig 10243 bp, 6 predicted proteins | sample MGYA00521243_ERZ808245 | MGnify/ENA primary metagenome ERZ808245 (study PRJEB31516, sample SAMN03275576) | gut metagenome | biome: mammalia-associated habitat; material: feces | host: Papio cynocephalus | place: Kenya | collected 2012-07-07 ... | reverse complement strand
TTCTACAAGTACGGTTTGCCACAAGCGGGATGGAACAAATACTCCTATATCAACGTGGAGTTTGACAATCAAATCATTTGCAAGAAACGAAATTTGAATTGATAATTATCATAGATCTATGGCAGAATTTAGAGTAGCTATTGAACTGGGCTCATCGAAGATGACCGGTATCGCGGGCAAGAAAAACCTCGATGGCAGCATCAACGTGCTCGCCGTGGTCAAGGAAGACTCCACATCATGCATCCGAAAGGGCGTGGTATACAATATGGACAAGACGGTGCAGGCCCTGGCCAGCATCATCTCCAAACTGGAACGCACACTGAAAACAAAGATTGCCCAGGTGTATGTGGGCGTGGGCGGACAGTCCATCCGAAGCGTGAAAAACACAAACGTGAAGGAACTGCCCAACGACACCATCATCACACAGGACATGATCAACGAACTGATGGATGCCAACCGGAGCATGCAGTATCCCGAGCTTGAGATACTCGATGCCGCCACACAGGAGTACAAAGTGGACAATCAGTACCAGCTCGATCCTGTGGGCATACAGTGCTCGCGCATCGAGGGCAACTTCCTCAACATACTTTGGCGCAAGACCTTCTACCGCAACATCAACCAATGCTTCGACAATGCGGGCATCGCCATCGCCGAGATGTATCTCTCCCCCTTGGCTTTGGCCGACAGCGTGCTCACTGATGCAGAGAAGCGCGGCGGTTGCGTACTGATAGACCTGGGTGCCGACACCACAACCGTAGCTGTCTATTACAAGAAGATCCTCAGAAACCTAACAGTCGTTCCCTTGGGGAGCAACAACATCACCAAGGATATAGCCTCCTTGCAAATGGAGGAAAAAGATGCTGAGCAGATGAAACTGAAATATGCTTCGGCCTACACTGACGCAAGCGAGATTGACGCAGCCAAGGTGTATCCAATAGACAATGATCGCACCATCGACCAGCGCAAGTTTGTGGAAATCGTCGAAGCGCGCGTCCAGGAAATCATCGAAAACGCTTGGTGCCAGGTTCCTGTAGACTACGTCGACAAGTTGCTGGGTGGCATTATTCTCACAGGCGGCGGCTCCAACATGAGAAACATCGAGCGTGCCTTCAACAAATACACCCACATCGAGAAGATACGCGTTGCCAAGTTTGTCTCGCAAACCATCCACTCCAACAATCCATCCGTCAATGCCAAGGACGCCACGATGTGCACCATCCTCAGTCTCCTGGCCAAGGGAGACATGAACTGCGCGGGTGCCCCCATCAGCGACGACCTGTTTGCGAGTGGCAACAACGACAACAAGAGTCAAATAACGGCAGAACCGCGCAAGCCCAAGCCTCTGGAAGGAACCGGTACAGGCAAGGTGCTGACCGAAGCCGAAAAGGCTGCCGAGGAGGCCGCGCGAGAGGCGGCCCGCAAGGCTGCGGAGGAGAAGGCGCGCGCCGAAGCACAGGCGGCAGCAGAGGCCGAAGAGGAAGAGCGCCGCAAGAAGCGGGAGAACTCCGCCCCGAGAAAGGCATGGCGTGCCTTCAAGAAATTTGTCGGAAACATGATCGAAGAGGAAGACGAGAAATAACCAACGGCCCAACCGCTCTTCGCGGAAGGTACAGACCTCCCTACGAGAACAGGTATCATCACATAGACAACAAATAGCAAGACCATTATGGCAGACAAAGATAACAACCAGCAAATCAGCGAAAGCAACCGCCCTTCGTTGCTTGAGTTTGGCGATCCCGACAAAGGCAACAGCATCATCAAAGTGATCGGTGTCGGCGGTGGAGGCGGCAATGCGGTCAACCACATGTACCGCGAAGGCATCCACGACGTGACATTCGTGCTCTGCAACACCGATGCACAAGCACTCAATGACAGCCCCGTGCCCGTGCACCTGCAGCTCGGCAAGGAGGGCTTGGGAGCGGGCAACCGCCCGGAGCGCGCCAAGCAGGCAGCCAACGAGAGCATCAACGACATACGCAACATGCTCAACGACGGCACCAAGATGGCATTCATCACCGCCGGCATGGGAGGTGGAACAGGTACGGGTGCCGCTCCAGTCGTCGCACAGGTGAGCAAAGACATGGGCATCCTCACCGTGGGCATTGTCACCATTCCCTTCAAGTTCGAGGGTCCCAAAAAAATCGACCAGGCGCTCGATGGCGTGGAGGAGATGGCCAAGCATGTCGATGCTCTATTGGTGATCAACAATGAGCGCCTGCGCGAGATTTATCCGGAGCTCAACATCCTTGACGCCTTTGGCAAGGCCGACGACACCCTGAGCGTCGCAGCAAAAAGCATCGCGGAAATCATCACCACTCACGGACTGATCAACCTTGACTTCAACGATGTGAAGACCGTGCTCAAAGACGGCGGTGTAGCCATCATGAGCACTGGCTTCGGTGAGGGCGAGGAACGTGTAAAGAAGGCCATCGAAGATGCCCTGAACTCTCCTTTGCTCAACGACAACGACGTGTTCAACTCCAAGAAGATTCTTTCCATAGCCTTCTCCAACGGCAAGAGTGAGAACAACCAGAGCGGTCTGCGCATGGAAGAGATGAACGATGTCAACGACTTTATGGCCAAGTTTGGTGACAACTTTGAGATCAAGTGGGGAATCGCCCTTGACCCTGAACTCGGCAAGAAAGTGAAGGTCACCATCCTTGCCACCGGCTTCGGCGTGGAAGACGTGGAACCCTCGGAAAATCGTGCACGCCGTACCATCGAGGAGGCCAAGCGACAAGCTGACGAAGAGGACCAGCAGGCTCAACGCCGGGACCGCCGGGACCGCTACTATAAGAATGACGGCAACAGCTCGCAGTACAAGCGGCGTCCGCACATCTATATCTTCTCCCAGAAGGATCTCGACAACGAGGATGTCATCCTCAAGGTTGAGGACACGCCAACCTACAAGCGCACACGCCAGATGCTGACCGACATCCACAACCAATCAAACGGAAACGTCGACGAAAAAGACACGGACGACGCCAACAACAAAGTGCAAGGCGTCATCAGCTTCGTGTAACGCTTGCCTGAACGGAGACAAATACACCTACCTGATATTTGAATAAAGCCACAGCGTGCTACCCATTCATCACCGAGGGATGACACACTGTGGCTTTTTAGTTGTCGCTTCCAGTATCCGCCGCCCAAAGGGCAAACGGGGATTTCTTGTCATTGTCTCATGCCGGATTCTTTCATGACTTCTGAAGGAACAACACCAAACTCCTTTCTAAAACACTTGCGGAAATAACCTGAGCTGTTGAAGCCCGTCAACGAGGCCACTTCATTGACATTATACCGCCCAGACTTCAGATACGCCAATGCACGTTTCAATTTGACTTTCCTCACGTACTCATTGGCGCCTACGCCCGTCAAGGACTTCACCTTGCGATAAAATGTGGAATGGCTCATCGCCATCCTATCGGTAAAGAATGACATGTCCATATCAGCCACGCCCAAGTTTTTTTCTATGAGCTCATCCAGTTTATCAAGAAACTCTCGGTCAAGCGGGGAAAGAGCGGGTACATCATTGTCTACGGTCTCGGCATGTCCAGCATTCTCCTTAGGAGTAATAACATCATGGTGGGCGGCATGTTCCAAGACGAACGCGGCCATTTTCCGCCTCCCCTCAAGGATGTTTTTCACTCTACTTCTCAACAATCTCGAACTAAACGGCTTTGTCAAGTAAGAGTCAGCTCCACTGTCATAACCTTTTTCCTGGTCATCCATACTGGTCTTGGCCGTCAACAGTATCACAGGGATATGACTAGTCCGAATGTCCGTTTTAAGCAACCGGGTCATCTCGACACCATCCATTTCAGGCATCATCACATCGCTCACTATCAAGTCCGGGCTCAACTTCATCGCCACATCGAGACCTTCCTTTCCCTGCCGGGCCACCTCCGTCCGGTAGTCTCTGCTCAATGCCTCCACGATGTACTGCCTCACTTCCTCATTGTCCTCCACCACAAGAATCACCTTTTTCTCAGTTTCATTGCCATCCGCCATGCCTGTCTGCACATTCTCCGAAGGCAATGCCTCAACATTTCCACCCAGTTCATGATGCGCATCAGGATAGGTCTTGTCCAATGAAATGGCAAAGCTGAAGGTAGACCCCTTTCCTTCCTCACTGACGACAGACAGCTGTGCCTCATGCAGTTCGGCAAGTGATTTCACAAGAGCCAGGCCTATCCCTGTGCCCGAAGCCTGCCTGGGGCCTCCAGCCTGGTAATAACGGTCAAAGACATGTGCCAACGCCTCACGCCTGATGCCCTGTCCGGTATCACGCACACCGACAATGGCTTTTCGCTTTTCACACAGCAACTCCAGCACAAATCATCACGCTGTTCTCATCATGGCGAAGGCGTATCGTTCCCTGTGCGTCCGGCTCCACGAGCAACCTGTCAACAGGTTCATGCCCTCCCGTCAGTCGTTCACAGCCTATGATTCCCAGTGTGGACACACGCTCTTCCCCCGCAAACGAAGAGGGCCTAAACTCGCAGATGCCACCAGACGAGCCGAAGAGCAACAATCCGCCGGACATGCTTGTTGCCGACTTCGCAACGAAGTTTCCCATGGGCAGACCACTGCTAAAGCCATAGTTTGAAAAGCGCTTGCTCTTCCTGTCAAAACGCGACACACCTATGCTCAGGCTCATCCAAATGTTTCCATCTGCTCCCTCTTCGATAGCACTGAAATTGCGAGCGAGCCCTTGCCGCGTGTCATATACCAACAAGGCATTCGGTTGGTTGGCATCCGGAACGCACACCAGTCCCTTGTGTGTCGCAATCCACATCATCCCATCCGCCGAGCGGATGATTTGATTCACGGAACTGGTCGGCAGTCCTCTCAAGAATGTCACGTCACGCCGGTTCTTCGCCAAAACCGCCACGCCTTTCACCATCGTCCCTATCCACAGCCGTCCTTGTCGGTCCTCGCAAAAGCTATTGGGGAAAGCGTTGTAGCCAATTCGCCGATTCAGTTCATTCTCAGGTCTCACTCGCCCATTCACAGAAGAGTAGATGCCTTTCTCCGTACCCATCCATACAGTGCCATCATGTCCCGTGAACAGCGCCACGACATCCATCCCACGTGTCTGGGGAATGGAAGACCATTGTCCAGTCACCGGATTGTACTTCAGAGCACCGTTGTCACTGGTTCCCATCCAAACATTTCCCTCATGGTCCTCACAAAAACAATAGACCACCGCCGCCGAATTGTCAATATGTGGAGATATGTCCAACATCCTATAAGGCTTGCCATCCTTCAGAATGGTCACCCAGTTGTCTTGACTGATCCAAAGTCTTCCTTGGCTATCGCGGAACAGCCCCGACACACCCGTCAATGGCTTTTCCATGAGCGTCAGAAGGCCAAAAGCCTGTTGGCGATGCGGCAAGAAGTCAACTCCCAAAGCATAGTTGCCCACCCATAGGTTACCAAAGGCATCCTCCATGACACTCCGCGCATGATTGGAAGACAACTGTCCGTCCTCCTTGGTCAACCTGCCAAACGCGGGCTTGTCATAAGGATACGCGAAGCGGTTCAAGTCAAGCGTGCTGACCCCTCCTATATCAGAAGCGACAAGCAGCACATGCCCCACCGTTTCACTGACATGATATATGTTATCCCCCGCCAAACTTTCTGCCTTGCCCCGCTCATGCCGGAAAGTCAAGAATTGACCCTTCGCAGGCTCAAACAGGGCCAGCCCGCCATTGGTGCCAATCCACACGTGTCCCCTGTGGTCCACAAACACGCTTCGCACATTGTTTCCCGGCAACCCCCGCTGCTGTCCTGGCTGCTGCACATATCGCTTTCCCTTATGTGTACGCAGGTCATAGACGATTAAGCCTTCCATGCGCAGCCCAATGTAAAGATGCCCTCTCCCGTCGTCCGCCACGGTCCTAACACCATCACATATCGGTGGCAGGATTGCGCGCGACAGTTTCCACGTCTTTCCCGTCACTGGGTCGATGTGGTGTATGTCACCCGCATAATGTGCCAGCCACAATACGCCGTCCGCCGCCTACCCCACCGCGGCGATGTCGTTAAGCGTCTTGCCTTCTGCCGTCGCATGGGAAAAACGCTGGGTGGCACAATGGAACACATCCAGCATCCCGTTCTTCCCATAAGCCCACACTGTATTGCTCTTGGCATGATAGCACACTCCCACCATCTCATCACATCGCAAAGACGAGTTGCTTGTCTTGAACGTGATGACCTTTCCGCCTGCCACGCGATTGAGGCCAGACTCGGTGGCCACCCACACAAAGCCTTGGCCGTCAAGGGCCATGCCGACAACAAGGCCATTCGACAGGCCATCACCCAAACAGAAGGTGTGGCCCAAAGACTGTGGAAGGGCCCGCAAGGGAGACTTCGGCCAAAAGACGCAAGCCGCCAGCAGCAGGAGCTGGAGCCATTTGATGTATTGTTGTAGATGTTTCACGGATAATCAATTGTCTATTCCTTGCAAAATTATGAAATTTATGTCAACAACACTATACTAACCCTGCAAAAACAAGCATTATCCCATGCAGGACGATTTGTGGCTCCTACGCAAGGTCTCCATTTTACCCCTTGACAACAGAATGACGAATATGTACCCTTCATTGACAGGAAAATAGCGTTGCGCCTGTGGAAGAATGACTAATTTTGCAACCACAATCTACAAGTGCGCACACAAAGCATCGCAGAATGCAGAGCGAGGCACCCGCACCTTCAAACGCATGTAACAACAACCACAGATCCTTTTCAAATGAAAACAAGCAGATTGAGAAAGGTCTACCTGGCCACCGTCGTCGCACTGACGACGGTCGGCCTACAGGCGGCCGCGCAAACCGTTTCATCAAGCGATGAGGCAACCGACATGACCACCCGCATCGTGAATCCCAACTTCGACGATGGTGCCAAGGGCTGGACCAACACCACCGGTGCACAGGTCAAAATCAGCACCGCAGAGAAAAAAACGGAAGCATCACCATCGCCGCCAACCAAAACCACTGGCAGCTATGGTCAGGTTCGGCCATCAAGGGACGCGCCTACCAGGCCATCGGCCAACTGCCCGAAGGGCGATATGTGGTGTCGGCAGATGTCGTCAACTCCGCCTTCACCGGCACGCTCTCGCTCTTCGCCAACGACAGCAAGACCGCCATCGGCTCCAACAGCGGGAATCGCTACTCCGTGTCGTGTCTGGTCATCGACGGCACACTGACCTTCGGACTGGATTGTGCGACGGGCGGCGCCACCATCGACTTCGACACGTTCACACTCGAATACCACGGACAAGACGCTGACGCCTTGCGTGAAGTGCTTGCCACGCGCCTGAGCAAAGCCAAGGACGCACTGGCCAGCGCATCCGAAGGCGCTGACACCGACGCATTGCGGCAAGCCATCAACCAAGCTGAAAATCTTGCTGCGACCGCTACTGCCGATGAGGTGTCGGCAGCCATCAAGACCATCAACAAAGCTTTGGACGACTACCAAGCCAGTCTTGACAATTTGGCTCAGCGCGCCGAGCAGCTTGCGCTTTTCGAAACGGCCGTCAGCGAGGCCAAGGCCGAGCGCCAGGCCGATGACTATCCCGGGGGGCCGGCTTTCGACAAGGCCATCGCCGAGGCTGAGGCTTTCCTGGCCAAGCTGAAAGACAACCTGTCGATCCCCTCCGACTCGGCACGCGACACGCTCAATGCCGCACGCGAGAATTACTACAACTCACAGTACAGCGTGGCCCCCTCTCCCCTCAGCGTGTCGGCAGTGGACCTCACGCTCAACGGCTCGGAGAAATATGTGCTACGCGTGGACGGGAAACCTTATTATGGCACGGAGATACAGGTGCGTCCCGACAAAATGCGCGGCACGCTTGGCTGGAGCGAGGACGAGATTGAGGCGGCCTTCAAGCGCGCGGCCGACGACGGCTTCAACACGCTCAGCGTACCCGTGTTCTGGCGCGAGGTGGAGCCTGAGAAAAACCACTTCGACTGGCGCATCCTCGACCGCTACATGGGCTGGTGCCACAAGTATGGCATGAAGATGGAACTGCTGTGGTTCTCATGGAGCAGTGGCGGACGCGTGCAGTGGTTGTGGAACTACAATGGCAAGCAGGTGCTTCGCACACCAGACTATGTGTGCTCAGCCAATGGCAAGTCGGACTTCAACATGCTCCGCACCGAATGGGAATACTCGCTCGACTGGCGCGACGCCAACCTGCGCGACAGAGAGACATATGTGCTGAGCCGTGTCATGGACCATGTGGCCCTGTGGGACGCCAACAACGGAGCCGCGCACACGGTCATCGGCGTGCAGCTGGGCAACGAGGCACGTGCCCATGGCGGCAACACAGCCACAGCCACCGAGATCATCGACTATTACCACCACGTGGGCGCAGCGGTCAAAGACTCCAAGTACGTCACATGGACGCGCCTCAACTGCGTGTCGCATGAGACCAACGGACGCGCCACGGCCAACGAGGCCAAGCGCAACAACGGCGGAACGAACATCGACTTCGTGGGCATCGATGTCTATGGCACCAGCGCCGCCAGCGTCATCGGCAATATCAACAACCAGTTGGGCGTCAACGGCAAGAACTTCCGCATGATCATGGAAATCGATGCCAAGGATGCCAACTCACCCGTCTACCAGATGGCAGCACTGGCCGGCAACAAGGCTTTCGACTATTACAACCTCGGCCCCATGGACGGCAATGGCCTCTATGACAGCAACAGCCACCAACTGGTGGAGCGGTCGCACATCTCGCTCACGCGGCAGCGCAACAAGATTCTGAACCTGGCCAACCAGGACATCGCCTTGTACAAGCATGGCAAAGGCTTGTTTGTCTACAACTACGCTGGCAACTCCACCAACAAGGAGACGGGTATCAAGGGCATCGCCTTCACGCCTGACGCCACCAAGACGCAGGCCATCGCCGTGGTGCACGCCGACAACCAGATAGCCCTGCTCTCCACGCTGCGAGGTGTGTTCACGCTTCCCGCCTCGCTCAACGCCACATCGGCCGAGAAAGGTTATTTCGACTCAGACAACAACTGGGTGAAAGAGGGCGATGTGTCCATCTCCAACAACCAGGTGATGATGCCGACAACATCGTGCGTGCTGGTGCGCCTCAACGGTGACCCTTCGCCCGACGGCATCACAAGCGCCAAGGCCGGGCACACCCGCAAGCTGGCGGCGCTCTACAACCTGAGCGGACAGCGCATAGCCAACAGCGCCAAGGGACTGGCCATCGCCCTGTATGACGATGGGACATGTGAGAAAGAAATCCGAAAATAAGGAAAAAGCATAAGCATCTACTCATATAACTAAAGGTGGGTTCTATAAATATCGTTATGGTGGTAATTTATAGAATCCACCAAAAACTGTAGATTGAGGCTGATGACTCCAACGCCCAGGGCGCATCCACTGTCAAGGCCATCTACTCGGCCGACGGCCGGCGTCTCACCAAGACGCAGCCCGGACTGAACATCATCCGTTACAGCGATGGCACGACCCGCAAGGTCCTGGTCAAGTGATGTGGCTTGACTGACAAAAAAAAGACATCCGCAACGCCGGCAATCGGCTTTGCGGATGTCTTTTTTTTGTGTGTGGGTGAGGGGCTGGGTCACACCGTGCCTTTCATCTTTTCGCCAAACTCCTTGGAGACGTAGTTGTAGAGGCTCTTGCAGCAGTCGGCCGAAAACTCCATGCCACACCCCACCACATGATTCCACTGCTCAGCGGTGAGCCCCTGGCTGAGGGTGTCACGGGTGATGTCATACTTCAGCAGACCGTAGATGAATCCGGCGTTGAAGTTGTCACCGGCTCCGATGGTGCTCACCGTGTCGGTCTGGGGCACAGGATAGCTGAGCTTCAAGCCATTGTCGGCCCTCACCTCGACCGGGTGGCCGCCCTGGGTGTAGATGAACTTCTTGCAATAGAATGACACCTCGGCCGAGTAGACCTTGTCGGGATCTTGCATCTTGTAGAGCACATCGAAGTCCTCGCGGCTGCCGCGCACGATGTCGGCATACTCAAGGTTCTCCAGGTAGTTGGGGGTGATCTTCATCACCTCGTCACGGTGCGAGGAGCGATAGTTCACGTCATAGTAGATGATGGCGCCATGTGCCTTCGCATAGTCAAGCAGTCCCACGATCTGCGGGCGGATGACGGGATTGACGGCATAGAAGGAGCTGAAGATGACAATGTCATCAGGCCGGATGTCAGGATAGATGAAGTCGAGCTGATCGTGGGGATGGTC
>ERZ808245.1316-NODE-1316-length-10243-cov-3.320475_pt1 | contig 10243 bp, 4 predicted proteins | sample MGYA00521243_ERZ808245 | MGnify/ENA primary metagenome ERZ808245 (study PRJEB31516, sample SAMN03275576) | gut metagenome | biome: mammalia-associated habitat; material: feces | host: Papio cynocephalus | place: Kenya | collected 2012-07-07 ... | reverse complement strand
GGTTGCCAGAGAAATTGAACTCGGCAATCTTACTCCGGAAGAAGCAGAGACGGATTCGCGAAGAAGTGTTCTTTTACAGTGTATCGGCGCATCCGATGATGTATATCCCGATATGTTTTTCGGTGATACAAAGGTGAACGCTACTTATATGCTGTGCAGTGATGGTTTCAGACACGAAATAACCAATGAGGAGATTTATGCTTCTTTGAATCCCGGTGTTATGCTTGATGCCGACGGTATGAAAAGAAATATGCAATCACTGATTGAGCTGAATAAGCAGCGACAGGAACGAGACAATATTTCGGTTGTGACTATCCGAACATTTTGAATTGAGGAGAAAAAGGGATGCTTGAAATAGGATCTCTCGTTGACGGCAAATATAAGATACTCAGCAAAGTCGGACAAGGCGGTATGAGCGTCGTATATATGGCAATCAATGAGAAAGCAAATAAAACATGGGCAGTAAAAGAGGTCCGAAAAGACGGTGTTCTTGATTTTGAAGCCGTCAAACAGGGGCTTGTAGCAGAAACGGATATACTGAAAAAACTCAGTCACCCGAATCTGCCGAGCATTATTGATGTTATTGACACGGATGATTCGTTTATCATCATCATGGATTATGTTCAGGGTAACTCTCTGAATAAAGCTCTTGAAGAATACGGTGCACAGCCGCAAGAGTATGTAATTGAATGGGCAAAACAGCTCTGTGATGTGCTCGGTTACCTTCATTCAAGGCAACCCCCTATCATTTATCGCGATATGAAACCGGCAAACATTATGCTGAAACCGGACGGTAATGTTACGCTGATTGACTTTGGTACTGCAAGAGAGTTTAAGGAGAAAAACCTTGCCGATACAACCTGTTTGGGAACAGTTGGGTACGCAGCTCCGGAGCAGTTCGGCGGAATGGGACAGACAGATGCACGGACAGATATATATTGCTTAGGTGCGACACTTTATCATCTTGTTACCGGATGCAATCCAAGTGAACCGCCCTATGAAATGAAGCCGATTCGTCAGATCAATCCCGGTCTTTCAAGCGGACTTGAAAGGATCATTCTGAAATGCACACAGCGCAATCCAGCCGACCGTTACCAATCGGCGGCAGAGCTTATGTATGCGCTCGATCATTATGAGGAAATCGACGATTTATATAAGAAAAAGCAAAAGAAAAAATTAGCAGGCTTTTTGACAACAGTTTCTTTGGCTCTTGTATTCGCTGTCGGCGGCTTTGCTCTCAACTACTTTGCCGCACAAAAAGCAACCGATACTTATCAAAGCCTTTTGTATGAGGCTTCTAAAACTGCTGATTACGACAAAAAGCTCTCGCTTTACGGACAGTCGATAGCGATTCCCAATAAGGCGGGCGAAAAAGAAGCGTATCTCGGTTTAATTCAAACATATAAAGACAACGATTCTGTATTCTCTGTTGATGAAGCAAATCAGTTGACTAAGTATGTAAAGAATAACAAAGCAGCGTTGCAAAAAAATCCTGCCAATTATACGGAGATTTGCTTTGAAACCGGAAAACTGTTTTGGTACTACTATGATTACGGAGACGGAACAGAAAATCAGGTCACAAAAGCGAAAAGCTCTGTTGAATGGTTTCAGGATGTAATTGAAAATGCTCCGGCAGGATATAAGAATCTTAATATGGCAAAGGTGTACGCCAATATCGGAACATTCTATCGTGACATTACAACAGATATTACGGAAGCCAGCGACAAAGGAAAATATAAGCCGTTTTTTGATAACATCAATGAGCTTTTGAACTCTGTGGCAACTGATGAAAATGAAAGTGAAATTGTTCGGCTTGAACTCTTGGAATTGTCCCGCAGTGCAATTCAACAGTATGCAACGAAGTTCAAAGGGGACGGGATCAGCGAAAAAGACATTACAAAGATGTATGAGCTTGTTGAGAAAACCGTCACCGGTATAACAACAACGGCTGATAAAACCGAAGAAAAGAAAAATAAAACGGTTTCACTTTTGAGTGATACAAAACAGGCGATTGAAACAGCCTACGGAACAAAAACGGGAGGTAATGAATAATGTCAGTTGAACAACTACAAACCCTCTCCCTTGTTTCGTACATTATTGCAGGCGTATTAGTTTTGGCTGCTATCGCATTGTTCTTTCTGCTTGACATTAAAAAGGTTATCGGAGATGTTACAGGTGCGACAGCTCGGAAGGCTATCAATACAATTCGTGAGCAAAATGAAGCTTCCGGCGATAAAGCATATAAACCAAGCCCTGTTAATGCGGCAAGAGGTAAATTGACGGATAAAATTTCTCCGTCCGGACGCCTTCAACCGCAAACGGCCGGTATCGGCGGTTCTCCGGGAACAGAAAAGTTTGATACAACAAAGCTTATGCCGCCAATCGAAGAAACTACCGTACTTGATAACACAGTCAGCGATACAACCGTACTTAGCGGAGAAACAACGGTTTTAGAGCAAAATGCTAATAGCGGAGAAACAACGGTGCTTTCCGAAAATGCAGATAGTCAATCGGAGAACGCCAAATCTTCCGATAAAGAGCATAAAGCTGATTTCAGTACAGATGTTGAGATGGGCTTCACCGATAGCTCTGAAATTATAGAGTAGAGGTGAAACTATGATATGAGACGCAGGTCACATTATTCCCGAAGAAAACAAAGAAAACGAATGTTTTATCTCTACACGACATTTTTAGCAACCGTATCGCTATCGGTGTTTCTGATGCCGTGGGGAATGAAGATGGCTGAAAGCACAATGTTGGTTACATACATTTCCGGTGTGATGTTTTGGATAGGTCTTATCGGTACGATTGCAATGGCAGGATGTATTACTTATTCAAGACGCAAAAGCATTGGCTTTCAGGACAGATATCCTCAACTAAAGCAATTAGGCATTATCCACTTTTTTCAGAATATGCCCGCGCTTATATGTGATATCTTGATGTTTTTGTCCGTAATAGGATTTGCAGTAATGCGAATATGGTTTGGAAAAACGATCTATCCGTTTGTTTTTCTTTCCCTTCTTATCTTTTCTTTCGGTATGCACTGTATGCTGAATGGAAGTAACTATATTTATGTAAATTATCAGACAAGGAGAGCAACAGAGTTATGAGTCAAACGAAGAAAGCTTTGGATCGTATACTTGCAATGGCGTTGTCGGTCTTGATGTGTTTTGCAATGCTGCCGGTTAATTCGGTTTATGCATTGGCTGCATCGCCCAGCGAAATATCCACGAATCTTGCAAGTATCGACTTCACAGTGAACGAGGCAACAGAGTTTACGGTTACTTCGGTAGCCAATGACGATGCCGGAAAAATGGTAAAGGGTTCATTTGTTTTCAGTGATCCCGATGCTATTACCAAACTTGAATACTATGAGACAGCAGAAGGTATGCAGGGATGGTATGAATTGACCGGGGATTTCGGTCCGACAACAGGTTTCCCGATTACTGATGCGACAAGTAAGTTCCGTGTCACATTCAACCAGACCGGAACATTCAGCGTAACTATCGCGTTAAAAGATGTTACCACGGGACAATCCTATGCTGTGGCAACAGAAACCGTGACCGTTAAAAACAAATCCGGAGTGATTACCACAGATATATCTTCGAAAAAATTTGTTGTTTATCAACCCATGGAGTTTTCCTTCACCTCGACAGCGAACGATGATGCAGGAAAAATGGTGAAGGGTTCGTTTGTTTTCGATGATCTTGATGCCATTGATACTTTGGAATACTATGAAACTGCCGAAGGTATGCAGGGGTGGTATGCTCTTACGGGTGATTTTGGTCCTGCAACCGGTTTCCCGATGATTGACGGAACGAGCAAATTCCGTGTGACTTTCAAAAAAGCCGGCGATTTTACTGTTACTGTTTTGATGAAAGAAGTTGGCACAGACGCGGAGATTTGCAAAGTTAATGCGAGCGTAAGCGTAGCGAAAGCCGATATCACGGGAATCTCTATTTCTCATACCGAGAATAAATACAATGATAATGCCGAATATGATTTAGCAACTGTCAACGGAACATTTTTGCCGGGGGATAAAGTTTCCTATACCATTGAGGGCGACTCAAATGTGTATTCGGCAGTTCCGAAGAAATCGGCAGTCGGCGAATACAAAGTAACCATAACAGTTGACAGAGGCGAAAACTACAATGTTTTCACTCAGACGGTCACCTCAAAAATAGAATTGGGTGATATTGTACTCGGCGGTATTAAGGTCAAGGGACTTGAGGGTATCTATAACGGTAAAGCACAGGATTCTGTCTCCGTTACAGGAAAAGGCGACTATTCTCTTGAATATAAATTAGATGACGGCGATTGGTCCGATACGATTCCTACCGTGACGGATGCAGGTTCTTATACCGTACAGGTCAAAGCGACAAAGACAAACTACAATGATAAAAATGTCCCTGTTGACAAGGCGGAATCGACAGTATATCCGTTTAATGTATATATTGCAAAGGCAGAACAGACAGGTTTCGCTTTTGAAAACACAACACCTGACGACCTGGCATACGATAGCTCTGTTTCTTACACACCTGTCGGTGGACAATCTGATGGTGAAATTACATACACTGTGACTTCCGGGAACGAATATGTTACAGTGGACAGCAATACCGGAATGGTTAAAGCCATTAAAGCCGGTGGTGTTGCAACAATTACCGCTACAAAGGCAGGCAATAACAATTATAATTCTGTTTCTGCTTCTTATTCTATAAGCACTATTAAGGCTGCACAGACCGATTTTGCGTTTGAGAAAGTCGCATACAGTGTGAAATACGGTACGGATAAATTGACGGTTAAGGCCGTCGGCGGTCAGTCCGGTGAAACTGTCACCTATGAAATAGTTGATGGCGATGTCGCAACTGTAACCTCTGACAACAACGCGGGTATTCTTTCGTTTATCAGCGGCAAAAAAGGAACTGTGGCCGTTAAAGCTACTTTGGCAGGCGGAATCAACTATAACGATATTTCCGCACAGTCGAAGATCACGGTTGCTACAAATGATTTCAGCAGCAAATATACTGTTGAACCTGTTGTTCCGTCTACCGGATGGTATACCGATAGCGTGACAATCAAACCGGCAGCAGGATATAAAGTAGCAACTTCCGGTCAGTTTGTGGCGAATTGGCAGGATAGTATCGTCATTGCCGCAGAGGGCAAAACCACTCCTGAACCGATTTATCTGAAAGAGATGGCAACAGGCTTTATTAGTGAAGCTATTACCGTTTCGGATATCTATATTGACAAAACGGCTCCGACATCGCTTAAGATTTCCTACTCAAAATCTGTCAGAGACGTTGTTCTTGAGACAATTTCTTTCGGCTTCTATAAAGCGGATATGACGGTAACCTTAGAGGCAACAGACCTTGTTTCTAAGATTGATCATTTGGTCTATAAAATCGGAAACGGCGAAGAAGTAACGATTGGAAAAGCCGATATTACTTTCAGCGGAGACAATAAAGAAATTGCAACCGCAAGCTTTAAGATTTCTCCGAATCTGAGCAGCAGTATCATTACACTTACCGCTTTCGATACGTCGGGACGCTCTACAACTATTGCCGGGGATAAGACATTGGTTGTTGATAATATTAAGCCGGAGATCTCCGTGTCGTATGATAACAATGACGCCGCCCACGATATGTATTTCAAGGCGGATAGAACTGCGACAATTTCAATTAAAGAGGAAAACTTCTTTAAGGACAATCTCTATGACTACATTGACCCAGAAAACGAAAAGAGATACCTGACAATCACTGTCGGCAAGCGCCTTTACGGTGAGTCCGTTTACACGGAAACTATTGTTGAGCCTGTATTCACGAAAGACGGTGATGTGTATAAAGCGGAAATTAAGTTTTCAGAAAATGCTGATTATACTTTCGCGGTTTCTTTCTTTGACTACTCAGGAAATGAAAACAAGGCGGTAGATTACGGTGAGTCTGTTGCTCCTACTGCATTTACGATTGATAAAATCAAGCCTGAACTGAGCATTTCTTATGATGACACTAACGCAACAGAATCTCAGAGTAATGCAGGCTATTATCAGGGTAAACGCGTGGCTACATTTAAGGTTACCGAGCATAATTTCGAACCGAGTGAATTGGCGTTTACAAAGTTTACAGCTAATAATGTTCAGGGCAACCCTGCCAATGAAGCACAGATAAATGCCTTCATAAGTTTGTTGCACGATGCAGCAAATTGGTCGCACAACGGCGATGAGCATACCGCAACCATTCTTTTTGACGCAGATTCAAATTATACAATCGAATTGAATTACAGTGACCTGGCGGATAATGACGGCGATATGGTAACTGATAATTTCTGTCTTGATAACACTGCGCCGAATAATCTGGAGGTTACTTATAGCGCCTCTATCTTTGACACGATCTTGAACGCTATCACTTTCGGATTCTATAAAACCGATGTGACTGTCACCATCACTGCGAAAGATGAAACTGCCGGAGTGGATTACCTTACCTATTCCTACACAGTTGATTATAGCAATGATAAGAAAGGTCACGAGGAAGAAGTAGGACATAAGAACGATAGCGGAAAAGCCAATGTCGTTATTCCTAAGAGTGACATTACTTTCAGCGAAAACGGTAAGAAAGCAACTGCTTCGTTTACTATTCCGAACGAATTCCGTGGGTATGTCTCGTTCACTGCAACCGATAAATCCGGCAACACGAGTGAGCTTTTCAAAGATGAAAAGATTATCGTTGTGGATAATGTCGCTCCCGGTGTCAATGTTACCTATAACAATACGGACGCCCAAAACGGTAACTATTATAAGGCCAACAGAACGGCTACAATCAGTATCAGCGCCGACAACTTCTTCAAAGATTACCTCTATAATCCGATTGACAATAAGGAAGGAAACGAAAATTATCTCGTTATAAAAGTCGGAAAGAAGCTTGATGATCAATCTGAGTATTCGTATACCTATGAACAGCCTGCTTTCGTCAAAGACGGTGATGTCTATAAGGCAACCGTTGAATTTAACGAGAACGCTGACTATACATTTGATATCAAATACACAGACAAATCGCATAACCCGTTTGATTCATATGAGACGGATGAGTTCACGATTGATAAGACAGCTCCTGTGGTAGATGTGACCTTCTCTGAGCCTGAACACTCCAACGGCAATCAGTACAGAAAAGACAGAACTGCAACAATCAAAATCGTTGAGCACAACTTTGATGCAAAAGATGTTGTTGCAATGGTAACAGCCCGTGATCCTCAAGGAACTGTATTTGATTATGCCGCTTATCTTAAGGACAATGCAAATTGGCAGTCAAATGGTGACGAGCACACCGCAACCGTTCCGTTTGCAACGGAAGCTCATTACACTTTTGATATCAAGTATACTGACCTTGCCGGTAATGTGTTTGATTCCTTTGATGCGGTTGACTTTACCATAGATAAAACGGCACCGACCGCTATGGATATTAAGATAAATAACGTGTCGGTTGCCGGCTCGATGGACACATTTGCTTTTGATAAGTTCTATCGTACCGCTGTAACAGTCAAGCTCAGTGCAAACTGTGATATCAGCGGTATAGAATCGCTTAAATATCAAAAGGTTGCAAATGTTTCTGATTATCAGGAGTCGGGTATATGGACTGACTACAATGATGAAACAGGAATTGTTGTATCTCCGAGTGAGAAGTTTATTATCTATTTCCGTGCGGAAGACAGAGCCGGAAATGTGACGATTATTCGGTCTACCGGTATTGTTGTGGACGATAAGCAGCCTATCGGCGAAACAAAAGCCCCCGAAATTGATGTTATTCCGGCGGAGCCTAATAATAACGGACTTCACAACAAAGATGTCAATGTTGATTTGAAAGTTGTCGATCCTAAGTATGCAGGCTCAGTTGTTTCCGGAGAGGGTTACTATTCCGGTCTGAACAAGATTACTTATACGATTAAGACAACAGACACTGACGCGGTTGAAACCGGTGTTCTGCTTGATGTTGCAAGCGGTAAAACATCCGGTGGAGTTTTTGACGCGGATAATCTTATCAGTAGTTGGACGGGCAAAATTACGGTCGATGCTAATAAGTTCAACAGTAATAATGTCATTGTCGAAATAAAAGCAATAGACAATGCCGGCAATGAGCGAGTAACAACAAATAATACGGTTGATGAACCGATCAGAATTGATGTTACGAAGCCGAATATCGACATTTCTTATGACAATAATGATGCAGACAGCGGCTCTTTCTTCAAGGCAAACAGAACTGCAACAATCGTCATAACCGAGCGTAATTTCAAGCCGGAAGATGTTGCAATTAAAATTACCAATACTGACGGTGTTATTCCCAATGTGTCCGGTTGGACCAAGACGGCAGGCATAGGAAACCTCGATGATACAAAATGGACTGCGACGATTTTCTATACTGCTGACGGCGATTACACATTCGATATTGAGTATACGGACCTTGCGGATAACAAAATGAGTGGCGTCGTGTATGCGAACGGCACGGTTGCGCAGACGGAATTTACGATTGATAAAACGATTCCGACTATTGAGGTAACCTACGATAACAATTCCGCAATGAACGGTAATTATTATAAGTCTGATCGCACGGCAACTGTTGTGATTACTGAGCATAACTTCAATGCAGAACGCGTTGATATTACTCTGAAAGCAACCGACGATGGTAAGGACAGCACTCTGCCGACTGTCAGCGGTTGGAGCACGGACGGCGATAAGCATACTGCAACGATTACCTACAACAAAGACGGTCTTTATACCTTTGACATCTCTGTTAAAGATAAAGCAGGTAACGACTCGGTTGATTTTGCAGAACAGACCTTCTATGTTGATAAAACGGCTCCTACACTTGACATTACAGGTGTTGCCGACCGTTCTGCAAACAGCGGTGATATTATCCCTGTAATTTCGTATTCCGATACGAACTATGATGACAGCCAGGTTAAGATTACATTGACCGGTGCTATAAGAAAGGGCGTTGCGCTTGACGGCTCTTACACCGAACAGCACAACGGCAAAGTGTTTACATTCAAAAACTTTGCTAAGGAAAAGAGTATAGATGATATTTATACTTTGACCGCAACCCTGACTGACAAGGCCGGTAACTCTACGGAAAAAACCATTATGTTCTCTGCAAACCGTTTTGGATCTACATATGGATTCAGTGCGGCAACCGAAAAACTCAACGGCACCTATGTTCAGAAGGCTGAGGATGTTGTTATGACAGAAACCAATGCCAATGAACTGAAAAACATCAAAATCACGCTCTTTAAGAATAACGACACGATTATTCTTAAGGAAGGCGAAGATTACAGAATTGATGTAAAGGGCGGAAACGGACAGTGGTATGAGTACACATATACAGTATTTGCTAAGAACTTTGCTGACGACGGTGTGTATAGGCTGACCTTCCATTCAGAGGATGCGGCAGGCAACATTGCGGAAAACACATTGGATACCAAGGATAAGGAGATCGGCTTCGGTGTAGATAAAACAAAGCCGAATGTTGTTATCACAAATCTTGAAAACGGTAAAACCTATCCTTTGGAGAGCTTGACTGTATCTATGTCTGCAAGCGACAATCTGCTTTTGAAATCTATTGTCGTATACCTTGATGACTATAACAAGGCATATAAGACATGGAATGAAAAAGAAATTGCCGATATTATTGCCAAGAAAGGCGAATTCACCTTCGATGTGTCCGGAGATTCTACCGGAGCACATAAGGTAAAAGTTGTTTGCACCGACGCGGCAGGCAACGAGCAGGTTGAAGAAATCACAGACTTCTATGTAACCACAAACCTGTTTGTACGCTATTACAACAATAAAGCCTTGTTCTTCGGCTCTATCGGCGGCGTTATTCTGATCGTCGGACTTGCTATTGCACTCGTTGTGGCAAAGAAAAAGAAGAGGCAGGCGTAATTATTTCGTAGTTTCAGAGCCTCCGGTTTAGACCGGGGGCTTTGATTTTATATCAATATTGAGGTTCTTCCTTATTTCTGATATAATAAAAGCAATGGGACGATATGAAAAACGAAAGTGAGATAGGATAAGTATATGCCGCTTCAAATAATACGAAATGATATAACAAAAATCGAATGTGACGCTATTGTCAATGCCGCCAATTCGACCTTGCTCGGCGGTGGAGGTGTTGACGGTGCAATACACAGAGCTGCCGGGAAAGGCTTATTGCTCGAATGTATGAAGCTCGGCGGCTGTAAAACCGGCCAGGCGAAAATC
>ERZ808245.1315-NODE-1315-length-10244-cov-5.205221_pt1 | contig 10244 bp, 10 predicted proteins | sample MGYA00521243_ERZ808245 | MGnify/ENA primary metagenome ERZ808245 (study PRJEB31516, sample SAMN03275576) | gut metagenome | biome: mammalia-associated habitat; material: feces | host: Papio cynocephalus | place: Kenya | collected 2012-07-07 ... | reverse complement strand
ATTCGCGGTTCTCGCCATAGTCGGTGAGAGCGGGTTGGTTCCATTGCCGGTGGATGACGTTATTGAGGTAGTAGAAATAATGATGGGTCATGTTTAAGTAATAATTAATAATTAATAATTAAGCCAATTCCTTTGCTTAAACGGGCTGCAAAGGTACGATAAATTTCCCGAACTACCGCGTGCGCAAGGCAGATGTGGAGCATATAGTCTCGAAGAGGTCGGCTCAATCACATACTAATCACATACTAATCACATACTAATCACATACTAATCTCATACTAATATCATACCCTTACCCAGACAATCAGCCGAGGAAAGAATTTGTTTTTTGCGGATTTTATTTTGTGGATATTGCGCAAGTGCGGAAAAAGCAGTACATTTGCAGTCCGTAAGGTGAGCCTAATCAACGTTAGTTACAATGATATTCGAAGCCAGTCCGTACAAGGTATTTGCGGGTTCAAAAGGGGAGCCGTTGGCGTCCCGTATTTGCGAGCATTTGGGATGTTCGCTGGGTAAAGTAAACGTTGCACGCTTCTCTGACGGGGAGTTTGCGGTGAGTTTTGAAGAGTCAGTGCGCGGTCAGTCGGTGTACTTGGTGCAGTCCACGTGTCCGAACAGCGACAACCTGATGGAGTTGCTGCTTGCGATAGACGCAGCACGACGGGCCAGTGCGTACAAAGTGATAGCGGTGATACCGTATTTCGGTTGGGCGCGCCAGGACAGGAAGGACAAACCGCGCGTGTCGATTGGTGCGAAACTGTGCGCGAATATGCTGCAGGTGGCGGGTGCGGACCGTGTGATAACGGTGGATCTGCACGCCGACCAGATACAGGGATTCTTTGATATACCGGTTGACCACCTGTACGGAGCAAACGTGCTGGCGTCGTATGTGGAGTCGTTGCATTTGGATAACCTGATAGTGGCGTCGCCTGATGTGGGCGGTAGCAAGCGTGCGGCAGAGTTTGCGAAGAAACTGCATGCGAGTACCGGTGTGGAGGTGCCGATGGTGATATGCTACAAGCACCGTCCGGAGGCTAACCAAGTGTCGGAGATGCGTGTGCTGGGCGACGTGCAGGGAAAGAATGTGATTATCATTGACGATATAGCGGATACGGCAGGGACGCTGTGCAAGGCTGCGAAGGTGATGAAAGAGGAAGGGGCATTGTCGGTGCGCGCATTGGTGACCCACGGACTGATGTCGGGCGAGGCCTGCAAACGGATTATGGAGTCGGAGTTGGAAGAACTGGTGTTCACCGATTCGATACCGTTTGATGTGAGCCGTTGCCCGAAAGTGAAGACCGTGTCGCTGGCTGCTCCGATTGCGGAGACGATACTGGCGATACAGGAGCACAGGTCGGTGAGTGAGTTGAATATCCACTGATGATGGTGTGAGAATTTGGAATAAAATAGGAATGATAGGGGCGGTAGCCCTGATTGGCAGTTTGACAGGGTGCGGCGGCAAGCCGCACTCTGCCGCTCAGACTGCTGAGACGAAGTGCGATTTTTCGGCGGATTCGGCATACGCTTATGTGGACAGTCAGGTGGGTTTCGGGGCACGAGTGCCCGGTACGGAAGCCCATAGCGAGTGCAGGGATTGGATAGTGGAAAGGCTGACGGCATGGGGTGTGCAAGTGGAGGAACAGCAGGGGTTGATGACTGATTATAAGGGAGATATGCAGCCTGTGCGCAATATCGTGGCGCATGTGGAAGGGCATAAGGCGAATGCGGCGGCGGTGCTGCTGTGTGCGCATTGGGACTGCCGTCCGTGGAGTGATGAAGAGGAGGACTATGATGAGCGTTTTCTGCCCGTGACGGGTGCGAATGACGGTGCGAGCGGCGTGGGCGTGCTGCTGGAGGTGGTGCGTCAGTTGCAGACACTGCGGGGTTCGGAGACGGCTTTTCCACCCGTGGATGTGGTGCTTTTCGATTGTGAAGATATGGGTACACCCAACCATTATACGGGTGTGCAACGAGAAAATACATGGTGCCTGGGGAGTCAGATGTGGGCGGAACGGTACGCGAAAACGCCTGTGAACAAGCGCGTTGCGTATCAGTACGGGGTGCTACTGGATATGGTGGGCGACCCGTCGGCGACATTTCCGCGGGAGTACTTCTCGGTGCAGTATGCGCAGCAGTATGTGGAAAAGGTGTGGCGCACGGCATCGAAATTGGGATACGGGCGGTATTTCGTGAACCAGAATGCGTATCCCATCACGGACGACCACTATTATGTGAACACGGTAGCGGGTGTGCCGTGCGTGGATATTATTGATTATAAGCCTAATGCGGAGACAGGGTTCCCCGACTGGTGGCATACGCAGCGCGATGACATGCGCAATATCAACAAACAAACATTAAAGGCAGTCGGTGAGACTGTGATGAACGTAATATGCTCGAAATAAAGAACTTACATGCCTCAATAGCAGGCAAAGAGATACTGAAAGGCGTGAACCTGACCATCAATGAGGGCGAGGTGCACGCGATAATGGGTCCGAACGGTGCGGGAAAGAGTACGCTGTCGAATGTGCTGGTGGGCAATCCCGCGTACACGGTGACGGAAGGCGAGGTGCTATTCAAAGGCAAGAACCTGTTGGAGATGGCTCCCGAGGTTCGGGCGCGGGAGGGGATATTCCTGTCGTTTCAGTATCCGGTGGAGATACCCGGTGTGTCGATGGTGAATTTTCTGCGTACGGCCGTGAACGAGAAGCGGCAGTATCAGGGTCTGGAGCCGCTGTCCGCCACGGAGTTTCTGCGGCTGATGCGCGAGAAAAAGGCGTTGGTGGGTATGGATAACAAACTGACTAACAGGTCGGTGAACGAGGGCTTCTCGGGTGGCGAGAAGAAAAGGAATGAGATATTCCAGATGGCGATGCTGGAGCCGTGCCTGTCGATACTGGACGAGACGGATTCGGGTTTGGATATAGACGCGCTGCGCATCGTGGCCGAGGGCGTGAACAAACTGAAGACCCCCAAGACGGCATCGATAGTGATTACGCACTATCAGCGGTTGCTGGACTATATCGTGCCGGATTTTGTGCATGTGCTGGCGGACGGCAAGATAGTGCGCACCGCGGGCAAAGAGTTGGCACTGGAGTTGGAAGAGAAGGGGTATGCGTTTCTGAACGAGCAATAGCGGTGGCGGTATGGCGAAAGAGATAGTGTTGCATAAGGGCGAGACGCGGGAATGGGTGATGGTGAATGAGCCGCAGGTGGATTGGCATGTGGTGCAGGAAGAGGGTTCGACCCTGCGTCTGCACGTGGTGTGCCTGGATGACAAGTCGGCGCAGGACGCGCAGTGGCAGTCGCGAATCGTGGTAGAACAGAACGGAAAAGGTTGCCGTACAGAGTTGTACGGTATGGGTATAGTGCGCGAGCAACAACAGATGCACGTGATGACGCAGGTGCTGCACAACGCGGGCGGCGGGTATTCGTCGCAGTTGTTCAAGTATGTGCTTGATAATGAGGCGCGCGGTTCGTTTCACGGGGAGTTGAAGATACTGCCCGATGCCCAGAAAGTGGAGGCGTGTCAGACGAACCGGAATATACTGCTGTCGCGCGGGGCAATGATGACTACCGAGCCGCAGTTGGAGATATATGCCGACGATGTGAAAGCCAGCCACGGGGCAACTACGGGTCAGTTGGACGAGTCGGCGATATTCTATATGCAGCAAAGGTGCATAGACAAAGAGACCGCCTACAGGCTGCTGCTGTGCGCGTTCTTCGATGATGTGGTGCGTGAGGTGCGCGACGAGACCGTGCAACAGCGGCTAATAGACACGATTGATAGCGTAATCCAGTAAACAGATTAGAGAGTCTTTGTACTTGCCGTCAGGGAGGACAGCGATAGCCTCCATGGCGCGCTTGCGGTGTCGCTGCATCTGCCGGTAGGCATAGCGTACGCCGTCGTAGCGGAGGACGAAGGATTTGATTTCTTCGGACGCCTCCAAGGGGTTGATATACTGCGCTTTGGAAGCCAGTCCCTCTGCCAGTTCGCGGATATGCTCCGCCTCGTCTTTGGTGGCGCGTGCGAGGGATATGAGGAGGGGTAGGGTGGCTTTGCCGTCGCGTATGTCGCTCATCGTGGGTTTGCCAAGGTCTTCGATGTCGGAGTAGTCGAGGACATCATCCTTGAGTTGGAAGCACATACCGAGTTGCAATCCGAACTGACGCAGGGCAGTGATTTGCCGCGTGGTAGCCCCTGAACTGGCAGCCCCTGCCGCACTGCAAGCCGCAAAGAGGCAGGCTGTCTTCTGCTCGATGACCTTCATATATTGGTCTTCGGTTATCCACATGGACTGCCCGCTGTGCAGTTGGAGCAGTTCGCCGGAAGCGAGAGACTTGCCCATGCCAGCCACGGTGGCGAGAATGGTGGTGTTGTGCACATCTGCCAGAATACCAATGACTTTGGCAAGGAGATAGTCGCCGGTGAGGACGGCGATTTTGTTCGTCCATTGCGTGTGTACCGCCTCGGTGCCCCGGCGCATGGGAGAGTCGTCCACCACATCATCGTGGATGAGCGAGGCGGTGTGCATCATCTCGAGTGCTGCGGCGGTCCGGAGGGTCTTGTCGGTGATGCCGCGGCAGATGGCGGCAGACAGGAGCACGAGGATGGGACGCAGTTGCTTGCCGCGTTTGGAATGGATATAGTCCAGAACCTCGGAGAGTAGTTTGTTGTCGGTTTGTAAAGCATCCGCAAAGGTCTGTTCGTATTGGCGAAATTCTGCTTGTATGGGTTTGCGAATCTCTTGTATTGTATCCATGTGTTTACCAATCTATGGAGGTTAGGTGCCCGCGATATACGTCGCTGAATGTTTCTGTAAAAGACTGTCCGCCAATGAGGTATATGTTGTTGGCATTGTCGATGACGGCTGTTTGCTTCTGTCGTTGTCCGTAGGTGTCGGGCAGTCGGTTGTGGGCAGTGTCGGGGGTGTACCAGTTCATGCCCTCGTCGTCGGAGAAGAGCATGGAGGTGCGCCATGTGAGGTCGTTGTCAATGCCGCCGAACATGATGATATGTCCGTCGTACTGCAGGAGGGATATGCCTGTGAGTGAGCGGAAGTCGGGTTGTTCGATGGAGAAATCCTTGATTCTGTAGCCTGCTGATGTCTCGTATTCGAGGTTCCAGCGGGTGTTGAGGGGTGTACCGTCTTCGGTTCGTCCGCCAACAATCATGGCGCGCGGGCGTTCACTGCTGGCGCCGAAGGCGAGAGAGGCAAAGTCGGAGACGGGGAAACCGGCAGGCAGGGTGTCGCCTTGCAGCCCGTAGATTGGTTCGGCGGGCAGGAGGCTGTCGTTGGGCTGTGTGTGCCCCAAGAGAAGTTGCGATGTGGTGCGGTCGCGCAGGATGCACCATGCCTTGTTGTCGAAGGCGACTAACATATTGACAAACGAGAAACTGCGCGTGCTGTAGTCGTGGGTTGTCCACGTGGTGATGTCGGTGGAGGTGTAGAGGCAGTCGCCATCGGCATAGTAGAGGGTGCTGCCGAGTTGCAGGATATTGCGTACGCGGCAGGCTGCGGGTAAGCCCGTGACGGCAGATTGCTTGGTCCAGAGAGAGCCGTTGGCGGAGGTGTAAACCTCGGTAGATAGTCCGTCGTTGGTGAAGAGGACCAATTGTCCGTTGATGTAGAACGCCTGCATATCGCAGTTGCGGGTGAAGATACGCTCGGTGAGGCGTGTCCATACATACAGGTCGGGGTCCACCTGGTGGACGGTGAAAGCGAGTTGGTACCACTTCTCGTTGGTAAGGTCGGAGGACTTGATGTGTACGAAGATGGGTTCGTGACTGAAATCCACGGTGTCGCTGCCCGTGAGGATGAATGACGTGTCGGGCAGGAAGAGTGTTACAGAAGCGGGTGTGACCTTGTAGGAGAAGCGCGGCATGACGCTATCCAAGGTGGTGCCGAATGCGAGGGAGTCGCTGTTGTAGATAAAACCGGTGTCGGTGCGTTGCTCCACCTTGTAGGTGGCGGCGGTGAGACCCGGGTTGGCAGTGTCGGTAGCAAAGGAGAACACCGTAATCTCCGCATAGGGAGAGGTGGTGTCGGTGGTCTTCTCGTTGCAGCCGGCAAGCACGATGCCGAAGAGTAGGAGTATGTATAAAAGTCGCTTCATTACACAGAAATTTCGGACAAAGTTACCACCATTTTTGCACATATCCAAATAAAGCAGTACTTTTGCGGTTGTTTTACGCGGAATTATGCTTTTTGAAACCAACATACGTGATTTGCTGCGGTTACTGCCCAAGTACAGGACGCGACAGGCGAAGGCTGAGATGCGCGAGTTGCTCAGTCAGAAGCGTCGTTTGCTGACCTCGGAACAGAAAGAGGAGGCTTCTGCGCGCGTGATAGAGCGATTGGAGCAGTTGGAGTGTTTCCGCAAGGCAAAGACGCTGCTCATCTATTATCCGATTCACAACGAATTAGACTTGTTGCCGTTGGTGAAGAAGTACAAACACGAGAAGACGATTCTGTTTCCCGTGACGCACAGGAAGAGCATAGATGCTTGTCCGTATCGCGGTAATGCGCTGATGAAGCGGGGTAAATTCAATATCCCCGAGCCGCAGACAGAGCCTTACACGGGCAATATTGACCTGATACTGATACCCGGTGTGGCGTTTGACAGGAAATGCAACCGTTTGGGGCGTGGCGGAGGCTATTATGACCGCTATCTGTGCAAGCGCAAACACTCGATGCTCATAGGGGTGGGGTATGACTTTCAATTGGTAGGTGAGGTGCCTACCGAGCGGAATGATATGCGTTTGCAGGGTGTTATTGTTCCTTCTCAGACCATTCTAAGGTAGTCTGCTGCGATTCGCGGTAGAGTATGTCTCTGTCGGTTTCGGGTGTGAGGTGCTTCTCGCCCGTGCGGTAGTAGTATATCAAGCCGTAGTCCTGGCACTTGCGCAGGCGGGCATAAGGCAGTTCGTCCTGATAGAACGCCTCCACTTGGTTCCATATATCGAGCAGTAGCCGGTCGGCTTCTTTGCGCATGGTTTCCACGTCCTCATAGATACGGGAGTGGGTCTTGCGGGTGTAGTTGATGGTGGTGTACTGTTCGCGGAAGATGTCGTAGTGGACTTGCACCTTATTTATAGCGGGGTTGTAGATAGGAAAGCCGCCTTGCGCAATGCGTTTCTGTTCGCCTTCGATGATATTCTTGCCCCATTCGAGCAGGCTCTCCTCGGTGTTGAGGTCGGGTAGGGCAGTATTGTCGGGGTCGAGATGGTATAGTTCTTTCTGCACGCGTTTGATTTCGCCACGAATGACAGCCAAATTCAGCACCTGAATGAAGTGTGAGATGTACATGCGGGCGTTGTGTACCTTGTGCCGATACTGCTTGTTGGCAGACACTTTGGTGTCCACATTGGCGTGATACTGAGCCATTTGGTTCTCAAATTGCATAAGGAACCGCTGTGCTTCGGTCAGTGTCTTGTACTGGATAGGCTGGTCGTTGAAATCGGCTTCTCCTGCACGTTGCACCGCCCGTTGCATGGCTTTCAGGCGGGTTTTGTCTGTTTTTGGTAGTCGGCGGTAAGGCATAGTTAATGATGAATTGACTCCCCCAACCCCCTCAGAGAGGGGGGTAATAAAGAGGATAGTTTATTTATTGTTGTACATTGATTGCGATTAGTATTATTGGATTTGTCATATCTGCCAGTTATCCCCGCTAAGCCCCTCCTTTGGAGGGGTTGGGGAGGTCTCTATTTTCTCCTTTTAATCAGTTTTTCTGCTAAGGTGCGGAGGGCTTGTGTGGCGTTGTTTGAGGGGAGGTCTTGCAGGCAGTCCAATGCCTTTCGGGTGTATTGCTCCACCACTTCTTCGCAGACTTGGCGTATGCCAAGGCGGTTGTACAACCCTGTGACAGCCAGAATCTTGTCTTCTTTGGGTGCATGTACGGCATGCAGCCAGTGCTCGAGTTCCAAGCGTGTGGAGGGGTCTGCTGTGTGCAGTGCGGTGAGTAGTACATAGGTCTTCTTGTTGCATGTGATGTCGCCACCTATCGCCTTGCCGAAAGTGGCGGGGTCTCCCCAGCAGTCAAGGATGTCGTCCTGTATCTGAAATGCCAATCCGAGGTTGATACCATACTGATACAGAGCGTCTTGCGCCTGCGCATCAGCCCCTGCGATGTATGCCCCTATCTGCAGGGCAGTGGCAAGCAGGACGGAGGTCTTGCGGCGAATCATCATGAGGTAGTCGTCGATAGTGGTGTCCTGTTTGGCTTCAAAATCCACGTCGTACTGCTGTCCTTCGCATATCTCTGTGCCCATCTTGTTGAAGAGCCGCAGTACTTCGGACAACTTGTCAGCGGGGACGCGGGATAACAATTTGTATGCTTCGATGAGCATCTGGTCGCCGGAGAGTATGGCGGTGTTGTCGTTCCAACGTACATGCACTGTTGGTCGTCCGCGACGTACATCGGCACGGTCCATGACATCGTCATGGAGTAGGGTGAAATTGTGGAAGACTTCCAACGCCAAGGCTGCGGGAAGCACATCTTCGTCTTTGCCTCCGAATGCCTCGGAGGCGAGTATTGCCAACTGCGGGCGCAGGCGTTTGCCTCCGCTTTCCAAGGTGTATCCGATAGGTTCGTAGAGCCCACGGGGTTCGCGGTTCCAATCAAGTTTGGCTATTTCTTGTTCTATATTTACCATAATAAAGACCTCCCCAACCCCTCCAAAGGAGGGGCTCAATTAATTAGTGATTAACTATTGCGTTTTCGATGATGTCTGTGAGGACATCTTTCATCTCCAAGCCTGCGGCACGCACTTGTTGCGGGATAAACGATGTGGGGGTCATGCCTGGGGTTGTGTTGATTTCCAACAGGTTAATCGTCCAACCTTCTGTCAGTATGTAGTCCACCCTGATAATACCATTGCAGCCTAAGATGTCGTAGATATGGAGGGTCAGTGCCTGTACGCGGTCGCGCACCTCGTCGGGAATGCGTGCGGGCGTTATCTCGTCCACAGCCCCGTTGTACTTGGCATCGTAGTCAAAGAACTCGTGTTTGGTTACTACCTCCGTGATAGGGAACGCCACTGCCTTGTTGTGTGTCTTGTATGCTCCGCAAGTTATCTCGACACCTTTCATAAATGCCTCACAGATAACCTCGTTGCCTTCGCGGTATGCCTTTTCAATGGCTGGGGACACCTCTTGCAGCGTCTTGACTTTGGTTACGCCAAAGGAGGAGCCTCCCACGTTGCTCTTGATGAAGCATGGCAGCCCTATCTTCGCCACAATCTCTTCATCTGCAGGGCGTTGCATGTTCCGGCGCAGGAGAATGCTGGGGGATATGCGTACGCCGAAGTCCTGCAGGTAGTGGTTGCAGGCGTACTTGTTGAAAGTCAGGGCTGCCGCCAAGACATTGCAGCACGAATAGGGCACGTGCATCATCTCCAAGTAGCCCTGCAGCAGTCCGTTCTCGCCCGGTGTGCCATGGATGGTGATGTAAGCGAAGTCGAAACGTATCTTTTCCCCATTGTGGAGGAAGGAGAAGTCGTTCTTGTCCACCGGCACCCATTTGGCGTTTGTATTATCACGCAATATGCTGTCGTCCACATTATTGTCGTCCAATGCTTCCCAGTTGCTGCCCTGAATGGTGACAATGGTAGCGTTGTATTGCTCTTTGTCTATCCACGAGTAGATGCCTGCGGCACTGCGGAGTGAAACATCGTGTTCGCTGCTGTCTCCGCCACAAACTATGGCTATATGCTTCTTATTGCTCATTTTTATATGAATCTAAAACAACCCGCAAATTTACTACTTTTTTTGCATACTGCCAAAAACTTTTGCGTTAACCATATATTCCGAGTGAGAAGAGGCGGAATTGTGGCGTAAAATCCGGTTTCAAAACGGAGGTTTGGTGTGTGGTATAATTTTAACAATTGCAAGATTCTATCCGTGTGATTACTCGTTGTTCTCTCGGAGTTCACTCGGGATTCTCTCGGTGAAAGTGCGTGCTTATAATAATTTATAATTGAGAGGTTCACGGCAAGCAGCAATGGTATGGCAGGCTAATGGTATGAAATGAGACTTATTGTTTAGGACTGTCCCGAACGTCATTGCTATTTGGCGCGCTTGTTATGAAAAATACTTACGCCCCTTGCATATATGCACGGAATGTAGTATCTTTGCAGGCTTTTTGAAAAGAAAGCGCGTATTGGGGATGGATTTGACTGCTTGCAACCCCGTAACAAAATGCTAAAACTTGTGCCGCAAGTCCCAAACAGTCACTTGTGGCTTGTT
>ERZ808245.1309-NODE-1309-length-10259-cov-22.876715_pt1 | contig 10259 bp, 8 predicted proteins | sample MGYA00521243_ERZ808245 | MGnify/ENA primary metagenome ERZ808245 (study PRJEB31516, sample SAMN03275576) | gut metagenome | biome: mammalia-associated habitat; material: feces | host: Papio cynocephalus | place: Kenya | collected 2012-07-07 ... | reverse complement strand
GCGACACCCCGTCCCGCCCCGGACAAACGTCCTTCTCGTGGTGCAAGAAGTCTTTTCCATGGACACGAAAAGGGAGTTCCACTCCGACGGCTTCGTTTTCAGCCGTTTGACGGCAGCCGCATGCGCGCTTCCCGCCGGAAGCAAAGTCCACGAACCCGATTCCTGCCTTCCTACTGCGATTTCTAGGCTTAACCTAAAAATCGCAGTTGAAAGGCTGAAATCGGGACGGTGAGTTTTATTTTCAAGGGTGATATGGAATTGGAGTTCTTTCTCTGCGAACGCCATGCCGGACGCGAGAATGCGGTGGAGAAACTAGGGATGGACTTCCACCAAACCGCGGACGGAATTGACGCAGAAGACGCGCGTGGCGCGGCGCAAATCGTCCCTCGTCAGCACGCGCTCGGTGCAAATGCCGCGGGCGAGCAAATCGGCGCGACCGACCCCGCCCAAAAGTCCGCAGGAGACGGGCGGCGTATAGAGGCGTCCGCCCAGTTCCAAGACGATGTTGCTGCGGGCGCCTTCCGTCAGTTCCCCCCGGGTGTTGACGTGGAGGACATCGAAGACATCCCCCTGCGCAATACGGGCGCGGTCTGCCGCGTACCACGGGCACCAGGTGGTTTTGAAGTACAGGAACGCGTTCGCCGGGTCCACGGGCGTTTCTGAAAGGACTGCGCGCGCGGGAAGAGGGTCCGCGGCGAGCGGACGCGATTCGATTGTGTAGCGCCCCTCGGCATCCAGCAAAATGCGCAACATCCCGTCCGGCGGCGTGCCGGTTTCGGGCGGCGCATAGGGGAAGCCGAAGTGCCGCGCCGCCGCTTCCAGCCGCGCCAAATGCTCCCTCAGGAAGAGAATGCATCCGTTTTCGACCTTGAGCGTCTCCAGAAGCCGGAAGCTTGGACGCAGGAAGGCGGTTTTGAGGTGCATTTCGTCCCATTCGCCGCGCGCGTCCGAATCCCACACGACCGCCCCGCCGGCCCGGTACGTCCAGCAGGGGGCCCCGGCGCGGCGTTGCAGGGTACGGATGGGGACGCTGAAGAGGGCGCGTCCGCCCGGTTCCAGTACCCCGATCGCGCCGCAATAGACGCCGCGGTCGCCTTTTTCCGTCTCGCGGATGATTTCCATGGTGCGTTTCTTCGGCGCGCCGGTGACGGATCCGCACGGAAAGACGGCGGAGAAAAGTTCGTATAATGAGGTATTTGGACGCAAATCCGCCTCGATTGTGGAGGTCATTTGGTGCAGGGTCGGGTGCGTCTCGACGGCGAAGAGGGTGGTCGCTTTCACGGACCCGATCCGGGCTACCCGTCCCAAATCATGGCGCACGAGGTCCACGATCATGGCGTTCTCCGCACGGTTTTTGGGGTCGTTGCGCAGAAAGTCCTTCAGCGCGGCGTCTTCCGCGGGGGTGGTCCCGCGCCGGATGGTGCCTTTCATCGGGCGCATGGTCACATGGTCCGCCTCCTTCGAAAAGAAGAGTTCCGGCGAGAGGGAAAGGATGGTCTCGTATTCGTTCGCGCAAAAGAATTGGTAGGGGACGGGCTGGCGCGCCGCGAGCGCGGCGAAAAGTTCCCGGGGGTCGCCGGCGAAAGGGAAGGTGAAGTCGCAGGTATAGTTGACTTCGTAGGTGTCGCCCGCGGCGATGGCGCGCTTGATGGCGTCGATGGCGCGGGCGTATTCCGCGAAGGAAAGGGCGGGCCGGGGGCGCAGAACGGGCGGATTCGCCGGGGGCGGGGTATAGGGCGTGCGCGCGGCAAAGACCTGGAACCAGACGAGGGGTTGCGCCGAGGGTCGGGACAGGTCGTAGCGCACATACCCGACGGCGTAGTGCTCCCGGGCGGATTCCTCCAGAAGAGCAAAAACGCGCGGCACTTCCTCCGGGGAAAATGCCGCGAGCGTTTTCTGACAGTCCGTATAGCGCCAAGAGCCGAATATCATCGGATGCGGTCGCTTTTCGCGCTTAGAGTCGCACCGTTCCCGCGGCGCATTCCGCGCGATAGTCGGCGACCGTGCGGGCGAGCCCCTCCTTCAAGTCGATCTTGGGCGCCCAGCCCAGCGAGCGGATGAGCGTGGTATCGCAGAGCTTGCGGGGGGTGCCGTCCGGCTTGGACGCGTCCCAGCGGATTTCCGCATGGGAGCCCGTCGCCTCCTTCACGGCTTCCGCCAGCTGGCGGATGGTCACTTCCTCGCCGCTGCCCACGTTCATGAGATCGGGCGGATTGGCCAGATTCAGCGCGAAAAGCGAGGCGGAAGCGAGATCGTCCACGTGCAGGAATTCGCGGATGGCGCTGCCGGTTCCCCACAGGTCGACGTGGTCCTTCGCCGTTTCGAACTTGCGGATCAGCGTCGGCAGGACGTGGCCGTGCACGATGTCGTAGTTGTCGCCCGGACCGTAGAGGTTCGTGGGCATGAGCGAGTGGTAGACGAGACCGCGTTCGCGGCGCAGGAATTCGCACAATTTGAGGCCGGAGATCTTGGCGAGCGCGTAGCCCTCGTTCGTCTTCTCGAGCGCACCCGTCAGGAGCGCGCTTTCGGGGATCGGCTGGGGCGCCAGGCGGGGGTAGATGCAGGTCGAGCCGAGGAAGAGCAGGCGCTGGACGCCCGCTTCCGCCGCGTTCCACACGGTATTGAGCGCGATCAGCTCGTTTTCGTACAGAAAGCGCGCATTCGCCGCGCTGTTCGCGCCGATTCCCCCGACGCGCGCCGCGGCGATTATCGCGACGTCCGGACGTTCCGCGGCGTAGAAGTTGCGCACGGCCTTCTGGTCGAGCAGGTCCAGTTCGGCGTGGGTGCGCGTGACGATGTTCGTGAAGCCCGCCGCGCGCAGGGCGCGGCAAATGGCGCTCCCGACCATGCCGCGGTGGCCCGCGACGTAGATCTTGTCTTCCTTCTTCATCATTTCACCACTCCCTTTTCCAGATATTCCGCCAGATTCAGGCGCAGACGCTCGTTGGCGCGCTCCACGGCGACCTTCTTCATGTCGTGCTCCATCATGATGCGCACGAGATCCTCGAAGGAGGTTTTCTGGGGATTCCAGCCGAGTTCGCGCTTGGCCTTGGAGGGGTCGCCCCAGAGGTTGACGACGTCCGTCGGACGGTAGAAGTCGGGGCTGACCTCGATGAGGCATTTGCCCGTCTTGCGGTCATAGCCTTTCTCGTCCGCACCTTCGCCGCGGAATTCGAGTTCGATGCCGGCATAGTGGAAGGCGAGCAGGGCGAATTCGCGCACGCTGTGCTGGACGCCGGTGGCGATGACGAAGTCCTCGGGCTTGTCCTGCTGGAGGATGAGCCACATGCACTCGACATAGTCCTTCGCATAGCCCCAGTCGCGCAGGGAGGAAAGATTGCCGAGGAGGAGTTTCTCCTGCAGGCCGTGCGCGATGCGGGCGGCGGCGAGGGTGATCTTGCGCGTCACGAAGGTCTCGCCGCGGCGTTCGCTCTCGTGGTTGAACAGGATGCCCGAGCAGGCGTACATGTTGTAGGCCTCGCGGTACTCGCGCACGATCCAGTAGCCGTAGAGCTTGGCCACGGCGTAGGGCGAGTAGGGGTGGAAGGGCGTCTTCTCGTTCTGGGGAACCTCTTCGACCTTGCCGTAAAGTTCGCTCGTGGAGGCCTGGTAGACGCGGCAGGTCTGGGCGAGACCGCACAGGCGCACCGCTTCCAGCACGCGCAGAACGCCGGTCGCGTCCACGTCGGCCGTGAATTCCGGCGCGTCGAAGGAGACCTGCACATGGCTCTGCGCGGCCAGATTGTAGATTTCGTCTGGTCGGACCTCTCCCACAAGGGCGATGAGCGAGGAAGAGTCGCCTAGATCGCCGTAGTGGAGGTGGAACCCGGGATGCCCCTCCAAATGGGCTATGCGTTCGCGGAAATCGACCGAACTGCGGCGGATGACGCCATGCACTTCGTATCCCTTGGAGAGAAGAAGTTCAGCAAGATAAGATCCGTCCTGTCCTGTGACGCCTGTTATGATTGCTTTTTTCATGCGAGAAATTATAGCATATTTTCCGTGCAAAAGGAACTGAAAACATGGTGTCCCGCCCAAGAGGCGGACGGATGAAGAACAAAAAAAAGCCGCGCGGGGCGGCGTAAAGGAATGTTAACCACAAAACAATGGTCGGACTGGCGGGGCTCGGACCCGCGACCCCCTCATTAAAAGTGAGATGCTCTACCAACTGAGCTACAGTCCGTCGCATTGAGGTATAGTATACCAAATTTCCGGCTTAAAGTAAACCCAAAACATTGCGCATGGTGTAGGCACCCGGTTTTTGGCCTCTTGCCCACTCGAGCGCGGTCAGGGCGCCGGCGGCGAAAGCCTCGCGGCTTTGGGCTTTGTGGGTGATTTCCACGCGTTCGACGTCGCCTGCGAAGACGACGGTATGGTCTCCGACGACACTGCCGCCGCGCAGGGCATGGATCGCGATCTGGTCGGCCGGGCGTTCGCCTACTTCTCCCTCGCGTCCGAATATCGCATTCGCGCCGAAATCCACGCCCCGCCCCGCCGCGGCGCTTTTGGCGAGCATGAGAGCCGTGCCGGAAGGTGCGTCCTTCTTGTGGCGGTGGTGCATTTCAACGACTTCGATGTCGTATCCGCGCCCGAGCGCTTTCGCAGCCTTGTTGACGAGTTCCAGCATAAGGTTGACGCCGAGCGAGTAGTTGCCGCTTTGCACGACCGGGATGCGGGCCGCGCATGCGTCCACGCGCGACTGTTCCTCCGGGGCGAGCCCCGTTGTGCCGATGACATAAGGGATGCCTTCCGCCGCTGCTTTTTCTATGTTGGCGGGCACGGCCGTATGATAGGAGAAGTCGACCACGCCTTCAGTGTCCGCACCCCATGTCGTGTCGTAGCCGGGTGCGATGTCAACCTTCGCGACGACATCCATTCCCTTTTTCGCGGCCAAATCGACCAGAATATGTCCCATGCGCCCGGCGGCGCCCAATATGGCTATCTTCATCGTTTTTCTTTCAGTTCAGGTAAAAAGAGCAAGTGCGAGCGCACCCATGACAAGCACAAAAGCCAGAATGCGCCGCCCGGTCGAGGCCGTGGCGGCGGGGGCTGCGCCGGGATCGGCAGGCAGTCCCCGGTCGCGGCGCAGAAGCTTGTTCAGTCCCCGCAAGGCGAGCGGCAACCGCCCCGGCGGCGTCGCAAGCGCCGCGGCGACGACGAGCAGCGCGAGAACGGCGACGACCTTGACCAGATTCGTCCAATCCATGGCTGCCCGCATCAAGTGTAGCGCAGGACTTCGTCCACGGTCGTATAGCCGTCCAAAATGGCGCGGACGCCGTCCTCGCGCATGGTCCGCATGCCGAGTTCGCGCGCTTTTTCGCGGATGATCAGGGTGGGTGCCTTGTTGTTCACGAGTTCGCGCAGGGGACCGGACATGCGCAGGTATTCGAAGACGCCCTTGCGTCCCTTGTAGCCCGTGCCGTTGCAGATCTTGCAGCCTTTGCCGAAGTAGAAGGGGCGCCCGCCGATTTCCTCGCGCTTCATGTCCAGACGCTCGAGCGTCTCGTCGTCCGGTTCGTAGGCCTGCTTGCAATCGGGGCAGCAGGTGCGCACGAGCCGCTGCCCGAGCACGCCTTCGAGCGTGGAAGACAGGAGGTAGGGCGCGACGTTCATGTCCACGAGTCGCATCACGGCGCCCGCCGCGTCGTTCGTGTGCAGAGTCGAGAAGACGAAGTGTCCCGTCAGCGCGGCCTGCACGGCGATTTCGGCCGTCTCGAGGTCGCGGATTTCGCCGATCATCATGACGTCGGGGTCCTGGCGCAGGAACGCGCGCAGCACCTTTGCGAAGGTGTTGCCGGCCTGGGCGTCGATCGGCACCTGCACGATGCCGTCCACGTTGTATTCGACAGGCTCCTCCGCCGTCAAGAGCTTCGTGTCGATCTGGTTGATGCGGCGCAGGATGGAGTAGAGCGTCGTCGTCTTGCCCGAGCCGGTCGGTCCCGTCACGATAAAAATGCCGTTTGGCTTTTCGACGTCCATCGTGATCTGTTCGTAGACGTCTTCGGGCAGGCCCACGTTTTCAAGGTCGAGCGAGGTGGTGGTCTGGTCGAGAATACGCATGACGACGGATTCGCCGTGCGCCGTCGGCAGGCACGAAACACGCAGATCGACCGGCCGCCCGGCGACCGTCAGCGCGATGCGCCCGTCCTGCGGGATGCGGCGTTCGGCGATGTTGAGGTTCGCCAGGATCTTGACGCGCGAGATGATGGCGGGGGCCATCTTCACGTCCGGCGCCTTCATCTCATAGAGGGCCCCGTCCACGCGGTAGCGGATCTTGAAATCCTTTTCGAACGGCTCGATATGGATGTCGGAGGCGTGGTCGACGACGCCCTGGTAGAGGATGAGATTGACGAAGCGGATGATGGCGGACGAGTTGGCGGCGTTCTCCATCGAGGCGATGTCGTTGACGTTGCCGCCCGCGGCCGCCTCGTCGTCGTCCAGACCCTCCCCCAGGCTCTTGATCATGTCCGCCACGGACTCGTTGGAATCGCCGTAGTACTGGGCGATGCGGTCCATGACGTCCTTCTCTCGCGCGAAGACGAACTTCACTTCCTTGGAGAGGGAGAAGAGGATTTCGTCCGAGATGCGCGGGTCCACGAGGTCGAAGGTTGCGAGCGTGACGGAGGTGTCGTCCGCGGCGATCGGGAAGACGTTGTACATGCGCGCCGTCGAGGCGGGGATCGCCTCCGTGACCTCGGTGTCGATGGTCATGGAGCCGAGGTCGACCGCTTCCGTGTTCTGGTCGGCGGCCATGCATGCGAGCAGGTCGTCTTCGGAGATGATGCCGTCGTCGATCACCTGCTGGCGGATCGTCTTGGACTCCGTCTTGGCGAGGTCGGCGACGTCTTTTGCGCCCTGTTCGTCCAGATAGCCGTTGTTGATGAGTATTTGAAGGATCGGGTCAAACATGGTTTAGCGCCCCATTTCTTCCTTGAGTTTCGCCACGACGCTGTCCGGATCCTGGCTCTTCGTGATGAGGTCTTCGTACGAGATGAGCCCGTTGGCGTAATGCTGCATCAGGCAGGCGTCCAGCGTCATCATGCCGAATTTCGCGCCCGTCTGCAGGTCGCTCTTGATCATGTTCGTCTTGTTCTCGCGGATGCGGCTGCGGATGGCGTCCGTCGAAGTCATGATTTCGAAGGCGGCGATGCGCCCGCTCACCTCTCCGTTTTCGTTGAGGCGAGGCAGGAGGATCTGCGAGATGACGGCCTGCAGGCCAGCCGCGAGCTGGGTGCGCACCTGCGCCTGCTGGTTCGTCGGGAAGGCGTCCACGATGCGGTCGACCGTTTCCGCGGCGCCGGTGGTGTGGAGCGTGCCGAACACGAGGTGGCCGGTTTCCGCCGCGGTGATCGCCGCGCCGATCGTCTCCAGGTCGCGCATTTCGCCGACGAGTATGACGTCCGGATCCTGGCGCAGGGCGCGGCGGATGGCTTCAGCGAAGCTCGGCACGTCGTCGCCGACTTCGCGCTGGGTGACGAGCGACTTGGCCGAGGCGTGGTAGAATTCGATCGGGTCCTCGATCGTTATGATGTGCACCGAACGTTCCTGGTTGATGACGTCGATCATCGAGGCGAGTGTGGTCGACTTGCCCGACCCGGTCGGACCCGTCACGAGAATGAGCCCGCGCGGCTTGTAGAGGAGTTCCTTCACGACCGGCGGCAGGCCGAGCTGTTCCATCGTCAGCAACTTGGACGGAATCTGCCGCAGGACCATGCCGTAGCGGTGGCGTTCCTTCAGGACGGAGACGCGGAAGCGCGTCCCGTCCGGGTGCGCGAGGGCGAAGTCCGAGCCGCCGTTGTTTTCCACTTCGGCCATCTGGTGTTCGTTCGCCGCCTCGCGGCAGAGCCGCAGGGTGTCCTCCTCGGTCAGCTGTTCCTCGGCTATCGGGCAGAGTTCGCCGTTGACGCGCAGGAGCGGCGGCATGTAGGCGCGGATGTGCAGGTCGCTCGCGCCTTCGTCGATCGTCGCTTGCAGAAGTTCTTCGAGTGTGATTTCCATCTTGAAAAGTCCCTTTCCTCTTTGGCTAGTCCGCGTCGCCCATGGTGACGCGCAGGATTTCCTGCAGGCTGGTCATGCCGCTGGCGACCTTGAGCATGCCGTCTTCGCGCAGGGTGCGCATGCCCATCTCGCGCGCCCGTTCGCGCAGAAGGGTGGCCGGCGCGTGGTCGAAGATGAGCCGTTGGATCGTGTCGTCCACCTTGAAGATCTCGAAGATGCCTTTGCGTCCCTTGTAGCCGCTGTGCCCGCACTTGTCGCATCCCTTGCCGCGGTAGACGTGCTCGGGCATGGTCTTGGAGATCGCCCCCAGCATCTTGAGATCGCGCTCCGTGGGCGTGTACTCTTCGCGGCAGTTCTCGCAGATCGCGCGCACGAGCCGCTGGGCCATGGCCGCCCGCAGGGCGCTCGCCACCAGGAACGGCTTCACGCCGATGTCCAGGAGACGCGTCACGGCGGACGGCGCATCGTTCGTATGCAAGGTGGAGAACACCAGATGTCCCGTCAAGGCCGCCTCCATGGCGATGTCCGCCGTTTCGTTGTCGCGGATTTCTCCGATCATCACGATGTTCGGCGCCTGGCGCAGAATGGAGCGCAGCGCCGCGGAGAAGTCGAGTCCCACGTCCTTGTTGACCTGCACCTGGTTGATGCCGCTCATCTGGTATTCGACCGGGTCTTCGACGGTGATGATCTTCTTGTCGGGCGTGTTGATCTGCCCGAGGCAGGCGTACAGCGTCGTCGTCTTTCCGGAACCGGTCGGACCCGTCACCAGCACCACCCCGTCCGGCAGCTTGATGAGCCGCTCGAACGTCGTCTGGTCGTCGGAAAGGAAGCCGAGCTGCGGCAGACCGAGCGAGAGGTTGGACTTGTCGAGAATACGCATGACGATCGATTCGCCGTGGTTCGTCGGCACCGAGCTCACGCGCAGGTCGAGATCCTTGCCGTTGACCGTGATCTGGATGCGTCCGTCCTGCGGGATGCGCTTTTCGGAAATCTTCATCTTCGACATGATCTTGATGCGCGAGATGATGGCGGACTGCAGCCGCTTCGGCGGCGAGTCCATCTTGCGCAAGGCGCCGTCGATGCGGTAGCGCACGCGGAATTCCTTCTCCATCGGTTCGATATGGATGTCGGAAGCCTTCATGCGAATGGCGTTCGTGATGATGAGCGTCGCGAGTTTGATGACGGGCGCGTCGTCTCCCTCGGCATCCTCCCCCACGTCGATCTCGTCGCGCGTCTGCACGTCCGCCGACTCTTCCGACGCGTACAGCTTGGCTTGCGCGGCTTCAACTTCCGTGCGCGGGGCGACCACGGCTTCCACGTCCCGTCCGTGGAGGACGTAACGCAGGGAGTCGAGGACGTCGTAGCTCATGGGATCCGAAAGCGCGACGGTGACGGACTCGTCGTCCGCGACCACCGGCACAATGCCGTATTTCTTGGCGATGTCCGCCGGGATCACGTTGACGATGTCGTGGTTGATGGCGTCCGCGTTCACATGGCAGTATTTCAGGCCGAACTGGTCGGCCAGCGTGCCCAGGACTTCGTCGGCGCCAATGACACCGCTCGCGACGAGCGCGTCAAGCGTCGTCTCGTTTTCGGCCTTCATCGAGTTGGCCGCCGCATCGACTTGCTCGCGGGTCAGGAACCCGCGTTCGACAAGAAGTTGCAGCACATATTCATCATTACTAGTCATTGTTGACAACGATTATACCGAAAATCCGCTGACAATTCAACCCCCCCCCCGTCTCCAGGAATGGAACTGCCCTTGCGGGGGAGACTGTCTTGTGCGGAGAAAGGTTGAGTCGCTGAAGGCGGTGTCTCGCGGCAATTGGCCGTGCAGACCGGGAGAATGTGAAAATGGGAGAGACGATCGTGCAGAAAACAGAAAAGTCGCGAATGCAAATGGCGCATGTTGGGGATGTAGATTGGGGACGTGTCGATTTGTTCCGTGGAGATCGGGAGAACATGGAGATATTTTGCCGTGCAGAAGAAGAGAAAACTTAGACTGCGGGCAATGCGTGCGAAGTGGACGGGCGGACTTGTCAGGGTGCCTTCTGAACGCCAGCCGGAGTTCCTTCTCTGCGTTCCGTTGCGCGCGATTTATTTGTGGACAGTTCCGAATCGAGTGGACCGATGATCCGTTTCCGCGGCGTTTTTGGCCCGTTTTTCGCCTCCAAAATCGTCCATTTTTGGCTCCCAAAACACCTCTCCCTCATGCGGTTTGAGGTTCGCCGCGGCTAACATTTCGCCTATTTCGCCATTTA
>ERZ808245.1308-NODE-1308-length-10261-cov-2.985009_pt1 | contig 10261 bp, 13 predicted proteins | sample MGYA00521243_ERZ808245 | MGnify/ENA primary metagenome ERZ808245 (study PRJEB31516, sample SAMN03275576) | gut metagenome | biome: mammalia-associated habitat; material: feces | host: Papio cynocephalus | place: Kenya | collected 2012-07-07 ... | reverse complement strand
GAAACACTTTGAAGATACAGTAGCTGGTGGTGACTGGCTATGTGAGCAGGATGTTGTTGAGAAGTTCGTTCACCAGGCACCTGAAGAGTTATACCAGTTAGAGCACTGGGGCTGCCCTTGGAGCCGTAAGCCAAACGGTGACGTTAACGTTCGTCGTTTCGGTGGTATGAAAGTACCTCGCACATGGTTTGCTGCTGATAAGTCTGGTTTCCACATGTTACATACCTTATATCAGACATCAGTAAAATTCCCTTCAATTCAGCGCTTTGACGAGCACTTCGTATTAGATCTTCTAGAAGAAGATGGTCAGTGCCGCGGCGTAGTTTGCTACGATTTACAGAACGGTGTATTCCGTCAGATCAATGCAAAAGCAGTATTCTTAGCTACCGGTGGTGCAGGTCGTTGCTACCTATTCAACACCAACGGCGGTATCGTTACCGGTGATGGTATGGCTTTAGCTTATCGTCACGGTGTTCCATTACGTGATATGGAATTCGTTCAGTACCACCCAACAGGTCTTCTAGGTTGCGGTCTGTTAATGACAGAAGGTTGCCGTGGTGAAGGTGGTGTTCTATATAACAAGGATGGTTACCGTTACTTACAGGATTACGGTCTAGGCCCTGAGACTCCTGTTGGACATCCAAAGAACAAGTACATGGAATTAGGTCCTCGTGATCGTCTATCACAGGCTTTCTGGAACGAGTCAAAGAAAGGCCGTACCATTAAGTATCCTTTAGGTGAGGCTGTTCACTTAGACTTAACTCACTTAGGTGAGAAATACTTACATGAGCGTTTACCTCTGATCTGTGAACTTGCTATGACTTACTCAGGTGTTGATCCTGTTAAGGCTCCAGTTCCAGTTCGTCCTGTTGTTCACTACACCATGGGTGGTATCGAGACTAACGGTAACAGACTCGTATGCCAGGCCTATATGCTGGTGGTGAGTGTGCTTCAGTTGGTATTCACGGTGCAAACCGCTTAGGTTCTAACTCATTAGTTGAGACCATCGTATTCGGTAAGATCGGTGGTGACGCTATGGCAGAACGTGCTCACCAGTTAAAGGACTTCGATTCACCTGAATTAGCTCGTCAGGCAGAAGCTGCTCAGAAGCGTGCTTTAGACCTTTTCGACGTTAAGGGCACTGAGTCACAGTCTAAGATCCGTCATGAGATGGGTCAGTCAATGGAAGAAGGCGTTGGTATCTATCGTGAAGAAGAGTCAATGCAGAAGACCATTGATACCTTAAAGCAGTTACAGAAGCGCTTAGTAAACGTTGGTATCACCGACCGCGGTCGTGTATTCAACACCGAGTGGATGAACCGCATCGAGTTAGGTTACACCTTAGATGTAGCACAGTGTATGGTTCACTCAGCTATCAACCGTAAAGAGTCACGTGGTTCACATCAGCGTTTAGATGGTCCTAACGGTGCTTACAAGCAGCGTGATGACGTAAACTTCTTAAAGCACTCATTAGCATTCAAGCAAGATGGTGCTGATGAGCCAAGAATCGAACTAAGCGACGTTAAGATTACAACCTTCCAGCCTGCTAAGCGTGTATATGGTGCTGAAGCAGAAGCTGCTGAAGCCGCAAGAAAGGCAAAGGAGGCTAAATAATGGAATCACAGCAGAAAACTATGAAGATCACTGTTCTTCGCTATCGCCCAGAGCAGGATAAGGCTCCTTGGGAGCAGACCTTTGATGTTCCTTACCACAAGGACACATCAGTTCTAGAAGCTCTGTTCTACATCAAGGATAACTTCGAGCCTAGCCTGTCATTCCGTTGGTCATGTCGTATGGCTGTTTGCGGTTCATGCGGTATGATGGTTAACGGTGTTCCTCACCTAGCATGTAAGACCTTCTTACGTGACTATGAAGGCAAGGACATGAAGATCGAGCCATTAGCTAACTTCCCTATCGAGCGTGATTTGGTTGTTGACTTATCAGATCTTATTGAGAAGATTGAGCGTATCAAGCCTTACATCATTCCTGATGCTAAGAACGCAAATATGCCACTGAACAAGAACTTCAAGCAGACTCCTATGCAGATGGAAGCTTACTTACAGTTCGCTCAGTGTATCAACTGCGGTTGCTGCTACGCAGCTTGCCCTCAGTACAAGCTGAACCCTAAGTTCATCGGTCCTGCAGCTTTAACTCTGCTATACCGTTACAATGTTGATAATCGTGACGCTGGCGCTAAACTTCGTGCACCATTCCTAAATTCAGAGGAAGGCGTTTGGGGCTGTACCTTCGTAGGTTACTGCTCAGAGGTTTGTCCAAAACACGTAGATCCATCTTCAGCTATTCAGTTAGGTAAGAAGATGTCTGCTACAGACTACGTATTCAACATGATCAAACCGGAGCACTAATAAAATGAGCGAAGTAAAATCATATCGTAAGCCATACAACCCACCTGTTAAGAAATTAACCTGGTGGTTAGATAACCCATTCTACATCTACTATATGGTTCGTGAAGGCACTGCTGTGCTTGCATTACTAGCTGTATTAGAGATCGTATTTGGTATCTTCATGCTAGCTTTATGTGAAGTTGGCTCAGCACCTACCTTAACTGGTGTTGCTCCATACATTTGGTATTTACAGAACTTCCTTGGTAACCCTGTTATCATCGCAATTAACGTTGTAATCCTAGTTTCACAGTTATTCCACGCTGTAACTTGGTTCGCTTTAATGCCAAAGGCTGTTCGTGTATTCATGAACAAGAACTCAACAGAGCTTCTGCCAGAGTGGGTAACCAAGAGCGCTTTATACTTAGCTTTAGTTGGCGCTACTGTAGTTATCTTGGCTGTTGCTTTCTTAACCATTTAAGGAGAATTCACAAATGCGTCAATTCCTTCCAACTCGTTCAGACGAGCCAATTTACTGGTTAATGTTCGGTGCTGGTGGCATGGTAGCAGCTATTGTATTACCTGCAATTATGGTAGTTCTGATCGCAGCTGGTCTAACCAGCTCAGATCTACAGCACTGTGTATTAAACTTAGGCCAGGTTTACAGCATTTTCAGTAACTGGTTCCTAAGCCTATGCGTATTTGGTGTTGTATTCTTATTAAGCTTCTATGCTTTACACAGAATGCACCACTCAAGCCATGATTTTGGTATTCACTCAAAACTAACATGGTACATTGCATATGGTACTGCTGCTGCAATATCATTTATTTCCCTAGGTTTACAGTTCTTAATGTACGTTAAGTTCTTTTAATTAAAAGAAAAAATTAAGTAAACTTAAGTTAAAAAATCGAGCAATAAACTGCTCGATTTTTTTTGATATTGTTAACAAAATTTAACTATTATTTATTTTGAATTCTGCTATAATTTGCGTGAATTTTTACAAACTACATTCTTCAATCTTATTACTCCGCTAGGAGAGCCTAAATATGAAAAAGACTAAAATGGTCTGCACTATCGGTCCAAAATCCGAGAAGCGCGAAATTATGGAAACCTTACTAAATTCAGGCATGAACGTAATGCGTCTGAACTTCTCACACGGTGACTTCGAAGAGCACGGTGGTCGTATCACAAACATTAACGCAATCATGCAGGAAACTGGTAAAGTTTTTGCTGTTCTATTAGATACTAAAGGTCCTGAAATCAGAACTTGTGACTTAGAGAACGGCGAAGATGTTTCTTTAGTTACTGGCGATAAGATCACTTTAACTTCAGACAGCAAGTTTGTTGGTAATAAGACTAAAGTTGGTGTTACATACCCTAACTTAGCAAAAGACTTAAAAGTTGGTGCAACTGTTCTATTAGACGACGGTTTAATCGGCTTAAAGGTTATCGAGATCAACGGCGACGACGTTGTATGTGAAGTACAGAACAACGGCGACTTAGGTGAGCACAAAGGTGTTAACCTGCCAAATACTCACATTTCTATGCCATTCTTATCAGAGAAAGATAAGGGCGATTTATTATTCGGTATCAAGCGTGGTGTTGACTTCATCGCTGCTTCATTTACTCGTACTAAGGAAGACGTTTTAGATATTCGTAACTTCTTAGACGCAAATGGCGGTAACGATATCAAGATCATCTGCAAGATCGAGAACCAGGAAGGCTTAGACAACTTCGAAGATATCTTAGCAACTGCTGACGGTATCATGGTTGCTCGTGGTGATATGGGTGTTGAGATCCCTGCTCAGGACGTTATCTTCGCTCAGAAGCACATCATCAAGCGTTGTAACCAGGCTGGTAAGCCAGTTATCACTGCAACTCAGATGTTAGATTCTATGATCAAGAATCCACGTCCTACACGTGCTGAGGCAGGTGACGTAACTAACGCCATCTTAGACGGTACTGATGCGGTTATGTTATCAGGTGAGTCAGCTAAGGGTAAGTACCCACGTGAGGCTGTTCGCACTATGAACACCATCTGTGAGCGTACTGATGCTTACTGTGAAGAGAACCACGGCAAGGTATTCCCAGCTGTAGTTTCAGCTAAGACTGTTACCGATTCAGCATGTTTAGCTGCTGTAGAAGCTGCTGATGCTTTAAATGTTCCAGTTATCGTTGTTGCAACTGAACACGGTAATTCAGCTCGTGCAATCCGTAAGTTCAACCCTAAGGCTGAGATCTTAGCTTTAACCCCTAACGTAAAGGCTGCTCGTCAGTTATGCGTAACTCGTGGTGTAATGCCTAAGATTGTTGACCGCATTTCATCAACTGATGAGTTCTTCCAGTTAGGTAAGAAGTTAGCTGTTGAGATGGGCTTAGCTAAGGCTGGCGACAAGATCGTTATGGTAAACGGTGCTTTAGTTCCATCAGGAATCACCAACACCATGTCAGTTCAGACTATCTAATAGTAGTCAGTTCTGAAAAAAATGGGGAGCTATGCTCCCCTTTTTTGTATCTGATTTTTTGATATCAATGAGCTAGTTAGCTTACAATAGTTAACTACTCTACTATAGCAACCCAATGCTCATCACGATGTGCTTTAAAACACAGCTTTAACTGTTCTTCATTATTCTTTTCAAGAGCTAATTTTGGGAAATCGTCTTCTGAAAAATAGGCAATTCCTGTAGTCTCAATATTATCTTCAAAATGACCACTTTTAATTGTGCACTCAACAAAGATCTTGCACACACCATAAGCATATAAAGGAGAGTTGTGTTTTGCTCTGTCCTGTACAGCAATCAGCTTTTTTACCTCAACATCAAGACCAGCTTCTTCTTTAGTCTCTTTAATGGTGTTCTCAGCAACTGACACATTATAGTCGCACCAGCCACCAGGCAGTGCCCAGGTACCATTCTTTTCATGAACTAAGAGGATTTTGTCATCTTTAAAGATAGCAGCACGAGTATCAATCTTTGGGGTTTGGTAACCAATTTCATTACAGAAGAGCTCTTTTACTTTTCTAACCTCAAGATCTGAGATTTTTGCCATCATTTGAGCAGAGATATCTCTTATCTTTTCATAGCGCTCTTTATCAAAGACATCTTTTCCATAAAACAATCCTGACTGAGCAATGCTTTGTAATTCTTTTGCCCAGGAGATAAATAACTCGTTATCCATAAAGGGTTCCTTGGTTTTATCTTAATGTGTAAAGATAACTAAAATCGTATCAAAAAAAATCCTGTTACTACTCAAAACATGTAATAACAGGATTTATTTATAAGGTTAAGAATATGAATTCCTAGTAATCAGGAGAATTTAAAATTTCCTGATTGGTTTTATCTTTAATATCCTGAGGGATCTGATCCCAAGCATGCTTGATTGGAAGGATTAGGTTGATAACCTCATCAATTTGAGAAACATCCAAAGATACAGAGGCTTTTCCCAATAACTCTTTCATATAATCATAAAGAGCATACATTCTGTCAAACAGTTCTGGATTTCCCTTTCTATCTAAAGCTGTCTGTAAGCCATTGATAATACCAATAGCCTTGTCGATTCGATTTGCCTTGTACTCAAAGTCATTGCGCAAAATAGCACCTTTAGCCTGAGACAAGCGTTCAATCAAACCTTCATACATCATCTGTATGATTCTGTGAGGATCAGCTACAGAGAGCTCAGCCTCAAGGTTTGTGCGCTTATAAGCTTTTAAATTACGTCCGTACATTTGATCTCCTGCAATCAAAAATACTCATTTACTTAATTATATTATCGTGCAAATTGGAAAAATGTTTAGCTCCAATTTACAAAACTTGTGTCCTGTAATACTTATCAGGTAATGATCTAAGTTAAAAATCACGGTTGCGGAGGCTATTCTAACAGAAAAAGCCGTACATTCCTTTAAGACACTTTGCACAATTTGACAAGAAAACAGCCTGTTTTAGAAAAATTGACAATATTTTGAAAAGATTGTGCAAATTTATTTTACTCAAGCTTTTTAAAATTAAGACATGAAAAAGAAAACCATAAAGTATGGTCTTTAAGATTATATCAAGAAGAGGTTTATATGAGTAAGGATCAAAAAGTTGTAGTAACAGCAGGACGCGATATTTTAGGCAAGTTAGCACCTGAATTTGCAAAGTACAACGATGATGTACTGTTTGGTGAAGTATGGTCTGACAGCACTTTAAATTTAAAGACACGCAGCATGCTTACTGTTACTACCTTAGTTGCAAGTGGTATCACTGACAACTCTTTAAAGTTCCATTTACAGAATGCTAAAAAGAATGGAGTATCAAAAGAAGAAATGGCAGCCATGATTACTCATGTAGCTTTCTACGCAGGCTGGCCTAAGGCTTGGGCAGCATTCAACCTGATTAAAGAAGTTTACCCTGAAGATTAATTTTAAAGCTTAATGTAAGGAGACCACATGAGACTTTCAAATTCACTCAAAGCTGTTGTTGCAGCTCTTAGTATTACCCTTATAGCTCCATCATCTGTTGCTATGGCAAGTGACAATGACAGCCAAAAGGTTGTAGTTACAGCAGGTAGAGATCGATTAGGCAATTTAGCTCCAGAATTTGCCAGATACAACGATGACATCCTCTTTGGTGAGGTTTGGTCTGATAAGACATTAAGCTTAAAACAGCGCAGCATGATCACAGTTACTACCCTTGTTGCAAGTGGTATTACAGACAGTTCTTTAAAGTTTCATTTACAAAATGCCAAAAAGAATGGAGTAACCAAAGAAGAGATGTCAGCCATGATTACCCATATTGCCTTTTACGCAGGTTGGCCTAAGGCTTGGGCAGCATTTAACATGATTAAAGACATTTACAAAGATTAAGAGGATTTTATGAAATACACAGATAAAGCTCAATTTGAAAAAGCAAATGTATTTGGAACAGGCAATCCAAACACAGCCTATGCAAAGTATTTTAAAGGCAATTCTTTTTTAAACCTCTTATTAAAATCAGGTGAACCTTTTGTTGTAGCAAACGTTACCTTTGAACCTGGTTGCAGAAACAACTGGCATATTCACCATGCTACAAACGGCGGCGGTCAGATCTTAATCTGCACCTGTGGTGAAGGCTGGTATGTAGAAGAAGGCAAAGAGCCTGTAAGTTTACATGAAGGTTCTGTAGTCTTTATTAAGCCTGAGGTTAAACACTGGCATGGAGCTAAAAAAGACAGTTACTTCTCTCATATAGCTGTAGAAGTTCCAGGGGAGAACAGCTCAAACGAATGGCTTGAAGCTGTTTCAGATGAAGAATACGCAAAGTTAGCATAATCCACATTGATGTTTGCCCTATTCATAAGGAGTTTTTATGAAGTTTTCAAAGCTGATTAAGTGTCTATCACTAGGAGCTATTATGAGTTTTTCAGTAAATTCATTTGCAGCTACAAACGACATCGTAGTTTATTTCTCAGCATCTGGTAATACCAAGATTGCAGCACAGGCTTTAGCTAAAAAGATTGATGCTCAATCTTTAGCTATTGAAGCTAAACAGGCATATACCGATGACGATTTAAATTACAGACAGGATGATTGCAGAGCCAACGTTGAGATGAAGACTCCTGATGCAAGACCTGAGATTGCTAATGACTTGTCTTCAGTAAATGACAAGGAAAACGTCTATCTAGGATTCCCTATTTGGTGGGGTACAGCACCTAGAATCATTCAAACCTTTATTGAAAGCTATAATCTTGAGGGTAAGAAAATTTACCTGTTCTGTACCTCAGGTGGCAGCTCAATTGACAGATCATTATCTGATATGAAGTCACTTTATCCAAAGCTACACTTTATCAAGGCACAGAGAATTAAGTTAGTTTCAGCTGATGCCGACATTGAGGCTTTATTGGCAAAATAGAAAGTTTGCTAAATAGATAATTAGCTAAATAGAATAGTTCAAGTTTCTAATTATTCGTTAGAGAGTCCTAAAAAAATTTGACCTGAAAGTTTTCACTTTCAGGTCTCTTTTTTAGGAGGTATAAGTTTTAAGACTAAGCTTTCTCGTCAAAAAGAATACCTTTTGTTTCAGCATCCTTCTTTGTAACAGCTGTATTGTCTCGCATATCCTTTAAACGCTCTGCAAGCTTTAAGAAGTCCTCAGATGGGATCTGACGGACAAGCTTCTCTGTATTAAGATCGGTAACCTTAACTACAGTATTCTCAGTATCTTTATCGATACTGAATGCAAGACCGATGTTCTGGCGGTTCAGATCGTTTTTACGTTCCTGAGCTACCTTCTCATTATGTTCCTGCATATATTTTGAAAGCTTCTTTTCTTCATTCAGCTTTTTAGCAGTCTCTTTTACTACCTCATCCAGATCTGATGTCTGGGTGCTTTTAGCCTCAGTATCCTTATTTACATAAGAATTATCTTTTACTGACTGAGTATTTTGTTTTTTTACGTCATCAGCGACAGTATTATCTGCTTTTGTTGTCTGAGTATTAGCAACATAAGCCTGTTTAGCTACAGATGACATTGAATTAGAACTAGTAATAGTAATATCGCTCATAGCTAGCCTCCCCTCTTATCGAGAGGTAAAATTTTTTTCTCTCCTAAAGAAAAGTAATATTACTCTTCCATCTGTACTCTATAACGGACACTTTTTTTAAAACTTTAAGAAAATTTAAAAAATTTTTTTAGGATGTTTTGGGGGTAGCAATCAAAAAGATAAAAAGCAAAATGCGCTACCGACTTAAAAAGTCGATAACGCATTTTTAAATTCTTTGACTAATATTAGCCTTAGTGAACAGTAAGCTGATATGTAAGGCTTATGCTAAAAGACGAGCAGCATCAAAGCCGTTTAGGTTAGCCTGAACAGAGTTGCCACTCTTGCCTAACATTGCAGCGATATCAGCTACCATGCTCTTTGCATTGCTTGCATCAATCTTAACAGCACTTGCTGAATCAGCACTGTGAGCTCCAGTCTGTAAATTTACAACTGATGAAGCACCAGTATTAACCTGTGCATTGCCCTTAACAGTAGTGTTAGCTACAGTGTTAGTGGTGTTGTTAGTAGAAACAACTGTGTTTGCATTTGCAACATTTGTATTTAAGTTAATCATATTCTCTTCCTCTCACTAATATTATTATATGTAATCAAACAGAGACTGTTTAGATAACATGCTGTAAATTTGACGTGAAACAGCAAGTTGATTTTGAGACTGAACTAAATCAGATGCTGCTTCGAAGGCATCAACCTCTGATACCTTTGCTTTTGATTCGGTCTTAATGTCAGATAAAGACTCATTTGAATCTAAGATGGTGCTGATGGTGTTCTGTCTAGCACCAATCTGACCACGATAGGAGTCATACTGAGTCATAGCGATACCAACTGACTTTTGAGCCTTAGCAATAGCTGCGGTCTTTTCAGTGTTGCTCAAGTTAGGATCGTTAATTTGATTAACGATGTCAGTTAAGACATTAAGCATGTTGTCAGTATTAGGTGGATCAAGGTCGATGCTGATGGTACCTGCATAATTGTCAGCACCTAAGGTAAACTCCATGCCTTTGACGTTAATAGTTCCATTTGACTTATCAACTTCACCCTGTTCTATAACCTGGCCATTCTGATCTAATAATGAGAATGCACCGTCAGGAGTTACATTAACAGTTAAAGTATTATTAGCACCTAATGCGCTTGAGTAATACTGCTCATACAAATCACCAAAGTCACCATATGAACTGATAACGGCACTTGAAATAGCAGGATTACCAGTAACTGTCATAGAGTCAGCAGTACGGCAGTTTTCAAAGATATCCAAACCTGAATCTGATACCTGAACAGTTACACTAGGTGATACTAAAACACTTCTGGTTGAACCGTCAGCCTGACACTTATAGTGACCATCTGAGGTTAAGGTATAAGTTGGAACATCAGATTTAGCACCTGAGAAGATGTACTCACCTTC
>ERZ808245.1307-NODE-1307-length-10264-cov-2.822314_pt1 | contig 10264 bp, 7 predicted proteins | sample MGYA00521243_ERZ808245 | MGnify/ENA primary metagenome ERZ808245 (study PRJEB31516, sample SAMN03275576) | gut metagenome | biome: mammalia-associated habitat; material: feces | host: Papio cynocephalus | place: Kenya | collected 2012-07-07 ... | reverse complement strand
GTGGTAAGGCACGGCGGAACATTCCTGCTTGTCGCCGACATATACGGCAGGAATGATCTGAGTGAGAAGGCGAAGGCAAACATCGAGCGCTTTGGTCTCTTCAACCCGACGCCGGAGGAATTCAGAACGCTTCTTGAGAGCGCGGGGTTCACCGGTGTGAAGATACACCTTGAAGAAAAGGAAGGGTGGATCTGCGCCGAAGGGCATAAGTGAGGACGAAAACAGGAGGCTGTCATAAGAACAGCCCCCTGTTTTCAATTCCCGAGCGCGGATTTTATGACGTCCTCGAACCACGCGTCGCTCACGGCTTTTTTGAGGTACCTGTGCGGTCCGCCGTCCGAGACGACGAATCTGTCCGACCCGTCGTCCGGCGAGACATACGCGGTTCCATGGACGGTATCGTATCCGGCAGCTTTCAGTTCTTCGTCGGTGCCGTCCGGACAGAGCGCCGCGGCTATAACGAGCATCGGGTCCCATGAGCTTCGCGCCGCCTCGCTGTTGTGCGCCGAGAACGCGGCGTAAAGCAGCGTGTCGCTCTTGTCAGGTCTTGTCATGACAGTTTCGCCGACCTCGTAGCCGAGGAATATCGCCTCAACCGGAAATCCATTGTCGTTCCACAGCGCCGACGCTCCGTCCACGGCTCTTTTCGCACGGGTGAAGTTGTTCTCGCGCCCTTCCGGCCATTTTCCTGCCATGACCCAGATTCGCTTCACCTTTTTCGCTATGAGTTCGCGTCCGTCAAGTTCGCTGTATTCGTCCGAAGCGGATTCAAGGAGCGCGGCGAGCACCTGCTCGTAGCCGATTTCTATCAGCTCGAGCTCACCGTCGTCCGCTTCTGATAACAGGCGACGCATGAGTTTCACTCCGTCCTCGCAGTCGGAGTTCTTTTTCGTACTTCCGGTGAGCTCCGCAAGCGGAGCCTGATATTTCGGGTCTCTGCCGAAGTCGGTCGCGGCAAGGTCGATACCGAGCGGTATCTCCGGGTGCTCCGAGCCTTCGATCTCAGAGCGGACGAACCCGTCGAGGGACGCCGCCGAGAAGTCCATGACGGCGTTCATGACGATTCCTTCTATCTCCCAGAAGCCTTTTTTCGCGAGTCGGCAGGCTATCGCGATCGCCGCGGCGTCGTCGCAGTCGGTCCACCAGTCGGTTCCGATAATGATCTTTCGTTTTCCCATGTTCTGATCACCTTTCATGTCCGGCTGAGGAATCGGCTGCCGGGATTCGTTATGGTCCTCACTCTTCGCTTTGAAAAAACAGGTCGATTATTGTCTGATAGTGTTCCCTCGCGGCGTTCTCCTGAGCCGCGGCGGCGGAGGACAGGTCGGTCGAGCCTTTCGCGACGAGGTCCGGAATGAGGTCCGAGTAAGCGGCGTATTTGAACGTCCGCCCGAAGTCTATCTCGAGCCCGTCCATGATGAGGTCGAACATCTCGCGGGACTCGTCGTCGCGCAGAAGCTTGTTGTCAAAGACGGTCTCGAATATGACCGGGTAAACGCGGTTAAGGCTCTCGATCGCGAGCGCCTCTATGACGGCGCCTGTCATCTCGCGGTCCTCGAGGTATTTCGGAATTCCGAGAAGTCCCGTGCCGCCGGTGACGGTCGTTATATAATTCTTCTGCGTATTGTCATATTTCGGGAACGGAATCAGTCCGAAGTCGTTGTCCATGTCGCGGAAGAACTGATACGAGTCAGTCAGGAATCCGGAATAGAAGAGCGATTTCCCGTTCGAGAACATAACGGCGAGCTCGTTCTCACGCGAGTAGTCGGTGAGGAGATATACCGAGTTGTCGGTTGTGAGCGAGACGAGCTTTTCGAGTATGCTCTGGTTTCTCTCGGTGTTCATCGTGAGCTCGAACGAGCCGTCGGCGTGTACGTTTATCGGCTTTGTCCCCATAGCGACCGGGAACGCGATTCCGGATGTTCCGTGGGAGCAGAGCAGGCCGTATTTGTCATTCTCGTCGTAGACTCCGTTTCCGTCGACATCCGAGGAAACGAGCTTCACGAGCGACGCGAAAGTGTCGAAGTCCCATTTATCGTCACGGATGAGCGAATAGATATCGCCGACCGTGTTGTCCTCCGCGATTTTCTTGTTGAAGTAGAGGCTGTGCGAGAGGAGAATTCCGGTGAACGGGATGTAGTTCATCTGGAGGTAGCAGCGGCCGTTGATAGTCAGCGACTCTGTCGCGAGCTGGTTCCACCATTCTTTTGTGATGTCGATATCCGGCATCTCGTTGTAGTCGCTGAGGAGACCTTTCTGGAACAGGCTGCTCATGTCGTTGACGTGCTGCCAGATGAGGTTGTACGCGCCGTCTCCCGCCATCTGTGAGTTTTCGATCGCGGTTACACCGCCGGTGTTCTGTATCGCGGTGATCTTCACGTTCAGAAGGTCTTCGACCGCGCGGTTGCGCTGGTATACGGTGTCGTTGATGATGTCGCCGTTCTCGCTCTCGGTGTCGAACTCGTAGGACGGCAGGTTTCCGAGCTTCGCGTACTCGCGACCGAGTATCGTGAAGGTTTTTCCGCCGTAGTCGCGTTTCCCGAGCTTCTTTTCGGCGGTGATGACCTCCTCGGTGACCGGAGTGGTATCAGAGTCGTTTGCGGTGCTGTCATTCGTTCCCTCTGTCCCCGCGGTGCTTCCGCAGGAGACAAAAAGCGCCTGTGCCGCGAGAAGGGCGGCGATGATTCGTGTCTTTTTCATGACGTTCCTCCTTGATTGTTCTTTTTGTATTGACCTTTCGTGGATTGTATGCTATAATCATTATAGCCTTTATGAACTTTTTTTGATAGGAGGCTTTCGTCACAAAACATGAAAAAATCGTCAGAAAAAACTTTTGACCGCGCGGTGTTTATCGGTGGACCATTCGAAATATGGGTCGGTCACAGACGCTCAGTCTTCGACACGAACAAGATGCACACGCACGAGCACTGCGAGCTCGTCGTCTACACCGAGGGCAGAAAGAGCGTCTTCGTCAATGATTCCGTCTATATTTCTGAGCGTGGCTGCGCGTTCACCTTTCGTCCCGGAGAGGGTCATTTCGGTCTGCACCGCAGGGGAGAGTATCATGAGAGGTATGTGCTGAATTTTTCCCCGCGTTGTCTCGACACAATCCCTGGCGGTGCGTCGCTTTTTCGCTGTTTCTTTGAACGTGAGACGGGGGAGAACAACATGATTGTCATGCCGGAGGAGGAAACCGCGGAGTGTTTCAGACTTCTCGACAGAATGATTGAGACGGGATACGGTGATCTTCCGGAGAGGCAGAGTCTGATGCTCGCGGACTTCATCCGGTGTATGTCGCTTTTCGACCGCTATTATATGTCGGGTCTCAGGCGCGGCGGCGACGTCATGCCGGAACTTCTCGGAGGCATGATACGTTATATTGATGAAAATCTCACGTCGCGCCTTAAGGTCGCGGATATCAGCCGCAGATTCGGAGTCAGCGTCGCGACGACCGAGAGGCTTTTCTGCGGGACGCTTCTCATGACGCCGACGAGATTTATCTTTATGCGGAGGATAGAGCGCTCGAAGAAGCTGCTGATCGGCGGGGCGTCGGTGACCGAGGCGTGCTACGGTTCCGGGTTCAGCGATTATTCGCATTACATCGCGGATTTCCGCCGCGAGACCGGAATGACCCCGGCGAGATACCGCGGGGAGAAAACGGACGTGTAGGGCTTATTCCTCGGGTGAAGATGAGATTTCCCCCGACCTGTAAGCCGTCGGGTTGACTCCGCATCTCATCCGGAACAGTCTTGCGAGCGCGGAAGAGTCGGAGAATCCGGTCAGCCCGGCTATGCGGCAGACAGGGAGGTCGGTGTCGGCGAGCAGCTTCTTTACGCGGTTTATACGGAGGGATATGATATATTCGTGCGGCGGCACTCCGCAGAACTGCGTGAACAGGGCGGAGAAGTACGTGCGGCTCATGAACGCGCGCTTCGCGAGCGTCGGGGTGTCGAGATTTTCCGAGATGTGGTCGCGTATATAGCTTATCGCGTCCATGACGGCGTCAGCCTTCGGGTCGCCGCGCTCCGGAGTTTTCCTGAACGAGTCGAGCAGGGTCACGAGCATCTCATAGATATACCCGGAAAGGCGCGCGTGCGAGACCGCCGCGTCCTCGGCGCCGTTCTTTATGTCTTCCATCAGCCGGAGCACCGCGTCGAACGCGTTCGGAGAAGGTCTTGCGACCGGGGAGCGCTTCGCTATCATGTCGCAGTACTCACGGCTCAGCCCGCCGCGGAAGTGGACATATCTGAATTCCCAGCCGTCCTTCACGGCTTTGTAGTGATGGTGCTCGTGGCAGTTCTGGACGTATACGGTTCCGGGCGTGAGGCGGATGTCTCCGTCGTCGCGCATCAGACGCCCCTCGCCCGCCGTCGTCGCGAGGATGAGACCGTCGACGTTGAGGTCGTCGCGCTTTATTTCGTATTCCTTTTTGCAGATATAGTGCCCGATATACGACGGGACGAAAAATATATCGTCGAGCTCCTCGCGCGGGGTGTAGAATTCCCTCTCGGCGAGGATGCACGCCGCGGTCTCGTACTGTGGAATTATCTCCGGATGCGCGTCGCCGTGAAGTGTGGACTGATTGCCGTTCATTGATTGCCGCCTTCCTTTTGTAATACAAAATGTATATATGTTCTGACATAATGCTCTTGTTTCGTTTCGCGATATGATGTATAATGAATACATAAACACAGGTGCTTCGCGAAAAATCCATGTTTACGTATATTATATCATAAAACGGAACAAAAGTAAAGAGTTTTACGAAAAAAGGAGAATGACAATGAGACACGCAAAAGGTATATCCATGCTTCTCGCGCTCGCGACGCTTGCCGCGTTCGTGTCCTGCGGCTCAGGTACGGAAGAGAATCCCACGGTCACGACGGAGGGCGCCGACACGACTGTGGCAGTTGATGAGAGCACAGAGGAGACAAGGCTTGAGCCGGATCTCCCGGACGTCAGGTATGACGGGAAAACGCTTAGATTCCTGTCGAGAACGAGCACAGACAAGGTTGTCAGATACTACTCCGAGGTGCGTTCCGACGAGGAGAACGGCGAGACGATGAACGACGCCGTGTTCGCGAGGACGCTGAAGATTGAGGAAAAGTATGGAGTGACGATAAGCGAAGAGCGCGTCAACGACCCTTCCGCGACATACAAGCGTTCATTTCTCGCCGGGGACGACAATTGGGAGGTAGTCGTCGAGTCGTTCTCGAGGCTCATGCCGCTTGCCGCGACGGGGGAGTATTTCACGGATATAAACTCGATGCGTTATATCGACCTTGAAAATCCGTGGTGGAACACGCAGACGGCGAATGACCTCTCGGTGTCCGGAAAGGTGTTCGCAGTGATCGGCGCCATGAATACGTGGACAGATTCACACACGAACGCGGTCGTCTTCAACAAGGAGCTGGCGGAGCAGTACTCGATCGACCCTTACGGTATGGTGGACAGAAACGAGTGGACAATAGATAATTTTTCCGCGCTGACGAAGGACGTGACGAACGATCTCGACGGAAACGGAACGATGGACGAGAACGACCGGTACGGCGCGTGCGGAGATTATTTTGAGTTTCTTGTCATGATGACAGGCTGCCGTGCCGACGTCGTCGACCACGATGAGAACGGAATCCCGCGCTACAGTGTCGGTGAGAATTTCTATTCCGCGGCGGAGAAGGTCAGCGCGACTATGAACAGCGGTGACTGGCTTCTTGCCGAAAAATTTCAGAAACGCGAGAGCGACCCGTGGACGAATATCCTCAGAAAGAATTTCCGCGCCGGGAACTCGCTGTTCTACTTCGGAGGTATCGAACAGCTGCTGATATTCCGTGACCTCGATACCGATATCGGCCTGCTTCCGGTGCCGAAATATGACGCTGGAAGTGAGTACAGACACACGTTCACGACATATTGGTCGAGTATAATGGCGGTCTCTCCGATAAGCGCAGAACAGGAGATGATCAGTGTGCTTCTCGAGGCAATGAACGCGGAGAGTTACTACGGTGACGCAACGGCATACTACGACGTCGTTCTGAAGCACAAGGCGATGCGCGACGAGGATTCGATAAGAATGCTCGAGATAATCCGCTCGACCCGCACGATGAACTTTGAGTATGCGTTCGGCTATCTCGGACTACAGGAAATGTACAACGAAGTTCTGAGAAAGGGCGACGCCTCGTCCCTCACATCGAAGATAGCGTCAAAGCTCCCGGCGGCGGAGAAAAAGCTCGATAAAGTCATCGGAAAGATCACGGAGAAACAGTGAAAGGTAAAAGGTAAAACTACAATGACAAACTTCATCAAAAACCCCGCAAATCCCATCTACGGCGGTCCGTCGACCGGCACGCTCTTCGACGTTCTCGTCACGCGCGACGGCGGGCGTTACCGCATGGACTTCTCGTGGAGACCGAAAAAGACTCTCGCGGTCGCGTTCTCGGACGACGGCGTTCATTGGTCGGAGCCGGAGATAACTCTCCCGTGCGACCCGGCGACCGGCTGGGAGGACAACTGCAACCGGAACTGCGTCATAAAGGTCGGCGACGAGTGGAAGATGTGGTACACCGGGCAGGCGCGCGGCTACAGCTTCATCGGCGGCGCGGTGAGCCGTGACGGAATACATTTCGAGCGGGTGAGCCGCGAACCGATGATCATCCCGGAGCGTCACTTCGAGGGCATGAGCGTCATGAACCCCTGCGTTCTGTACGAGAACGGTGTCTGGCGTATGTGGTACGCCGCCGGAGAGACATACGAGCCGAACGTCCTCGCGCTCGCGACGAGCACCGACGGAATAAACTGGACAAAGGACAGGATAAACCCGATCTTCGTGGGGGACGCGTCGAATGAGTACGAGCGCGACCGCGTCGGCGGGTGTCAGGTGCTTCACACCGAGCTCGGTTATCTCATGTTCTATATCGGCTACAGGGATATAAACACCGCCTGTATCTGCGCCGCGCTGTCGCCCGACGGACGCACCGGATGGAAGAGATGCAAGCTGAATCCGCTCGTGACCCCGACTGACGGAGAGTGGGACGCCGACAGCTGCTACAAGCCTTCGGCGCTGTACGACAACGGCTTCTGGCGCATCTGGTACAACGGCAGGAAGAAGTCTGACGAGTACATAGGCGAGGCATCGATGGCGGGAGATTTCACGCCCGATATGTTCTGAATCGGAATTGCCCCCGGAGGGTGAATCTTCCGGGGGCGCTGTGTTTTATTTCGTTTCCTGAAGTCTGGTTCTTACGCGGTCGGTCATGAATTTCGCGGCGTCCTCCGCCGTGCGCGCGCCGGAGTAGTACGCGGACGCCTCCTCGAGGATGATCGAGTTTATCGCGCTGTCGCAGACCGAGGACACTTTCGCTTCCGAGACGAGGTTTCTGAATTCTTTGATGTCGTCGCCGGATACTGTCAGCATCGTCGGCACAATATAGTCCGGGTCGCTGAAGTCATCCGGATATTCCGCTGTGAATCTGTCATATGTTTCACGGCGCGTATAGTTTGATGACGCGCTTTCGTATTCACTGCCGGTCAGAGGGTCTGTTTTTGTGGAGACGCTCAGTTGTACGTAAAACCGGTCAAGCGTCCCGAAGAGCGCGTCGAGCCCCGCCTCTGTGCACGGGAATCCGGACAGCATCTGCATATCATACTGATTATCGATATTCCCGAGCTTTTCGGTCTGGCAGGAGACGCAGAACTCTATGAAATCAAACGCTGAATCCGGCGACTTTCCTTTTTTCGGAATGGCGAGCGTCATGCGCGGCACCGAGACAGCCCCGGCGTCAGGGTATGCCGACGTGACCTTTCCTCCGCCCATTATCGTGTACTTTTCTTCTATGAAATCCGCGAAGCGATCCATTGTCACGCTGTCAAAAAGTATCTTTCCGTCCTGAAGATCGGCAATATGGAGCTGTTTTGTCGTTATGATGTCCGCGCCGTCGACAGCCTTCAGTACACCTGCGATATCTGTGAAGTCACACTCGCCGTCGCTTATGTATTCCTCGAGCAGTCCGGGCAGTATGTCGCCGAGAAACGCGATCTCCGGTACGTCGGCTTTGTCGGTGCTCAGCGCTGTCAGCGGTCCGTTGTGAGCGTTTATCATGCTGACAAGGGCGTCGGCGCTGTTGTCGGAGACGTTTCCCGCACCGGTCGGCACGAGCAGCTTCAGGTTGAAGCCGAGCGACAGGGCGAAGAGCTTTCCGTCCTCCTCAAACGGTTCGCGGACGGCTGAGACAAGATTGCCGCGTGTCAGGGTTCCGCCGTCCATCATCCCGTAGAGATCAACGAACATCCCGAACCCGGAGAAGGTTGAGTACGGCATGGTGTCGCTGAACAGGATGATATCCGGCACCTTCCCGGCGGAGATATCCTTCGCGAGCAGCTCTGCGGCGCTCAGTCCGGCGTCCGAATACGGCTTGAAGCGGACGCGGACGTCGTCGTGGGTGCGGTTGAATTTCGCGGCGTACTCGCTGAGCTGCCTGAGCTCGGACACCGGGCTGCCGGAGTCGTAGGCGATTGAAAGATAGGTTATCTCGTCCGATGCCGAGAGTGGAGTGCGCCGCAGCAGATATACTCCGGTCGCGTCAGGGTCGGTGTTGTCGCGGACGCTTATGTAGATTGTCTCCTCGGATATCGGTATTATGTCGCAGACCGAGCTTGAAACGAACCCGATGTCGCTCCAGGTGAGAAGCTGCGTCGGAACTGTCTTCCCGTCAACGAGATCGACCGCGAACAGGCCGACGGTGGTGCGGTAGAGCATATCGTGTCCGGGCATGGCGTTCCAGACCGGGCTTCCGTTGAACGCCGGGAGCTGTACGGCGTCGCCGAGGCGTCTGTTTTCTGTGTCGACAAGTCTCGAGAAGTAGGACATATTTCCGTCAGGGTCGAGGGCTTTGTAGGTGAAGAGGATGTCCCCGTCGGGGCCGAGCCAGAGCTTGTAGTCTTTTCCGCTTGACATTTTCATGTCTTTCGGGAAGTTGGCGAACCATATGGGACCTGTTTCGGAGAATGCGGCGATTTTGTTGGCGTCTGTCAGAGCAAATATTGTTCCATTGTCAGAAACGACGAGGTCTGAATCTAATGAAAAACTGTGTCTTCCGGTGTCATATGGCAGTGCGCTTCCGTCCGCGCCACAGCGCTTCAATCCGTATTCGTCTGTATTAACGACTTTTTCTGCGACATAGGCGAACCCTCCGTTCGGTGATTCTAAGATTTGTCCATATGCCATTCTTGTCGGCGAATAGATATTTGTCTCCGAAATGAGGGTGGATTCCGCAAAAGAGACGATCTTGACGAGAGCCTGATTATTTCCGCTTATAGTGTAGATGTTGATTCCATCATTGCTGTGCGGGAAGATTATGCCTTGATAAAGATTGTCTGGAATGGCGTATTTTTCTTCGAGTGTGATGTCGAGCTTTTCCGTTGTGTAGATATATTCATTGTTGTGATTTTCACCACATGACGTAAATGATATCATTATGGTTAGCATCGATATAATCAGTGTGAATTTTATTAAAGGGTTGAATTCTGACATATTTTTGCTCCTTGTGTAATGACTGCGATTCATGTTTCCGCGTTATAACAGGCGGGAGATGTTTGTCACTATTGCAGAATTGTTTTCTTTCTGAAACAATTATACACTATATTTTACCACTTGTCAATTGTAATTGTCTACAGATTATCGGTTATATATTTGGTAATAATTAACAAATAATTTGACTGGGTCAATGCGGTATTGTAATTGCCTGTAATGCGATATTCCTCTTGACATAACCGGATTAATCTGCTATACTTATTATAGTATTTGCGAAAGGAATCTGATAAAATGATCGATATAACCCTCCACCCCGAAAAAGTAGCCGAGGTAGCCGCCGCCGCGCGCGAGCGCATCGAACGATATAATATCCGCGCCTTCAAGGGCATGGACAAGCCGCTCTTCCTGATCTCCGACGCCTACCCGGGCATCTGGCTCGAGCACGTCTATGACTCGGTGATCTCCGCGAAAATGAACCCGGAGAAGCTCCCGCTCGCGGTCAACACGCTGAACCTTTTCATGGACAATCAGCGCCCGGACGGTCAGCTCCCGTGCTACGTCTGGGACGCGAACAAGCTGCCGGATTGCCCGCCGGAAAAGCTCATCGGCTACGGTCAGACGCAGGAGTGCGTGTCTTTCGCGCGTCTCTGCTATGAGGTATACGAGATGACGCGCGACCGCGGATTTCTTGAAAAGGCGTACCGTTCCGCGTCTATGTGGGAGAGCTGGTTCAGAAGCACG
>ERZ808245.1306-NODE-1306-length-10275-cov-18.185910_pt1 | contig 10275 bp, 16 predicted proteins | sample MGYA00521243_ERZ808245 | MGnify/ENA primary metagenome ERZ808245 (study PRJEB31516, sample SAMN03275576) | gut metagenome | biome: mammalia-associated habitat; material: feces | host: Papio cynocephalus | place: Kenya | collected 2012-07-07 ... | reverse complement strand
CTAAGTTAGCTTCTATTGCTTCATCTAATACAACGGAAAACCTATCATATCCCTGTAATAAAACTTTATCTATATCTTTTACGTAAGGTCGAATTTTTTCTATTTGCTCAGGCGTAATCTTAAACTCTAATTTATTCTTTTTTATGTTAAGATTTTTTTTGTGATTTTTCACTTTTTTTCATATCTCCACTTAAATTCTTTTGACAAATATTTTAATGCGTCATCAATATTTCCATTGTTTAAATTTACATATTTATTATAATCCATATAATTACTCCTGTCAACCCTTTTCCCGTCCCCGATACTTAAAGAATAAACGGTCCCATCGTGTCCGACGGCGATAATTGTTTTAATTTGTGGATACTGGGAAACGGTTAAAATATCATCAAAACTGAAAGATGAACTATGCGGGTGATTATGCACTAAAATTAAACTATTCTTTTCGTACTTTTCAAATTTAAAATCTTCATAATCCGCAGAAGAATTCATACCCGAAATTCTTTTAACTATATTTCCGTTTAAATCAATAAGTCTTCCAAATTCGACAGTACTTTTATCCGCTCTTTTAATACATTGCTTAGCTTCTCTCGCCAAAACCCTAACGACTAATTTGTTCCCTAAACCCGCAAATTTATTTACGTAATCTTCCGACATTATTACGTCGGCGTTAAAGGGTGGCGGTGGCATATTTTTTATTTGGTTTTCGGACAACTTCCAGTAATGCGCCTTTTTATACGCCATTGAATTTTTGTCCGCCCTATAAGAACGCCTAAACGAAGCTAGCGTTTTATAAGGAATTTCTTTATTTATCTCCTTATAATAAGCTTTCATTCGGCTATATTCTCTAAATTCTTCTATCCACTGCCGTTGCAACGCTTGATTTTTATTGTAGATTTTAAAAATTTTATCATTTTTGTTAAATTCTTCAAAACGGTTGCTTTTAGCAATTAGTTTATTTAGGTCGGTAGCGGTTACCATACTTTCTACAAACAAAGTAAATTCGTGCCTACAATTAGGGTGCATTACGTTATATCCCTTTTGCAAAGCCGTTTCGTACAAGGCAGGAAAGCGTTTATCTTTTCCCGATATGCTATAAACTTTACCTTCGTACTTTTTGCAGTACGGACAACAATTAGGCACGACCGAACAAAGCACTAAATCGTAACCGAGTTCTTTAACCCTGTTAAACACTCCCGTATTTATCGTTTCAAGTCTTGACGTACGAGCGCACATTTCGGCGTATTTTTCCAACGGCATTTTAGAACCGTTAGAATACGTTACGAATAAGCTTTTATTTTCTTTTTCAAGCGTGTCTTTTAATAAATCTTTAACCCGTTCAACCGTTACGCCGTAGCCCGATTTTTCTATTTGATTTATCGCTTGATTTATTTTTTCTTTCTGCAAGTCCGTTGCGTGCTGTACTCTACGCGATAACTCTATATACGCCGTTTCCGTATGTAAATTGACTTTTTTTTGCTCCTTTTCCGACAAGTTGTCGCTCGGTGGCGGTATATTTATACGTTTTTTAGTCGTTTTAGGGCGTTTGCTACCTTTTATAACTACGTCAGCCAAAGTTACAAGCCCAAACGTTCCGAGCATTGTAGCCGTATCTAACGCAATATCTTTGCTTACCCGTTTTCTACCTTGCTGATAAGTTACGGGAATATCCTTTTCCGCCCACGCAATCGTTTTTTTCATTAAAGATACGTTTACTTGATTTACGTAATTAAAGGTTTTGTTCCGATATTCTTCCACGCTGTCGGCGTTGGTGTTTAAAACCGTAGACAGCACGCGTTCGTCGGCTTTTTTAAACGCCGTTATAAGCGACCTAAATTCTTCACTGTCCCGAAAAAACATTATTCGTTATCCTTTTCGCCGTTTTCAGCGGTTTTGTCGTTGTTTTCGTTGTCTTTAAAGGTTTTATCGTTTTCGGCGTTTTCGTTGCCGTATTCCCCTTTAAAACCGCTTTGCATTTGTCCGAATTGTTCCATAAAACTATCGGCTTGCTCTTCTTTAAATAGTTCCCATTCTCTTTCGGCTTGTTCGTCGTCTAATCCGTAATACTCTTTAACTACCGAACGGAAAGAAAAACCAAGATTTCTTTTTTGCTGAGCCAAATTGTTATTCTGCTCTTCGCTTGTGGGAATACCTTCATTGAAAATAATAGTTATATCCGTTTCTTCTATCGAATCGTCGTTCAACAAGTACTTTAACAACTTTTTTAACGGAGCTTGAAATTTACTTGCCATTCTACGCACTTTCGCCTTAGGAGAAGTCAATTTAACTTCTAACGCCTGATACCCTTGTGAGCTGTTTATTTCGTCGTTGTTTACGACTGAACCCATTTCGCACATAGAAAAAAGCGTTTTTTTAATTTCGGCAATTCTTATTTCGTTAGCGGTTAAATTGCCGTCCCACGTTACGTACACGGGAACTTGCGCCCCCGGAGCGACTACAAAACTTCTTCCGCCCGTCTTTAATTTCCACTGCCCGTTTCTATCCCTAACGAACGCGCTGTCGGGCGCCGCCATTCTCGGTATTGCGTTTTGGTCGAGAATAAAGTTACCTAAGCTTTCCCTTACGCCTAATTCCGCAACCAACGCGGTTATTCTCTCGTAGTTAGATATTCCGTGTAAAGTCCTACTCGTCGTTATCCCCGAAATTTGTATTACGAGTTGGTCAAACTCCGTTTTAACGATTTTTCTCTCTATTAAAGAACCTAGATAATAGAAAAATTGTTCTCCGTAATGCTCGCCCGAAATTCTATGAATATAATCCCTTACTTTCTCCCAAGAAGTAACTTTATATCTTCTAAATTCGTATTCGTAACTTCCGCGTCGTTGTAATTTGGCGTGCAATTCGTATTTATTCCTTTCGGGGTGGTTTGCGTCTTGAAAAACGCATACCGTCCAACAAAGCGTATCGGCAATTACTTCCTTTACGTTTTCGGGATTTACCACGGGAAACCACATCAGCGGACTTTGCGCCACAAAATCACGCTCGCCCTTAGAATTGATATACGGTCTAATTAAACACTCCCCTAACGAATCGTTATCAATCACAAGTTCGTTTAGCTTTTCAAAAAAGTTACTATCTTGTATAACTTTTGCAAGCTTATCCGAGTTTTTAGGACATATAACGGTAGGAGCGTCCCCTATCATTAAATCCACCGTTTTAATCGTAGATAATTGCCAGTAAGCAGGGGTGTCGTAGAACGTCGTACCCGTTAAATCGCTATCCTTAAAAGCGTTTATTAGGCTCATTAGCCTTGTTTTATAAGGCTTTAACACAAGTTCCGAATTATCTTCAAACAACGCCGAATTGTCTTTATACCCCTTTAATCTTCCCAGTTCGGTTATCGGCGGAAACATTGCCCCGCTTTTTAACCAGTCAAAATTGTATAGCATATTTTTATCTCCTAATAATCTAGCATTACCGTACACTTCTTAACGTTAGTCGCAAGCGACAAGCCTAAACCGTCCGCCCTGTCAGGAGAAGAAACGTTCCTTTTTTTCATTTCTTTTTTTCGTTCAAGCTGAATAAAACCGTCTTCCGTAAGCGAATATTTCCTGCCCGATAATTGCGAAATCAGTTCGTTATCGTTTTCTATCGCAAGCTTGTCGGCAAGCAATAATCGCTTTATATTCCCCCAAATAAGCCCCGTATTATTGCTGTACCGAATAGGCTCGTCTACAAGCGTTCCGCCGTCCCCGCCAAAAGTAAACTCGTTTACGACGTAATTTAAGTTTCCGTGATTTGAATCTAACTCGTCCACGACTCCCGCGCCTACTCCCGTTCCGTCCACGTTCACGTTTACCGTTATCGTCGGGTAGCGTTGATTTAAACTGTAAATATGCGCTTTCGTCCGCCCTGTAAGCTCTACCGTCGTATTCGTAGGCAACGTTTCTACTTGCGTACTTTCCCATTCGCCGTTAGCAAACTCTTTGCTTAGATAAATCGTACTTTCATCGTCCCCGAATCGCGCTACGTCTACCCCTAACGACAACGATATTACTTCGCTTTCGTTTCGCTTGTCGCCGTCGGCAAACCTATTTACGCCCCTTTCGAGCAGTTCAAGCGGTATAAACGTGTCGGGTTGAGATTTGGGAAATTCACCTATAACTCTTACTCTATACGGGTCGCTATCTCTTCCGTATAGCTCGATTATCGACTTTACAAAATCTTCCGAAACTCTATTGCTGTTTTCCGCATTGAGCGTAAGGCAGTTAAACATAGCCCTATTTTTTGTAAACGAATCATAAAAAAATCCGACTGTTTTAGTCGGATTCCCCATCATCACAAATTTAGTATCTTGACCGGTTAGCGCGCCTAATATAGGCTCGAATATCTTATCGTTTACGCCCGAAGCTTCGTCCACGACGAATAGTAAGCTCTCCCCGTGAAAGCCTTGCATTGCGTCAGGTTGCGTAGCCGTTCGGGCAACCGCAAACCACTTCTCTTCTTGACCTTTAAGCGCGTATCGCTCTACCGTCCACTTAAACAGCTCTTGCAATAGTTTAGATTTATATAACCACTTAGATAGCTCCGCCCACAGTATATCGCGAAGTTGGTGCATTGTCGGTGCGGTACAAGGTATTTTCGGAAACGGTCGAGTGAACGTAAACCACAATATCAGCCACGACAAAGAAGTCGTTTTACCTACCCCGTGTCCCGCTTTAACGGTCGTCATTCGGTTGTCCCTTACCGAGTTTAGCATATCTATTTGCTCCTTTTCGGGTTCGGCTTTTAAAACTTCGCGCACAAATAACACGGGTGAGTTTTTATAGCGACTTATAAGCGTTTTTAATTTTTCTTTCATTTCTACCCCGTCAATCTCGCTCTATTTCGTTCGTTTCGCTCTCTTCTACGGCTTTCATAAACTCGTTTACAACGCTTTCTATTTCTCCGCTCTTTTGGTCGGCGTCGGTCGCCGTTCTTTGCACGTCTTGTAATACTTTTAACGTTTTCGCATACAAGTTTATTTGCGTTGCGCTTAGCTCGCTTATCGGCATTTCTTCTATCTTTCGCTCTATCTTCCCCATTAAGTCGGACGCTAATAGATAATGCTTTAAATTCATCTCCGCTTCGCTTTCTACTTGCTTTTCTATCGTCTTCTCTAAAAGTTTGTTACTTTTTTGTTCCTGTTTTGTTCCTTTTTCTTCTCGCCAACCTACCGATTTTTTTCTAAGCAAAGAGTAGCTTATTCCCTTTTCTTCCGCAAAGTCTTTTAACGTGTATTTCCCGTCGGTTAAACTCTTTTTTATATATTCACCTTTTAACGCTACCCAGTCATATTTCATTATTTCCCTTATGTTTATTTTCTCATATAATATCTTAAATTTTTATATTTATATTTTTAAAATAATATCTGCTTTTTAGTATAAATATTTTAATAATAAAACTTTTTATTTCTTTATAATTTTTAATAATTTTATACTTAAAAAATTTATAATAATTTTTAATATAAAAATATTAGATTAAAAAGTAGAAACAAGAATTTTTAAAAAAGTAACTTTTTTCTTTGTTTTCACAAAAAAAAGAACATTTATTTAACTAAAACTAGAACATTTTTCGTTTTTGTTCTCTTTTTATAGCACAAAAAAAATAACGGCTTATTACATATACGCCGTTAAATATCACAAATTTTTCTTATTATATCTTCCGATTTTTTAGAATCCCTACAAAAAAAGCTTTATAAAAAACTATCCCGCGCAGGGATTCCGTATCGGAAGCAAAAGATAAAAAGAGTAAAAAACCTATCTAAAAAGTAAAGAATCTATTTAGTTTATAATTGCTTTCAAACCAACGCCTGAACCGTTGTAAAAGCCCTAACAATCAACCCTTACACTTTTAGATGATATTAGTATAACATAAAAATCCGAACAAAAAGTCGCAATTTTTGCGACTATTTTTTGATTTCCCGCAATACGCCTAAATCTAAGGCAAATTCTTCCGCCGTAGAAAGTATTTGTTCTTTCCATCTAAAAACCGTGCTTCTGTCGATATTCAGCTCGTAAGCGGTTCGGTTTACGCTCATTTTTTTAAAATATAAAGCTTTTATAAGATTATCTTTATACTCCCCGCTATACTTAACTAACGTCATTTCTACAAGCCTTACTAAATTGTACAAATATTCGTCTTTATCTATTCTCCCTAACAGCACTTCTTCCGCTACGTTCCTGCAAGAACTTACTACCTTCGGTCTATCGTAAGTCGTCGCGCTTAACATTTCCCCCGCTATCTCGTTAAATTTTTCGCTATTTAAAAGCTTTTCTCGATTTTGTTTATATTCGAAAAATGCTTTTTCTAAAAATTCCCTTCTCTTTTTATTCACTTTTTAAAATTTCCTATATTTGGGATTTTCCCCGCGAATACTTTTTAATCGTATTCTCTTTTACACCGACTACTTCCTTCCGATAAACATTCAAAACAGTCGTATTTTGTTTGCCCGTTTATGTCATTTGCTTTTTTGCATTTTATAACTCCAAATTTGTCTTTTATTCGTCCCATAACTCTATTTCTGCAGTTGTTGCAGTTATTTGTTATGGGGCAAAATTTGGCGTAGTTTTTACATACGTTAAACTCTTTGTATGCTTTACTTTTTTTGCTCATCTTTATTTTCTCCGTGTATCGTTTCATAAATTTTATCTACGTATCCATACGCTTCATAACTTGTAAAACTTTTCTTACCGCTCCAACGTTTATTACAATTATCGACTAATTCCTGTAATAGCGTATTTGCTTTTCCCATTTGCTCTATCGTCAATTCTTTTTCCATTTCTTCTCCTTTATGAAAATACTAAAAGAACTATTAAAGCTACCGTACAAATTAAGCTAAAAACACTAGTAAACAATAGACCCGTGTTTTCCCATTTTTCTAGCTCTTTATTCTTTTTACTCATTACGTAAGAAGCAAAACAAAGAAATGAAAAAGTTAAAAATATAATTATTATGCTTATGTAAAATATTAAAACCATTCTTACCTCTCCAAAAGTTCGGGGTTGTCGTGTTCTTTATGCCATTGCCACTCGCCGTTGTCTTTCCGCTTTCCTCTAAATAAAATCTCTCTCATTTTAATTCCTCCACATAACACCAACTTTGCGGCGGGCGGGTTAAATTGTTTGTGCAAACGCCGCCATAATCGTTATCGGCAAGACAATCGCAACTGTAACAATTGTATTTTTCTTTTATCGGGCAAGGTTTATAAAACTCGCTCAAATCTTTCGGCTTGTCATAAATCTTTAAGTCAGATATATGCCAACCGTAAAGAGTTTTGCCTTTGCCGTAATTATTAAGGTCTTTGTGCGTTAAACAAGTTTTACCTAAATCGTCCGCAAATATAGGGAAATACGTTTCGTCGTCTCCGTAAAGGGTTATAAGCGTTTTTTTATGCCATTCGTAGATATAATCGCAAACAAACTCGCCGATTACTTTGCCGTTTAGGCACTGATACACCACACTGTCCGCCCAAAACTCAAAACCGTCGCACATTTTAATCTTGCCGTTTGCAGACCATAGCAATTCATCGCTCGTGCTAACTGCGCCGCATTTATAAAACCTTTTTGGTTTCGTCGCATAGATATAAGCCTTAAACGGAACTTCTTTCGGGGCAGTCTTGCGAACTTCAATACGCTTCTCGTAAATCGGCTTGCCGTTTTCAGTTTTGCCTATCTCGTGGCAGATTTTCTCGCACCATTTCGGGCGAATAGAAACTAATACATCGCTCATTTTTAGTCACCTATAATTCCCTTGAAGAAAGGTTTATACTCTTCAATGCACTTTGGTAAGTTTTCTTCGTTATAATGAATTACGCCACGAAAATCACACTCAAAGACTCGTTCTCCGTTGTATTTGATAATCAAGTAATCACCAGCCGATTTTCGGCAAACCACCTGAAAAATCTCATTTCCGTAATCGGCGTTATCGTCAGCGTATGCGCCGCAGGTTGCCCTGTTGCCGTAATCGTTGTATGCCGTGTAGGTCTTTTTCTGATGTTTCTTTCTGCCGTCTTTTTTTTCGAAGCCCATTTCCTGCATTGCTTGCTCGAATTGATAGATAACTCCATCAACCCACGCATCTTTCCAGTATTTTATCAACTGTTCTTTTATGTTCATATTCTCTCCTCACTCGAACCACTTACTTTCTATAAAACTAACGACTTCATACATTAAATTAACCACTTCTTGCATATTCGCCTCGATATGCAAAAGTTCTCGTTTTCGCTCATAATCGCCTTTATAATCAGCGTCTATTTGTGCGGTAATAATTTTGTTTATGTAATCTTCGTTTTTTTTGATAAACTCTTGTATGCTGTGATATTGCTTTACCACATCGGGACATTTAATTTGTTGCCAAATTTCTCTCATTCTTCTACCTCATCGTCGCCAAAGCCGACTTTTACTCATTTATGTTCATACTCCGTAATTTTTTTTAATGATTTAATATAGTCTTCGCAAGGCGTAATTCCCATTGCTTTTAGTTTTTCATTGGGGTTTAAAGTATCCCCACAAATTATATTGTTTTGCAATATCCCCGCCGCCATAAGTGCGGCGAATTCGTTTGCGTTTGGGAAATGCTCCATAAATTGTTTTAAAAGCCTTGCTCGGCACTCTTCGCAATTATCCTCTTGAATATCCACGCCGACAACGCTTGCAAGGGCTTTTAAACCGTCTTTTTCGTCTTTACAACGAGAATATTTACGAGCAAGAATTTCAACGATAAAATTACCGTTCCCACACGCAGGTTCTAGAAAAGTGCTTTCAATATCTTCCCAAATTTCTTTTGGTATTAAATCGCACATATCTTTAACTATAAAACTCGGCGTATATACTTCGGCAAAGTCTTTAACTCTCTTTTTGCTTTTAATGATTTTTTCGCTTTTATTCTGTGTCATTTTTCCCTTATCGTGATTTTTTATTTCTTAAATGTTGTACGCCATACAACGGAGTTAATAATTTTTTTTAAAAAATGTTGCTATTCCTTTATAACAAACTTCCTTATCCATTTCGTAGTTATCATCTTCTGCTAATTTCTCGTTACATTCTTTCTTAAAGACACAAACTTGGCAAGGGTCGTCGCCGTGTTCATATATCTGTTTTGCCATTAAAATAATCGCTTTATTATTCTTTTTTAATTTTTCCATATTTTCGGTTTTAAATTTATACATATCGAACTTTTACCCCTTTTAATACACTATTTTTATTTTTTCGATTGATATAATCTAACAATGTTTGATGACTACAAAATAACGCTTTTGCACCCTCTCTTACAGAACGATATTGTACTCCATTGATTTCAATTTTCTTTGCCCTACCTAAATATCCTGTTCGCTTGCCTAAAAAGCGTTTATCACATACAAGCAGGTTCTTAACAGCGCAATTTAACTCGTTTCCGTCGCAACATATTACACATAACCCTTTCTTGTATTTTTTTATAAAAAATTGTGCTACAATATGTTTTAAAGCAAATTCCTTTTGTCCAGCCTTTATTGTAGCTCTTCCTTTATTTAGGTAAACAGCAACAGGTATTTCTTTTAAACTTCTCTTTGCTGTTCTTGTAACTTTACCATTTTCATACACGCAGTAATCATATACTTTCCCGCGTAAAAATATGTAACTCGCTATTTCTTTTTGCATTTTTTCTCCGCAGTTTTATAAAGCGTACTTTCCCCGTGTTTTGCTAACTTTTTCTCGGCTCTCAACCAAGATATAAGTAAGTACGTTTGAAAAACTACGCAAAAAATTAAAATTATCACGTTTAATATGTATATCATTTCTCTAATAAAACTCCTTGTTAGATTGAACTAATTAAGCTGTCGAAGTACTCTTGCGAGTATTCTCTCTCGTTCTCGAAACGGGCGGAACTACAATCGGATTTACCCGCTACGTTTTTTTCGCTTTTAAAAACGTCAAAATAGTTCTTATCGACCGCATTATTTAGCAGTGCAATTCTATCCTTATCGCTCGCACGTTTATTTAATAATTCTATTAAACGAATAAGCCTATCGTTAGTAATAAGACACTTGTTAAGCGTACAATGCTGGATAAACGCCCTTAACGCCTTAGTCAGCTCTGCTGAACAATGCATTCGCTCCATTATCTCGTCATAGCTTTCTCGCGCGTACGCGTATGCGTTTTTTTTTCTTATTATTTCTTTCTTACTTACTTTCTTACTAATAATATTTTCATTTTCATATTCATTTTCATATTCATTTTCATTAAGGTTTTCTTGGGTTACCGTTGGGTTTTCTTGGGTTACCGTTGGGTTTTCTTGGGT
>ERZ808245.1293-NODE-1293-length-10343-cov-2.591952_pt1 | contig 10343 bp, 13 predicted proteins | sample MGYA00521243_ERZ808245 | MGnify/ENA primary metagenome ERZ808245 (study PRJEB31516, sample SAMN03275576) | gut metagenome | biome: mammalia-associated habitat; material: feces | host: Papio cynocephalus | place: Kenya | collected 2012-07-07 ... | reverse complement strand
ATTTAAGCATTTCAATTATATCCTGCTTTGATCTTGCGCCGACCTCGCATCTTACGGCCTTTCCGTTTTTAAAGACCATAAGCGTCGGTATTGACGATACCGAAAAACGTTCGGCAAGATGCGGCTGTGCGTCTACATCAATCTTGCAGACCTTTACGCCCTCAAGTTCATCGGACAGCTGTTCGACTATCGGCGACACCATACGGCACGGCCCGCACCAGGCGGCAAAAAAATCCACAAGCACGGGTTTTTCGGAAAGCAGAACTTCCTCATCAAAATTTTCGTTTGTTAACATAAGTGCAGACATTTTAAACCTCCCCGATACTTTTAAACTTCCCGATATGCGCGCGGATTATTCCTCCTGCGCTTTTTCGGTTTCAAAATCGGCAATATTAACGTTAACCCGCGTTACGGCGTTGCCCGTCATTGTCTGGAGTTTATCCTTAATATTTTCCTGAACCTTTTCGGCAACCTCTTTGATTTTTGCGTTTTGTTTAACGCAGATGTAAACGCTTATTTCAATAGCACCGTTAATGCTTTCAACCTTAACGCCCTTGAACGCGTTTTTTGATTTTATCATACCCTTTAAATTAAGGTCGATTGCCCTTTTGGAAAGTCCGGCAACGCCCTCAACCTCTTTTGCGGCAATTTCAGCCATTTTTTCAATAACATCCGTGCTTACGGATAATTCGGTTTTATTAACAGCCATGTTATTTCCTCCGTTTGAATACTTTTTATATTCCGAGAATATTATACCACCTTTTCAAAAAAATCTCAACTGTTTTATTTAACGGGTATTATTTTTATGCTTGTAAGCTGAATATTTGTAAGGCTTACCACGGCGTCCTGAATTTGAAGAGTCTGTGCCGAGGTTAAACCGTCCGATTTTACCACAACGTTTATCCCGCTGTCGCTTATCACCGCAAGCGCCTTATCAAAGCCCTTTGCCTTAAGCAGCGACTCGATATTTGTTTCCTTTTCCATTCTGTCCGCCAGTTCCTCGGTTTTTGCAATCGCGGACTTTTTATCCTCATCCGTAAGCTTGGCGGATTTAAGCGTTTCCTCAATCAGTTCGCGCTCTTTTTTGCGTGCCGATTCGCGTTCCTTTTTGGTTTCGGTAAAATAATCGCCGCTTTTTTCTTCCGTTTTCGCGGAGGTCTGCACCGCTCCCGAAGAGGTTGTTTTGCTGACGTACGACGCCTCGCCCAGATACTTTCCCGATGACGGCGTGTATTTCATATTAAGCCATACCGCAGCCGCCAGCGCCAGAACCATTACCGTTACCACAATTTGATTTTTACCGAATACCTTACCTTTTTTCATAATATGTTCCTCCCGCAACATAAACTCTTGTGTGTGCTATATCAAGCGCCGCCGTAACGGCGTTTGTAATTTTTTCGTTAAGCGCTTCGTCGTCGCCCCCTTCGCATACGATTGCAACGCCCCTTACCTCGGGCATTTGGGTTGTTACAAGCAGCGCCTGCTCGCCGCCGTCCGATGTTTTTACCGTTATGTATGTCTGCTTAAGCTCGCTGGATGAGCTTTCGGAATTACTTTCGGTCTTATTGGCGGAAGCGCCCTCGTTAATATCGGCGTAAGAATATTTAAGTCCGCTTTCAAGCGTAACGACAACATTAACGCTGCCGCCGCCCGTAATGCTTTTTACAATTCCCGCAATGCTTTCCTCAAGCTCGTTTTTGTATTCTTCGGTGTTAAACGCCGTCTTGTCGGACGCGGCGGCGGTCTTTCCGCTTTTTCCCTTGCCGACAAACGATGAAAGACATATAAGCACCATTCCGACAATACCCGCCGTCACCAGTATTTTAGGTGATTTTATTACCCCCATAAGTTTTTTTACATTCTCATTCATTTATCACCACAACCTCATAATTTTCCGCAGCCTTTCCAAGCGCCTCTTTTATTTTAAACTCCGGATAATCCGAACGGATATAAACTTTACTAATTAATATGCCGCCGTTTTCGGTTTTATCCGTACAAACAGTAATTTCGGAAAATTTTATGCCTGCGTTGTTAAGCGCGGCGGCATAAACATATTCGGCAGAGGTGCTGAGCAGTTCGCCCTCGTCGGTCGTGACGCGGGCGGCGGGTATGTTAAAATCAATTTTGGCGGCCCTCGGCAGTGCCGAGCAGACCGTGACCGCCAGAAAAACCAGACTTAAAATATACTTAACGGGTCTTGACATTGCGCCTTCGGGCGCCAAAAGCTGTAAAGCCCCTATAATTACGCACACCGCGCACAGGGTTGTAAGAAAAGAATATATAACGTTCATTGCGCCTTACCCGCCGATACAACAACCGCAAGCGAAATAACAAATACCGCTCCCACAAGCAAAATAAGCCCTGCCAAAACCGAAAAGACCAGATCCACCGCTCTTAAAAGACCCGAAATTGCGGGAAGCGAGAACATATCCGCCACCCCCGCGCAGACCGCAAACACAGCCCGCCACATTAAAAGTTCCGCCAAAAGCGGCAGTAAAACGGCACAGCAGGCGACCGCGCCGTAAATACCGACCGACGACTTTAAAAGCGTCATTGAGGCGGTGACGGTTCCGAGTGCCTCGGAAAGGGCGCCGCCCGCCAGCGGCACGGACGAACCTATTATAAATTTTGCGGTTTTTGAAACCACCGTATCAGCCGATGAGTTTACGACGGTCTGTATGCTTAAAATCCCCACAAACACAGTTGAGGTGAGGGCTGAGAGCCAAAAGGAAAAGCGTTTTATTATTCCCGCAATCCCCGATGATTTAATAAGCGGCGACACACTTCCGCAAATGCTAAGCGCCAGGTATCCGCCCATAAGCGGCATTACCGCAAAGCCCGAAATGTACGAAACAGCCTCCGCGGCGGTAAGCAGAAGTCCGCTCATAGCGGCGGAGGTTGCCGCCGCGCCCGATGCCGCCGTTATTACCGCAAACACCGGCACAAAGGAGAGCATAAAGGTTGCAACCCCCTTTAAAGCGTCGGTACACGCGCTCACCGTTTGAACCGTGGGGACGGCAACAATTGCCGCGGCGGACAGTGCCGCCGCATAGAGTGAGGCGTTCGCGGCGCTCCCCTTAAGCTCCGCGGCGGCAAGCGCCGCCGCAATAATTATCAGCGCCGTAAGCTGAGCGCCCGCTTTAAGCGGTTTTTTAAACCCGGACTTTATAAATTCAATAATATGCGAAAAAACATTTTTTGTTGTTATGCCGTTTACCCAGTTGTAATCGGACGGGTCAATACCGTTTTCCTCAAAAAAAGCCTTGGTGCCATCGGGCAAAGCATTTTCAAGCCCGTCCGCTCCGCTGTTTTTAAACTGCTCGGCGTAAAAGTCGTTCTCATCCTGCGCCGACGCGGGCGGCGAAAGCACGGCAAGCAGAACAATAACCGAAAGCAAGGTTAAAAATCTTTTCATTTAAGCAACATTTCCCTTTGGATAATCCGTTTTGAGATTTTATTTAAGCAGGCTAAGCGCCGTCTTTAAAATACCGCTGATAAGCGGCAGCGAAATTAAAAACACGGCGCATTTGCCCGCAAGCTCCGCCTTCCCCGCAAGCGACGCCTGACCCGAATCGCGGCAGGCGTCGGCAACAAAGCTTGTGATATAGCCTATTCCCAAAGCCTTAAAGGCGATTTTAAAATATTCGGTGTTTACCCCGTATTCCGAAAGGCGCATACCTATTGCCGCCGCCTGCGGCACAACGCCGTTTATTATGTATATCATAACGGCAAGTCCGCCCGCGAGCGAAATTAAAAAGGCGTATTCGCCCTTTTGCTGTTTTAAAATAAGCGCCAGCACCGCGGTTATAATGCAAATCCCCAATACCTTGAATATTTCCATTTTGCTATAATCCGAAAAGTCCCTTAACGGTTGTAAACAAATCCGCAATTGCGTTTACAACCATTAAAAGCACCACAACAAGTCCCGCAAGGGTGGTAAGCAGAGCCTGATCCTCCCTGCCGGAACGCACAAGAACAAGATTAAGCACCGTTACGATAATACCGATTGCGGCAATTTTAAAGATAAAATCAACGTCCATTTATTTCACCTACAAAAAGAAAATGCAAAGAAACGCGCCGACGGAAATTCCGAGGGACTTATAAAGCCGGCTCAGCTCCGCGCGCCTTTTTTCCGCCTTTTCGCGCTGATTTCTCACAAGCTCCATATAAACGCCGGCCCGCTCGTACTCGGCTTCCGAATTGCTCATACCGATGTTTTCAAAAAATTCGGTTATTATTTCGGCGTCCTCTTTTTCAAGCCCCGCGGCATTAATACCCACGCTGTCGCCGAACGTTACGGCGTTTCCGAAGCAGATGTTTAAGAGCCGTTCCGTTTCGCCCGTGCCGACGCGTATTCTTTCCCGTATATCGGAAATGCCGCGGTAGAAGAAGTCCAGCCGTTTAACCCTCACGGTCAGTTTATACGCCTTTAAAAGGCCCGCCGACGCCGAAGCCGAAAAAACAAGGCAAAGTCCCGCCGCCTTAAACAGCCATTCCATTGAGCAGTTCACCAACTCCGATTATTTTAATTGTTCCGCCGTGTATTCCGGGCAGCATTGCCACATTTTTAACGGCACCGCTTTTAATAAGGCACCTTGTAACGTTTCTGCAAAGCAGTTCAGAAGCACTGCCGATATGGGCTGTGGTTATTACCGAAACGCCCGAATCAAAGCTTTCGCTTACGCGCCTTAATTCCGCCTCTGTTCCTATTTCGTCAAAGGCGACAATATCGGGATACATAGTTCTCACCGCAATTTCAATTCCCGCCGCCTTGTCGGCAGTCAGCAGTACGTCTGTTCCCGGTCCCAGATCGTTCACGGTTCTCCCGCAGCAGCTGCCCGATATTTCACCGCGGCTGTCAATTACGGCAATGCGGTAAATTTTCTTGCACTCTCCGCTTGCAAGCTGTCTTATAAGGTCGCGCAGAACCGTGGTTTTCCCGCTCCCCGGAGGACCCGCGATAAGCAGTCCGCCGCCGCTGTAACACCGCGAAATATCGTTTGCCGCACCGAATATCTGGCGCGCAATTCTTATGTTAATGCTTGAAATATCATACATTGCGCCGTTTTCGTTAAGCGTTCCGCAAATACCCGCGCGGTGTCCGCCGTCCATCATAATAAATCCGTTTTTCAGTTCCTCGGTGTGTGCATAAACCGAGCTTTTGCACAAAAGCTTAAAGGTGACGTCAATATCATTTTTATCGGCTTTAAGCAAATCGCGCGTAACGCAAAACGAGGTTCTGCCGTTTTCAAGCACAAAAACGGTTTCTCCCCCAACGGTAAGCGCAACGGGCAGACCCGCCCTCAGCCTTATTTCCTCCGCGTTTGCCTTTACGGTTGCGGGGAGCCTGTTTAAAATTTCTCTGATATTTTCCGAAACATAGCGCGACGCGCTTTCAAATCTTTGCACATTTTCCATTTTACATTCTCCGTTCCGTTTGTTTTTCTTTCACTTAATTCTATGCAAAGGTTGTCCCTTATAGAACCGCTTAAAAATTTACGCGCAGGATTATTTTGTATTTTTTTTAAAAAAAGCGGAAAGATATTAAAAGAAATATTTTGGAGGTAAATTATGAAACGTTCAATATCACTGTTTCTGTCAATACTGTGCGCCCTCGGATGCGTAAGTCTGTCGGGCTGCGGTAAAAAGAAAAAAAGCGCCGAGGTTTATTTTCTAAACTTCAAGCCCGAATCGGCAAGCGTGTATGAAGAGCTCGCAAAAAAATATGAGGACGAAAAGGGCGTTCACGTAAAGGTTGTTACGGCAGCCGCGAACAATTACGAACAGACCCTTAAATCCGAAATTGCAAAATCAAGCGCTCCGACAATTTTTCAGGTAAACGGTCCTATCGGTTATGACAGCTGGAAGGATTACTGCCTTGACATTAAAGACAGCCGCCTTTACTCAATGCTTTCCGATAAAAGCCTTGCAATTAAGGAAAACGGCGGTGTTTACGGCATACCCTATGTGCTTGAGGGCTACGGCATTATTTACAACGACGCAATAATGAAAAAGTATTTTGAGCTGCCCGACAAAAAGTCTGACCTTAAGTCTGCCGACGAAATAAACAGCTTTGAAAAGCTTAAAACCGTTGTTGAGGATATGACGGCAAACCTTTCAAAGCTTGGAATAGAGGGGGTTTTTGCCTCAACATCACTGGCGTCCGGCGAGGACTGGCGCTGGCAGACCCACCTGCTTAACGTTCCGCTTTACTATGAGTTCAAGGAAACGGGCTCGGATGACGCGGACCCCACGCTTACCGGGCTTAACGCAAAGGAAATAAAATATAAATACAGCAAAAACTTTGAAAACCTGTTTGACCTTTATATTAATAACTCCGTAACAAAGCCCACGCTTTTGGGTTCAAAATCGGTTGCGGACTCAATGGCGGAATTCGCCCTAGGAAAAGCCGCAATGGTTCAGAACGGAAACTGGAGCTGGTCGCAGATATCCGGCGTTAAGGGAAACACCGTAAAGGCGGACGACATTAAAATGCTCCCGCTTTACACGGGAATTGACGGCGAGGAAAAGCAGGGGCTCTGCATAGGTACAGAGAATTATCTGGCAATAAACAAAAAAGCCGACAAAGAATCACAACAAAATTCGCTTGACTTCTTAGAGTGGCTTTTCTCAAGCGAAACCGGCAAAAAATACGTTACCGAAAAGCTTAATTTTATTACGCCGTTCAACACATTTTCGGAAGATGAACTGCCCGACGACCCGCTTGCAAAGGAAACCACACGCTTTGTTAACAATAACGATTTAACGTCCGTTCCGTGGGTGTTCACCTCATTCCCGAGCGAGGCATACAAAAAGGATGTAGGCAGCGCGCTGCTCGACTACGTTCAGGGAACAAAAAAATGGTCCGATGTTGAAAAGATTATAAGCGATAAATGGAAGAGTGAACGAACCTAAATGAATAAATCTGTAAGACGGTATTTCCCCGTTTTCGTACTGCCCACGCTTGCAGCGTTTTTAGTGGCGTTTGCCATACCGTTTGTTATGGGCGTTGTGCTTTCGTTTACCGAGTTCAGAACGGTGAGCGACGCGCAATTTGTGGGTTTTTCAAATTATATAAGAGCATTTACGGACGACAAACTGTTTTTACAGTCGCTTTATTTCACGGTTAAATTTGCCGTTATATCCGTTATAGGCATAAACCTGATTGCCTTTGCGCTGGCACTGCTTTTTACAAGGGATCTGCCCGGAACCAACTTTTTCCGCACCGTGTTCTTTATGCCGAACCTCATAGGCGGTATAGTGCTCGGTTATATCTGGCAGGTAATTATAAACGGCGTGCTTTACAAGTACGGCTATTCAATAACCTCAAAGCCCGTTTACGGCTTTTGGGGACTTGTAATACTGATGCTGTGGCAAATGACGGGTTATATGATGGTAATTTATATCGCGGGCATACAGAACATCCCGTCGGACATTCTGGAAGCCGCGCGTGTGGACGGCGCAAATGCCTTCACCGTGCTTACAAGAATAACCATACCGTCGGTAATGCCGTCCGTCACCATATGCTTATTCCTGACGATTACAAACTCGTTTAAGCTGTTCGACCAGAACCTGGCGCTCACCGCGGGAGCGCCGGGCGACCGCACGCAAATGGTTGCGCTTGATATTTACAACACCTTTTACTCAAGAACGGGTTATGAGGGCGTAGGTCAGGCAAAAGCGGTTATATTTTTCATTATTGTAGCGGCAATATCGCTTTTACAGCTTAAAATTACCCGTGGGAAAGAGGTTGAAAGCTAGTGCTTAAAAGAATAACCGACGCTTTGCTTTTCCTGTTGCTTTTGGCATTCACAGCGGCATTTATTTTTCCCGTTGCCGTAATACTGATAAACTCATTCAAAGCAAAGTTTTCAATTAACGCTTCACCGTTTTCGCTGCCGCTGGGCGATGAATTTGTAGGTCTTTCAAACTATACCACGGGTATCGGCAATACCGGATTCCCCACGGCGTTCGGCTGGTCTGTTTTTATAACGGTTTTCTCGGTAGCGTTAATAATCCTCTGCACATCAATGTGCGCGTGGTATATTGTAAGGGTAAAGAACATTTTAACCTCGGTGCTTTACTATGCGCTTGTGTTTTCAATGATAGTTCCCTTTCAAATGGTAATGTTCACAATGTCAAAAACGGCAAATGTGTTGCATCTTGACAATCCGCTTGGTATAATATTAATATATCTGGGATTCGGAGCGGGGCTTTCGGTCTTTATGTTTACCGGATTTATAAAAACCGTGCCGCTCGGCATTGAAGAGGCTGCCACAATTGACGGCTGTACGCCGCTTAAAACCTTTATGCTGGTTGTGCTGCCGATATTAAAGCCCACCGCCATTACGGTTGCAATATTAAACACTATGTGGATATGGAACGACTATCTTCTGCCCTACCTTGTAATAGGAAGCGATTATAAAACCATTCCCGTTGCAATACAATATTTAAAGGGTGGCTACGGCTCTGTTGATATGGGCGCTATGATGGCAATGCTTGTGCTTTCGGTTATTCCGGTAATAGTTTTTTATCTTTCAAGTCAAAAGTATATTATAAAAGGGGTTGCGGCAGGTGCTGTTAAGGGATAACGGTGTTAAATCAAGGCGGGAAAGCGGAATACTGCTTCACATAACCTCTCTGCCGTCGGATTACGGCGTCGGCTCGTTCGGAGCTGACGCCTTCCGCTTTGTCGATTTTCTTAAAAAAAGCGGACAGCGTTACTGGCAGATACTCCCCCTCTGCCCTGTCGGCAAGGGCAATTCGCCTTACAGCTCGCAAAGCGCGTTTGCGGGCGAAATACTGTTTATCGACATTGAAAGCCTCGTGCGCGACGGGCTTTTAAGCCCCGACGACCTAAAGACCGACATTGCGTTTCCGAAAAACGCCGACTACCGCGCCGCAAGGCATTTTAAACTGCCGCTTATAAAGCGCGCGGCGGATAATTTTGATGTTAAATCGCATGAGTTCAGGGCGTTTCTGCGGGAAAACAGCTGCTGGCTGGACGATTACGCCCTGTTTATGGCATTAAAGGACGTATACCGCAAAAAAAGCTTTACCGAGCTTGAGGACGGTTACAAATACCGTTTGCCCGACAAGCTGGAGGAATTTAAGGTAACGCACCCCGAAGAGATACTTTTTTATAAAATAACACAGTTTTTCTTTTTCAGCCAATACTTCCGCCTTAAGGAATACGCAAACGAAAACGGCGTTAAAATTATAGGAGATATACCCTTTTACGTGCAGTTTGAAAGCGCCGACGTATGGAGCGACCCCGAAAGCTTTAAACTGGGGCGTGATATGACGCCAGTGCTTGTTGCGGGTGTTCCGCCCGATATTTTTTCAAGCGACGGTCAGCTGTGGGGCAACCCCATATATGACTGGGATTACCAAAAAGCCAACGGATATTCCTGGTGGCGCAGAAGGCTTTGCCACAACGCAAAGCTTTACGATGTTATAAGAATAGACCATTTCCGCGCATTTGCCGACTATTACACCGTTCCCTACGGGGCGCAAAACGCCAAAAGCGGCAAGTGGGAAAAGGGCGTCGGAATGCCGTTTTGGAACAGCGTGGGGAAAAATCTTGACGCGGAAATAATTGCCGAGGATTTAGGCGGCGACACGCCTGAGGTTAAAAAGCTTATTGAGGACACGGGATTTCCCAATATGAAGGTGCTTCAGTTTGCGTTTGACAGCGACCTTAACAATCCGTTTCTGCCCAAAAACTATAACCGCAATTGCGTATGCTACACAGGCACTCACGATAACGACACCACACGCGGCTGGTTTGAAAAGCTTTCCGAAAAGGAGAGAATAATGTTTTCGCGCTTGGTTCCGCCGGACAAAAGCGGTTCTGCCGTTTACAGCCTTATATCCTACGGAATGAAATCAAAAGCCGGAACGGTTATTATTCCGTTGCAGGACTATTTGCAGCTTGACTCCGCCGACAGGCTGAACACTCCCGGTCAGCCGGACGGCAACTGGGAATGGCGCTTCGGGCGCGACGACCTTACCGACAGTCTTTCAAAAACCGTTTTAAGGCTTTCGGACGGACGCAATTAACGGATCACATTAAAAAATCCTGTTTTACCGACGTAAAACAGGATTTTTTTGCGTAAAAGGTTGACATAATAACGCGAAAATTATATAATAAAGTGAATATATTGACGGAAAAAGGAGAAAACGGTTATGTCAAGGGCAAAAAATATGTGCTGCCTTTTTTTATCATTTATTATTCTTATAACCTCGGTATTCGCAAACTCTTTGCTTTCGCTTAAAGCCGGGGCTGTAACCTACGCCTATATTGACGCAACAAACGTTAATATAAGAGAGGACGCCACCAC
>ERZ808245.1290-NODE-1290-length-10359-cov-2.392760_pt1 | contig 10359 bp, 5 predicted proteins | sample MGYA00521243_ERZ808245 | MGnify/ENA primary metagenome ERZ808245 (study PRJEB31516, sample SAMN03275576) | gut metagenome | biome: mammalia-associated habitat; material: feces | host: Papio cynocephalus | place: Kenya | collected 2012-07-07 ... | reverse complement strand
GTTTTTGTGACCGTAAATGTATTTTCGGTTATAATTTCGTTTTCTTCCGAATTTCTCCAGCCTATAAACTTAAAGTTATCCATATCTCCCATATTCGGAAGTTTTACGGCGGTGCCTGTCTTAACAATTTTGGGATCGGGCGGATTTCCTATCATCGATGAAAACACAAGTGCGGAATATCCGTTATCAATTGCCTTTACCCTGATATTATCTATGTATACCTTTGAGTCAAGGCTTACATTTATCAGTCCCGCAAGGACATTGCCGGCACTTGCCTTTGAAAATGTTGCCGCACACGCCGCGGTATACCAGGTCTTTTTCTTTTTAAGGTCAAATTTGGCGGATTGCGAACCGCTGTCGGACGAGTTAAAAGACGAGAACATTGAGGTCTTATAGCTTGAGGCAAACTGAACGGCCATTGTACCGCCTTCGCCCTTCTCAATATAATAATCAAAGTAAATAAGATACGAAACACCGACCTGAAGCGGCATAGCCGAAGTGCCTGCACCGAGAAGGACACGCTTTGATTCCGTTGTCTGTTTTTCGGTTGTGTTATCGAACAACAGCGAGCATCCGTCGCCGTCGGACGAAGGTCCGCCGCGTGAAATCGACATTACCGAGGCCGAGATTTTAGTGCTTGACGTATCTCCCTCATAAGGGTAGTCGGTAAAGTCAATTACATACGTCGGTGACATTATCAGCTTTGCATAAATCGTCATAGATTTTGAGGGGAAAACAGTACCCTTAAACTCGTTTGTGAAGTCCTTATCGGTATACCAACCCGCAAAGCTGTAATTCTTGGGGTTAATAACCGGAACGTCCGCCGAGTTTATCGGTTCGCCCTTTCTGCCCACAACATACCACGATTCTGACGTCTGTTCGGAAGTGTATGTGAGAATAACGTCGTTTCGGGACATTTCGGATATTTCAATGTTATCAAAGTAAACCACAGCTTTTGTATTGCCGAATACGCCGAAGTACAGCGCTCCGTCATTCTTAACTGTCATAAACATTGTAATTTCCTGCCAGCTGCCCTTATCGTTTTTAAGCTTAACCGCGCTCGACTGTTCAACACGGTTAGAGAACCAGCTGCCGGGATTTGCGGTTGCAAACTGCAAGCTTACAGCGCCATCGCTGTTTTCCCTGAAATAACGCACCTTGACCTTGTAGGTCTTATCCTTTTTAACGGTCAGGTTTGAATTACCCTCGTTAAGAGCGGTAAATTTCCACTGTGCCGAACCGTTTGAATATCTGAGTGCCTTAGTCCCGTTCTGACCCTTACCGTCTGCAATACCAAAGCACACAGCCGTAACAAACGTGCCGCCCTTATTGGTTAACAGGCTTTCGGGCATATCGTCAAACGTTACAACACGCGGAGTGCTGTTAAGCCATTTGGCATAGGCATATACCACGCCGTGCGCGGGGTAGGTTATCTCGGAAATTTCGTTGCCGTTTTCATCGGTCCAGCCCTCAAACGTATATCCGGCATTTGTCGGGATTCCGAGAACATATCTTTCGCCCGCCTTGCCGAACTTTATCTCGGTCAGACCGTCATATCCGTAGTCTATAAAAAGAACGGGATCGGAATCACTGCCGACGCGTGTTATTTCCATATTGTCAAACCATATCTCGGCGCCCGCGCCGTTACTGCCGAATGCCGCAAGGTAACCGTTTCCGACGTTGTCAGGTGTATGAATAATTACGCTTGTTCTTCTCCATTTACCCACAACATTTGTGTTTCCGGGCATTGCGTCCGTGAGAAGATTTCTCCCGGTTATTCTGTCGTAATTAAGATACGCGACATCGTGCAGGTTTGTCGCAAAATCAAATTCAAACACACTTGAACTCGGAAGTGAGCGAATGTTGTACTCAAACGAAATAATATAATCCGTATTTGGTAAAACTTTAGCGTCCTCGGACATCATTCTGGGCCGCGCAAGGTTGTTGGTGGGTTTATAAAGCATAACCTTGCCGTGTTCGTCGCTGCTTTCACTCTCCGTAAAGAACGAGGAGCCAACATTATTTACGTGACCGGATTTCAGCCCGTTTTCAAAGTCAATTATAAGAGTATCTTTGCTTACCCACTTTGCGTAGTAGGTTATGTTTTCCTGCGGAGCTGTTGCCGAGGCTCTTGTGCCGTCGCCGTTCGGCTTGGTATACCAACCGCCGAAGTTATAGCCTTCACGCGTGGGCGTAGGCAAGGTGAAGTTGAAGCCTGCACCGGCTGTTATGTTTTCGCAGTCCGAGCCGCCCTGTGAATCAAAGCTTATTGTCACCTGCTTCGGCTTAGTTACTTTGAGCTCAAAATCATCAAAGTAAACGTCCGCCCAAACATATGCGGCAATAATTCCTACAACGCCGCCCTTTTTAATATCAACGGTCACCGTGCCTGTATGCCACTTGTTTGCCTCGCCGTTTTTAACGTCAAGCAACTGAACAGGACTTTTGCCTGATTCGGCTGATTTTGTGCCGTCAATGCTGCCGGCGGTATTTCCCGTAACACCTTCAATGAAGTACAGCTGGGGGTTATCTTTATTGGCTCTGTAATTCTTAAAGTTGCCCTTTGTGTTTGTGCTGTCGCCCTGACGGTCCTTTATGTAATATTTATAGGTGATCTCAACGTGATCGCCGGCGTCAAGGCTTAAAAACTCCTTGCCGTCGTTGAACTTCATCGCTCTGCCGCCGCCGTCATACAAATCACGGATTCCGCCCACAACAAGCGTTTTGTTATTCGCGTTATCCGGAGCGCCTGCCATATTGAACATACCGCCGCCCACAAGACCACTCGCAATAGTGCCTGTTTTAAAGTCGCCGTCAAATGTAATCTTTATCGTGCTGTCAAGCCATTTGGCGTAATATACCGCGTCATTCTGCGGGAAAAACGCGTCTGCCTTGTTTGTAAGTCCAACGTCGGTAAACCATCCGCCGAACCTGAAGCCGGATTTTGTCGGTATTTCCGTGCTTAGCTTTGTGCCGGAAACACCCTTTATCGGCGCTATAGCAGAACCGCCATTTGTTTCAAACGAAACGGTTACCATCTTGGCGGCTTGCTTGGTTATTACAATGTCATCAAGATAAACGTCAAAATACAGGTTATCCTGCCTTATTCCGAAATTAACGTTTCCGTCATCAGTAACGGCAATATCCACTGAGCCTGTCTGCCAGCTGCCGTCCGAACCCGCATCATCCAAATCAAACAGGTTTTGGCTCAAAGCCGTACCCTGTAAAGGTGCCGACCAGGCGGTACTGTCAAACGGCAGATTTTTTACAAATAACAGCTTTGCGCCGTCCTTCTTCGCACGGCGGTCCTTAACCATATATTTGTATGAAACCGTATATTTCCCCGGTTCTAATGTAAACCATTTTGAGCCGTTGTTAAACGCAAGGTGACGGCTCTGCCCGTCCGGAGTGTATATCTTAAGTGTTTTACCCGAAGCGCCTTCAACCGAATCGACAATACTGTAAGCCCCTCCGCTTACCTTTACTCCGTCAACCGCCGTGTTGGTCTTAAAGTCCTTGTAATCGCCTTCATCAAAGTTGAAGTCGGCAACCGTTTCAGCCGACTGCACCTTTGCCATTTTAGCATACAGTGTTACTTTAAGCTCGTTTGTCGGCAATGCGTATTTTAATGAATTAACCGGCACGGTAAGTTCAGCGTCGGTATACCATCCCTCAAAACGCTTACCCGAAACGACAACATCCTCTTCATCGGGGAGCGTTATTTCCGTACCGGGTTTACCGCTTATGGGTAAAACGTCGCAATCCGCGTCAAAGCAAACGGTTGATACGGTTGATACGGTTATGTTATCAAGGAACAACTCGCCGTCAAGACCCGTAACATAAAAGCCGATATTGGCGGATTTCTTAATTTCAACCGTGCGCGCCACGGTCTGCCATGAACCGATAACCGTATTGCCGCCGTTCAAAACGGTGTCAACACTGTTATATTTATCACCTATGCGGGTAACGCCGTCTGTTTTATTTACGCTTTTAACATTGTTGATTATTTCAAGCTTTGCCGCGTTTGTTGCATAGTAATCAAACCCGATTATATATTTTCCGGCTTTAAGCGTTAAAACGGTTTCGCCGTTGTTAAGCAGCACTCCGCCGCTCACGGTGCCTTCACTGCCGTTTGCACCCAGCCTTAAAACGTTGTTGTGCTTCTCGGCAAGAGCCGGATACGCGTCCGCCGAGCTGTACTTTTTGCCGCTTGAGCGGCTTGTGCCGTTCGGCAGCCCCACAACGTTTGCGGCGGGTGAGTTTGCGGCTTTTTTGCCGCTTATGTTTGCTACGGCAGTGTCAGTAAATGTAAGTTCCGATGATGTTCCGTCAATTTTAACCGCGGAGCTGTTCTGTTTTATGCCGTCGGCAAAACTTCCGTCCTCAAACGTATAAGTAACGGTCTTTGTTTCATCATTTACCGAATAAGCCGCAACCGGCGAACCGGAACTAAGCGCGGGAATCAGCAGTTGGGCTGTAATTGCCGCAACCGCCGTTATTCCTGCCGCCTTTTTCAATAACAAAGTATTTATTTTCATAAAATGCCTCGTTTCTGTTAATTTGCCAGACCGTCAATCACCTTATTGGCTTTATCCACCTGAGTATCGATTCTGTTGCTTATTGCCTTAAGGTTTGTATCAACCTGTGCCGAGGAGCTTCCCACTACCGTGCCGACGGTGTTTTCAAGGTCGCGGTTAACGCCGTGGTAGGTAAGCATAAATGTGTGGTCCTCAATTTTACGAAGTTCATCGTAGAACTTGCTCGCGTCGTTTGATTTAAACATATTCGAGCGGTCATAGTTATTGAAGTCGAGGAAGTATCTTATAAAGTAGCCCGCCGCCTCAACATTCTTTGAGCCCTTGCATATACCGTATGCTCTCCAAGAGGCTACCGACGGATAGTACGACTGATCCTTTGACGCCTTGGGCATGGGGGCAAATCCGATAATTTCGGGGTCCATACTTGCAAAGCCGCTTGTTGCTCTGAGTCCGAAATCGCCGTAAAGCAGTATGCCGCATTTGTTTTTGCCGAATCTGTCCGCCTCAAGCGAGGTTGAGAAATATCCGGCTTCCTTACCCGCAAGCATCCACTTGTAACCCTTCGAGAGGTTGGGGTCGTTAACGTTATTTACAAATTTGCCGTTTGAAAGCCTTGTTGTTTCACTTTCAAATATGCCCGCGGCGAATTCCTGACGAACGCACGCACCGACAATATCCGAGCCCAGATTCTTTATCTGCTTCGCGCAGGAAACGAGCATGTCGATAGTCCAGTTATCGTCTTCGTAATATTCACCCGGACTCTTGAATCCGTTATCTTCAAACAGTTTCTTGTTATAGAAGCACATAAATCTGTAAGTCCACGGTGAATTAACCGAGTTTACAAGGTATGATTTTCCGTTAAACGTTGCGTAGTCCGTAACCGTTTTGTCCCAGAAGGAGTCGTTTAAATTAATGCTCTTAACATCGTTAAGCGGCTCGGCGTACGGGAGTATGTAGGGGAATTCGGCGTTATCCACTATAATGTCCGGCGACTGACCGGAGGCAATCATACCCGAAAGCTTCGTTGCGTAATCGCCTTGCGGGACAGGGGTGATTTCAACCTCAATGTCGTACTTCTCGGCAAAGCTCGACATAGGTACCGCGCCCTCACCCGCGGTGTGGTCGACCCACGTTGCAAACTTAAGCGTTGTTCCGGCATATTCTTCTATTCCGGAATATGCGGTTTTGTCCTCATCATCGCCGCCGGTAACCTTGCTGATGGTTTTTCCCTTTCCGCCGCCGCAGCCGACAGCCGAAACGCACATAACAGCGCAGAGTGCCAAAGCAAACAGATTTCTTTTTTTCATTTAAACAGTTCCTCCTAACGTTTTTTCGGAATATAATACAAATAGTTTATTATATTTTCCTCCAACTTAATACAATGTAATTATATCACGACACTGCACCGTTATAAAAGAAATGAATTGCCGTTGTTCGGCTCTGTTATTTTATCCCATAGGCTGTTTATTTGTCTATTTTTTATACTTTTTTAACCTAAAACTAACTTTTATGCACCAATATGTATTGCATTTTGTCGATTGTTACAAAAACGATTTTATTTCAGCTATTCTTATGTAAATATTCCCAAAACCAAGGCATAAAAAAACTGCCACATTAAAGTGACAGTCTTTGTACGGGCAAATTTTCTTAACGCTGCGAACCGCTTTGTTTTGCTGTTTTATTTATTGAAAATAACGTTATATGAAGTTTCGGCGGCTGAGATATCCATATTACAGCGGATAAGCCAAAGCTTGCAAGAGGATAAAAGGCGGTTAACAAGTTCAAGCGTGCAAGCCGCAGCTTTCGGGTCGGCAGGCATATATACCTGGTTAAAGATGCGGTTAACGGCGTCCGCCGAATTTATCGGCGTGCAGGAGTTTTCCTCGGCGCGCTCAATAAAGCAGATGTGGCGAAGCGGCGTTCGCATATTGCAGCCGAGCCTTTCTTTGCCGCACCACGGCGTACCGTAGGCGTACGGCGCCGCGGGGTCGCCATCAAAAAAGCGTATTATCGGTTTATCGCCGTTAACTATTTTGAGCCTGTCCCCAAGCAGTTTTTGCCATAACATCATATGTGTGGTTTTACCCGTACCGCTGTGAGCCGCAAGCGCTACGCCCACACCGTCAACATCAAAGCAGGCGGAATGGAGCAGGAAAGCATTATGTAACGGCAGGCAGTCCGCAACCTTTTTGTGATATGCAAGGTTAATTGCAACATCGCTTGGTATTTCTTCACCAAATTCCTCAATTATTTTTTCAAAATCAGTGTCATCAACATTAATGGAGGAATCTACTCTATCATTGCAAAGATAATCGTGAAAAAATCGGTTCTTTGCGAAACTATCTATATTTTGCAATTCAAAACATATATCTGCAATTCTAATTTTCATTATTATTATCCTTATTTTTCGGGGTGTTGGTTTCGCCGCTGCACATCGTTCCGTTTTTGGCGGATTTCGATTCAGCACTGCCCTTAAAACCAGTATCCAATTCAAGAAAGTCTTCAAACAATTCCTTGTCGATCTCCTGCTTATCATCTAATGACGGTGATTTAACAAACAAAACCCTTGTATTATCCCTCGTGCTTTTCCCGGCGTACTGTATCAGTTTAGGAATAACGAAAAAATCTCCTTTTTTCAGCTTGACAATGCAGTACTTATTTTTCTCATCGTTGCGGTTTTTAAAATCATGGCATTGTTTTTCTAATTCATAGCATTTTTCCTTGCAGCTGCTGCAAAGATATTTTTTCTCTATGCAAATTTCGTATTCACCGCTTAAAACATACAAATATTCGGTAGCATATGTATGATAATGGGGTTTGTCCGGCGATGAATTATTGTAATTCAGTATTCCGATTTCAAGCTTTCTGTCGTATATCTGTTTTAGTTGTTGGTTCTTTTTGAAGTCGCCTGTCAGATACACTCTACCGTCACGCTCAAAAACATTGTCTATAATTTTACCTTTAATCAACTCGCAGCTTGTAACCGGTTTTACATCCGTCCTTCCGGATTTCCAAAGCGTCCTTACCTGATCTTCAAAAAACTTAAAGTTTCCCGCGCTTTCCACATTGCTGTAAATTACAAAGCTTCGCCTTTCGGAATCGGTTGTTAAAAACGGAGAATACAAATCGACCTTTATATGATTCAATTCCTCATAACCGTTTTCATTAAGAACAAGCATGAGTCCGTAAGGAAGTACAACATTTGTTACCTTAAATTCCACCAATTCCCTCTGTTCCGGCGAGAAAATGCTTTTATCCGATCTGGTGGTTTCAACAAGCGAATTATAGGCTTTTGTAATCAGTTCACTGTTTTCAACGTTCTTTTTTATATTTGTTATCATCTTGGAGAATGAAGCATCAAAATCGGCAAATGAATTGGGCTCGGTTATTAAAAACTTAAATCTGCAGCCCTCTTCAACCTTTTTTCTGTAAAGCTTCATCCATTCGGGATTTATACGCCTGTCATTGTTTACATCTGCGGATGTTAAAAAGGTTGTGCTTGCAAAATTTACCAACCAAATTTCCTTTGCGTGTTCCCACCGTTTCCCCAGCGGATTCATTGCGTCCATTTCACTGCGCGGGGCAATTTTGCACTCTTTGTATATCGCCGGCAAGTTGGTGGATATTGACTTGAACCAATTTTCAAGCTTGTCTTTTAAAAATCTGAGATTTTCAATGGGTACGTGCGTTATGCCCGACATATCTGTGGGAATTTTAGGTTTCCCTACGGTGCATATTAGTATTCTTTCGTGTCCCAGCCTTCCGGCAAATAGCCCGGTTTCAAGCACAACATTATCGCGCGGTATAGGTTTGGTGTTCGTTTCGTCGGCAAGAATAACATCATCTTCGCCGTAAACAAACACAGCCGCGTCATATTTTGTTGCCGCAGATTCAAGGTCCTGTAAAGTAAAGGTGGACGGCAGAAATCTCACCGAATCAAACCACGCGTCCGCCTCGTGTCCCATTTCTTCAATAAGAAATTTAACATTTTCGGTTTGCTGTCTTGTTTCACTCGAACCGCCGATAAAAACTTTTATTTTTCCCACAATATACCACCTCTTAATTTACATTTTAACACATAATCCAAAAATAAACAAGCGTTTTCACGTTTAAAGACGTAATAAAAACGAACCACACAAAATATTCCAATGCGAAATAATTGTGTGGTTCGTTTTTTAGACTGTTAATCCGTTATGCAAAAGCTTAACTTGTTTTATCATGGATTTCCTTCATCCATTTTTTATAGGTATATCTCATTTGACGTTTGTGATAGCATATTTTTTCTTTAACATCAGCCGGTTCGCAGACAGGATAAATATTTGAGGGGCAACATTCAAGTTCAATACAGTCCGGATAAAAAGCGCATTGTGAACATTTTTCTGTATAGTTCCTTATCTTTTTTAGCCTTGAAATTCTATCCGGATCAAGTTTGCCATCAAACACCGTTCCAACAACAAGAGCATCTATCGAGTCAGCACACTTCGTTATATTTCCTTTTGGCAATATTGCAACCATAGAATCATTATTCATCATACAAACGTCAACTATCGGTTCACTTTCAACACGCCATATGCTTAACAGATTCTTCTCTTCAAATAAATCATGTAATGAATCTCTAAATCTAATCAATTTATCCAGTTCATCAACATTATATTTTTTCATTATATTATTTGGTTGTACGATTTCAACATTTATTTTAAAATTGCTAAAAGACGAGAATTCTTTTATCAGAAAATCCGATAGTATATTTAAATCATCAAAACTTCCGCTGTAAACATTAAGACGCACACAAACATTTATTCCGGATTTAAGTAAATGTCTTATGTTATCGCATACTTTGCCGAACGGGTTAATTTCATCATTCTGACACACATAATTTTTAATTCTGTTATACACAGGCTCCGTGCCATCAAGGGTTATTTGAATGTTTTTAAGATTCCATTCGTTTTTCGCACGATCAACCAACTCTTTGTTAAAAAGAAAACCATTCGACACCATTGACGATATAAAATTAATCTTTTTCGTTTTGAGTTGACTTGTTATTAAATTAATAACGCGCATATTACACAATGGCTCTCCGCCAAACCACTCAATTTCAACCCTATTGTTCTTTGATACCTTTGAAATGTATTCTGCAGTTGCTAATGCAACGTCATCGGTCATACTATTTTTTGCCATTCCATTTTGATAACAGTAAAAACAACGGGCGTTACATTCTGTTGTAGTATAAACAGTAAAAACGTTGATATAATCCTTTTTTCTTGTTATCTCAAATATGGTTCTTACCTGATTTGAAATTGTGTATTCATCATATTCAATAGGAACCATAAACCATTTTTTTACAAAATCGGAAATATTATCGTCGTAAGGAGAATTACACGTTAGTTTTTCATACTCAAATTTTGTCAATTTAATAAGTTCTTTTGTAACTAAATTATGAACCAAAATGCAGTCATTACTGTTGTCAACTATGCAGTATCTCATCATTCGATACTCAGAATTTTTCTTTATCTCTTGATCTCCGAGCAATGCAATAATATTTTCATTGGGTTTTAAGACAGTAATCATTTTCTCTCCCTATTAAAAAAGTTGCCGTTGTAAGCAACGGCAACTCAAAAAATCACGCAACACTTTTACGTTTTGCATTAACGCACTTCTTCTCGGTTTCATTACCACCCGACGAAATAGTAATTATATCAGCGTTAAAGTACTTAACCTCAATATCAGCTTTCTCAAATTTAAGCATACGAATTAACACCTCACTCAAAAAAATCATATTACATATTAATTAACACATGAGTTAATTACGTAACCGCCAAAA
>ERZ808245.1288-NODE-1288-length-10366-cov-4.956939_pt1 | contig 10366 bp, 10 predicted proteins | sample MGYA00521243_ERZ808245 | MGnify/ENA primary metagenome ERZ808245 (study PRJEB31516, sample SAMN03275576) | gut metagenome | biome: mammalia-associated habitat; material: feces | host: Papio cynocephalus | place: Kenya | collected 2012-07-07 ... | reverse complement strand
ACTATTTGTAAGACTAACTTCCAGCCCCTACCGGAATTTACTTTTACAAGTAAACACAGCGGGAAAGTCGAGGAAAAACGCTTGACTTTCCCGCTTTTCCCTGTTATAATCGGTGAGCCGCTTTGAATGGGTATAAAGCATCGGTCCGTCCGATCACCCCCGACAGCGAGTCCGTAATAAAGGAAAGTGAGGTGCACACATGCAAGCGATCATCGTTACCGGCGGTAAGCAGTACAATGTCAGCGAGGGCGACACTCTGTTCATCGAGAAGCTGGACGTCGAGGCCGGCGAGGCCGTTACCTTCGACACCGTTCTGGCCATCGTGGACGGCGAGAACACCAAGTTCGGCACTCCCGTGGTGGAGGGCGCGAAGGTTGACGCCAAGGTCGTCAAGAACGGCAAGGGCAAGAAGATCCGTATCTTCAAGTACAACCCCAAGAAGGGCTACCGTAAACGCCAGGGTCATCGTCAGCCTTATACCAAGGTTGAGATCGGCAAGATCAGCTTCTGAGCCATGACGACCGTTACCTTCCTCACCGAGGGAAAGCGCATCATCGGCTTCGACGCGAAGGGCCACAGCGGCTATGCCGAGGCAGGCTCCGACATCGTATGCGCCGCCATCACGAGCGCCGTGCGTCTCGTGGACGCGACCGTGAACGACGTGCTGGGTCTCGCGGCCTCCGTCAAGGTCCATGAAAAATCGGGTTCCATCGAGTTCCGTCTCCCCGGCGGTCTGAGCACCGCGGCGGAGAGCGCCTGCCAGTCTCTTCTGGCCGGATTGATGCTCTACTTCACGGAGCTGCACGACGAGTATCCCGAAAACATCGAAGTAATGGAGGCGTGAGCCTCCTCTCCCCCACGCATCATTCTACAGAAAGGATGGACTACGAATTATGATGAACATTGGTCTTCAGTTCTTCGCTCATAAAAAAGGTATGGGCTCGACCAAGAACGGCCGTGACTCCAAGTCCAAGCGCCTTGGTCCCAAGCGCGCCGACGGTCAGTTCGTTCTCGCGGGCAACATTCTTGTTCGCCAGCGCGGCACCCACATCCATCCCGGCGTCAACGTCGGTATCGGCAGCGACGACACCCTGTTCGCCAAGGCGGACGGTGTGCTCCGCTTCGAGAAGCTCGGCAAGGATCGCAAGCAGGCTTGCGTGTATCCCGCTGAGTAATTGAGTGGTTTGAAAAAGGAAGCTCAAGCCGTCGGCTTGCGCTTCCTTTTTTGTGCTTTTCCTTGACGGAGCACGCAAAAGCGGGTAAAATAGAAGAGTTAGAGAACGATACCCCCGAAGGAGGTTTTTCGATATGGCAACGGAATTCATTGATAAGGCGCGCATCTCCGTTTCCGCCGGCAAGGGCGGCAACGGCGCGGTCGCGTTCCACCGCGAGAAATACATCGCCGCCGGCGGTCCCGACGGCGGCGACGGCGGCAATGGCGGCGACATCATTCTGCAGGTGGACGACAATATGTCCACGCTGATGGACTTCCGCTACAAGCGCAAATACACCGCCGAGAACGGCATGGATGGTCAGGGCAGCCGCAAGTTCGGCAAGAGCGGCAAGCCGCTCACCATCCGCGTGCCGCGCGGCACGCTCGTGCGCGACGCGGAGACGAACGAGATCATCAAGGATATGTCCTCGTCCGAGCCCTACGTTCTCTGCAAGGGCGGCAAGGGCGGCTGGGGCAACTGCCACTTCGCCACGCCCACCCGCCAGGTTCCGCGCTTTGCCAAGGCGGGCCTGCCCGGCGAGAGCCACGACGTCATTTTAGAACTCAAGCTGCTCGCGGACGTGGGCCTCATCGGCTTCCCCAACGTCGGCAAATCGACGCTGCTCTCCGTTGTTTCCAAGGCGCGGCCGAAGATCGCCAACTATCACTTCACCACGCTCTTCCCCAACCTCGGCGTCGTATACGTCGACGAGGGCGTGAGCTTCGTCATGGCGGATATCCCCGGCATCATCGAGGGCGCGGCGGACGGCGCAGGCCTCGGTCATGACTTCCTGCGCCACATCGACCGCTGCCGCCTGCTCGTCCATGTCGTGGACGTTTCGGGCAGCGAGGGGCGCGACCCCGTCGCGGACTTCGATGCCATCAACGCCGAGCTGGCGCAGTATTCCCCCGAGCTGGCGACGCGCCCGCAGATCGTGGTCGCAAACAAGACCGACATCACGGAGGACGAAGCACTGCTCGAAAAGCTGCGCGCGCACGTCGAGGAGGCGGGCTATCCCCTCTTCGCCCTTTCCGCCGCATCCCACACCGGCACGCGCGAGCTGGTGCTGAAGATCGCCGAAAAGCTCTCCACACTCCCGCCGGTCACGGTCTACGAGCCGGAATATGTCCCGCGCCCGCCGAAGCTCGACACCTCCGCCCCGCTCAACATCACGGTGGACGACAATACCTACATTGTCGAAGGCCCGTGGCTCGAGCGGCTCATGGCGAACGTCAACTTCTCCGACTATGAGAGCCGGATGTATTTCGACAAGATGCTGCGCGAGAGTGGTCTCTTTGCCCGCCTTGAGGAGATGGGCATTCAAGACGGCGACATCGTCAGCCTCTACAACCTCGAATTTGAATACCAGCACTAAGCCAAGCGGCGCTCCCTCGGGGGGCGCCGCCTGTTCGTTATTCGCCGTCTTCCCTCGGCGTTTTCTTCATCTCGATCGGATAAAGCTGCGGGGCCTCGCTGCTTCCGTCGCAGAGGGCAAGGAATATCTCCCCGCAAGCGGAATAGCCCTGCTCGCGCAGCTTTTTCGTGAGCCAGACCTCGTCCTTGCCGACGGACCGCAGATTCTCCGGCAGCACCTCGCCGTCCATGATGACAGGCGTCATGAGTACGCTCTGCTTCGGCGAGAGCGAAAGGTCGGTCGGCTGCGCGGCGCGGTAGGCCTCCTTGGGCAAAAAGCTCAGGTTGCCGTTGTGCTCAAAGACGACCGTCTCGAGCTGGGAGAGGTCGAACCAGCCGCCCGTGCGGCAGAGCGTAAGGAACTCGCTCAGGTCGAGCTTCGCCCGCTTGAGGTGCTCACGGTAGAGCGTGCCTCCGTCGTAGAGAATGAGCGGCTTGCCGGTAAAGTTCCGCCGCGCGGCGAGAGACTTGTTCGTCCACAGCGCGATGCCCCAGGCCAGAAGCCCGTAGACCACCATGCCGGTGAGCGGGCGCAACGGCGTCTCCGGCTCGGTCGCCATCTCGGCGGCAATGGAGCCGACTGAGATGCCGGAGATGTAGTCAAACATTGTCATCTGCGAAATCTGCTTGTTGCCCACCAGCTTCGTGAGCAAAAACAGAACCAGATACGAAACGACCGCTGTGACGGCGAGACTCAGAAAATCAAGCCCGCCCATTGGCTGAACATTATCCATAAAAAACCTCCCGCGGCATTTTTTGCAGTTTGCCGCGGGAGACGTCGATTTATTCACTTCGTGTGGACGTTGATGAACTCCGCGCGCAGCTTGGAGTAGAGGATGGTCTGGCTGGAGTACAGCCCCCGATAGCCGGAGCAGACATAGCTCACCGCACACACAACAGCGTAGCACAGCAGTCCTTCCGCGCCGAACAGCTCAATGCTGATGAGCAGCGAGGTGATGGGGCAGTTCGTCATGCCGCAGAAAAGGCCCGCGATGCCGAGCGCCGCAGCAAAGCCCGCGGGCAGGCCGAGCAACGCTCCCGCCGCGCAGCCGAAGGTCGAGCCGACAAAGAGCGTGGGCACGATCTCGCCGCCCTTGAAGCCGCAGCCGAGCGTGACGGCGGTAAAGACAATCTTGAGCAGGAACGCCTCCGGCTTCGCCGTGCCGCCGAGCGCGGCAGCGATGACATGGCCGCCCGCGCCGTTGTAGTCGCGGCAGCCGGCGAGCAGCGTCAGCGCGATCACAAGGCAGCCGCCGAGGAAGGCGCGCAGATAATCGTTTTTGACCAGCCGCTCCGTCAGATGCTCCGTGCGGTGGAGCGCCTCGCAGAAGAGGATGCTCACCAGCGCGCAGCCGAGCGCCAGCATCGCCGCACGCGCCAGCGTGAGCGCATCGGTCTCCGGCGCGGCAACGGCGAAGCGCATCGGCTCGATGCCGAAGCGCAGCGACACAGCGTAGGCCACCAGCGACGAGGTGATGCAGGGAATAAGCCCGGAATAGTACAGCACGCCGATGCTCACGACCTCGAGCGCGAAGAACACCGCTGCGAGCGGCGTGCCGAACAGCGCGGAGAACAGCGCGCTCATGCCGCACAGCGTCGCCAGGCGGCAGTCCTTATCGTCCATGCGCAGCAGCTTGCCGAAGTGCTCGCCGAGGTCGCCGCCGATCTGCAGCGCCGCTCCCTCGCGTCCCGCGCTGCCGCCCGCCAGATGTGTGAGAAGCGTGGCAAGGAAGATGGCGGGAATGAGCAGGATCGGCAGCTCGCGTCCCTGATGCACCGCGTCGATCACCGCGTTGGTGCCCACGCCCTGCGTGCGCAGGAAGCGGTAGAGCGCGACGATCAGCACGCCCGCGAGCGGCAGCGCGTAAAGCAGCGTAGGGACCTCTGTCCGCAGCGCGGTGGCATACTCCACACCGAGGTGGAACAGCGAGCCGACCGCGCCGCCGACCGCGCCGATGAGCGCGGCGGTCAGCAGCCACTTGACCAGCGTTTTCACATAGACCATCACGTGGCCGGTCACGTCCTGCAGCTTCTCCATGGTCCGCTCCCCCTTCCGTCCCGTTTCTTTACGGCAATTTCACATCGTCTGAACAAGGTGATTTTACACGAGTCGGCGGAAAAGTCAAGCGGTGAAAGAGTCCATCGTTTTATCCGATGAGATCCATCGTCTCAGCCGATGAACTGCTGCGTCCAGTAGCGGCCGTCGGCGACGTAGCCGACGCCGATCTTCGTATAGGCGCTGTTGAGGATGTTGGCGCGGTGACCCTCGCTGTTCATCCAGCCTGCGACGACCGCGGCAGGCGTGGCATAGCCCATGGCGATGTTCTCGCCCGTCGTGCGGTAGCTGAGGCCGAAGGCGCGGAGCATCCGGAAGGGCGTGCCGTAGGTCGGGCTGCTGTGCGCGAAGTAACGGTTATCGTGCATGTCCTGCGACTTGTAGCGTGCGACGCGGGAAAGCTCCCAGTCCTCGGTCAGCGCGGCAAGGCCGTGCTTCGCACGTTCGGCGTTCACAAGGCGGACGACCTCCTGCTCGTAGGCGCGGACGGAGGCACCCGTCTCGGGGATGGTCAGCACGTCGCCGGGGTAGATGAGGGCCGGGTCCGCGACCTGCGGGTTCGCGTCGATGATCTCACTCGTGCCGACCTGATACCGCACGGCGAGCCTCCACATCGTGTCGCCGCGCTGCACGGTGTGGGACGCGGCAAGCGTCGGGACGGTCATGGCCGCGGCTGCCAGCAGCGCCAGCGACAGGGAAAGCAGTTTTTTCATGGTACATTCTCCTTTTCGTGCTTTTCGAGGGATTTGCTCCCTCCGTCCTCTAATGGTTACATTTTGTAACCATTTTTGCAAGTCCAACTATTTCCCAATTCCGGCAGGAATAGGAAACGGCGCAGCGGCAGACAATAGCAAAAACGCTTCGGAGGCACGCCTATGCAAACGCTTTGGAACAGCCGCTACACGCTCCCCGCCTATCCGCCGCTGCAGGAGGACCTGCACGCCGACGCCGCTGTGGTCGGCGGCGGCATGGCCGGCATTCTGACCGCTTACGCCCTGCACACGCGGGGTCTGCGCGTCGTGCTGCTGGAGGGAGACCGCCTCGCCTCGGGCGTGACCGCGCACACGACGGCGAAGGTCACCGCGCAGCACGGCCGGTTCTGCGAGCGGCTGGTGCATGACTTCGGGCTGTACCTTGCGCAGCAGTACCTGCAGGCAAATCTCTGCGCCGTGCGGCAGTTCCGCGCGCTCGTGCGGCAGAAGCGCATCGACTGCGGCTTTTCAGATGAAAGCTCCTTCGTCTATGCCGCGCCGGACGGCCCCTCCCTCGCGCGCGAGCTGGAATGCGCACTGTCTCTCGGCGCGCCCGCACGGCTGGTGAAGCCCGAGGGGCTGCCCTTTCCGGTGCGCGAGGCGCTCTGCTTCGAGCGGCAGGCGCAGCTCTCGCCGCTGCCGTTCCTCGCGGCGCTGCTGCCGGGGCTGACGGTCTACGAGCACTCCCCCGTGCGCGATATCCGCGGCCACGCCGTCCGCTGCGACGGCGGCACGGTCACAGCGGAGCAGGTCGTCGTCGCCACGCACTTCCCCATGCTCGAGCGCTTCGGGCTCTACGACCTGCGGCTGCGGCAGGAGCGCTCGTATCTCCTTGCGCTGACCGGCGCGCCGCCGCTCTCCGGGATGTGGCTCGACGCGGGCGAGGAGGGCTGGAGCCTGCGGCGCAGCGGGCGCTATCTGCTCCTCGGCGGAGGCGGGCACCGCTGCGGCGAAAACCTCGGCGACAGCTACGACCGTCTGCGCGCACAGGCGCAGCGGCTCTTTCCCGCAGCGCAGGAGGCGTTCGCCTGGTCCTCGCAGGACTGCATGACGCTCGACGGCGTGCCGTACATCGGTTCCTACTCCTCGTCCGCGCCGTTCCTGCACGTCGCCACCGGCTTCGGCAAGTGGGGCATGACCGGCAGCATGGTCGCCGCCACGCTGCTCACCGCCCGTCTCACCGGCGAGGACTACCCCTACGCCGACATTTTCTCGCCCCAGCGCTTCTTCCCCTCCGCGTCCATCTCCGCCTTCTGGGAGGGCGCCGGCTACGCCGTGCGCGGCATCGGACGGCGGCTGTTCGTACCCGCGCAGACCGCGGCGGCGGACATTGCCCGCACTCACGCGGGCATCGTACAGTGGCAGGGCAAAAAATACGGCGTCTACCGCCACACGGACGGCACGCTGTTCGCGGTGGACATCCGGTGCCCGCACCGCGGCTGCGAGCTGACGTGGAACGACGACGAAAAATCGTGGGACTGCCCCTGTCACGGCTCGCGATTCGACTACACGGGCCACCGGCTCAGCGAGCCGGCCAGGGCCGCACTCAAGTCCTGCAAGGACTTCCCGCAGGAGATATGAAAAAAGCGGGCCGCTGGCCCGCTTTTCTTCGGATATTCGCTTATTCCGCCGCCTGCCAATGCTTGAGCGTCGGCAGGAGTCCCGCCAGATAGGCGCGCACCTGCCCGGCGGGCCATTGCTCGCTCGCCATGTGCTCCGCGCAGAAGTCGATGAGCTTGTCCATGCTCGTATAGGCAAATTTGCCGTCGGCGTAGCACCACTTGCAGTAGTCCTCGTTGATGGCTCCGTCTGGCTCACGGCTGAGCGACGCCTCCTCGAGCGGCATCCCGCAGCACTGGCAGATCAGCTGCCGCGGCGAGCCCAAAAGCGTATTGATCGACACGTCGAAGAGCCTTGAGAGCAGCTTGAGCGTCTCCGTGTTCGGCACCGTCTCGCCGTTTTCCCAGCGCGAGACCGCCTGCCGCGTCACGAACAGCTTCTCGGCAAGCTCATCCTGCGACATACCCTTTCCCGTGCGCAGCTCGTAGATCACATTTTTGGTTTCCATGCGCGATCACCTCCATGTCGGACAGCATACCCGCTTTCCGCCGGAAAAGCAAGCAACGCGCGGTTGCCCCCTTACGCCTCGGCCGCCTCCGGCATCTCCGCATGCTCCTCCGCGCCGTTCTCCGTCAGCTCGGGGTGCTTGAGATAGCGGCGGAGCGTCTGCCAGAAGAGCGCGTACTCGTGGCCCGTGCAGATGCGCTCGTCCATCACGATGCCGAGCGGCATGAGCTTCTTGTTGTATTCGCCGGTGAGGAAATTGGGAACGGGCTTGCCCATGCAGACGAACACGCCTGTCGTGCCGAACTCGTAGCAGTGGTGGTAGATGGCCTCCGTGTTGATGCTGGCAAGGTTGGTGATGAAAAGGCTCGTGTGGAACGGGCTGAGGTCGATGACGAAGCGCGGCAGCAGGCCCAGGCGGTCGAGGAGCTTGACGAGGCCGACCAGGAGCGTCGGCAGCACCGGCAGTGAGAACATGAAGCTCGCAAAGCGGTCGGTGTTGTTGTTATGCTCCTTTTTCTGGTTGAGCGCGACCGCGTCCTCGATCTTGCGGTTGATGGAAATGACGTCGTCCCCGTCCTCAAAGAAGATCTTCACGCTCGTCTCGTCGGGCGTGCCGTCGGCGCGCGTCTTGAGAATGACGAAGCTGACGCAGAAGTGGTTGCGCTGGTAGATCTTCGAGTTCATGATGAAGCGGTTGATCTTCGGATTCTGCTGATACGCCTTGAAGTAAGCGGCGAGGATCAGCGCCATGTAGGAGATGCGCACGCCCTCCCGCCGCTTGCTCTGAATGTAGCGGCGCATCGGCTCCATCTCGGCGTACTCGGTGATGTAGTCGTGCGCGTCATAGCGGCGCGGCATGATATAGGGAAGCGCCGAAACGATGGCGCTGGCATTCTTGACTCGGGTTCCGTCCGGACGCATGGCAATACCTTCTTTCACGGTTCTTTTCGAATATTTTACACGTTCTTAACGCAATATGCAATGCTTTTCTTTTTAAGCGATTCTTACATCTTTTTTAAGAACGCCGCCTTGCTTTGCTTTTTCAAGCCAAAACGCAAAAATCTTACTTTTTGTTTCGTTGACAAAAAATCATTTAGGTCATTTCTTTTTTTCTATTGATTATCCAAATAAGCTGTACTATACTATAATTATTAAATTAGGCAAAAACCGTCATTTTACCTTAAAATAACAACAATTAGGAGGAAACAACAATGAAGTACAATCGCACCTACAACTTCTCCGCCGGTCCCGCCATGATGCCCGAGCCCGTGCTGGAGGAGATCCGTGACGAGATGATGAACTACCGCGGCAGCGGCATGTGCGTCATGGAAATGTCCCACCGCTCCAAGGTCTTCCAGCAAATCATCGACGAGGCCGAGGCCGATCTGCGCGACTTGATGGGAATCCCCGACAACTATAAGGTCCTCTTCATTCAGGGCGGCGCCACCCTCCAGTTCGCGGCGGTTCCCTGGAACCTAATGAAGAACGGCAAGGCCGTCTACATCGACACCGGCGCATGGTCCAACAAGGCCATCAAGGAAGCCAAGAAGTACGGCAAGGTCATTGTTGCCGCTTCCTCCAAGGATAAGAACTACAGCTACATTCCCGACTGCTCCGATCTCGACATTCCCGACGACGCCGACTACGTCTACATCTGCGAGAACGAGACCATCCACGGTGTGACCTGGCAGAAGCTGCCCAACACCAAGGGTCACATCCTCGTCTCCGACCAGAGCTCCATGTTCCTCTCCCAGCCCTGCAACGTCAGCGACTACGGCATGATCTACGCGGGCGTGCAGAAGAACGTCGGCCCGGCCGGCATGGTCATCGTCATCATCCGCGAGGATCTCATCCGTGAGGATCTCGATCCCAAGATGCCCATCTATATGCGCTACGACACCCACGCCAAGAATGACTCCATGTACAACACGCCCAACTGCTGGGCCATCTACTGCTGCGGCAAAGTCTTCAAGTACCTCAAGAGCATCGGCGGTCTTGAGGAGATGCACAAGCGCAACATCGCCAAGGCCAAGGTCATCTATGACTTCCTGGATTCCTCCAAGATGTTCCACGGCACGGTCGAGCCGGAGTTCCGCTCTCTCATGAACATTCCCTTCGTCACCGACTCCGCCGAGCTGGACGCCGAAGTCGTCGCCGCCACCAAGGCTGCGGGCTACGATAACCTCAAGGGCCACAAGTCCGTTGGCGGTCTGCGCGCGAGCGTTTACAACGCCATGCCCATCGAGGGCGCTCAGGCGCTGGTCGACTTCCTCAAGAAGTTCGAGGCCGAGCACAAGTAAAACCATTTTAAAAAATTTACAAGGAGAAAGTTATCATGCGTATTCTTGTTACTGACGGTATGGATAAGACCGCGATGGCCGAGCTGAAGGCTCAGGGTCACGAGGTCGTCGAGCAGTTCTACGAGCCCGCCGAGCTGGGCAAGGCCCTGCGTGACTTCGACGTGGTCGTCGTCCGCTCCAAGACCAAGGTCCGCGCCGCACAGATCGACGAGGCCAAGGGCAGCCAGCTCAAGCTCATCATCCGCGGCGGCGTGGGCGTTGACAACATCGACGTCGATTACGCCAAGGCCGCCGGCATCGACGTGAAGAACACCCCGCGCGCCTCCTCCGAGTCCGTCGCCGAGCTCGCGATGGCGCACATGTTCTCCTGCGCGCGCTACATCTCCCACGCCGGCTACACCATGCGCAACGACCAGTGGGAAAAGAAGGCCTACGGCAAGGGCATCGAGCTGTGCGGCAAGACTCTCGGCGTGGTCGGCTTCGGCCGCATCGGCCAGAAGCTCGGCGTGATGGCCAAGGCCATCGGCATGAACGTCATCGCCTTCGATATCTTCCACATCCCCG
>ERZ808245.1283-NODE-1283-length-10426-cov-6.935108_pt1 | contig 10426 bp, 6 predicted proteins | sample MGYA00521243_ERZ808245 | MGnify/ENA primary metagenome ERZ808245 (study PRJEB31516, sample SAMN03275576) | gut metagenome | biome: mammalia-associated habitat; material: feces | host: Papio cynocephalus | place: Kenya | collected 2012-07-07 ... | reverse complement strand
TAAAATCCGCGCCACCCATAGCCCCGCCCGGGTGTCCGCTTTTTGCTTTTTCTACTGCCGCTGCAGCCAGGATACGAATGTTATCCGCTGACCGATTCATAAGTTTGGTAGTATTCATATTGATATTTTATGTAAGTTATTCCATGTAGGTTACTTCGTGTGGTTTGTTCGCTGCGCGAATGTAGGTTACTCCGTGTATGATGCACACGTATGCATATACACAAATCCGCTACAAAGTTACGCAAATGTTTTGGATTGCACAACTTGCCCCCGATTATTTGCTCTGCGCACCATATTTATGTATGTTTCTTTGGGAATTGTTTGCTGTTTCTTATGATTTGCGCGGAAATGCTTGTGCATGGTGTTTTGGTACCTCCTTATTCACCCCATTCACCTCTAATTCTTAATCGTTCTTAATGGCAACTCTCCGACAACCGTTCAGCAAGGGATAAGCAAGGGATAAGCAGGGGATAAGCAACCCTTAAGCAACCTATAACAGACGGTCGCACCACCCCAAGCAACAGAATAATATAAAATACATAAACAGATATGAAGAAAAACCTACTCACTTTGGCACTCTTGGCGATGCCATCGCAGGTGCATCAACCACGGTGCTGGCGCAGACCCAACCCCTCCCCAACGGCGTGGAGGACATCTGGGGATGTATGCTTCTGCCCGACGAGGACGCCTTGCCGCAGCCTTTGTCAGACAGCCTATATCTCTATCCTCTATCTCTCTATCTCTCTATCTCTATCCTCTATGTCCTCCTCGAGACCTGCGTATAGGATAACCGATACATAAGCGAAACATAACCGATAGATATGAATACTTTTGTAATACTTTGAAGCACCCTTGACCATACCCATATCGTATTCATTATAGTATATTCTCCGTGTCGTCTATTGCGGAAAATACTATCCTGCCTTTCACTCCACCTTTTGAGGAGGTGGGGAATGTTTGTTGTTTCTTGGTAGGGCATGAAACATAAAGCGAGTGCGCTATGAAGCAATCTTAAAATTTGACACTCTTGGGCTGTAGTAAGGTGGTAACGAGTTCCTAACGCTTTCCTAACAAGGTGGTAACGAATTTTACGGCTTAGTAAATTAATGTTTTAACAAACAGATTATAATGACTACGGATATGTTCGACAATGCCATTAACGACAAATTAACGAACATTAACGGAGAACTTCATCTTTACGGGGCTGTCGGCTGGCTTTGTGCCAGACGATGGTAACGAGGAGCACAGAGAGAACGGCGGCTATAATCCAGAACCAGAGTGCATACGTGAAGTCGTAGCGGGACACTTCGCTTTCGCCGGCGGCGGAGACGAGTGTCTTATGCCCATCGATGAGCAAGCCAGAGGTTCACATCTTCCAACTATTCCTGAAATACCAAAAACAACATTATTTTGCAATAATTTTCACTTTTTTCTTCTCAAAGTGTTGTATATATCAAAAAGATATGCTACCTTTGCATACGGTTGTATTCGTATGGTCGCCATCGTGTACATTCGCATTTCGTTTAACCCTAAAATCCGAGCAGCATGAGTAGCATACAATCCTCCCGAAAACGATGTACACCCGTTTCTTTCTGTATGGTGATAGGTCTCCTTGCATTCTCCTCTATTTTACATGCCCAATCCCTGCAATTGACCGTAGCCACTCACACACCTTGCGCCACTGATAGTCTCATTGTCTATCAAATTCCCTATAGTCCTGTCACAGACTGCGGCACCGATTGTGTGTGGGATTTCTCTCGTCCCGCGCAGCCGCCCATTGAGCGATATGCCGACTATTATCGCCCCATACCCGATGACACTACACACATAGCCAAGCACTTTTATGGTGCCAACCGCTACTACCACCTTTCGGCGGATACGCTTTTCTTGACAGGATACGAGACGCCGGCTTTTGCTATCCGCTACACCACGCCTGAAAAGCAACTGGTGTTCCCGCTCCGTTACGGCGATAGCATACATAGCACCTTTGCAGGCACTGGCGAGTATGCCCACCGCACCACTTTTGCCGTCAAGGGCTACACAACCGTCCGCGCAGATGCTATGGGCAAACTGATGCTGCCCGGCATGACTATTGACACCACTTTGCGCATCCATACAACGCGCTGCTATACTGCCACCGAACAGGACACCGCCATTATCGCCACCGACATCTACCAATGGTTCTCGCCCTTATACCGCTACCCGCTGTTGGAAACCATTTGCGAGCGGACAACCACGCACAATGATTCCACAGGTGTCACCCTCGCTTTCTACCATGAGCCCGTCGAACTCGACACACAGCACGAGAGCGATACACATACTATCACATTACAGCCCACGGACACCACAAGCGAAGCCGGCACGGTCTTCTCCAACGCCTCTTTTCTTCCCAACCCTGTGCATGATATACTCTGTATCTCCTACACCCTGTCGCGTGATGCACGGATATATTTCTCTGTACACTATAGCGGCGGAACATGTTTCCACCAATCCGCCCCTAAGCAGCAAACCGCGGGCAACCATCGCGAAACGATTGACATGGCCGCTTTTCCCACAGGGAACTATGTCCTTTATATCCACGTGGACGATACCGTTCTTTCCCAACCTATCATCAAAATGTAAATGCTTATGAAGCGATTTCTACTTTCCATATCTGCCTTACTCTTGCTCACCACGTTCACGCTCTATGCAGAGCAAAGCGATACACCCCTGCCAACATTCCACACGCTGTCCGTGTCCCCGCACTACGGACAGATGCACTACGATATTAACCTCTACCATCTCCACGACCCTGATTTTGACTGGCTGTTCCGTCTTTCATATACCAGCGACGGCTTCCGACCATTTGCCTATTCAGGACAGGTGGGCGAGAACTGGTCATTGCAAGCAGGTGGCTCCATCACTCGTGAAATTATTGGTATTGCCGATGATGAATACACTCCCCGGTCTGACTTCAATTCGTCAAAACGGCGAGGTCTGTTAGTAGCATTCAGGGAGTTGCCTATGCAGGACTTGGGCAGTGCTTCTCTTTTCAAGACCGTTCCTCCTTTTGTGTATGATAGTGGAGAGGTGGATTTGCAGAGTGATATTTACACCTTCTCCTGCAATGGTTATTCGGGGCGTTTTATCATCGGTTTGGATGGCAAAGCACATATTCTTTCCGGAGATTATGTCTCCGTGGATTTGTCGGGGGTGACCACGCAAAGGAAAGATGAGGGCGGCTTTCGAGAAAAATTCATACACCCAGATGTATCTACCATATCGTTCACCACGTTAGACGGCTATCGTTATGTTTTCGGGGGCAATATGGATGCTATAGGTTACTCTTTCTATGTACCCATTGACAATAGTGGTGAAACCATATACCGAAAAGCCGACATCACACAATGGCTATTGACCTCTGTCATTGCCCCCAACGGACGACGTATCAATTTCCATTACAAGCCTATTGGCACAGAGATGAATAATAATCATACCCAATACGCCTTTTCGTACACGTCGGAGGTATATGCAAAGAATGAATACTATAATCTAGTTCGTGAGGACTTTTATTTATCCGACACTCTGAATCTAATATCAGTAGCGGGTGAAATCGGCGGCAGGTTTCGGTTGCTACCCGATTATAAGATTTTCGAGAAAATTCCTCGATTGGATTCAATCATCGCTTCAGACCATTCTTTTTCGGTTCACCTCTCATACGAAACATTACCCAACCAAATATACGACAGTAGTTCTGTGCATTGGACTGATAATCGCAATACTGGGTATAAAAGTTACTGGACTGCCAAAAGACACTTTCTTTCTCGCATCATGGTTCGTAGTGCTACTTCTATATTATCACAGTGGGACTTGGCATATCACCAACTATCCGTATCTCCCGTCACGCGCCAGTATTTGCAATCCGTCACACACCACTCCGGTATACAATATACATTCGATTACAACATCTCACAGCCCTCTGCCTTTATAGACCGCTTTGACGGCATTGATATGGCGGGGTACAAGATATCCAACCCGACCTTTGGCACCCTGTCCCGTATCACAGACCCGTTGGGGTGCTTGACCACATTGGAATTTCAGCCGTGTAAGTACGATTCCATTCGTATATTCAAGCAGGAAGGCACCTCCATACGCTCCACCATCCAAGCCTGCAACAAGCGAGACCTCGTTCACCCGATAGCCGTTACCGCTATTCGGAAGACAGCATCCAATGGGCAACTGTTATCCTCCAAACAATATGAATACGGCACTTATACGGATATAGTAGGACGAGCAGGAGCATCCGCTCTCAACAATGGCTCTGTTATCGAACCGCCACTATTTTCCGACCAAAACTACGGAATAGTCAATGTGGACTTTGCCATCGACATTTCCGCCGAGCAGGCACAGCGTTGGAGCAAACAGAGGCATTACGCCATCTGTCCGTATTTTACGCCGGTAGGCGGCAACACATCACCCATAGAGTTCCCCTTGGTGAAAGAATATGTCTATGATAGTAATGGCAAACTCCTGTACCGCAATGAGTATTCCTTCGATAGAACAGAAGACAGAGTGGTAACCAATCGGCAAAGCAGTAGTAATGATTTCCATCGTATCTTGGGGGCTTACTCCTATTTTTCACAGGAATACCGTCGTAGCCGCTTATCCGTAAAGCAAGAGTATGACCACTCCGGTACAGTCCGCCGTAAGACCATCAACCTCTATTGCCCTATAGATGTTCTCTCTGACAATGCGGACCATATCTACCATACCCCGTGCACTACCCCTTGGCGAACGGAATACGCAGGAGGGGTGGCATACAAGGTATTCTTCACCGACACCCGCATTGCAGAACAGCAAGTCACTCATTACGAGGCGAATGGCACCCACTCCGCCCGCACCACCTATGAGTACGATGCCAAACATCGTCTGGCACGCACAGGCGTATGGCAGGGAGATACCGGGACATTCACCCGCTACCGCTATCCTGATGATATATGCGCCGCCTCATTCAGCGGAAACGACCACTATGTACAGGGCTATTGCGGACTGATTCGCACACATCGCATTGCTACCCCCATAGAGACCGTACAAGGCATATCCCGCAATGGGCAGTCGTTTGTCACCGCGGGAGGAATAGCCATGTATTATGCACACAACTGGGATAGTTCACGCAGCGATACGGTAGTCGGTCCCGACCTGCCTGGTGAACCTGCCTTCTTTGCAACTGAGAATACTTCCCCCGTTTCTCTCCCCTTGTATTTTGCCCCATGTCGCATACTGAGTCTCAGCCTGTCTGACCCTGTTCCTATCAATGACTATGTTGCCTTATCTGTACAGAACGGACAACTCCGCTACGACAGCCGCTACGAGACCACTTCCACCTGCACCTACGATAGCCGTCTCCGCCTGACCTCGACCACCCCCACGGGGCAACCCACAACCACCTACACATGGGACGGCAAAGGACTGAATATCACTTCCGAGACCACAGGCTCCATGACGACCCGCTACACACATATCCCTTATGTAGGTATCTCGTCTGTCACCTCCCCGCAAGGCATCACCACCTACTACTCCTACGACACATTGGGCAATGTCACCGAGGTCTGGCAGTATCATAATGGCAAAAAGGTCATCCTGCAAGCCTATAAGTATCACTACCAAAGTCAGCAATAGCCATGAAACGCCACCTCCTACTGTCTGCCCTTTGGTGCTTGGTGCCCCTCCACCTGTGGGCATCCCCCTCGGCTGTCATCAGCCAAATCTTGTACGATTCTCCGCTCAATGAGCAAATCATCACTCCGCCCTACAGCAATGGCGAGTTTATAGAACTCTACAATATGGGCAGTTCCTCGCTCTTGCTGTCAGGTTGGTCTCTCTGCGGCGATGGCAAGACCGAGAGATACATCTTCCCTGCCAACACCACCTTGGATGCAGGTGCGCACCTCATCATCGCCTATCGCCACCAGCGGACTCCTTCTTTCACGCTCTCTGACCTCTATGGCAGTGCGGTAAGCGGCAAGACCGTTCTTTATCAGAACAATCTCGTGCTGAGCAACAGCGGTGAGAATATCCTCCTGCGCGATGCCGACGGCACCGTGGTGGATAGCATCTACTACGACGGCACCTCCCACAAACTCAAGCCCGACCGTCTCAGTGCCACCAACAGGGACAGCATCGCAGGCAGCCTGTGCCGCAGTCTCCGGCGCACCAAGGTGGCGTATGACTCCTACGGATATGCCGTTACTGACAACAGCCATTGGCAGACACGCTTCGTCAGTTTCGGCACCAATATCCCTGCACGCACGGAGTACATCACTTCCGATTTCTATTGGGGTGCCACACAGACGGCATCGGCAAATGGCAACTATGTCATCAGCGTCACGCCGTTGGACGAGAACAACAGCATCTCTTTCGAGGGCGGCAAGGTGCGGCAGGAGAATGGCAAACGCGCCATGGTGTCTGTCCGTTACTTCGACGAACTCAACCGCCCCTTCCAGCAGACCGTCAAAGCGGCATCACCGGAGCGCACCGACATCGTCTCCTACACCGAATACGACGACAACAGCCGCACCATACGCACCTGGCAACCTGTTGCCGCCAACGGCACACGTCCCTTGTCCGTAACCTCTGTGCACTCCCTTGCCGAGAGCCAATACAGCGACGATGCCCCCTACCAAAGCACCACCAAAGAGAAATGGAGCAATGGGCGCACTGTCCGTGCCACCACGGCAGGCGAAGCCTATCAAAGCCACCCTGCCACTACCTCCTATCTCGTCAATGATGCAGCCATACCCCGTTTCACCATTACCGGCAACGGTTTCCATGCCGACGGAGAATACGCTGTCGGAGACCTCCGTGTCACCACAACCACCGACCCCGACGGCAAACAGGCATCCGTATTCCAAGACGTTATGGGGCGCACCGTTCTTCTCCGTCAAGGCACCGACCACGACACCTACTACCTCTACGACGACCTTGGGCGGCTGCGTTACACCTTGCCGCCTGCCGTCTCGCAGCACCTGTCGTCCTCGTCTTCTTTCACCGACACCGACAGCCTCCTGCGGCAGTTTGCCTATATCTACCAATACGACAAGCGCGGGCATGTCATTCGCAAGCATATCCCGGGAGTGGAGGATGTCTATACGGTCTATGACAAGGCGGGGCGTCTCGTTCTCCGGCAGAACGGCAACCAACGCGCACGGGGCAACTACTGGACGGTCCTCAAATACGACTCCTACGGTCGTCTTGCGTACACCGCCGAGGTGAATACACGCTCATCGGACTTGCAGGACATGGTGGATAGTTTCTCAGAATGGGTGGTAATAGAAACATTCTCTACAAGTTCCCAAGATTACCCTATGGAGGACACCGGCTACTCGCGCGGGTACTACCACAACCGTCCTACCAAACTGCTCACTGTCAACTACTACGACACCTACGATTTCCTGCAATTCCTGCCCGCGGACACGGCTGCCATGCTCCAATACCAAACAAAAGCAGGCTATGACAACCGCCACGAAAACACCCTTGGCATGCTCACGGGTACACGCACCTACAACCTGTCCGACAACCGCTACACCACCACTGCTTATTACTACGATGCGCAAGGGCGTGTCATCCAGTCGCGGAGCACCAGCATCGTCAGCGGATACAACATCACCTACACTGCCAACAACTTCGATGGCTCTGTGCGGCAGACCCTCTCCGAGCAAGGCAATACCGAAGACCCTATGCGGGAGCAGTACACCTATTCTTATGACCATGTAGGTCGTCCTACACAGGTGCTGTATGCGCATAGCAATGAGCCTGAAATACGACTATCGGAAAACATCTACGACGCGCATGGGCAGTTGTCCACCCGCTTCCGTCATAATCGTGCCGACACCACTTTCTATGCCCGTGATGTACGAGGTGCACTCACCGCCTCCGTCAATAGTCGTTTCTCCGAGCGTCTGTTCTATGGGGATTCACTTCCGCAAGGAGCCACAGCGTGCTACAACGGCAACATCGCTGCTGTCACCGTCACCAATGGCGACTCCACACTCACTTTCGGCTACACCTACGATGCCTACAACCGTCTCACCGAGAGTCTCCATCTGCAAGGCAACCAAGCCCGCTCCTCCGAGTTCTTCCAGTTCGACAATATGGGCAATATCACACGCCTGCAGCGGCACACATTGGATAATCGCCTTATAGATGACTTGCAGTTTACCTACTCGGGCAACCAAGTCATCGCCATCACCGACTACGCAGGCAGTCTTGACCGCTACGACACAAAAGAGTACACCGACCGCAATACCACAACCAACACCGTTGAGCAACGCTACGATGCCAATGGCAACCTTACCATGGACTTGGACCGCGGCATACAGCGTATTCGGTACAACATCCTCAATCTCCCCGATACGGTCTTTTTCTCAAACGGAAACCATATCATCAACTCCTACGATGCCGCAGGACGCAAATGGCAGTCACAAACCGTCACCCTGCGCGAAAGTGAAGTGATGCCCACAGACGATGGCACGGTTTTTGACGCTGCCATATCGAGCATAACACTCACACAATACGATGGCACCATGGAATATCAATACACAACTTCTCGCAATACTCCGAATAATGATTTTGCATTGATTAGCCATATTGTGCATAATGCCGAAGGCTATGTGAAATATGCCTACATTCGTTCTTCTGTTATTCCGAAATCGCAGATGCCACCAAGACTACCAATAGTCATACAGACGCAATATTACTATCACCGTGACCATTTGGGTAATAATTGTGTCGTATGGGATGCAACAAACGACAGCATAGCCCAGCGCACATGGTATTATGCCGATGGCACACCGATGCCTGTCAGCACCGCACAAGGCACACAACCCTACAAGTACAACGGCAAAGAGTACATTGAGTCACATGGCTATGATACCTACGACTATGGATTCCGTGGCTACTATGCTACCATCGGTCGTTTCACATCTATTGATCCGCTTACCGAGCGCACACCATGGCAAAGCCCTTATACCTACGCCAACAATAATTGGATAAAACTCATTGATTATGCAGGGTTATTCGGAATGGATAAAGATGCCTTTGCCTCCAATTTTACAGTAGTGAATAAGGACTATAAAGTCATCTATCATGATGATGACAATGGTACAGGGGTATATATGTGGTTAGGAGATGATGACTTTGAATTAGGAGAAAATGGAAACATACCATGGGGATTACTCGACCTTCTCGGAAGGGAATTGCCTTATGCTACATATTTCACAGGGGCTACATGCTTATATGTAACCCTTGATATTAATCAAGGTGGATATGGAGCGGATACATATGTTTCTGCCCAAATTATGAAGGGAAATAGGCTGGCATCACGAAGTGATTTAACAGAATGGATGATGAAAGTCCCAACTTCAGTAAAGTTAGTCTGCGCTTTAGGTATAGAAACCATACAATCACTTATTCTTGGTAATATAGGTGGCTATGCACCATATATTGCAACAGGAATAGAGTTGAGCACTAATGCCTACAACCTTCAACTTCAAAATGACCAATCAAGATACCTTATAGTGTATTCTACCACATTCTCTTTACTTTCTTTAGTCGGCGGTCTTCCCGTTGTTCTTATGGCTACAATGGGAGAATATGCGGTTACCTCATTTGCAGAATGTATGTCGGAGCAAATTGTTCCTTCTATAAATGGTTATATATACAATGCATATTATGATGCCTATGCCTATTAATAATATAAAAATGTATCGACTGACAACATGGGATATTATTCTGAAACTACCCCGTGATTTACTATTTCCGACACTTTGCACAGGACTTGCACTATTTTATTGGTACAAGTTGGATTGGGATTGTATATTCGGTATTATATATATATTTATTATATGTTTCGGTCTATACCAATACTATGTAGTATATACTCATTGGAATCATAGTAAAAATATGGTAATCATTTATAATGAAACTACAAATGAAGTCACATATCGGAATCGCGACGATACATTCTCTTTTTTTCTATCAGATGTGGCTATATTAGAGACTATAACGCCGAATCGATTTGGTTATCACTACGCTCGTTACTTTGGTTGGTTGGATAGTTATATACTGACTATTAATCGGGTTCATAGAACACTCTCTATTTCGTCATTATTATCTATTGATGAAATTATTGACAAATTAAACAAACTGGATTCCTGCAGGTGTATTACAAATTATACCTATTTTTGCCATTTGGAGGATTGACGACATAACAAATATGTCCTGCTATAGACAATATGGTGTATGATTATTATCGAACCGCTTATGTCCCATAGTAATATAAAAATATATCAACTTATAAAACGACAAGCAATTATTCACTTGTCACTTCATACATAGATTAACGCAATAGTCATATGTCCGACAACCGCTACACCACCACCGCTTATTA
>ERZ808245.1282-NODE-1282-length-10428-cov-2.916321_pt1 | contig 10428 bp, 9 predicted proteins | sample MGYA00521243_ERZ808245 | MGnify/ENA primary metagenome ERZ808245 (study PRJEB31516, sample SAMN03275576) | gut metagenome | biome: mammalia-associated habitat; material: feces | host: Papio cynocephalus | place: Kenya | collected 2012-07-07 ... | reverse complement strand
AAAAATTGTATAACTTTACATTCGAAAGTGTTGCACTGTCAAGTTGAATTCGGCATTGATTATGATTCTTTGATTGAGGAACTTGTCGGGCTGGTCGTGGAGCGTCCCAACAAGGCGGACAACGGGACTCTGTCCGGTCATGCTGCGGGGGAGCCGTTTGAGAAACTGACTTATCATCTTCTGAAGGACAAATATGCAGGTAAAATTTTTAAGCAGTTTGAGTATCTTAATGACCTGTATTTGAAGAATCCTCGAAATATCAGTGTCGAGGCTCGAAAGGCGTTGTTTGAATCTCCTGTGGCACTGTTTCTTCTGAGCCGCAGCGACAAGGCTACGAGGGATTGGAATCCGGAAAATGTTTTTGCGGAGAAACAGGATGACACTGCGGACATTCTGTGGTATGATGACGGAAAATTCGATCTTATTGACGTCAAGACGCGTAATATGTCGAAGAGGGCAATGGCTCCCAACATAATTTCTGCCTATAAACTCGTTCAGGCCTGCGCCCTGATGATTGACAACAACGACTTTTCCTCTGTCGGAATCCATTATATGGAGGTCGAATGGCTTGAAGAACAGGACAGTTTGAGGTGCATCAACGCCCATTGGAGAAATCTGTTCCGGTGTAATCCGTCTTCGCTGTATATAAACTGGGCTGCTGCTATGCAGATACAGTTCCATGTCAGTGAGCTTGACCAATCCTTTAACGGAACTGTCGAGCAATGGGCGAGGGCGTATATACGTGAATTTGTCAGAAGTGCTGAGGCGAGGTGCGATAAAATGTACAGGACCTATGTCCTTCCGTTCAAGAAATATATAGAATAATTGTCCTCCTTTAGGGCAGCAAAGGAATGAAAAAAAAGAAAAAAAGGCAAGGGAATCTGTTTGTAGGCATTTCGGCGGGGGTGCTGATGCTTGCGGCGGCGGGGCTGCTCCTGCTGTCCTATGTCTCCATTGTCGCGGATCCGGCGAAGGTCTGGTTCTTCTCCATTTTCGGGCTGCTGTTTTTCCCGGCGCTGCTTCTGAATATTGTCCTGATGGTCTGGGCCGGGGTACGGCGCTCCCGACTTTTCCTGATTCCGCTGCTTGCCATCCTGCCTTCGCTGCTCTTCGTCGGGCGCTATGTCCGTTTCGGCAGTTCCGGAGCACAGGAGGAGGTTGCACAGGAGGAGGTTGCACAGGGAGGAGTCGCAGTTCCCGCTGCGAGGGGTGGTGTTTCAAAGCTGAGGCTCCTGACCTACAATGTCGATAGGTTCGCCTACCGGAGGGACCGGATGTCGCGTGAGGAGTGCATGGATTCGGTTTTTGCCTACCTGAGCCGTCAGGATGCGGACATAATCTGCCTTCAGGAATATATCACCGACAATCCTGCCGCGCTGAAGTCTTTCGTCAGCTCCCGTATGCCGGGCTATAATGCTGAATACTATCTGCTTAAGGGACGCGGAGCCTACTGCGGGAACATGACCCTGAGCCGCCTGCCGGTCGCGGGGAAGGGAAAGGTTCTGTTTGAGGACAGCAGCAATCTCGCACTCTGGTCCGACTATGTGTCCGGAGGTCGTAAGTTCCGGATATACAATTGTCATTTCGAGAGTTACGCCATATCCATGACGAACATATGGAAATCGATTACCGGAGACAGGGAAACCTTGCAGAAAACCGAGCGGAAATACAGGAAGTCCATCGTGCGTCGTCCGAAGCAGGTCAATGATGTACTCGCCCACATTGAGGACAGTCCTGTGGAGGCTCTTGTGTGCGGGGATTTCAACGACAATCCGATGTCATATACCTACCACCGCATGAGCCGCGGCCGCAAGGACACTTTCGTGGAGGCAGGACGGGGTTTCGGGGCGAGCTATTCCGCGTTCTGGCCCATGCTGCGCATCGACTATGTGTTCATTCCGGATGAATGGACGCCGACCGCGCACAGGACCGACCGGGTTCGTTTCTCGGATCATTTTCCTGTCGTGGCGGATTTTGTCGTGAAAAATGACTGACATGGCGTGACCGGGTATGGAGACGAAATCATAAGCTTTGGGCAACACATTGAGAGATAAGAATATAAAAATACATGAACATGAATGACTATAAGGAAGAACTGAAGAGGACGCTTGATGTCCTTCGCGGGGGCGGGATTATTCTATATCCTACCGACACCGTCTGGGGGCTTGGCTGCGACGCCACCGACCCCGAGGCCGTGGCAAAAATCTATGCTCTGAAACATCGTTCCGACAGCAAGTCGCTGGTGCTGCTCGCTTCGGATGTGGACATGATTTGCCGCTATGTCCGGGAAATCCCGGAGATGGCCGTGCAGCTGATTGAGGTCAATGACAAGCCGATGACAATAATCTACCCTGGAGCGGTTCATGGCGAGGAGGGACAACAGGCGGAGCGTCACCGTCTGGCTTATAATGTCGTGGCGGCGGACGGGACGGTGGGAATCCGTATTCCGATGATGGATTTCTGCCGGGAACTTGTCGCGGCGCTCGGCCGGCCCCTGGTTTCCACTTCGGCGAACATTTCCGGAGAGCCGACCCCTAAGAGCTTCTCTGAAATCACGAAGCCGCTGCTTGACGGGGTTGACTATGTTGTTGACCGCGCACTTGAAGGCGGGGCGACCGGACAGGCCTCGTCAATCATTAAGGTGGGGCTTGACGCCTCGATTGATATAATAAGGAAATAGCCGGCGAAGTGAAGCCGCGAAATCTTTGTGCGTGGAAAATGCTGTGGGAGAGTAAAGAGAAAACATAATGGAGCTGTTTTATTCAAATAATATCGATGGGGAAATTGTCCGTCTCGACGAGGAGGAGTCCGGTCACTGCGTCCGGGTCCTGAGACATCGTTCCGGGGATGAAATCAGCGTCATTGACGGGCGCGGGACGCTGCTGCGGTGCCGCATGACTGGCGACAGACCCAAGGCGGTCGAGGCCGAGGTTATTTCCCGCATCGAGGGTTGGAATGCTCTCCCTTACCGTCTGACCATGGCGGTGTGCCCGACAAAGAACATCGACCGCTACGAGTGGTTCGTCGAAAAGGCGACCGAGATGGGCGTGGGCTCGATTATACCTGTGATAGGTGAACATTCCGAACGTCGTGTCGTCAAGACTCAGAGGCTTGAGAAGATAGTCCTTTCGGCTGCCAAGCAGTCACTCAAGGGCGCAATCCCCGAAATAGCTGAACCTGTGAGCGTCAAGGACTTCATCAAGACAGGCGTTGCGGCCTCCTCAGATGTGTCGGACCCCCTCTCCCAAAATATCCCGGCTGATACCGGTATGGAAGAGGACATAGCCACGATGCCTCTCAGGCTGATTGCCTGCTGCTTCGAGAACGCGGACCATCCGCGCCGCTCCGTGAGGGAGGCTCTTGTGGAATGGCTAAGGGCTAATTTCCCCGCGCTTGCCGAAGCGGGAGTTGAGGCATACGAAGAGAATGCGGCGGCTCGCGTTGGTCGTCTTTCAGATGGTGATATTCCTGAAGTCACTGTTCTCATCGGCCCGGAGGGCGATTTCTCCGAGGACGAACTGCACGGCGCATTGGAGCGCGGCTTCATTCCGGTGCACCTCGGTCCCTCGCGCCTTCGCACCGAAACCGCAGCCCTGCTCTGTGTGGAGGAGGTCTATGCGGCTCTGACATTGTGAGCCTATGGCGTCCGGGATTGCGGACCATTGAAGAATATATATTGTAGTCTATTGAATGTCAAAGCAATATGGGAACGGTGTTGAGTGTCATATATGCGCTGCTGATTGCAGTAATTTTCTATGTTCTGCTGAAGGAGCGGCGCGACCCTGCCGAGACTCTGGCATGGATACTGATTATACTCGTCATCCCGGTCGGCGGTATGCTCGCCTATATGCTTTTCGGCCGCAGCTGGCGCAAGAGCAGGCAGTTCAGCTACGATGACGACACCGTGTCGAAGAAGCTCCGCGCAATATGCTCCGAACAGCTGAAAGAACTCTCCAATCCGGACTATGCGGAACTTGTAGGCCGCAATTTCGTCACCCTTCTTCTCAACAACGGAGAGGCCGCGCTCACTCTCGGCAATCGCCTGCGGATTCTCAACAACGGCCGCGAGTGCTTCCCAGTGATGTTCTCCGACCTCAGGAACGCGAGCCGGTTCATTCACATAGAAATCTTCGGCATCGAGAGCGGGGAACTCTTCGAGCAGCTGCTTGCCATACTTTCGGAGCGTGCCGCATCCGGCGTGGAGGTCCGCGTGATTTTCGACAGCGTGGGCAGCCGTGCCCTGAAGCTGCGCGACGTGGAGCGCATGCGGGCGGCGGGAATCGAAGCCTACAGCTATATGCCCGTCTGGCTGCCTCATTTCGCCAACAAGTTCAACTACCGCAACCACCGCAAGATTGTCGTGATTGACGGCGAGGTCGGCTACACAGGCGGCATGAACATCGCCGACCGCTATCTCCACGGCACGAAGCGCGGCGTGTGGCGGGACACCCAGATTCGCCTTGAGGGCGGTTCGGTCACCATGCTCAACGCGGTCTTCATAAACGACTGGTCCTTCGTGACCGACGGGGAACTGCTCTATGACAGAAAATATTTTCCGACACCGGACATCCCTCAGACCCTCCCCATTCAGATTGCGACATCCGGACCGGACTCCCCGCACGCGACCATTATGCAGGCCTATTTCGCCGCCATCGGAAACGCCAGGCGCTACATCTACCTCTCCACCCCGTATCTGCTTCCTAACCAGCCTATTGTGACGGCTCTGAAGGTCGCGGCGATGAGCGGGGTCGATGTGCGGATTCTCATCCCCGTGCGAGGGGACAACATGGTCGTGGCCTGGGCCGGATATTCCAATATAGACACGCTGCTCGACTCCGGCGTGTCGGTTTATCTCTACAAAAAAGGGTTCAATCATTCGAAATTCCTCGTCATCGACGACGAATTCTGTTCCATAGGCTCCGCGAACCTCGACTACCGAAGCTTCGACACGGACTTCGAGGTCCAGGCATATATCTACGCCCCGGAAATCAGCCGCGAGCTGAAGGGATATTTCCTCGCCGACCTTAACGACAGCGAACTGGTTACCCGAGAAAAATGGGAGCACCGTTCCCGCGTCAGTAAAATCATGGAACCGATAGCCCGTCTCTTCGGCTCGCTGTTCTAATCTTTTAATTTTATGTTTATAGGACTTATTTCTGATACTCACGGGGTGTTTGACGCCCCTTTCAGGGAATTTCTCGCTCCGGTGGATGAAATCTGGCACGCCGGAGACTTCGGCGGGGGATTCGAGACGGCGGCGGAGATTGCCGCCTTCAAGCCGCTGGTCGGGGTCTGCGGGAACTGCGACAACTATGACCTGCGCTACGACTACCCCATGCACCGTTTCTGGGAGTGCGAGGGGATGAAGGTGCTGATGACCCACATAGGCGGCTACCCCGGAAAGTATGACCGCAATGCCTACGCGCTGCTGATGCGCTACCGGCCGGACATCTTCGTCTGCGGCCATTCGCACATCCTCCGGGTGGTCTATGACAAAAATTTCAAGATGATGGTGCTGAACCCGGGCGCTGCCGGACTCCAGGGCTTCCACATAGTCCGCACCGCCCTGCGCTTCCACATCGACGAGGGCAGGATTCACGACATGGAGGTGTTCAGGCTTGACCGCGAGCAGCCGGCGCTGAGGCAATAATGCCCCGGTTTGCGGCACGGAACTACTTTTTTAGAGGCATGAATGAAAATTCAGGCTATTTTATGAAGGTTTCTTGGTGCGGTTGGTGGGAAATTGAAGAGGAAATGAGTAAAAAAGTTGAGAAAAATATTTGCGGATTTATAAATTATGTGTATTTTCGCGGCTTGGTAGAAAAACGGTAATCTTGCAGTTAGTGTTTTGTTCTACTGTGGTATTTGTTTAATTAAATCATTTTTCAGTATTATGAAAAAGGTATTTATGTCTTTGGCAGTTGTAGCTCTTATGCTCGCTACCGTGTCTTGCGCCTGCAACAACAATCAGAAGAAGGCTGAGGCTACTGAGGAAGCTGCAAAAACAGAGTGCTGCGATTCTTGCTGCGCCGCTGCTGACACAACTTGCACGGCCTGCGACAGCACAGTCGTTGCCGAGTAATTCGGTTCTCAACTGCAAAAGCGTCCCCGGACGCTTCAAAGATATTGTCCGCAAAGGAACAATATCTTTTTTTGTTCGTCTTTATTCCTTTTCTGACAAATATCACGAGTAAAAGGTTCAGAGGGAAAGCAAGAAGCCCCAATAGGCTGTCAGCTTAAGCTGATTCTACTTGCGAGTTCCCCAGCCTGCACGAAGGTGCTCTTTGACGAACTCGAATCGTCCATTGCGGAAACTCCGGTAAGCGTTTACATGGACAGACTTTTCGCTTTCAATAAAGCGAATTTGGTCGAATGAGTTATCCTTTATCATATAAATATTTGATTAGCAAAGTGGAAAGGATACCATTGCCCCATATTCACACTACGTCCTCTGAACCTGTAGCAAAAAACAAAGAGACACATTTCCATCTTGCAACAGATAAAAATATGTCTCTTTTTCGTTTGCTAATCTTTATATGATGTCGCGAAGGTACAATGATTTTTTATATAAACAAACATTTGCGGTAGATTTATTAAATTTGCCGCTCGGAATTTAACGGAGCTGATGATATATGGCGACAAAGATTAAGACGGCGTGGTTCTGTACGTCATGCGGAAACGAGAGCCCTAAGTGGATGGGACGGTGCCCTGCGTGCGGGGAATGGAACACTATGGTCGAGGAGACGGTGGCGACGGGGAAGAAGCCTGTCGGCGCGGCTGGCGTGAACTCCGTGGGGACGGCGTCGAAGCCCCAGCCGCTTTCGGCCGTGGAGACCGGGGGCGAGGCGCGTGTGTCGCTGAACAACGCGGAACTTGACCGCATACTCGGAGGGGGAATGGTTGAGGGCTCGCTTGTGCTTGTGGGCGGTGAGCCAGGCATCGGAAAGTCAACTCTCTCTCTTCAGATTCCTCTGCACTGTCCGAATCTCAGGACGCTCTATGTCACGGGAGAGGAGTCTGCCAAGCAGGTGAAGCTGCGGGCGGAACGGCTTGCGGCCGGTATGGGAGAGGGTGCTTCCGATTTTTCCAACTGCCTGATCTACAGCGAGACCCTGATGGAAAACGTGATTGCTGAGGCTCGTGCTCTGATGCCGGACCTCATGGTCGTCGACTCGGTGCAGACCATGTATTCGCAGGCCGTCGAGTCATCTCCAGGCTCAGTCTCGCAGATTAAGGAGACCGCGGCCATGCTGCTCCGCTTCGCCAAGGAGACCGGCGTTCCTGTCATTCTCATCGGTCACATCACGAAGGAGGGGAGCATAGCCGGACCGAAGATTCTTGAACACATCGTCGATGTCGTGCTTCAGTTCGAGGGCGACAACCGGGGGGCGTACAGGCTTCTGCGCAGCATAAAGAACCGTTTTGGCTCCACTTCGGAGATTGCGGTGTTCAAGATGACCGGCACCGGGCTTGTCGAGGTTCCAAATCCGTCCGAGCTGCTGATTCCCATGCACGCGGACAATCTGAGCGGCATCGCCGTCGGCGCGGTTCTCGACGGGACACGTCCGTTCCTGATTGAGGTCCAGGCGCTTGTGAGCACGGCTGCCTACGGAACTCCGCAGCGCTCGGCCACGGGCTTCGACACCCGCAGGCTGAATATGCTGCTTGCCGTGCTGGAAAAGCGCGCCGGCTTCAAGCTGAGCATAAAGGATGTCTTCCTGAACATGGCCGGAGGGCTCAAGATTACCGAGACCGCCTGCGACCTCGCCATTGTCAGCGCCGTGCTTTCCTCCAACATCGACTTCCCGATTCCTTCCAACGTCTGCTTCGCCGGCGAGGTGGGGCTGAGCGGGGAAATCCGTCCCGTGGCCCAGACCGAAAGGCGCATTGCTGAGGCGGCGCGTCTGAAATACCGCCGCATATTCATCTCCTCCTTCTCCAGCCTCGACTTCGGCGTCGGCGGCATCGAGGTAGTCCGCGTAGGCGACATTCCCGAACTCTGCCGCAGCCTTTTCAAGCCTGCGCGATAGATTGCGGGACTTCATCATAATTTCTGCTGCTGTTCAACAAGGCATAAAATCCGGGCCGCGATTCTCATCGGGGCCCGGAAGCGTTGTTGTATGTATATATGTAATCGGGTAGAACCCCGGATTACCTTGCTGAAATGGCTTGCCGGCAGTGTGCCGCAAGCCACGCGGGTGACTACAGCAAAAATTGTGCTCTAATTCACCCTGATGTCATGGACGCAGCGTACATAGTGGTGCACCTGCCTGTCTTCACGATTCACGAACTGCTTCCACGGCTTCCGTTTGGGTGCAGGGACCACGGGACGGGTGAAGGCCTCGTGAATCATTCCGTAATTGCGATAAAATTCTTAAATTTGAGCCTTTTCGATAATGATGAACATGAACTGCATATTGTCCTCCCGGCTGCACCTGACCATTTCTCATGGGCTCGCACCTGTGTGTGCAGCCTTGTGCCTTGGCCTGCTGCTCCCGGGTCTCGTCTCCTGCAACGGCTACGACGGCCGTCTGAAGGGGCTTGACGAGGCGATAGCCGGGCAGAACAAGTACCGTGACTCGATTGAAAACCGCATAGTCACGCTCGGGCATGTCTTCAATTCCGCTCCGACGGATTCGCTGAAATGGGAGGCGGCGCGGCGGGCCTATCAGAGCAGCATCCATTGGAGCCGCGACACAGTGTTCCGCTATCAGCATCTAATGGAGAAGCTCGCCTCTGACAGCCGTCAGACGCTGTTCTCGCGCATGGCCAAAGTCCGCATCCTGCTCGACAAAAACGAGAATGCCCTCGCGGAGGGGCTTTTCCTTGACACCGACACATCCGCCATAGGCTGCGAGAGAACGTTTCTTCTGGAGTGGCTGCGATGCCGGATGGTCCTCTACACGGAGCTTGCCTCGGACTCCGCCTCGGAAGCCAAGGGACGGGAGTACAGGGAAATCGTCTCGCAGACCCGGCGGCGCTACCTCGGCATCGACTCCACTTCTTTCTATGCCCGGCGCGTGAATGCCCAGATGCTTCGTGACGAGGGGGAGACGGCGGCGGCTCTTGAGGCCTTCGGCCGGCTTTATGAAGAGGAGGACATTCATCATTCCAAGGCGTCGGCCGCCTACAGCATCTCCAGGATATATGAGGCCGCCGGCGAGGATGAACTTCGCTTCGACTGGCTCGTGCGCAGCGCAGAACAGGATTTCAAGGCCGCAGAACGGGGTTATATGTCCCTCTACGAGCTTGCCCTGATGCTATACGACCGCAGGCAGTACCGACGGGCCGAGCGGTACATCAGCCAGAACCTGATGGATGTGACCGCCGGGAACTTCAGCAAGCGCCTGCTCAATTCGGGGAAGGCGAAACTCATTATCACCGAGGCCTCGCGCCGCGTCGAACGCAGCCGTTTTGTCTGGCTCACAATCGGGGCCGGCTTCGTGTCTTTGCTGCTGGTCGTCATCTTCATCCTCTTCCAGAGGGGAATCCGTCTGCAGCATGGGCTTGAGGAGACCAACAGGAAACTGACCGACGCGAACAAGATTAAGAACGGCTATGTCTTCCGTTACATGGATCTTGCCCTTCATTACATCGACCGCATAGGGGAGACCCGCAACGAACTCCGCGCTTTAGGCAAGTCTGAGGGCTATGAGGCGGTCATGAAGGCACTCCGCTCCCCTTCGGTGATGTACCGTGAGTATGAAGACTACTACCGTGCCTTCGACGAGACCTTTCTCGGTCTCTACCCTGACTTCGTCGAGAAAGTGAATGAACTCCTGTCTGAGGAATGCCGCTTTACCGTTTCTGAAAACGGCGCTCTTCCTACGGAACTGAGGATGCTCGCGGCCATCCGAATCGGAATAACCGGGAGCGGGCAGATTGCCAAGTTTCTAAAGTGCTCCCCGAACACCGTCTATACCTATCGCGCCAAGCTCAAGCGCGCCGCCCTCTGCCCTAAAGATGAGTTTGAGGCGAGAATCTTCGAAATTTAGTCCGAAAATCATAGGAATCGATGCCCGGCATCAGCCTGAATATAGACCTTAAAACCTCAAAAAAGGATTAAGGAAATCTATATTCAAGTGGGGTGGTGTGGCTGTCGATGTGTTGTTGTATATTATTGTTTGATAGTAAGTTGTATTTTATTTAACAAAAATGCAACCCTGATTTAATCTATATTTGACAACCGCCCTATATCTTTTTTCTCGGGAAATCTCCAATTTTGCAGAAACCAATTTTGTGGGCTGCAGCCTGCGGAAAAACAACTAATAACATTTTCATTCCATGAAGATACGGTTAATTATTGTTTCAGTGATCGCTGTCCTTCTTTCCGCTGTTCCTTTCACGGGGGTGCACGCGCAGGATGAAGGGGAGCGTTTTTCTGTTTCGGGAACCGTCGTCGATGACGGCGGGGAACCTCTCACCGGC